>Ga0247720_100033_pt1 | contig 77816 bp, 68 predicted proteins | sample MSEWel2015_12_15_FD_189078 | JGI IMG/M metagenome (GOLD analysis project Ga0247720, IMG submission 189078) | Subsurface sediment microbial communities from gas well in West Virginia, United States - MSEEL Well Study Marcellus 3H_2015_12_15 | ecosystem: Environmental > Terrestrial > Deep... | reverse complement strand
TAAAAATCGCCGTTTTTTTGACAGTTGCTTTCCATTCTGGCATTGCTTTACAATGCAAAATGCCCATTTTTCAAGGCTTCGCGGATTTTTGGGGGTAAAATAACAGTTTCTGGCTTTCAAACTCGAGCATCACTAGGGTTACCCGGGACATCAGTTCCCGGATTTCCGGATCAAAAAGATTGGCCGGGGTAAAGTCCTCTGGACCACAACGTCCGGTTTTCAGGGCCAGGGCCACACAGAAGGGCAGGCTGAACTTGGCCGCATAAACCGTGGTCGGCTGGTGATTGGCGGTAATGTCCAGGGCCGTGCGGTATGTACGGACGGTGATAGTAGCTATATCAGCTGGTTTAAGACCATAGCGAGTAGCCAGCTCCAGGACTACATCCACCGCCGGATGGGTATGACGGCAGGAGGCATGGATTTTAAAGGAGTTTTCTTCCACTTTGTAGGGAGGTTTGCCCAGGCCGGCGGTAATCTTACTCAGGTCAAACTGGGGCGCCGTAGCCCGGCAGAACCCCCTTTCCCCTTCTAGAATACGCATGGCTCCAGTAAAACCTTCTCTGGCCAGCAAAGCGGCCAGCACGCCATTCTGGGCGGCCTTACCCGGGTGGAGGTGTTTGGACATGGCCCCGTCGACCAGAAATTCCCACAATCCGGCAGCCTGGGTACCGGCATTGCCCAGGGCCCAGACCAGCTGTTCTTTATTTAAACCCAAAAGCTTTCCGGCCGCAGCCGCCGCACCAAAGGTACCGCAGGTACCGGTGGTGTGCCAGAAGTAATAGTGTGACGGGGTAACGGCCTCGCCAACCCGGATAGCCACTTCATAACCCACCACAATGGCCTCCAACAACTGGCGGCCGCTCGCCCTGATCATCTCCGCCACGGCCAGGGCAGCCGGTATCACTGCCGCCCCGGCATGGATGATGGCGGCCCGGTGCACATCATCCAGTTCCATGATATGGGAGGCAATGCCGTTGGCCAGGGCCGCATTGAGGCAGGAGATCTTCTCCCCGGTCGCCAGCAGGGTGGCCTGGGGAAAGCCCCCCTGCTGCTTTACAACCGCCTGGACCTTTTGAGCAGGCACTTGTTGACCGCCGGCCGCAGCCGAACCCAGCCAGTCCAGGAAAGCCAGCCTGGCCATATGCACTGTGGCCGCGGGAAGCATATCATATTGGATCTGACCAATAAAGTCGGCCAGCCGGTGGGATAACATGGAAAATCACCTTACTTTCTTCATTGAGATTCCCTCGTCCTTACCCCAGGATCTGTTTTAGAGTGGGAATAAGGTCATCAAAATTATCCAGCACATGGGCACCGGCTTCCCTCAACCTGGCAGCCTTGATGGAAGGACGACCGTAATTGCCGGAAATCAGGGCTGCCGCGTGTCCAAAAACAGTCCCTTCGGGCATGTCCTCCGTAAAGCGGCCGGCAATGTAAGCAATTAGCGGCTTGGTAAATCCTCTTTCCTGGATGAAGGCTGCCGCTTCCTCCTCCTGGGAAGTACCCGGTTCGGAAAAAACGACCACGGCGCGAGTCTGTGGGTCGGCTTCAAAAAGAGCCAGCAGGTCTTTAATGGTGCTGCCAATAAGGGCATCCCCGCCAATGCTAACACTGGTGCTCACCCCGTAACCGGCACGCTTGATCATCCAGGAGGTTTCGGCAGTCATCCCACCGCTTCTGGAGATCACTCCCACCGGGCCGGGCACAAAGCAGCGCTCCACATTATCTCCCCCAATGGCCCCCAGTTTCACCCGTTCGCCGGGATTGATCATGCCCACGGAATTGGGGCCGATCACCCGCACCCCGGCCCGACGGGCCAGATTTAAGAATTTCACCGCATCCTTTTGCGGGACGTTTTCGGTGGGAATAAGAATCAGCTTGATCCCGTTGGCCACCGCTTCAGCAACGGCATCGTAAACAAAGGCAGGAGGGACGTAGATCAAGGACGTATCCGGTTGATGTTCCCGGCAAGCCGCCTTTAAGGTATCGTACACCGGTACGCCGTGGACCTCCTGCCCACCCTTCCCCGGTGTCACCCCGGCCACAATACGGGTACCGTAGGCCAGGGTGTGCCTGGTGACCATACTGGCCTCCCGGCCGGTGATCCCCTGAATCACAATGCGGGAATGGCGATCAATAAGAATGCCCATTTATGGCCGTCCCCCTTCCCCGTAAACTTCCTTCATCCGGGCCACCATCCGGGCGCAGGCTTCGGTGAGAGTTACCTCATCACCGTAATACTCCACCCCGGCTGCCGTAAAGAGCTCCCGGGCTACGGCATCATTGACTCCGGCTTCCCGCACCACCACCGGGAAGGTAACCGGATCAATGTTTAGATCTTTTAACGCCCGGATTATCCCCCGGGCCAGCACATCCACCTGGGTATTATTGGTAATGTTATGGGCGACAAATAATCCTTTCACTCCAGGTTTGGAAAGGATTCCTTTGGTCAGGCCGTATACCTTTGCTTCGGGCGGGTTACCCCCTACTTCTGAATAATTGGCCGGCCGCCCCCCCAGGGACACCAGGGTATCAAAGCACAGGAGGCTGCCGCCACCACCCCCGCACATGAATCCAATATCACCGCCGGGCATCTCGGTATAGCGGGCCGTACCCCGGTAGGGGTCGGATTCATTTACTTCCACCATTTTCTTTTCCAGTTCCGTAAGGGGACGCCAGGCACGTTCACTGCCCAGCTGGACCATGTCCGCAAGACGGGGCTGGCGGTACATGGCGCTATCATCCACGCTCATCACCGCCGCCGCGGCTACCAGTTCTCCCCCGGTGGTTACCACCAGCGGGTTGACCTCCAAAAGATAGGCATCATAACGGTCAAAGGTGGCATAGAGTTTGCTTAGTAATGCTCCTGCGGCACCCAGCAGTTTGCCCCCTACCCCCAGGTCCGCCCAGATCTCTCTGGCCCGAAAGCCGGGCAGGCCTTCAAAGGGATCCACCTGGTGAATAACCATCTCGGCCGGGTAGGAACGGCTCAATTCCTCCACATCCACCCCGCCCCTGGTGCTGGCGATGATCACCGGCAACTGTTTGTTCTTATCGTAGGTAATGGAAAGGTACCATTCCTGGGCCACGTCCAGTTTTTCTTCCACCAGGACCTTTTCCACGGGGAAATGCCGCACCGTGATGCCCAGCAACTCCCCGGCCCTTAAAGCTGCTTCCTGTGGCGTGTGGGCAAATTTAATGGCTCCGGCCTTACCCCGTTTGCCCACGGGCACCAGCGCCTTAATGACCACGGGTTTACCTATACGCCGGGCGGCCTCCTGAGCTTCGTCTTCGCTGGTGGCCACCTCGTAACTGGGCACTGCTATGCCCATCTCTTTGAACAACTGCTTGCTGTGATGTTCCAGCAGACGACCCACTGTTTTCCCCCCTCAAACTCTTTGTTCTTCCGACCCTTTTTCCCCCGCCAGACCTAAAGCCCGGGCAATGGCCAGCGTCCGCCTGGCCCAGGCTGCCACGGGGTAATCAATAAACTTACCCTCCAGCTGCACTGCCGCAATGCCTTCAGCTTCGGCCTGTGCAAAGGCCTGTGCCACTTTAGCCGCATAATCAATTTCCCTGGGCGTGGGAGAAAAGATTTCGTTTACGGGTCCCAGTTGCGCCGGGTGGATCACCAGCTTACCGGCAAAGCCCAGACTGCGCACCAGGCGGCATTCCTCTGCCAGCCCTTCCTCATCTTTAATGTTGGGGTAAACTGTATCGATGGGTCCTTCAATGCCGGCCGCCCGGCTGGCCACCACCAGATGGGAGCGGGCATAAAAGATCTCCGTACCCTGACCGGTCAGCGATATGCCAATGTCCAGGGTGTAATCCACGGCCCCGAAAGCCAGCCGTTTTACCCGCGGGCAGCTGGTGGCCACCTCATAGGCATTCATCACCCCCCGGGCCGTTTCCACCAGGGGAATGAGTTCCATCTCGCCGGCCGGCAAGCCGTATTCCCTTTCCAGCTGGCCAATGAGCCAGTCCACCCGCCTGACTTCTTCGGCATCCTCAGCCTTGGGCAGCATGATGCCCGCCGGCCGGCCCCCCACCACCGCCATCAGGTCACCCACAATCCAGCGGGTGTCGACCCCGTTCACCCGCACGTAAATACCCTCGCGGTTCATACGTCCAAGAACATCCAGCACCAGGCTCCGTGCCCGTACCTTTTCGGACACCGCCACGGCATCTTCCAGGTCCAGGATCACCGCATCGGCATCAAGGGACAAGGCCTTGTCTACCTTGCGCAAGTCGCTGGCGGGAGCAAAGAGAAAACTGCGTAACGGCTTTTCCATTCAACCTCACCTCCTGCTTCCAGTGAGGAGCAAATTCCTTGCCAAGCAAGAAGACGACCATAAAGGACTCGGAAGTGCAGCAATATGTACAGGTCTGAAGGCAGAAGACGGACCGGTGGTTATTTTAAATGTTTCACTTTTGCAATGGCGTTTGAGATTATGCAATAACAAACATTGCAAATATGAAAAGCCACGGCTCCACAGGCCATGGCACAAAGGGAAAAAGGGTTTATTAAGAACCCGTTGTTGACCCTGACAGCAGCCCGAGTCTCTTCATCTTGCGCCACAAAGTGGTGGTGCTGATACCCAGTTTCTCAGCAGTTCGCCGGCGGTTGTAACCCGTTTCTTCCAGTGCCCGCAGGATGGTTGACCGTTCCACGGCCTGGGTAGTTCCTTTCAACACGCAAAAACTTGGTGTTTTAAAAAAAGATCCATCGTGATCGATCTTTGGCAGATGCCCCTGGGAATTCAATTTTGCAAAAGAATATACCGGTGCGATTTGTCCGGATTGGGTAGCTGTTGCCGTGTTTTCCGGCAGCCGGCAGGAGCAGTTGCGAATAAAGGCGGGAAGATCCGCCGGCTGAATCACTTCATGGGTGGCCAGGTTCATGGTTCTTTCAATGCAGTTCTGCAATTCCCTTACATTACCCGGCCAGCCGTAACCCATGAGGCATGCCAGGGCCTCATCAGAGATGTCCCGGACAAAGGTACCGAAGGTATCACGGAACTGTTTGATAAAGTGCCGTACCAGCAGGGGAATATCTTCCACCCTTTCCCGCAGAGGGGGAATGCGCAGATCCACCACGTTGAGGCGGTAAAACAGGTCCTGCCTGAATTTACCGCTGACTACCATTTGCCACAGGTCCTTATTGGTGGAAGCAATTACCCGTACATCCACGGGAACCGGTTTCTTGCCCCCAATGCGCACCACTTCCCGTTCCTGCAGTACCCTCAATAAACGGGACTGCAGTTCCAGCTCCATTTCGCTAATCTCATCCAGGAAAAGGGTACCACCGTTAGCCTGTTCAAAAACCCCCGGTTGGCCCTCCTTGCGGGCGCCGGTAAAAGCCCCGGCTTCATAACCAAAAAGCTGGCTCTCCACCAGGCTGGCCGGAATGGCCCCACAGTTTATGGCCACAAAGGGGCCGCCGGACCGCTGGCTGGCATTGTGAATGGACTGGGCAAAGAGTTCTTTTCCGGTACCCGTTTCGCCGTAGAGCAATACCGTGGAGTTGGTTACAGCCACCTGGCGGGCCTGCCGGATACATTGCTGGATGGCCCGACTGGTACCAATAATATGGGCAAAGGTATAGCGGGGGTAGCCTTGCCGGTGGGAAGCAGCCAGCATTTTCTTTTGTTTTACCGCCAGGACATTGTTAAAACCCATGCCAAACTCCGCGGTGACCGGAATGCGTACGGCCATGGCCCCTTCCTCCAGCAGGGACGGCCCGATTACTGGCCGCCCCAGTTCCATGGCCTGCCTGCCCAGGTAGGTAAATTCTCCCATCCCCCTGACCGATTCCTTTCCATCCGACCCCACGCTGAAAAAGCGCATCCCCTGGCGATCAAAGAGCACCGCCTCGCCCCCGGCCACCCGGGCAATCAAAGGGAGGGCCTCCCGAAAGGTTGCCTTTAAACCGGCCTCCCGCCGGGCACGCAGCAAATTGTTTACTGCCAGAAGGCAACCCTCCAGGGGCAGGAAGAAATGCAGTACCCCTTCTTCCCTGCGGGAAGGAAACAGCAGGGGACCACTGCTTTGCCGGGCCTCTTCCAGACCCTCATAGTTTTCCAGGGGGTAATGGGGGACCTCCTGGCCCGAGGCATCCACGGTTTTGGTGTTGCCACTGCACAAATCAATAACCGTGGCATAGCCACCGGCCAGCCGGGCAATCATACCAAGAGCGGTACAAAGGGTTTCAAACAAGCCGTCCATGCTTTCTCCCTCCAGCCGGTTAACGTTCCATCAGCACCCGCGGAATGTACAGGGAAATATCAGGCCAGAAGATAAAGATAACAAGTCCCAGGATAAGAAGTAAGATAAAGGGCAGCACGCCCCTGATTACCTCTTCGACCCGCGCTTTAGCCATGGCCGAAACCACAAAGAGGTTCAGGCCCACCGGCGGGGTAATCATGGCCAGCTCCATATTCACCGTCATGACCACGGCAAACTGGATCAGATCTATGTTCAGCGCCTTGATGATGGGCAGCAGCAGGGGCAGGGTAATCAGGGTAATGGATACGGCCTCCAGGAAAGTGCCCATGATGAAGAACATCAGGTTGGTGGCAAAGAAAAAGGCGTAACGGTTGAGGTGGCTGTCGGCAATCCATTCGGCTATCTTATTGGGCACCTGTTCTGAGGTCAGGAACAGGCCGAAAACCATGGCGGCCGCAATAATCAGGTAGATCATGGAAGAAATATTGATGGCCTCCCGGAATACTTTGCGAATGTCCGGCAGCTTTAACTCCCGGTAAATAAAAGCGGAAACGATGATGGTATAAAATACGGAAAGCACTGCTGCCTCAGTGGGGGTAACTATACCCAAATAAATGCTTCCCAAAATGAAGATCGGTAAAAAGGCACCGGGCAGGGCCTTGACGGTAGCCGTCCAGCGCTCCCGCCAGGAGGCCGGTTCTCCCCGCCCGTAGCCCTTAATCCTGGCATAAATGATGGCAAAAACAACCAGCATGCCGGCCAGAAAAAGACCGGGCAAAAGCCCCCCCATAAACAGCTTGCCTATGGATTCTTCCGACACGATGCCGTAAACCACCATGGTCACACTGGGCGGGATGAGAATACCCAGGGTACCCGAGGCAGCAATAAGGCCCATGGCGTAGCGCTTATCGTAACCCCCTTCAATCATTGCCGGAAGCATGATGGCACCGATGGCCGCAGCCGTAGCCGGGCTGGAACCGGAAATAGCGGCAAAGATGGCACAGGCCAGAATGGTAACCACCGACAGACCTCCAGGCAGGTGGCCGAACCAGCTGCGCAGGGCGGCAATGAGGTACCTGGCAATACCCCCGTGGGACATGAGCACTCCGGCAAAGACAAAGGCCGGAATGGCCATGAGAGGCGGGGATAAGAGGGAGGCAAACATGCGCTGGACGATCATGTACATGGTAAAGTCGGTGGTGGTAGCTAAAACGATTAGGGCAGCCACCGCCAGGCTGATGGCAACGGGCACATTGATCAGGAAGAGTAGCACGAATATACAAAACAGCAACGCCGTCTCCATCGGCGGCACTCCTTTCCATATTCATTCTTTTTAGTCTGGGCGTCTACTCTGGGCAGCTAACCAGTCTTTTCCGCCATTTTTAAAATGAAATAAAAGTTTCTCTATAAAACGGACGGTAAACATTACCCCACTGACGGGCATAACCAGGTTGACAATCCATAAGGGAAACTGGCTGTCGGTGGAACGCTGCCCGGACACGATGTAAGTATGTACCAGCTGGTACCCGTAAAAGGTGTAAAACAGGGCAAAACCCACCCCGATTAAATGGGCCAGAATGCTCACCTTGTGACGAATCCCCAGGGGCAGCAGCCTGAAGAACATCTCAACTTTGATATGGTGGTCGTTTCTTAAAGCCACGGCAATGCCGCATAACGTCCCCCATACCACAAAATAGACGGAAAATTCATCCAGGAGGGACTGGGGACGCCCCCAAATATAACGCAACAGGACGTTGACAAAGACCAGTGTCAGCCCGGTAAACAAAAGACCTCCAGTAAAGTAGTCCTCAAAGGCCGCATAAGCTTTCTTGAATCGCTCCACACTAAACCCCCCTCAAAAAGGCAGGTGAATGTCATATTTTTTCGCAATTTGGCGAAGCAAGGGGTAAAAAGGGGGACGGGCTGGTGAATCATACCGGGGCCCGCCCCCGGTGAAAAGTTATTTATTTAGTGTTCCGGGCCGCTTCAATGTACTCCTTACCGATCTTATCGGTATACTTGTCATACACCGGCTTCATGGCTTCGACAAAAGCCTTGCGGTCTTCCTCGGTCAGGGTATAGATTTGAAGCTTGCCGCTGTTCTTCAGGTTCTCAAAGCTTTTCTGGTTCAGTTCATCGGCCAGCTGGCGCTCAAAGTCGGTAGCCTCTTTCATGCATTCCACAAAGAGCTTCTTCTGTTCATCGGTCAGGCTGTTCCAGAAGGTGGTGTTGGTCAGAACCACGTAGTCAATACGACCATGACCGGAGACGGTCATGTATTTCTGTACCTCGGCATACTTCTGGGTCTCTATGTTGTTGAAGGTGTTTTCCTGGCCGTCCACAGTCCCATTTTGCAGGGCCACATACACTTCGCCAAAGGCCAGGGTCTGGGAACCGGCACCTAAAGCCTTAAACTGCTCATCCAGCACGCCGCCGCTCTGGGTGCGGAACTTCAAACCCTTGAAGTCTTCCGGCCTCTTTAAAGGCCGCTTGCTGTTGGTAAAGTGCTTGGAACCGTTGGGCCACCAGGCCAGGCCTAGCATGCCCTGGGATTCCAGGGAACGCAGCAGCTTCTGGCCGTATTCCCCGTCGTAGAACTTATAGGCGGCCTGGTCACTTGCAAACAGGAAAGGCATATCCACCAGCTGGAAGGCCGAGTTGAATCCCACCAGCTTGGTCGCCGAGGGAGCAATGAGCTGCACGTTGTTGGCCCTTAAAGCTTCCAGCTCTTCCTTGTCACCGTAAAGCTGGGAGGAAGGGTAAACCTCTACCTTGAACTCACCGTTGGATTTGGTCTCCAGCAATTCTTTGAATTTTAAGGCCGCCTGTCCCTTGGGTGTGCTTTCAGCCACGACGTGGGAAAATTTGACCACAATGGGTCCCTTCTCCCCGGTCCCCTGGGCGCTCTTCTTTTCTTCGCCACAACCGGAAGCGGTAAGCGCCAGGCCCAGGGTTAAAAGACCCACCAGAAGGATTTGCCATACCTTTTTCATGTCATTCGACCCCCTTATGATTTTATCAGTCAGTCAACTTAAAAACTTCTGAATACTCAGTATGCCGGTTTCCCTATTATGTAAACAGCACATACCCCCCTTCAGGTCATTTAAAGGCCAATAACAACGGCCCTTCAGGAACCGGCGGCACGGGAACCCTTTAAACGGAACGCTTCCTCCAGCAGCTCAGCACCGATAACCGGCTTGAATTGCTCGTAAAGGGGTTCAAGAGCCGCCTGCCACTCTGCCCTTTCTTCCGCGGTCAGGATGTGTACCTGGACCTTTCCCGACTCCTTAATTTGTCTGAAGTTTTTGTTATTTAAACGTGCCGCCTGCTCCCGCTCCCACCGGGTCACCTCAGCCATGGTTTCCTCGATAATTTCACGGATGTCCGGGGGTAATGAGCGCCAGAAGGTGGCATTGGTCAGCACTACATAACCAATATAACCATGATTGCTAACTGTCATATAGGGCTGTACCTGGTAAAAACGCTGGGAATAAATATTGGACATGGTGTTTTCCTGGCCGTCCACCTGATTTCTGAACAGAGCACCGTAAACATCGCTAAAAGGCATCTGGGTAGCATTTGCTCCCAGGCTACGGAACTGCTCTTCCAGCACCTGGCTGTTAATCATCACCCGGAAAGTTAAACCGGCGAAATCCCGGGGATGCACCAGGGGCCTTTTGCTGTTGGTCATCTGTTTAAATCCATTATCCCAGAAGGCCAGGGGATGAATATTATGGGGTTCCAGGGTGGTAAAAAGCTTTTTGCCTATTTCCCCATCCAGCGCCTTGTGCACCTGTTCTTCGTTCTCAAAAAGATATGGTAAATCCAGCAACTGCCACTGGGGAGCCAGGCTGCTTAACTTGGATGTGGTAGGGGCAATGATCTGGACCGCACCTTTCTGCAGGGCGTCCAATTCCTCTCCATCCTTATAGAGTACGGAATTGGGAAAAACCTGTACTTCCACCCGCCCGCCGGTCCGCTCCTCCACCAACCGGGCAAACCGTCGAGCCGCCTGCCCTTTAGGGGTATCCTCGGCCACCACGTGGGAAAACTTGATTACAATCTTTTCCCGGGGATCTACCTGTTCCCCGTCGGGCCCCCGCCGGTCGCATCCCGTGGTGATCAAGACAACCGCCATGAAGAACAACAACCATTTCTTTGCCCAATCAAGCATGGCCGACCACTGCAACCTCCTTTACGGAGTGACCCCGGGAAGCAAATCCCAATTCAGTAATATGTTAATTGCTCCAGTTTTCTGACATCTTGCCCTAATTCTACCCCCATTTACCATCAATCCGCAATATTGCGGCCATAAAGTTAATTTTGGTCTTTATGTTCAGCAGTTAAACTATCTTATATCTTTTGATGGGACGTCCCACTGAACCGTATTGCAATTCCACCGTCACCTTGCCCAGCTGGCTCAAATATTCTAAATACCGGCGGGCTGTCACCCTGGCCAGGCCCAGGGCGGCGGCCACCTCCTCGGCCGACAGGGCCCCGCCGTCTTTAATGAGCAAAAGTAAAACCTGCTTTAAGGTTACCCCGTTTAAACCCTTGGGCATCTCTTCTGCCTCTTCATCAATAACCACTGGCACCCTTCCCCGGGCCAGCTGGTCGATATCATCCTGCTCCAGCCGGCCTTCTTTGTTTAAGCGGCTGTACAAAAGGGCGAAACCCTCCAGAGCACTCTTCAAACGGCTGAACTTGAAGGGTTTGATGATGTAATCCACCGCCCCGTAGCGGAAGGCGTTTTGAATCGTCTCCGCATCCTGGGCCGCCGTTACCAGCAATACATCGGTGGGCAACCCCAGGCGGCGAATTTCCTGCAGGGCGGCCAAGCCGCTCATATCCGGCAGGTAAACATCCAAAAGGGTCAGGGCGGGTTTTAACCGGGCCGCCACCTGCACCGCTTCCTTTCCCGTACGGGCTACGCCCACTACCTTAAAACCGGGTACGGCATTGACGAAACCCCGGTTTACCTCCACCACCATGGGATCATCCTCGACAATCAGCACCTCAATGACGCTCACGATGTCACCCCCTGGATTGCCTTGCTTGAGGGTGTACTGCAAGGACTTTCCCCCGGAATACGCACTGTAATAGTGGTTCCCTCCCCTTCCCGGGAGTGTACGGTAATCTCTCCGCCAACTGTATCAACATGCTTTTTTACCAGATACAGGCCAATCCCCCGCCCGGTTCCTTTGGTAGAAAACCCCTGTTCAAAGATCCGCTCCTGGAGATGGGACGGTATGCCCGATCCCCAGTCCCGCACAATCACCACCAGATCTCCCGAATCATTCCGCATCTCAAATGCCACCCGCCTGCGGGAGGGCTCCATCTCCCGCACCGCATCAAGGGCGTTTTCTAGAAGATTACCCAGCACCACCCCCAAGGCAGCAGCATCCATATGGGGCGGCAACCGGGAAAGCCGGCAGGAGCGGTCGATATAGAGATCCACTTGCAGTTCCCGTGCCCGACTGTATTTACCCAGCAGTAGTCCGGCTATGCTGTAATCACAGATGTTCTTGGTCAGCAGGCGGGTAAGTTCCTGTTGTTCCTCAGTAACCGCAAAGATGTAATCCACCGCCTCCTGCACCCGGTTCAACTGGAGCAGACCGGCAATGGTATGCAAACGGTTGAGATATTCGTGGTTTTGCACTCGCAGGGCCTCCACAAAGGATTTGACCCCGGTCAATTCCTCGGCCAGGTGATGCACCTCGGTGCGATCCCGAAAGGAAGCAAGGGCACCCACAACCTCCCCCTTCACCCGCACCGGCACCCGGTTAACAATAACGACCGTGTTTTTTAAAACCCGCTCCTGGTTAAACTCCGGTTGGCCCGTTTGCAACACCCGGGGTAAAAAACTATCCGGGAGCACTTCGGTAATGGACCGGCCTACCACCTCGTCATCCGCACCCAACAAACGTTTGGCTTCTTCGTTGATCACCGTAATGCGCATATCCCGATCGATGGCAATAATACCCTCGCCCATGGCCTGGAGCATAGCCGTACGCTCTTCCAGGATGCGGGCAATCTCCTCGGGTTCCAGGGTAAACATAGCCCCCTTAATCCTGCTGGCCAGGTAGAGGGAACCCAGCAAACCGGCCAGCAAACCGATGGCCAGGGATGGGTAGAGCTGGGCCTGGATGGCCCGGAAGAGCTCGGCAAAGGTGGGGGTGATGATACCTACCACCACCACTCCCACCTGCCGCGTGCCTTCATCTACCTTGATGGGAGAAAAGGCACGGACGGCCGGACCCATCACCCCGGCGGTACGGGTAATATATTCCCGGCCGGACAGGGCCGGGTCCAGATCCCGATCGGAAAATTTGCCTCCGATGCGTTCCGCCACCGGATGAGAGTAACGCACCCGGTTCATATCCACCACGACAATGTACTCCACCCCGGTGGCCAGCCTGATTTTTTCAGCCACGGGCTGAATGATGCTGGCACCGCCGGGATGTCCCACATTATTCTGGACGGCCTCCATCTGGGCCAGGGTCCGGGCAATGGCCAAAGCACGCATGCCCATTTCCTCTTCCAGCAGGCGAGAAACCTTAACCCCCATGAGTATTACGGCCACTAAAATGGACAGCACCACCGAAACAAAGGATAAAATGGCCAACCTTATGCGCAGGGGCAAAAAACGCCGGTAAATGTCCAAAGCAGCCGCCTCTCCCTCAGAATATTAAGGCCATTGCGATTATTAACATAATTCGATACCCGGAAACCAAACCCTCCTCAATGTCAGGGAAAATGCTGGGTGACAGCAGGAGAAACCAGGGAGGGATAGAAAAATAGCTCTGGGCGGCTCCAAAACTTTAGGAAAGAAAGCCAATGGGAATAATAACCTAAAGAGGCTAAACAATCCCAAAGAAGGTCAATGATCCTCCCGGGCAGGCGTATAATTTAAAGTAAACCTCTGCCTGCGAGGTGATTACCTTTGGTGAAAATCAGGCTCTGGCAAAACCATGGAGAACAAAACGGAATTAAAGAACGCCGGAACTTTCCTGTTTTTTCACCAGGGGGGCAGGAGGAAAAAACTTTTGGCGGAAGTGGTGAAGACCAGCGTCAAAAAAATGTCCGGGAGATCATGAAAGAATTGGACTCACTGGTTGGCCTCACCGGAGTAAAGAAACTGGTGCGTGAAGTTCACGCTTTTGTAGAGATACAGCGCCGGAGGCAAAAAGAAAAGCTGGCTGCCGAACCTCAGGTCCTGCACATGGTTTTTAAAGGTAATCCGGGAACGGGGAAAACCACTGTGGCCCGCATCATTGGCCGCCTTTTTAAAGAAGCGGGGGTTTTACCCAGGGGGCATCTGGTAGAGGTGGAAAGGGCCGACCTGGTGGGAGAATATATTGGCCATACAGCGCAAAAAACCAGGGAGCAGATTAAAAAGGCCCTGGGAGGCATTCTTTTTATCGACGAAGCCTATTCCCTGGCCCGGGGCGGTGAAAAAGATTTCGGGCGTGAAGCCATCGACGCACTGGTTAAAGGAATGGAAGATCATAAGGATAATTTGATTCTTATTCTGGCCGGTTATCGCCAGGAAATGGAGTGGTTTATGGAAAGTAATCCTGGATTACGCTCCCGCTTTCCCATTCATATTACTTTTCCTGATTATACCACCCCGGAACTTCTGGCCATTGCAGACCTCATGCTAAAAAAACGCCAGTACCATTTAACTCAGGGAGCGCGGGACGAATTGCGTCTTATTCTGGAGGAAAGCCGTTCCCTTCATGTACATAGCGGTAACGCCCGGCTGGTACGCAACCTTATTGAACGGGCCATACGCCAGCAGGCAGTCCGCCTGGTCCGCAAGAGCCAGGTCAGCAGGGAAGATTTAATGACCATCACCCGGGAAGATATTCTCCGCGCACGGGAATACAACCCCGGAACTTAGAAAGTAGCATGGTATATATAAGCTATAAACCGTTAACATATTTGTTGATTACCTTTAAAGGGGAGTTATGCCTTGAATACCACAGATTTGAACGCCCTGGCTGCAGAGGTAGAAAAAGAAGTACAACCTTATTATGAAAGAGTAGACGCAGTAGCGCGCCGCAATCACAGCCGGGTACTGGCCGCTTTTCACCAGGCCCGGGTAAGCGATTATCATTTAAAAGGTTCCACCGGTTATGGTTACGGGGATCAGGGAAGGGAAACCCTGGAAAATGTATACGCCCGGGCGTTTCAGGCTGAGGCCGCCCTGGTGAGGGGGCAGATAGTCAGCGGTACCCATGCCATTGCCCTGTGTCTGTTTGGTGTTTTACGTCCGGGGGATGAATTACTGGTAGCAACAGGAACACCTTACGATACCCTTCAAGAAGTAATCGGTATCAGGGGTAACGCCCCTGGTTCTTTAATGGAGCTGGGCATCACTTACCGGCAGGTAGACCTGCTTCCCAACGGCAGGCTGAACATAGATGCAGTTGCCCGGGCTATTAATAAACGCACCCGTATGATAATGTTCCAGCGATCACGGGGTTATAGCCTGCGGCCTTCCTTAAATTTAAGCGAAATGGGCCGGGCAATAGCCTGGATTAAGAAAAATTATCCTCACGTAATAACTTTTGTGGATAATTGCTACGGCGAATTTGTAGAACCCCTGGAACCCCCAGCAGTAGGGGCAGATTTAGTGGCCGGATCGCTGATCAAGAACCCGGGAGGAGGCCTGGCCCCGGGTGGGGGTTACGTAGTAGGGGGAAAAATTTACGTAGAAATGGCCGCCAGCCGGCTCATAGCGCCGGGACTGGGCAGAGAGGTGGGACCCAGCCCGGATTACCAGCGCTTACTTTTTCAAGGGCTTTTCATAGCTCCACATGTGGTAGCAGAGGCTTTAAAGGGAGCCATCTTTGCTGCCCGCCTGTTTGAGAGATTGGGATTTACAGTAGATCCCGCACCCCAGGAAGAACGTACCGACATTGTTCAAGCTATCCTTTTGGGTTCACCCGAAAGGGTAATTGCTTTCTGCCATGGATTACAGCAGGCTTCCCCTGTCGATTCACATGTGCTGCCCCAACCGGTGGACATGCCCGGCTATGATGATGCGGTAATCATGGCTGCGGGTACCTTTGTTCAGGGTTCGTCCATTGAGCTAAGCGCCGATGCGCCGATGCGTGAACCCTATGCGGTGTATATGCAGGGGGGGCTGTCCAAGGAATATGTTCAGCTGGCCGTAATCGCGGCAGCAAAGGCAGTAATGGCGGTGAATAAAGGATGAATTTAAAGCAACTGGAAGCTTTTTTAAGAGTAGCAGAATTACAGAGTTTTACCAAGGCAGCCAAACATCTCTACATGAGCCAACCAGCCATAAGTTTTCAAATCAGGTCCCTGGAGGAAAGCCTCGGTACGACCCTTTTTTACCGGGGAGATAAAAAAGTAGAGCTCACCGAAGCCGGACGGCTTCTATACCCGGAAGCACAGCAGATACTGCGCCACTTTCAAAAAATTAAATCCGAATTAGATGAACTGAAAGGACTTAAAAAAGGTCATCTCAATCTGGGAGCCAGCACCATTCCCGGTGAATATCTCCTGCCTCTGTTGATTGGCCGTTTTCACCGGGACTACCCTGGAATTGAGGTTACCCTGCGAATAGCGGGAAGCAGTCAGGTTATCCGCTGGGTACAGGAGAGGGAAATAGATTTGGGAATAACCGGGGCACCTGTTAAAGAGGATGGGCTCGAATGTTTGCCCTGGTATCAGGACAGGCTGGTACTTATTGTCGGGCCGGAACATCCCTGGATAAACCGGGACGCAGTAAGCCCGGCTGAATTATTGACCCAGCCTTTGATCCTCCGCGAGCCGGGTTCGGGCACCCGCCGCTCTATGGAAGAAAAAATGGCCCAGCTGGGCCTTTCCGTGAGAGATGCACAGGTGGTAATGGAACTGGGTAGCACCCGGGCTGTAATTACAGCTGTACAGGCTGGCCTGGGAATTAGCCTGGTTTCTGCCCTGGCTGCCGCTGAACCGCTGGCCCTGAAAAGGGTATATCAAGTAACCCTAAAAGAGTTAGATCTGACCCGTTACCTTTACCTGGTTCATGTAAAAGAGTGGCCGCTGAGTTTTGCTGCTGGCGCTTTTTGGGATTATATAACAAAAGAAGGGGAGACGGGTAAGTAATATCCCAAAACAAAAGGCCCCTCCAACGGAGAGACCATTTATTAACTATTATTGTGCTTATTGTGCTTTTTGCTCGGAAAAAGAGGTAGTCATAGGACGCATTGGGCTGACGGTGGATATGGCGTGCTTGTAAACCATCATCTGCTTCCCATCGCTTTCCAAAATTACGGTAAAGTTATCGAAACCCCTGACCACGCCCTTAAGCTGAAAACCGTTGACCAAAAAGATGGTCACGGGAATATTTTCCTTGCGCACCTGATTTAAAAATGCATCCTGCAAATTTATTTGCGGCTTACTCATTGGAAGGTCCCTCCGTCGGTAGTATTTTTTTCTAATTTGTCTTCGACGTATTTAATAAGACTCCTTCTGCTCGTTTCGTAATTTCTTGTGCTATTTCTGTGATACCGGTATAATGCCCTATATTTATCCAGTTAATCCGCGGGTCCCGTTTAAACCAGGTAAATTGTCTTTTAGCAAATCTTCTTGTATTTCTTTTAAGTAAGTAGATTGCTTCCTCTATTGTGGACAAACCCCGGAGGTAAGCGATAATCTCCTTATAACCCAGACCCTGCATCGAGGTCAGGTAAGGACTATACCCCCTTTTTAAAAGACTCCGTACTTCATCTACAAGGCCCATCTCTAGCATTTGTTCTACCCTGGCTTCAATGCGCTGGTAAAGCCTCTGCCGATCCATGGTTAATCCAATAATGAGGGTATTATAGGGAGGACCATCGCCTTTTTGCCTTAAAGCACTTGACATGGGATGCCCCGTAAGGTGATAAACTTCCAGTGCCCTGATTACCCGTTTAAGATTGTTGGGATGAACCTTCGCTGCTGTCTCCGGATCCACTTCGACAAGGCGCTGATAAAGGGCCTGCGCGCCCTTTTCCCTCGCCTCTTTCAAAAGCTGGCTGCGGAAATGCTCATCCACACCCGCACCTGTGAAATGGTATGGCTCAATTACAGAACGAATATAGAGTCCGGTACCCCCTACTAAAAGGGGAAGCTTGCCCCGCTCCCATATTTCCCGGATATGCTGCCTGGCCTGTGCCTGGTATAGGGCCACGCTGTATGACTCATCAGGATCAATGATGTCAATCATATAATGGGGAATACCCCGTCGTTCCTCCATTGTTGGTTTGGCTGTACCAATATTCATATAGCGATAAACCAGCATCGAATCGGCAGAAACAATCTCCCCCCCCAATTTCAGGGCCACTTCCACCGAAACGGCAGTTTTACCCACAGCTGTAGGACCAACCAGGACCAGCAGGGGTATGGATTTCTCCATCAATCAGTTCCCCCTTTTTTCTCGATGATCCCGTAAGCCACAGGGGAATATTTGCCACCCAGCACCCGGGTAAAACCCAACCGGGCAAATTCTCCGCTGTCCCTGGTTTCCTTCATCACTACCCTTCGCCGGGCCACTCTTATGGCTTCCTCTACTGCCTGAATGGAGAGGGGAGCAGGATTGGCCACCAGGCGTACCGGGCCAATGGCTTTAGATTTTTGAAGAGGTTTGCGAAACATGGGATCAAAATAAACGACATCAAAGCTTTCTGAGGCTAGATTTTTTAAATAGGATAAGTGATCGGCACAAACTACCTCAATACGGGCCATGGCTGCAAGCAGTTCCCGGGAGACGTGATCACGATAGGTTTTAAGACCGTGCTGCACAAGAACAGCCAGCACAGGAGACGATTCCACCCCTACCACCCGGCCCTGGTTACCCACTACAAAGGATGCCACGATAGCGTCCGCTCCCAGACCCAAAGTACAATCCAGGACCCAATCCCCCGGTTGAAGACCCATGGCTTCAATCATCCAATCAGTTTTTCCAGCTTTTATTTCCTTTATACGCAGCTTGGCCATGCTGGGATGCCAGAAAAGCTCCTCACCATTACAGAAAAAAGAAACCCGGCGATTTGAAACCACCAGAACACCTGAAATCTTATATTTGTTGATCAGGGCGGGAATAGATAATCCCCTACGGGGTACCAGGGGTACTCCTAACCACAAGCTTAACCTGGCAGCCAGTTCCAGTTCCGGAGCACCGGACCGGTGGCCCGTGGTGACCACGTACGTGGCCTGCAAGAACATCACCTCTACTTCAGGAACGCTTGAAGCGCTGGGCCAGTTCACGATATGAAATATGGATAATGGTAGGTCTTCCGTGGGGACAGGTAAATGGATTCCCGGCTGCTGCCAGCTGTTCTAAAAGAGTTCTGGCCTCTAACCCGGACAACCCTTCACCGGCTTTTATTGCCGCCCTGCAGGCAGCCTGAGCCGCCAGATGATGTACCAGAGCCTCCCGGGAAGGAGAGCGACCGGACTCATCCAGGTAACCAATGATGTCCTGTAAGAAGAGTTCACCTTCTCCTGGTGGGAAATCCGCTGGTAACCCCCGCACCACCACCGTATCCTGGCTATAAAAATCCAGTATAAATCCCAGAGAAGCAATAAATTCCCGGTGTGTTTCCAGCAGGCGTGCTTCCCGGTGAGTTAGAAAGACATTCAGCGGTAGGGCAAGGATCTGGGAAGCTGCCTGCGGGCCGGCCAGCGCGGCCCGGTATTTCTCATAGAGCACCCGCTCGTGGGCCGCATGCTGGTCGATAATATACAGGCCTTCCTGCCCGGCAGCCAGTAAATAGGTCGGCAGGAGCTGACCAAGATATTCCATTGCGGGAAAAGAACCTCCGGCATGTTCATATACCGTCGCTGCTTCCGCCACATAATTTTCCCTGCCAGCAGAAAGAAGGGAGCACGGCGGATGTTCTGGAAATAAAACCCGGTTTTCCACATCTTCCGAGGAAATAAAAGAGGTGCTTGGAAGCCGGGACTTTTCCAGACTTAATAAAGGCTTGTCTTCCTGCGGCCCTGTGCCTGGAATAACCAGCCGGCTGCCTATTAAGGATTTCCGGACAGCGCGGGAAACAGCCTCCAATATTTCCCTCTCCCGGGCCAGGCGAACCTCCAGTTTGGCCGGGTGTACATTGACATCCACCAGTTCTGGAATGATAGTAAGCGAAATTATCGCCACCGGGTAACGGCCGGCCGGTAAAAGGGTATGATATGCTTCGCATACCGCCGTGGTAACCAGGGAGCTATACACGTAACGGCCGTTGATAAGCACGGTGATCTGCCGGCGATTACTGCGGTGCAGGGTGGGCCGGGCGACAAAGCCCTTTATTTCCAGCCAATCTCCCGGAGAGTCCTCTACCGGTACCATCTGCCGGGCAAGCTCTGCCCCGTAATAAGAAGCAATAACATCCAGCAGGTTGCCTGACCCCGGCGAAGTAAAAACCTGCCTCCGGTTATGGGTAAACCGAATGGCCACCTCCGGCCTGGCCAAAGCCAGGCGGAAAATATAATCTCCTACCACTCCCCCTTCAGTACCAGGAGATTTCATATATTTTTTCCTGGCCGGGGTGTTATAAAAAAGGTTTTCTACAGTGACGATGGTCCCCGGGGCCATGGCAGCGGGACCTTTACCGATTACCTTTCCCCCTTCCACTTCCAGAAAAATTCCCCGGTCGGCAGCAGCGGTACGGGTTTTCAAGGTCATCTTGCTAACAGCTGCAATGCTGGGTAACGCCTCCCCTCGAAATCCCAGCGTAGTAATACGGGAAAGATCCGCCGGCTCGCGAATTTTACTGGTTGCGTGGCGCATGAGAGCAAGATGGGCATCTTCTTCATCCATGCCGCATCCATTGTCACGAACGGTAATGCGTCTCAATCCACCCTGCTCAACCTCTATTGAAATAATAGATGCCCCTGCATCAAGGGAATTCTCCAGCAACTCCTTAACCACCGAAGCCGGCCTCTCTACCACCTCACCGGCGGCGATCTGGTTGGCCGTAGTCTCATCCAGAATAACGATATTCGGCAATTATTCTCCCACCCTTGGACCTTCGGAAACCCACTCCTGGCCTTTATCCCGGTCAAAGGCCAGGAATGTGTCGGTAGATTTATCCTGCAGATAAATATACTGGTACTGGCTGGACTTCCTGGCCTGTTGGTAAACATCGTAGGCTTCAGCCTGACAGGCTCCACAGGCCGCAAAAGGTATGGACACACAAAATACATGGCTGGGATGACCGTAACCATGATCGGCCCGGGAGTCGATGGTAATATAACCAGGACAATTGGGGCAACGGCGTACTTTTTCCAACTGTTCCTCTTCAATATAATCGGTATCGTAATAAATGTGTTTGCGGCGCTGATAAAATGTACCGGTACCGAAAATTTTATCCAGATCCACCCGGTCCCTATTTTCCCATATATCCCTGAGTTGATCCACTATCCGCTTAACCATAGCCGCCCGTTCAGGATTTTCCTGCATTCTCCCAGGTCGTTCGGGCTCCTCGATGTAAGAATAGTCGTGCCCGGCCAGGGCCAGCAAAATAGCCAGGTTTACGTAAGGTAATGCCGTTTCAATGGCATATCCCCCTTCCAGCACCGCCAGGTGCGGGTTAAGCTTGCGGGTAAACTCAGCGTAACCCCTGGCGGTAAAACGCATGCTGCCCAGGGGATCGGTAAAATGATTGTCCTGCCCGGCCGAGTTAATTATAAATTCCGGCTTAAAATCATCCAGTATGGGCAAAATCAAATTGTCCACCACATAATGAAAGGTCTCATCACCCAATCCCGGAGGCAGGGGTACATTAATAGTGCGGGCATAGGCTCCTGGTCCTCCCAGTTCGTTGGGAAATCCCGTTCCGGGGTATATAGTACGCCCGTCCTGGTGAAAAGAAATAAACAGTACATCGGGGTCGTGATAAAATATATCCTGCGTGCCATCCCCATGATGCACATCCGAATCCACAATGGCAATGCGCTTGATACCATGATGGCGGCGCAGGTACTCCACCAGGATAGCCTCATTATTAATATTACAAAAACCCCGGTTACCGTGAACCACCCGCATAGCATGGTGACCAGGAGGTCGAACCAGGGCAAAACCGTTCTTTAATTCTCCCTGGATAATGGCATCGGCCAGTAAAGTGGCTGAGCCGGCAGCGATAAGATGTGCTTCAGTAACCTGGCTCTGTACCCGGGGAACACAAAAATGCACCCGCGCAACATCATGAATAGTGGCCAGGCGAGGGGCATATTCCTCTATTTCCGGTAAATCCAGCACTCCTTCTTCAAAAATTTGATCCCGGGTATAGAGAAGGCGTTCCTCCCGCTCCGGGTGAGTAGGTGAAATAGCCCAGTCAAAAGCAGGGAAAAATACGAGTCCCGTTTTTTTATTTTTCATGCCGGTACCCCCCCCCTCCCACGTGGTACAAAATTCCCCGCCGGGTTTGAACGGTAACATCAAACAGGCGACCAACGGTCACCCAGTCCCGCACCATGTTAAAGACCTCACGCCTGATAACTTCCAGCCCTTCCACACAGTCTTCCAGCCCGTAACGTGAAGCCCGCCTGCACAACCATTCTTTAGCCAGCTCTAAAGCTTTTTCTTCATTAAAAGAATGATCGGTGATTTTTCCCTGGTAGCCTTCTTCCTGGATGATATAAAAACCCTGTTCCGTGTCGGCTCTTAAGGTTACCTGAAGGGTAGGACGGGCTACCGCTGCACCAATGGCGTTGGCAACTGGAGCATAAGGTGGTATCACCGGGTAACCTCCCAGGCGGGCAGCAATCTGGGAAATAAAACCGGCTGCACCACCACCTACACCTACTACTGTAGAGGGTCGCACCTTCTTTTTCTGGAGCACTTCCCAAACCCGGTAAGCCGGCTCCTGTTCCCATCGGGTAAACATATTTTCAATTTCCTGGACGATGGTTTCAATGACCTTACCGGTAACCTGACTGGCCACTTCAGCGGGGGAAAGCCCTAAAGGTTCTCCCAGGATTTGCATTGCTTCCCGGGCACGTTCGGCATCGCCAAGCCTTGTTAATCCCAGCACTCGTAAAGCATCGGTGGGAGTAGGAACGGGTCCACCCAGGCAATAGGGGGCACCCAGGCGCTCGGAATAAATAATGATATCCTTCCCCACCCGTTCAACTACACTATCGCCTCCCACCGGGACCGATTTAACCGCCAGCGCCCGTACGTGGGTAAGCATATCATCAACCCTGACTCCACGGGAAGCTAAAAGCGGCTGGCCGCTTAAGATCAAGGCCAAATCGGTGGTAGTACCACCAACATCCACCACCACCGCCGACTCACCCGGAGGCATCAGCGCCTGCACCCCCAGCGTACTGGCCGCAGGACCGCTGAATATGGTTTCTACCGGCACCTCCAGGGAGCTTTCCAAAGGCAGGGTACCACCATCGGCTTTAAGAATAAACACACCGCCTTTAATCCCCCGCTGCGAGATGGCTTCCTGAATTGAACGAACAAAAAACTGGTATTTTTCCCTGGTAGCACAGGTAAGATAAGTGGAAACTACCCGGCGGGGAAAATTTAACTGCCCGGCCACTTGATGGCCTTCTTCAATATGCCAGTTGGGATAATTCCACCGCAGGCGGGCAGCCACTTCTTTTTCATGCCGGTGGTTACGACACGAAAATTTACCTACCACGGCTACCTTGCGGTAACCCCTGGCAGCCAGCTCTTCCGCCACCCGATCGACCTCGGCCAGTCGCAGTGGTATTATTTCCCGCCCCCGGTAATCAATAGCTCCTTGAATAATATATGTATCGGTGGGAAATCGGTAAAGGTTGGGATTTAAACCGGGCCCGGGCATAAGAATCAACCCCACGGGATCATATTTCTTTTCGGCTATTAAATTGGTAATAACGGTGGTACTGAAAACCACCCGTTCTATCAACTCACCATTTATTCCCTTCATAACTTCGTCCAGCGCTTCCAAAAGAGTTAACAGAAGATCCTCCCGGGTAGATACCTTAGCCATGGCCCGGACCGTTCCCCTGTCCAGAAGAACCGCATCAGTACAAGTACCGCCAACATCTATACCAATATACACGTTAAAATTTCACCCCCTACCGATTTCCCCAAAACTGCCTTAACTTTTATCGTCCCTGACGGGTAAACGTTTCAAATCCTGCTTTAAGCTTAACTGCCAGGCAGCTATAGTATTCAAAGCTTCCAGAGGAGTCATTTGCCATAAGTCAAGCTTTATCAGTTCATCCAGGATAGGATGCCGGGGAGGTTGCGATTTTTCTTTATAAACTGGCAGGTTTTGGGGTGCTGTTTTATCAACTTCCCCCCCGTTCCGGCGGAACTCCAGATCCTGTAATATTTCTGCTGCCCTTTGCAGAATCTCTTCAGGCAGGCCCGCCAGGCGGGCCACCTGGATACCATAACTCCGGTTTGCCCGCCCGGGGTGCACCCGGTGCAGAAAAACCACATTTTCTCCTCTTTCTTCGACAGCAACAGTAAAATTTTTCACCCCGGGTAAGGCATCCAGTTCAGTTAACTCGTGATAATGGGTTGAAAAAAGAGTCCGTGCACCAATGCGCTTTACAATATACTCCACCAGCGCCCGGGCGATACTGATGCCATCATAAGTACTGGTGCCCCGCCCCACTTCATCCATGATGATCAAACTCCGGGAGGTGGCTGCACTGACAATTACCCGGCATTCACTCATCTCCACCATAAATGTGCTTTGCCCCGCAGCCAGGTCATCACTGGCCCCTACCCGGGTAAAAATGCGGTCCACAATACCGATTTCTCCTGAAGCAGCGGGGATAAAACTACCTACCTGGGCCATCAACACCAGCAGGGCTACCTGGCGCATATAAGTGCTCTTACCAGCCATATTTGGCCCGGTAAGCAGGATCAGGCGAGTATCCTCTCCCAGCTCCACATCATTAGGGACAAATTCCCCTGGCCCCAAAACCTGTTCCACCACGGGATGCCTTCCATCCCGAATGAATATCCGGTAGCCATCGTTTACTTCTGGACGTACGTATTTTCCTTTTACTGCTGCCTCAGCCAGGGAAAGAATAGCATCGGTACGTGCCACCGCGCCGGCAGTCCGCTGGATGCGCCTAACCTGAGCCGCCACTTTTTCTCGAATTTCAGTAAATATCCTGTATTCTAGCTGCACAAGTTTTTCTTCCGCCCCTAGAATTTGTTCTTCTAGTTTTTTTAATTCAGAAGTAATAAAGCGCTCTGCTCCCGCCAGAGTCTGCTTGCGTATATAATCGGGAGGCACCAGATTAAGATTGGGGCGGGTTACTTCCAGGTAATAACCAAAAACCTTGTTAAAGCCTACCTTCAGGGAGCGAATTCCGGTGCGCTCTTTTTCCCGGGCCTCCAGCTGGGCCAGCCAGTTTTTCCCTTCCCTGCTGGCCTGGCGCAAGCGATCCACCTCAGGATGATATCCTTCCCGGATAATACCCCCTTCCCTGGGACTAACAGGGGGATCATTATTAATAGCTTCATCCAGAACCCTTACTATATCTTCCAGGCAATCCAGGTCGCTGATAACATCCTGCCAGAAACAGGTTTTTTTATTACCTAAAACCCTTTTAACCTGTGGTAAAACAGCCAGGGAATTTTTTAAAGCAAGCAAATCCCGGGGTCCAGCGGTACCGTAAACTACCCGGGAAGATAACCTCTCCAGATCATACACGGCCCGGAGAAGCTGCTGCAGTTCCTGGCGGGCAAGACTATCGTTAACCAGTTCCTCCACTGCATCCTGACGCGCGCGAATAGCTTTCACATCCAGTAAGGGGCGCTCCAGCCAGGACTTTAACAAACGCCCACCCATGGCCGTTACCGAATGATCCAGTACCCACAAAAGGGTACCCCAACGGGTGCCATCTCTTAAAGAACTGGTCAGCTCTAGGTTACGCCGGGTGACTGCGTCCAGGTGCATGTACTGGCCCGCACTGTATATTTCCACCTGGTTAATCTGACCCAATTCACGTTTTTGAGTTGCTTTCAGGTAATGCAATATTCCACCAGCACATAGAACAGCCAGGGGCAGGTTACTCAAGCCGGAACGGTTCCAGCCCATCCCTAGCTGTTCCTGTAAACTGCGTATTGCCTCTCCGCGCTCGAAAGCAGCAGGGTCCCAGAAGGAAATAAAAGACCTGGATAAGCGGGACCTTATCTTTTCTGATAGCTCCCGGTATGGAAGTAAATCAGGTAATAGAATCTCAGCCGGTTCAAGGCGACACAATTCATCCAGCAGGGCTTCCCGGCCATTTACCTGGGTAACCATAAACAGGCCCGTGGTAACGTCAACCACGGCCAGGCCATTAATCCCTTCCTTCTCCACTATGGCTGCCAGGAAATTGTGTTTTCTTTCCTCCAGGCATTCCATAATGGTCCCTGGAGTAATTACCCGGGTCACTTCCCGTCGCACGATTCCCCTGGCATCTGCGGGGTCTTCGACCTGTTCGCAAATGGCCACCTTGTAACCCCGCTCAACCAGGCGGGCAATATATGTATCTGCAGCATGGTAAGGCACCCCACACATGGGCACCCTTCCTGATGCTCCAGCATCCCTGCCAGTAAGAGTTATTTCCAGCTCCCGTGAAGCCACCAGGGCATCATCAAAGAACATTTCATAAAAATCCCCCAGGCGAAAAAAGAGGATGGCATCTTGATAATTCCGTTTAATCTGTAAATACTGCTGTATCATGGGGGTATAGGACACACCAATCCCTCCCGGAACCATTATAGCACAAATAAATGGTAGAAAAAAGGAAAATTCGACCCCATGTTCTCCCTTAATCTGCTTATGAAAATAAGTTTGCGCCTTTGCTCCAAATAGGATATAATACGAGGAGTAATGGGAAGGGATCAATCATGGGCAAAAGGATACCTACCTATGAAGTAATTACTTTTGGATGCCAGATGAATGATCATGACTCTGAAGTAATGGCCGGCATGCTCGAGGCCATGGGCTACGAACCAGCTGCCAGTACCGATGAAGCCGACGTTATAATGATCAATACCTGCTGTGTGCGGGAAACGGCAGAAAATAAGATTTATGGCCTATTAGGACGTCTGGCCAGTTTGAAAAATAAAAAACGCCACCTGATTATTGGTATAGCCGGATGCATGACCCAGCAACCGGAAGTGGCCCGCAAAATCAAAAACCGTTTCTCCCATGTAGATCTTATCCTGGGCACCCATAACCTGCACCGCCTGCCCGATCTCCTGTCCCGGGTACGGGAAAACCGGGAAAGATTGGTGGAAGTTTGGGAACAAGCCGGCCAGGTTATGGAAAACCTGCCCATCCGCCGTGCCTCTAACGTAAAGGCCTGGGTTAATATTACTTATGGTTGCAATAATTTTTGCACCTATTGCATTGTACCTTACGTACGCGGGCGAGAGCGCAGCCGCAAACCGGAGGATATCTTAAATGAAATCAGGCAGCTGGCACAGGAAGGATACCGGGAAGTTACCCTTCTGGGTCAAAATGTAAATTCTTACGGCAAAGATTTACCCGGAAAGTACAATTTCGCCAACCTTTTAAGCGAAGTAGATCAGATTCCGGGCCTCTGGCGCATTCGTTTCACTACTTCCCACCCCCGGGATTTTACCCAGGAATTGATTGACACCATTGCCCGCTGTACCCACGTATGTGAGCACATTCATTTACCCGTACAGGCAGGCAGTAACCGCATCCTGAAGATGATGAACCGGGGTTACAACCGGGATTATTATTTTGATCTGGTAGAGCGTATTCGCCAGGCCATACCCGGCGTAGCCATTACCACTGATATCATGGTTGGTTTTCCAGGGGAAACGGAGGAGGACTTTGCTCAAACAATGGAACTGGTGGAAAGGGTGCGCTTTGATAGCGCCTTCATGTTTGTTTATAATCCGCGCCCGGGTACCCCGGCCGCACGTTTCCCCGAACAGGTACCCGACGAGGTAAAAAGTAAGAGAATCCAGGAACTTATAGCAAGACAGAATGAAATTACCCTGGAATATAATCGTTCTTTTATTGGCCGGGTGGAACAGGTTCTGGTTGAAGGAGAAAGTAAAACCAATCCTGAAATGATGAGCGGCCGCACCAGAACCAACCGGCTGGTAATTTTCCCCGGTTCTGGAGACCTCGTTGGACAACTGGTGAATGTAACTATTACCGGAGCCCGTTTAACCCACCTGGAAGGTAATTTAGAGGCGACGGTAGGAGCAAATTTTTCGGATGGGAGGTGATTGATGTGTCTGTAATCGCTAAAGCCCGGGAGCTGGGGAAAGAAATTGCCCGCTCCCAGGAGCTGGCAGCTATGCTCAAGGCCCAGCAGGCCATGCTGCAAGACCCTGGCGCCAGGCAAATCATCGATGAATTCCATGAAAAGCAGCGGTTCCTGCAAATGCTTCAGAGTCAGGGCCTGGAGCTTACCGAAAGCCAGAAAGCCGACGTTGAAGATCTGGAAAAGCGTATGCTGGACAACCCTTTGATTACGGAGTTTTTCCGTGCACAGCAAAGTTTTGAGCAGCTACTGGAAGAAATTAACCAGATTATCAGCGAAGCAATTTCCGGCAGCCAGTCTTCCTGCTCCGATGAAAGCTGTAGCTGTTGCTGTGGCTGTGATTCATAGTTATAACTGCTGGCGCACCTGCAAGCGGCGGTAGCGGTTAATAGCAGCAGCAATCTCCTGTACCCGGGGGCGAGCATAATCCCCCGGGTGCTGGCCTTTAAAGGGAGATATTACATCGAGCCCTTCCTTATCTATATCTGCCATTACCGCCAGTATTACTTCCTTCAAGGTCAGTTTCCCATTTATATATCGTTTAGCCGCGTACCTGATGATTTCAGCTATAGCTCTTAGCTGGGCGGGATCGACCAGTTGTTCCACATCTTGAAGGTCAATATCCAGATGACCATAGATAATTTCATCGGTACCCCGTGCTTTTACTTTGACACGCTCCTCAATAATAAAAGATGAAGGCAAAGGAATACGGTTAGTAACCTTATTCAAAACATCAACAGCTTCTACCTGCCGTTCATGACGATGACGCAAGGCAATCTCCCTGGCCCGCCGGGTTACATCCCGCGGTATGTAATTTTGCATCATTATAACCCGGTCTGCTACCGAAAAATAATCACCCGAACCGCCTACCACAAGTATGGTTGAAACACCCAGTTGTTCGTAAAGCTGGCGCACCCTATCAATAAAAGGGGTAATAGGCTCAAATTCCTTGGCCACCAGCTCCTGCATACGGCCATCCCGGATCATAAAGTTCGTGGCGCTGGTATCTTCATCTAAAAGTAATAAGCGGGTTCCTACTTCCAGCGCTTCTATAATGTTAGCCGCCTGCGAGGTACTGCCGCTGGCGTTTTCCGTAGAAAATGCCCGTGTATCCTGTCCATGAGGCAGGTTGTTGATAAAAGCGCTGATGTCTACTTTTTCTATATAGCGGCCATCCTCAGCACGGATTTTTACCGCATCCCCTACGGTAATGACCAGTTCTCGCCCGTCCCCGGGGATATGGTTGTAAACCCCCCTTTCCAGGGCCCGTAGAAGGGTGGATTTACCATGATACCCTCCTCCCACGATAAGTGTCACACCCCGGGGAATGCCCATGCCTGTTACCGTTCCGCCATTAGGTAACTCAAAAGAAACCTCCAGTTCAGGTGGGGACTGAAAGGGAATTACTCGACCCCGGGTCAAGGGGCGATCGCTAACCCCGCTTTCCCTGGGCAAAATAGCTCCGTTGGCTATAAAGGCTACCAGACCTTTTTCGTCCAGGTGTGCCCTCAAAAATTCCTGATCTTCGACCAGTTCAACCTGTTGCTTTATGGCTTTCGCATCCAGGCTTTTATAAAATAAAGATTCGTTAACAATATTCGGTAATTCTTCAAAGAAAATACGGATAGCTTCATGGCCGGTAATGGTTCGCCCGCGGGCAGGCATACCTACTGTAAAACGTATCTCCACATATTCTTTATTTACCACGGCTCCGGTACGCTCAAGGATTTCCTGGCCGCAACGATCAACAGCAATCAGTCCACTTTTGCCGGTTCCCCGGTGTCCCCGGGCATGGCGGCCGATAGCCCGGCTAAACTGCCGCATCAGGTAGTCCTCCAGGGCGATCCTGCGGGGATAACTGGCATATAACTCGGGTGGAAATCCGGCCAAACGCTGATCCACCCGTACGCGCAGGCGGCTGGGGGGCGCAAAAGGATCGCTTTGAACATGATCAATGAAAAGTAAATATTTGTCAAAGCTATAACAGCCAGTGATAGATTTATAGGCACCATAACCGCGTCCATCTATGTTTAGCAGGCGGGTACGCAGTGCTTCCTGGTTAAACAAGAGATACACCTCTTTAAGAATTAATTTCAACTACTTACTTAAGGTTTCTTTTTTATTGGTATTATTTAGGAGAAAAAATCATTAATAGGGGCCACCAATGTGGCCCTGATTAATACAAAACCCGGCTCAGGTTTAGCAGTAGCCAGAGACGATCATTCTTTTTTATTACCCCCCGGAGGAACTCCATGTTATCGCCTGCTACGGCCGGTGGTTCTATCTCATCATCGCTGTACCGGGCCACCTCCAGAACGTTATCAACGATCATACCCACTTTCTGTCCTTCATACTCCACCACAATAATCCTGGTGTTATCTGTACACTCCTGCACAGGAAGATCCAGGCGCTTGTTCAGATTTATAACCGGTACGATGCTCCCCCTCAGGTTGATAATGCCCTCAACGTAGCTCCTGGTATTAGGAACCCTGGTGATGTCTGTCATACGAATTATCTCCTGCGTTTCCTGAATAGGCAGGGCATACTGCTGATCATTCAACTGGAAAATTACTACCTGTTGCTCAACCATATTAAACTATACCACCTTCCTTTATTGCCGGGGTGCATTTTGATCTATTTTTTGGGTTGAGCTTCTTTAACCAGCTTATCCTTAGTTGCCCCACATGATTTGCATTTACCAGGCTTGCAACGAGCTTCCACCATATTTCCACACTCCTGGCATTTCCAAACGGCCATATTCTCACCTCCTTATATTTTCCGTTACCCGCCGGATATCCCTGATAGCAGCTGCCGGATCCGGAGCGCTAAATATCGCCGAGCCAGCTACCAGAACCGTCGCCCCGGCACGTACCACCAGCGGGGCGGTGGAAGGATTGATGCCACCATCCACCTGAATTTCCACGTCCAAGCCGGCACCATCTATCATTTTACGGATTTTTTCGATTTTAACTAAAGTCTGGGGAATAAAAGCCTGTCCACCAAAACCCGGGTTAACGGTCATCACCAGCACCAGATCGAAGAGCCCGGGCAGATACTCCAGCACCTCCGGCGGAGTAGCTGGATTCAGGGCCACCCCGCTCCTGGCTCCTTTATCCCGAATGTGGGTGAGCGTACGGTGGAGATGACGGCAAGCTTCTGCATGTACTGTGATCAGGTCGGCTCCTGCCTCAATAAAAGCATCTATATAGCGATCGGGATCCTCAATCATTAAATGGACATCAAAAGTAAGCTGGGTATAGGGCCTTAGAGCTGCTACCACCAGTGGCCCGATAGTAATATTGGGCACAAAATGACCGTCCATAACATCAAGATGTAGATAATCTGCACCGGCTTTCTCCACTCTTAGCACATCATCAATGAGACGGGCAAAATTAGCCGATAAAATTGACGGCGCTATTTTGATCACCAGTATCTCCTCTCCAGTTCCATTACTTCTTGCAGCAATTGAACATAGTTCTCATAGCGAAAGGTGGAAATTTCCCCTGCCCTGACGGCCTCTTTTACTGCACAACCTGGTTCCTGGAAATGCAGGCAACTGTTAAAACGGCAATCGTTCTGGTAAGCTAAAAATTCTAGATAAAATTTCCCCAACTCTTCCCGCTTTATTTCCGGTAAGTAGAGGCTGGAAAAGCCGGGAGTATCAGCAACCAGGCCTCCCCCGGGTAAACGTAAAAGCTCCACGTGCCTGGTGGTATGCCGGCCACGACCCAGCTTACGGCTTACTTCCCCCGTTTTCAGGTTTAAACCGGGAATCAGGGCATTGAGCAGGCTGGATTTGCCCACCCCGGAAGGCCCGGCCAGTACAGTAATATGACCTTTGAGAAGAGCACTTAATTCTTCAAGCCCCCTCCCATCCCTGGTACTGGTACAAACAACCGGATAACCCGCCCGGCGATAAACGTTATAAATATCTTTGATATTTTCCTCTCCCAGGTCCACTTTGTTAAAGCAAATAGCTGGATTTACCCCTGCATGCTGGGCTTGGACTAAAAACCGATCCAGTAAAAAAGTATTGGGAGGCGGTTCCTTCACTGAAAACACAATCAGCGCACGGTCAACATTGGCTACCGGTGGACGAACCAGACGGGTCTGGCGAGGGCATATATCTTCAATTACCCCCTGACCGCAGGAATGGGGGGAAAAGATAACCCGATCGCCAACGAGTATTTGCTGTTTCTCCCGGCGCAAACGCCCTCTCACAGCACAATCGTATATCTCCTCGCCCAAGGACACATAATAGTGTCCGCCACAGGCCTTGATTACCGTTCCTTCATGATGCATATTTTAAGCCGTTTATTCCCCCCTTTCAATCATCGTCATTTTTTTCCCCTTCTTTGAGAGATTTTTGCTTCACCAGTTTATTATCAATGTAAATTTGAATGGTGGCCTGGCCGTAATAACGTACAGTTGTTATAACTGTTTCCCCGGGCTGGTGCGTATTTACGTAAGCCAGAGTAGTTCCCCGTACATCGTTGATCACAATCTTTACCTGATGGGTCTGGCCATCGTTCTCAAGGGGCACCTTAACCTGAGCCTCCCCGGGTACTGGACCCGGTCCTTTGCTCAAAGTTACTTTTACCACTGAACCCTGAGTAACCAGACTGTCGGGTTCAGGTTCCTGATCGATAACTTGATTTTGAAAATATCTGGTGCTTTCTGCCCATTCTACATTTTCATCCAGGCCAAGGTTATTTTCAGCCAGTTTAGCCCTGGCCTGCTCCAAAGTTAACCCGATCAGATTTGGTACCCGGGATTCTTTTGGTTTTGGCCCAAGGGAAAGATAAACTTTTACCGCAGTACCGGGAGCCACCCGTTCCCCCGCAACAGGAGATTGCTGGAAGATTAAATCCGGGGGAACATCATCATTATACTCCTTAAGTACCTGATCGGCCAGAACCAGACCTCTCTCAACCAGGCGCAAACGAGCATCCTCCAGGCTCAACCTGTACAGGTCCGGTACTTCCCGCAGATCAGGCCCCAGGCTAACCGTAAGGGTAATATCCCGCGGAGGCTTTACGGGACCGTCATCCGGACCGATATCCTGTTCAATAACGTATCCCTCAGGAATTTCAGGATGATGTTCTTCACGCACCCTTACCTGAAATCCCATGTCTGTAAGAATTTTCTGGGCTTCGGATAATTTCTTGTTCACTACTGACGGTACTGTAACAGGCGGAGGACCTTTGAGATAATCACTCAGCGCATAGAACCCCCCTGCCAAAAGTGCAAGCAGCAGCAAAGCCAGAGAAACCCAGCCTGCAGCGCGCAACCTGCGGTGGGGCTTTTTTTCTACCGGCTGGAGCACACGGGTGGCCATATCATCCAGGGGGATGAAACGGGTAGCCTCCTCCCCGCTGGACGCAAAAAGATTTTCCAGGCGTCGGGCCATTTCCCGTGCGGAACCGAAACGCAACTCGGGATTTTTTTGCATCGCCCTCATTACAATTTGCTCAAGGGCGGGAGAAATAGCAGGATTGCGATAGGAAGGAGGTTCGGGTTCTTCCTGAATGTGTTTGATAGCCACGGCAATGGGACTATCTCCACTAAAGGGAACGCTGCCGGTAAGCATTTCATAAAGCACAACACCCAGGGAATATAGATCCGAACGGGGACCGGCCAGCTCACCCTTCGCCTGTTCAGGGGAGATATAGTGTACAGATCCTACAATAGTATCGGTCTGAGTAATTGTTGCTGTTGAAGCTTCCCGGGCAATACCAAAATCAGTTAATTTGGCCCGCCCGCCCTTAGTAATCAAAATATTGTGGGGCTTGATATCGCGGTGCACAATATTATTCTCATGGGCATGTTCCAGGGCTTCCAGTATCTGGTACGCAATCTGAACTGCTTTTTCCGGAGGCAAGGCACCTTCCCGGCGGATAATTGTCTTTAAATCTTCACCGTCTACATACTCCATTACCAGGTACTGGGTATCCCCTTCCTGCCCTACATCGTAAATAGATACGATATTGGGATGGGAAAGGCTGGCCACTGCCTGAGCCTCACGGCGAAAACGGCGGGTAAAATCTTTATCCGAGGAAAATTCCGGACGCAAAATCTTTATGGTAACCAGGCGGTTCAAAAATGTATCCCGGCCTTTATAGACAACGGCCATTCCTCCACCGCCCAGCCGTTCCAGAATTTCATACCGGTTTCCCAGCTGCTTCCCAATCATTCCTTGTCACCTCAAGCCTTGGTTGGGTAGTTTAGCCTTTTTGCTTCCTTTTTATTCCATGCCGCTGGCCGGGTTTAATACCGCCCGCATTATCTCCCGGGCAATGGGAGCGGCCACTATACCCCCTGCACCACCATTCTCTACAATCACCGCCACCGCTACCCTTGGTTTTTCTGCTGGAGCAAAACCGACAAACCAGGCGTGAGTTTTTCCCCTGGGATTTTGTGCCGAACCAGTTTTTCCTGCTACAGTTATACCAGGAATAATCGCTTCCTTACCCGTGCCACTGTTTACTGCCTCCACCATGGCCTCCTTAATAATCCTGGCCACTTCAGGTTTAATTGCAGTGAGCCAGGGTCGGGGGGATGACTGCAAAATTACCCTCCCCTCCGGATCCTGAACCCGGATCAGGAGGTGGGGGTGCATAATTACCCCCTCGTTGGCAATAGCAGCTGCCACAAGAGCCATTTGCAAAGGGTTGACCAGCACCTCTCCCTGACCAATGGCGCTGGAACCAAGCTGGGGCTTATTCATTTTTTCTGGATGGGTGAGAGTCCCCGGCCTGTAAGCAACTTCGTTCAGAACATCCGTCCAGGGATTTAAAGTTAAACCAAAGGCACGGGCAGTTTGATAAAATCTTTCTGCCCCCATCTCCAGTCCCAACCGGGCAAAAGTGGAATTACAGGAAACGGCCAGTGCTTGAAAAAAATCCACCCTTCCATGGGCAGCAGTATCGGTAAGCCGGAAACCATCAATGATTAAACTTCCCTGACAATTAAAAATACGTCTGCTTACCCCCGGATCTGTGGTCAAAGCACCGGCGGCTGTAATTAATTTAAAAGTTGAACCAGGTGGGTAGGCCCCCTGGGTCGCTCTATTCAGAAGAGGAGCCTCTTTATCATTTTGTAACAAATCGTACACGGTGACAACCTTCCCGCCGGAAGAACGACCGGCCGGTTGTTCGATTATATTGGGATCATAACTTGGCTTGCTCACCAGGGCCAGAATTTCCCCATTTCTTGGATCGAGTACTGCCACTGCCCCTTTCCGGTCGCCCAGAAGTTGCGTGGCCAACTGCTGAAGGCGTGAATCCAGGGATACAATGACATTGTTACCCAGAAGAGGACGCCCCAGTAACCGGTTAATATTCATCTTTATTTTGTCATTGCCGTTCATGGCCAGTAGATAACGATCATAAGCAGCTTCCAGACCGGTGCGTCCATAACGCTGGGAAACAAAGCCAATTACATGAGCAGCATCTTCACCGAGAGGGTAAACGCGCCTACCCTCCTTGCTTACCGCTAAAATTTCCCCCCTGCGATCAAATATGGTTCCCCGGTGGATACTGGCCTCATAGGCTGCCAGACGCCGGTTATGCGGATCCGAAGCCAGGGTCGGCCCCATAAAAACTATAACGTAGCCAATATAAAGGCACAGGATAACAAATGATCCCAGGACCATGTAGCTTAACCGGCGAACATTTGCTTTCATTTTTCATCCCCACTATCTGGCCCTTTTATGAGCGGCCTGAAGTTATTTGCACTTCGTGGGAGATATTTAATAAAAACCCTAAAATAATAAAATTGGCCACCAGAGAGCTTCCCCCGTAACTAAGAAAAGGCAGTGTAATTCCCGTCAGGGGTAATAATTTAATTACTCCAGCAATAATAATGAAGGTTTGCAGCCCCATCAAAGCCGTGAACCCGGCCGCTAAAAGGCAGGCGAAATCATCTTTAGCAGCCAGAGCAATTAAAAACCCGCGGTAAACAAAAAGCATGTAAATCATTATCAAACCAAGGCCTCCGGCCAGGCCCAATTCCTCTACTATGGCCGCAAAAATGAAATCGGTATGTACCGCAGGTATAAACTGGGGCATCCCTGCACCCAGCCCCGTTCCGGTTATGCCACCGGCCGTCAGGGCAAAAAGGGACTGTACAACCTGATAACCGGCGGCTTCCGCCTGCTGCCAGGGATCAAGCCAGATCTCAATACGCAATCGAACATGCTCAAACAGAGAATAAGCTGCTGCTGCCCCTGCTAAAAAAAGCGCTCCACCCAGGCAAACATAAGCTACCCGTGCCGTACTGGCGTAAACCATGGCCAAGAATGTAGTAAAATAAATTAAAGCGGCACCCAGATCTTTTTGAAAAATTAAAAGCAAGAGGGAAATACCCCACATAATCAGCATGGGCCCCCATTCCTGCGGGGCGGGCAGGGTGATTCCCCAAATTCTTTGAGTTCCTTCTGCCAGGGCAAGCCGGTTTTCGGCCAGAAAGGCAGCCAAAAAGAGCACCAGCAGGATTTTTACAAATTCTGAAGGCTGCACCTGGAAAAAACCGAGATCCAGCCAGCTTTTTGCTCCTCCCTGCTCGATACCAAAAAAGATGGGCAATAAAAGGCCTATTATTCCAGCCAGAGCATAAATATACTTATATTCCGCCAGTAGTCGATAATGAAGAAAGTAGCGGGTTACTACCCACAGAGCAAAAAGGCCGGTCATTAACCATGCAAGTTGCCGCTCTGCATATGCCGGGTTCAGACGGTAAAGGAAAATAAGGCTGGTAGAGGAAAAAAAAGCGACCAGTGGCAGCAAAAAGGGATCCGCAGCAAATTTGAACCGGCACCAGAAAAGGTGCAGGATCCAGAAACCTATCATGGCAATTAGCGCACCTGCCAGCACCACTAACGCAGGCAGCAAAGGCTTCCAGAGGTAAAGTGTCCCGGCTCCTATTAGCAGGTAAGCACTTACCCAATAAAGCAATTTTCGCTCGACAGCCCTTAATCGGGATGCCGCGGAAAGAGTCATTTTCAATCCACCGCCAGTAGGATGACTGTAATATTATCACTGCCACCTCTATTAAGTGCAGCCTGAATCAGTTTACTTACAGCCCTATCCGGATCAGGGTTTTCCTGCAGGAGCATAAGAATGTCTTGAGGTGACAGGTGTACCGTCAGGCCATCAGTACACAGGATGATTTTATCGCCTTTCTGGATTTTCACCCGGGCTCCATCCACTTCTACCCTCGGTTCGATACCCAGTGCACGGGTTAGAATATTGCGCCGGGGGTGATTGCGAGCCTGTTCTTCACTGATCCCGCCCAGGCGAACCAGCTCTCCAACCAGGGAGTGATCTTCTGTAAGCTGGTGCATTTTCCCCTTACGCAACAGGTATACACGACTATCTCCTACATGAGCCAGGTACAGGTATTCATTTTTTACCAGAGCGGCGGTCAAAGTTGTACCCATACCTCGATAACCTGGATTACTAAAAGATAACTGATAAACCAGACGGTTGGCCTCCTGTATCCCCTGCAACAGCAATGATCCCGGATCACGTGGAAAGGGATAATGAGCTTTAAGAAAACGTACCAGCTCATTGATGGCCGTTCGGCTGGCAATTTCTCCTGCTTGATGACCACCCATTCCATCGGCAACAGCAAATAGCCCCAACCCGGGCTCAACGCACATGCTGTCCTCATTTACCTGTCTTACAAGTCCAGCATCACTGGCCTGACTCCACTTCATAAGCCCACCTCACAAACTGAAAGGTTACATTACCGATACGCAAACAATCACCATCGGCCAGAACGGTGGGCCGGTCCAGGCGCACCTCGTTAAGGTAGGTACCATTCAAACTGCCCAGATCCTGTATCCAGTACTGATGTCCATGCATGTAAATTACTGCATGCTCATGCGAAGAAAAGGGGTCAGGAATTACTACGTCGTTATGCTCTCCACGGCCCAGGGTAACCTTTTCCCCTAGATAAAAACTAGTTCCTTTTCCCAATCGTGAATTGGGACTGGCCAGAACCACCAGCCGCGCGCCAGCTTTGGGAACACTTTTATCCCGGGAACCAGGAAGAATATTGGTCTCCCTGGCACCGCCCTCACCGAAAGTATCAGGGACGGTTATAAATGAGTGCTCCTTATGCAGGCCCCGGAACATATAGCGTACAACCACAAATAAAAAGGCATAAAGGAGAAACAGAAAAAGATAGCGCAGGATGGTTAATAAAATACCTGCCAATTCATTCCACCTCAAAAACACAAAGGGTAGTTCCCATTTTTATGGTATCACCTGGTACCAGGACTTTGGTATGTACCCGAACGCCATTTATATAAACACCATTGGTGCTGCCCAAATCCGTAATCACAAACTCTCCGCCCCGGTACTCCAGCTGGGCATGGCGCCGGGAGACACTGTTATCAGTGAGAATCACATCACAGGTATCACGACGGCCTATAACCATGGTAGCAGGCTGAAGAGGGAAAACTTTTCCCGCCTGTGGACCAGCCTTAACCACCAGGCGTGCTTTTAGGCCTGCGGGAACTGCCGATGCCGGCGCGGTATTTTTAACCGGCTGATATTCCAGAGTATTCTCGAGTTCCTCTTCCCCGTCACCCACCGGGCCAGGCTCTTCTTCGCCAGGAATATGTATTGCTTCCCCAAAACGACCTTCAATGCGCATCTGTCCTTCCGGAACCGTGGCATCTTCCTGAATTTCCACTTTTGGAGGAGCAACCAGGGTAAAATTTTTTTCCTCTGCTTTCCTGGCCAGGTAATCCTGCAACTCCCGGATCAGATAAGGTGTTATGGAAGAAACAGCCCGATAATCCTCGGTATGTAAATAAATGGTGAACTCATTGGGTACATAAACCCGGGTGATACTTATCCGCTTCCGGTCACGCATTTCCCGGGCCAATCTTTTGGCCATTTCCACAGGTTGGACCCGGCCTTTAAATTTATCACGGAAAAAGCCTTCTATGTACCTTTCCAAACTACCTTCCAGGCCGGAAAAGAGTCCCATTCTGGGTCCCTCCCCCACTTATAACAAACCCAGGACACGGCGCCGCAGCTGCCCGCAAGCAGCATCAATATCACTGCCCAGTTCCCGGCGAACCGTTACCGCAAGACCGGCCCTTTCCAGTATGTTTTTAAAATATTTTACACGGGTAGCCGGAGGTCGGGAAAACTTTTTCCCGCTTACAGGGTTTACGGGTATAAGATTAATATGACATAGCAGGTCCTTTACCAACCGGACAAGTTCCTCAGCAAAGCGCGGACTATCATTTACCCCGGATAACAGGGCGTACTCGAAAGTAATACGCCGGCCGGTGCGTTTTACATACTCGCGACAAGCAGGGATAAGTTCTCCCAGGGGGTAACGCCGGTTAACGGGCATAAGGTGACTACGCAATTTATCGTTAGGTGCATGTAGCGAAACGGCCAGGGTCACCGGCAGGCGACGCCGGGACAACTCTAAAATTCCCGGGACTATCCCGCAGGTGGAGATGGTTATATGGCGGTACCCAATATGCAAGCCGTAAGGAGCATGAATGTGGTCCAAAAAAATTAGTACGTTATCCAGATTATCCAGTGGTTCCCCGGAACCCATCAAAACTACGTGATTGATTTTTTCACCGAAATCAAATTGCATGGCTAATACTTGATCATACATTTCGCCGGGGGAAAGATTGCGAATAAAACCACCAGCAGTAGAAGCACAAAAGCGGCATCCCATGCGACAACCTACCTGAGTTGAAATACAGGCAGTACAACCATAATGATAGCGCATTAAAACACTCTCTATTGCCTGGCCGTCCACCAGACGGTACAGGTATTTTACAGTATCCCCCCGCAATGATACCTGTTTTTGCATTAATGTAAGGTTTTTTAATTGAACCATATCTTGTAACTTAACCCGCAAATCCCGGGGGAGATCTGTCATTTCCTCCCAGGACTGACAGCACCTTTGAAAAAGCCAGCGAGCAAGCTGCGATGCCCTGTACGGCGGTTGATCCAGGGAGGATAAAAATTCCTTTATCTGGTCAAAGGTTAGATCTTTCAAATTTATGCTCATCATAAACACGGCCCCGTTTTCCGTCGACATCTTCTTCCATCACTATATTATACCATACCCCCGGGAAAAAAATTTGATAAAGCGCCATTCTGCGAATACATGTTATACAGGGAGCTTCTTCCGGAAGCGAGCAATAAAAAACCCATCCATTCCATGCCGGTGTGGTAATAACTGAATATAACCACGGGAGAGGGTTTTCTGGAAATCCAGGCCGGAAGGCAAATATGGGGAAAGGTCCTCCAAAGAAAACTCAGGATGACGGGCTAGAAATTCATTTACCTGATCAAGATTTTCTTCCCTGGTTATGGTGCAGGTACTGTATACCAGTATCCCGCCTGGTTTCAAATGAGGGGCCACCCCTTCCAGCATCTCCCTTTGCAGAATTGTCATTTCCTCAATGGAAGCCCTGGTTTTGCGCCAGCGAGCATCGGGTCGCCGGCGCAGTACCCCCAGGCCGGAACAGGGTGCGTCCAGCAAGATAAAATCCCACGGGTCCATACCATGGTCGAGGTAACGGGCATCCGCCGATACGGCCCTGACGCAGGTAATACCCAGACGACGGCAATTGGCAGCTATTAATTTAATTTTATGAGGGTGAATATCCAGAGCAGTTATTTCTCCCTGGTTATTCATCAATTGAGCCAGGTGAGTTGTTTTAGTACCGGGAGCGGCCGCTGCATCCAGGACTCGCGCTCCCGGGTAAGGTGATAGAGCATGTCCGACCAGCATGGAACTTTCATCTTGAACCATAAAAAGGCCTTCTTTAAAAGGCGTAAAATTATGCAGGGTGGGAAATCCAGCTATCTTTAACCCTTCCGGAGCGTAGGAAGTGCATTCAGCTGCTACACCTTCCTTCCATAACCGTTGTTTAAGTTCCTGCCTGGTGTTCTTCAGGGTATTCGTTCGGATTGTGTTGGGAGCAGGATCATTATTGGCCTGGCAAAGAGCAACGGTTTCATCCACGCCAAATTCCTCCAGCCACCGCTGTACAAGCCAGGATGGGTGAGAGTAGCGCAGTGCAATATGGGCAACCGGATCATCATTTAAATCGGGAAAGGGTATGTTTTTACCCCTGCGGGCCAGGTTGCGCAAGACACCGTTTACAAAACCTACCGCCCCTGCATGACCGTAGCGGCGGGCCAGTTCACTGGATTCGTTGCATGCAGCTGCATCAGGAACCCGTTCCAGGTAAATTATTTGGTAAGCACCCAGGCGAAGTATATTACGTATCCACGGATTCTGGGAAGCCAGGGGCTGATGTAAAAAATGACCCAAAAGCCAGTCAATGGTATTTAAACGGCGCAGGACACCATATACCAGTTCAGTTGCGAAAGCCCGATCCAGCTTACCCGGACGGTAGTGTTCCAGAATACGATCCAGGGCCAGGTTGGCATAAGCCTGTTCCTGATCCACGGCATATAAAACTTTTAAGGCTACTTCCCGGGCATTTACCCGATCCAACACTTATCACCCCTTATTCGAGCCGCAAAAGTACCGGATTGCTCTTTCCACTGAAGGTACGGAAACAGAGGTATTAAAACAGGGGCCAAAGGGACGTTCATTGGTCACCCCCAGAACAGGAATGGGATTGCTATCCAAAATGCCGCTGACCAGATCCCGTTCGCAAGCTACAGCTACAATTGCCCGGGGCCGGTATTCCCGCACGTATTTACGAGCCAGGGTACCTCCCGTAGCCAGACCCATATTAAATCCATATCTATCTCTTAAATCCAGTAACTTACTTATACAGCACCTGCCGCAGCGGCGGCAGTTATCCATGTGAACTGTAATTTTATACGGGCATTCACTGTATTGCAGGCAATGGGGTACAAGCAATAGCAGTTCTTCCGGAGGTACCCTGAGGTTTCTGGCCTGTACCATCTGGTTATTAACTTCAATAAATGATTTCTTTATCCGGTCAGGATCTATACGTAATAACCGACCAAGGACAAGGGCTACGGGAAAAAATAAATTTACAGCTATTCGTATTGGCGCCTGCAGGGGCTCAAAGGCACGGGCTGCCAGCAAGGTAATTACTATTCCTGCCAGACCACTTAAAGCCAAGAAGAAAATCCCTGCCAGAAGAAAAACCATGATCAAGAGGATTACCTGATAGGCCAGGGAACGGGCCGGATTAAAAATCAAGTACCAGGTGCCTACCGCCAAAAATGCTACCAGTAACAGGCTGGCTCCTAAAAGACCTAAAAAAAGCCGCTTATGGGTATTCATCGCCCTTCACCGACCCAGAACCGTTCCTGGAACCAGGTTATGGCCGCGTAAAAAATCTGCGATCGGTAAACGTCGCCCTCCCTGCAGCTGTACCTCCTGTAAAGATAAATAACCCTTTCCTGTAGCCACCAGCACCTCTTCACCTGCGGTAACCACCTGGCCGGGAATCACTCCTTTTACTGGATTGCCTTCTCCCTTTATCGACACCCGCCATACTTTTAAAACCTTTCCTTCCCACCAGGTTCGGGCGCCAGGCCAGGGGTCCAGTCCCCGGATCTGGTTATATAAGTCCCGGGCCGCTCTCTCCCAGTTGATTATTTCATCTTCCCGGGTTAAAGGTGGTGCGTAAGTGGCCAGGCTGTCCTCCTGAGGACGTCTCCGGAGATTACCCTGTTTTAAAAGTTGGAGAGCCTTTAGCAAAAGTTCCGCCCCCAGCAGGGCAAGCCGATCATGGAGCACCCCGGCGTTATCTGTTTCCTCAATTGACACGGCCTGTTGCAAAAGAATATCACCCGTATCCAGGCCTTCATCCATAAGCATAATGGTAACACCGGTTTCCCTTTCTCCGTTCATAATTGCCCGGTGAATAGGAGCTGCCCCCCGGTAGCGCGGCAATAAAGAAGCATGAATATTAACACAACCCCTGGGCGGAAGGTAAAGTATGGAAGGTGGCAGGATCTGCCCGTAAGCCGCTACCACAATTATATCCGGCTTAAGTTCTCTAAGCTGTTCGATAAAATAATCATCCCTCACCCGCACAGGCTGCAAAACTGGTAATCCCATACGCAGAGCAGCTTGCTTTACTGGAGGGGGCTGTATTCGCCCACCCCTCCCCCTGGGGCGGTCGGGCTGGGTAACTACCCCTACCACCGGATACCCTGCATTTACCAGGGCATGCAAAGCGGGCACTGCAAAGTCCGGTGTGCCCATAAATACGACACGCATAATTTTTCCCCTCTTCCAATCATGACCCTGGATTGATGCGTCGAATACGCACAGCCCGGTCGATAAATAGTATACCATCCAGGTGATCAATTTCATGCTGCAACGCCCTGGCCTGATACCCCCGGGCATGGTGTTCTACCGCATTTCCGTACCTGTCCATTCCTTTAACCCGCACCTCAGCGGCCCTGGTTACTTCACCTACCACATTGGGCAAACTTAAACATCCTTCAGTATCAGTATCTTCTCCCCGGGCCTCCACTATTTCAGGATTAATTAGTTCAATCAAGCCTTCCCCGGTGTCTACCACAATCACCCGTTTGGAAACTCCAATCTGGGGCGCAGCCAGCCCCACCCCCCGGGCATGATACATGGTATCCTTCATGTTGTCCAGGAGCTTGTGAATATTGGGGGTAATTTTGGTAACCGGTTTAGCTTTTTCCCGTAAAATCTCATCTCCAAAAAGTACAATCTTAAAAACTGCCATTTTTAAAACCTCCCCAATTACATCATACTCTGTGGAGCAATATCTACGGAAACTTGTACCCGGCGATAATTACTCATATTGTAAAAACCGTTCATCGCAGCTGTAGCCGCTTCCCGTAAAAAATTTTGAACTGGAGCTTTTAAAACCAGATGCCAGCGGTAACGATCTTTAATCCGGCCGATGGGAGCAGGAGCTGGTCCCAGCAACTCTACAGGCGCGTTTGTGGTTCGAACTGCCTGCGCCAGGAAATCTGCTGCCTCCTGAACCTCCCTTTCCAATTTCCCTGTAACCAGCAACCGGGCAAGATGCGTAAAAGGAGGGTAACCCAGAGCCCGTCTCAAGGCCATTTCCCGGCGGTAAAATCCCCGGTAATCATGGTTTTGGGCACAGGTTATAGCATAGTGTTCCGGGGAATAGGTCTGGATCATTACTTCTCCCTTTTTTTTGCCCCGTCCTGATCGACCTGCTACCTGGGTGAGCAATTGAAAAGTACGCTCACTTGCCCGAAAATCAGGCATATGAAGGGAAATATCAGCATTAATTACCCCCACCAGGGTCACGCCGGGAATATCCAGACCTTTGGCAACCATCTGAGTACCTACCAGAATGTCCGCTTCACCCTCGCGAAAAGTTTCTATGATTTCCCTGTGCGCGCCACGCCGGCCTACCGTATCGCTATCCAGGCGCAGAACACGGGCCGCAGGGAATAAGCGACGGATTTCCTGTTCCACCTTCTGGGTTCCCATGCCCAGGTAAGCTACATAATGGCTACCACAACCGGGACATAAAGAAGGAGCCATTACACTGTAATTGCAGTAGTGACAGCGCAGCCGCCCGCTGGCATGATAGGTAAGGGAAATATCACAGTGGGGGCATTTCAAAACTAACCCGCATTCCCGGCATACTACCAGCGTGGAATAACCCCGCCGGTTCAAAAAAAGGATGACCTGCTCCCGGCGGGACAGACGATCGGCTATGGCTTCCTGAAGAACTCCGGAAAAAATCCCCTTATTTCCCTTTCGTAGCTCCCGGCGCAAATCGATAAGATGAACGGAAGGCAAGGTAAGCTCGCCCACCCGCTGGTTCAATTCCAGCAACTGATACGTTCCCCCACCAGCAGCCTGGCAATAAGATTCCAAAGAAGGCGTTGCACTGCCCAGAACCACCACTGCCCCGGTATATCCGGCCAAACGCAGGGCTACCGTCCGGGCATGATAACGGGGGCTTTCCTCCTGTTTGTAAGAAGGCTCGTGCTCCTCATCTAAAATGATTAAACCCGGTTTTTCCAGGGGGGAAAAAATAGCCGAACGAGCTCCCAGAACCACCTTCGCCTCTCCCGTACGCAGGCGATGGTATTCATCATATCTTTCCCCGTCAGAAAGGCGACTATGCAGAACAGCCACCTGATGGCCAAAACGACTCCTGAATAAATCAATCATCTGTGGGGTCAGAGCAATTTCCGGAACCAGTACAATGGCCTGCTTCCCCCGGTTAAGAGCTGCGGCAATAGCCTGAAGGTAAACCTCTGTCTTCCCGCTACCCGTTACCCCGTGAAGTAAAAAAACATGCCGCCCGTCCTTTTTATCCAGTGCCTCAATAATTTTTTTTACCGCCCGCAACTGCTCTTCATAAAGAACGGGCGGAACACTCCTTTTTTCAGGCAGGTTCCGGCACGGATCTCTGAGTTCAATGCGTTCCTTGCTGGCTAAAAGCCCCCTGGCCACCATGGAGTCCACCACTCGCGGAGAAACACCGGCCGCCTCTGCCAGCTCTTTCCTGGTGAGGCCGGGGCGGGCCTGAATAACCTCCCATACTGCTGCGCTCTTAGGAGCACGACGGGGATCGGGAACATTACCGCAAACTGCAGGCCACAATCCTTTTACCTTTTTCGGCCCCTTTATCTGAAGTAAAGGCCAGATAATTGCCCGCAAGGCCTTCACTGTGGGGCAGAGGTAATACGCCGCCATCCAGCGGGCAAGTGCCAGCTGAAGGGGAGTAAAAATGGGATCTTCATCCAGCAGGGCAGCCAGATCTTTTAATTCTTCTTGATTTGGTGCCGGGTTAAGACCAACTACATAACCTTCTATTTTTCGACGGCCAAAGGGTACCAGTACCCGGCTGCCAACCTGAACCCTGCCCGCCAGGGATGGAGGTATATTATAATAAAAAACCTTGTCCACCTGATGGTGAGCTATAGACACCAGCACTTCCGCTTGCAAACCTTATCTCTCCCTGCCGCCGAACTTTAAACGGGGTATACATTCTCCCGGAGGTGGAACAGAAACTTCCGGGATTTTTTTACTCCTTCTTTCCTGGTAATTAGTTTTATTAACCGGCGAGTCACCTGTTATGGCATTTTTATCACTCATCAGCGCGGGTGAACGACTTTCCTGCGCAGGAAAACGGGGTGCATGGGTAATGGTAATACTATTTAAGATAAATTCTTCTTCCTGAACCAGCTCACCATTGCTATAATAACGGCGCCGTATCTCAGCCCTTGGAATAAAGGCTGCAAACTCCGCCGGCACATCCAGTTTACTGCGCCGGCTCATAATCATGTTCATCTCCCCGAGCCTGATGTCAACCCTGTCATTCTGGCGCCACTTATCCCCATGTGAATGCTGAGGTATGGAAAACCAGGGATGGAGAAACATGGCAAATCACCCCTGGTATATTTTACTACCCGGGAAACGAAAAAGATACACCCCGGGGAACCATTCTGAAAACCAGGCCATAAAAAATGGGATCAGCCATTGACGAAAATATTTAATATATTTACAATTAAAGTACGGAATACTTTTGAATGGGAGGATTTTTCTTGCCTCCAGAAAACAATCAAATCCAGGGAGAAGGTTATCTGGCCGTACGCACCGTGATTGAGCTAACCCGAACCATGGATCTGCTTGAAGACCTGCTGGCCAGGCATTTGGCCCATTTTAACCTCTCCCAGCCCAAATTTAATGCTCTAATGGAACTTTACTATGCAGGGGAAGAAGGCCTCCCCCTTTCCGAACTGGGGGAGCGCATGCTGGTAAGCCGGGCCAATATTACCGGACTGATTGATCGCTTACAAAGGGACGGGCTGGTGGTTCGGGCGGTTGATCCTAAAGACCGGCGCGTGATTCGCGCTCAACTTACTCCCCGGGCTGTACAGCTTATTCACGGAGTTTTACCTCTGCACATGAATTTACTGAAGCAGGCCACAGCCAGTTTAAACCCCGAAGAAAAGGAAACCCTTATCCGCCTGCTGACCAAGTTGCAGGAAGGTTTAGAGAAATTATAAATAATTTTGTTAAGGGAGTTGATTTTCCATGAAATGTGCCAGATGCCAGGAAGAAATACTGCCCCAGGACAGCTATGATTATTACGGGCAAACTCTATGTGAGGACTGTTATATTGCCGCCCTCCAGCCTCCAAAACCCTGTGACCCGACTGCTGTAGCCAGTGCCACAGCTACCAGAAAACAATTGGGACAAACAGGTACGGCAGGTTTGACCCCACTTCAACAAAAAATTTATGCATACATTAAAGAAAAAGGGAAAGTAACCAAAGAAGAGGTGGCCAGCTTTTTAAATCTGCCCCCATGGGAACTGGAAAGACAATTTGCCGTCCTGCGCCATTGTGAGCTGGTTAAAGCCACCAAAGAAGGACAGCAAATATTTTTAACCTTATGGTAAAATATCTAACTGTAGCTATTCCCGGTAGAACGAAGTTCTCTAATAGCATCGAGAATGCGGTGTGCCAGCGTTTTCTTATCCATTAGCGGTAAGGATTGAATGCGACCATCACGGTAAAACAATTTAACAATATTGGTATCACTACCGAAACCCGCCCCCGGCCGCGTTACATCGTTGGCTACGAGCAAATCCAAATTTTTAGCGTGCAGTTTATGATGAGCATTTTTTTCCAGTTCCTCAGTTTCAGCAGCAAATCCTACCAGAGTTTGATCTGGTTTTTTTCGTTGCCCCAATTCATACAGTATATCGGGGTTCTTTTCCAGTTCAAGAAGCAGGGTTCCTTCCTGCTTTTTTATTTTGTGGCTGGCCACTATTTTGGGACGATAGTCAGCCACCGCCGCTGCTTTAATCACTATATCCTGCGCAGGAAATCGTTCCATTACTGCTTCATACATTTGTTGAGCAGTCTCAACGGAAACCAGTTCCACCCCTGCAGGCGGGCTCAAACTGGTGGGAGCTGATACGAGGGTAACCGTAGCCCCACGCTGTAAGGCCGCCGCCGCCAGGGCATACCCCATTTTACCTGAGCTGCGGTTAGAAATGTAGCGTACCGGGTCCACCGGCTCCCTGGTTCCCCCGGCAGTAACCAGGACTTTCAATCCCTTGAAATCAGCCGGTGAAGATAATAATCCCTCAATGTATTCCAGAATGATTTCGGGAGCCGGCAAACGTCCCCTACCCTCCGCACCACAGGCCAGACGGCCTTCAGCTGGCTCAATAATATGGTAACCCAATTCAGCAAGCCGTTTGAGGTTTTGTTGTACCGCCGGATGAGCATACATCTGAACATTCATGGCCGGGCACAGGAGCACAGGACAGGTTGCCGCCAAAACCAGGGTGCTTAAAAGATCATCGGCATGACCATAAGCCAGCCTGGCCAGAACATTTGCCGTCGCTGGCGCTATGACAATTAAATCGGCCTTCCTGGCCAGCTCAACATGGGGAATAGTTTCACCGTCAGGAAGATGACCGAAAAGAGCGGTATATACCGGTCTACCTGTTAGTGCAGTAAAAGTTAGGGGTTGCACAAACTCCTGTGCGGCCCGTGTCATGACTACATCTACCAGGGCACCGGTTTTAACGAGGGCACTAGCCAGTTCGGCAGCTTTATAAGCGGCAATTCCCCCGGTTACACCCAGGATAACGGATTTACCTGAAAGCATACCTTCTTCTCCTCTCATCTCACTTAACTCCATGTTTGGTCCGCCGGTAACGAATTTGCCCCTGTACTACCTCATGCAGTGCCCTGGTAACCGGTTTGGTTACCGGGTCATCCTCCTCACCCTTTTCGGTTAACATTCTCGCCCTTTTTGCCACCACCACGACCAGCGTATAACGGCTATCAACTTTCTTCATTAATTCATCCAGAGAAGGTTGATTCACAGCCATCCCCCGCACTACCGGTATTTTATTCTAGAAGTCACTTAAATTACCCCAGCTTTCATCTATTTTCAGGCGCTGGGGACGACATTTTTCAGCTAAAATAATGGCTTGCAGAGTAGCAACAGCCTCTTCTACCTGCCGGTTAATCACCACATAATCGTAACGTTTAAGGAAACCCAACTCCGTATTGGCCCAGTGTAATCGCCGCTGAATTTCTTCGGCAGAATCCGTACCCCGGCCGGTAAGACGTTCAACCAGTACAGCCCGTGAAGGAGGGAGGAGAAAAACCAGCACTGCCGAGGGAAATTTCTTTTTTACCTGCAATCCCCCCTGGACATCGATCTCCAGGAGCACGTCCTCACCCCTGGCCAGGGCATCTTTCACAGCCTTCAAAGGTGTACCGTAATAGTTGCCGTAAACCTCTGCCCATTCCAGCAATTCTCCAGCATCAACCATTTGCTGGAATTTTTCCCGGGATACAAAAAAATAATTAACTCCGTCCACTTCCCCTGCCCGTGGCTTCCTGGTCGTAGCGGAGATGGAGAGGTGAATGCCCGGTTGCTTTTCCAGCAAAGCCCGGCAAACGGTGCCCTTACCGGCCCCCGAAGGGCCGGATAACACCATCAATATACCCTCAGCTTTCATAGTTATTCATCCGCTCGCTCTTCCAGCTGGGCTGATGTACTCTCCTTGTTAACCAGACGATGGGCCACCGTCTCCGGCTGTACAGCAGAGAGAATTACATGATCGCTATCGGTGATAATTACCGCCCTGGTACGACGCCCGTAAGTAGCATCGACAAGCTTGCCCTGATCGCGCGCCTCATTGATAATGCGTTTAATGGGAGCTGATTCAGGGCTGACAATGGCCACAATACGATTCGCCGAAACAATATTACCAAAGCCAATATTTATCAGTCTAATGTCCATTACCTTCCCCCCCCCCCCGTCACGGGATTATTCAATATTTTGAACCTGCTCCCGCATTTTCTCCAGTTCACTTTTTACCTCTACTACCATCTGGCTAATCTCAATATCAGGAGCCTTGGAGGCAATGGTGTTGATTTCCCGGTTCATCTCCTGAATCAAAAAATCCAGCTTGCGACCAACGGGGCTACCTTTCTCCAGTAATTCGCGAAATTGACTTATATGGCTGGCCAGCCGTACCACTTCTTCAGTAATATTAGAGCGTTCGGCAAAGATGGCTACCTCCATGGCCAGCCGGTTCTGATCCAGTGGAATATCTGGCAACCATTCCCTTATTCTTTGTAGCAAGCGTTCGTGGTATTCTGTTACCACCTCTGGCGCCCTGGCCTTTATTTGCCCGTTTATTTCTGCAATTCTTTCCAGGCGACGGATCAAATCCATTTTTAGTTGCTTACCTTCGGCCAGGCGCATTTCCATCAAACTATCCAGAGCCTGTTCGATGGCCTGGGAAATAACAGGCCACCAGGTTTCAACCTCTTCCTCGGGTTCAGCCAACACCAGTAACCCCGGCAGGTTAATCAGATGCTGGATGGTAACAGGATCAGTTAAACCCAGGGTTACCTTTAATTCTTCCATTGCCTTATAATACGATGCTGCCAGGGCTTTGTCAACTTTTACAACCGGCTCCTGCTCACTGCATTCCTCCACCGAAAAGTAACCGTCTATCCTTCCGCGGGAGATGCGGGATTGAATTAGCCTTCTGGCCCGATCCTCCAGGGAAACCATATTTCGGGGTAAGCGCAGTATAACTTCGCAAAAACGATGATTGACGGATTTAAGTTCCACCGTAAATTTCTTGCTCTCCCCGTATGCTTCACCCCGGCCGAAACCGGTCATGCTTTTAAGCAACAAATCCTGCTCCTTTCCTTATAAATGTTAGAGCAAGGGGAACGATTTCGTTCCCCTTAATCAATCCGGGAGATAAACTGTTCAATGCGGTTAAGCCCTTCCTCAATATTTTCCATGGAAGTGGCATAGGAAAGACGGAAGCAGCGGTCATCACCAAAAGCCACTCCGGGAACCACCGCCACTTTAACTTCATCCAGGAGAAGGCTGGCCAGATCACTGGCGCCGTTTATTCGCCTTCCCTTATACTGACGACCAATATACCCGGCTATTGAAGGAAAAACATAAAAGGCTCCATGGGGAGTGCTACAGGAAATCCCCGGCATGGCGTTCAAGCGCTGAAGCATGTAATCGCGCCGCCGCCGGAACTCCGCCACCATCTCCTTTAAGGGTTCCTGGGTTCCGGTTAGAGCCGCCACACTGGCCGCCTGAGCAATAGAGGTAGGGTTGGACGTGGAATGGCTTTGTAAATCAACCATAGCTTTAGCCACTTCCGCAGGAGCAGCAGCATAACCAATGCGCCATCCCGTCATGGCGTAAGCCTTGGACATGCCGTTGATAATCACAGTCAGTTCTTTTAAGGCCGGGCTCAAAGAGGCTATACTAATATGGCGGTAATCATCATAGATCAGCTTTTCATATATTTCATCGGAAATGACTACCAGGCCGAATTCTTCAATTACTTTCCCGAGCTCCAACAATTCATCCCTGCTGTATACCGCCCCGGTTGGGTTACCGGGAGAGTTTAAAATGACCATCCTGGTACGGGGACTGATGACCGAACGAAGCTGCTCAGCCGTCAATTTAAAGCCGTTTTCCTGGCTGGTCTGGATAATTACAGGTACGGCACTAGCAAGCTTTATTTGCTCCAGGTAAGTAACCCAATAAGGTGCCGGCAGGATAACCTCATCTCCCGGTTGCAGGAGCACCATCATGGCGTTATAAAGTGAATGCTTGGCCCCCACAGAAACCACTATCTGGTCTGTGGTGTAATCCAGGCCGTTATCAACCTTCAGTTTTTTTACAATGGCTTCCCTTAATTCCAGAATACCACCCACCGGGGTATATCTGGTCTTTCCCATACGGATAGCGGCCATGGCCGCCTCTTTTATATGTTCTGGAGTATCGAAATCCGGCTCACCAGCACCAAAATTAATCACCTTTTCCCCGGCAGCAATCATTTTCTTGGCCCGGGCATCGATGGCCAGAGTGGGTGAGGGACTGATGTTTTTAGCCCTGTCTGCCAGCCTCACAGTTGATCATCTCCTGCAGTAGTTTAGAATTTGACCGGCCCGAGATTACTCTTTAACCGTTCCACCGCTTCCTTTAAACGGGCGGTGTCTACAGTTAGAGATATCCGGAAATAACCTTCCCCGTTGGCACCATAACCGGTACCTGGCGTTATTACCACCCCGGTTCTTTCCAGTACCAGCTCCGCAAAAGATTCGCTGGTATACCCGGTGGGAACGGGAGCCCAGATATAAAAAGTTGCTTTTGGTTTTTCCAGTTTCCAGCCCAGAGAATTCAAACCTTCCACCAGGATATCCCTGCGCTCACGGTAAAGTTCGTTTACCCGGCTGATAACTTCCTGCGAACCATTTAATCCTGCCATGGCAGCATACTGGATGGCCTGAAATTGCCCGGAATCCAGGTTGGATTTCAGGCGACCCAGTGCCTCGATAACCTCAGGACAACCTGCAGCCCAACCTATCCGCCAGCCAGTCATATTAAAGGGTTTGGAAACGGAGCCAAACTCTATACCCACCTCTTTGGCACCGGGAACCTGCAAAAAGCTGGGCGCGCGGTAACCATCGAAAGCTATTTCCGTGTAAGCAGCATCGTGACAAACCAGCACGTTAAATTCCCGGGCAAAAGCAACCACTTCCGCAAAGAATGCTTCGTCAGCTACCGCACCTGTAGGGTTGTTGGGATAGTTGATAAATATCATTTTCGCCCGGCGGGCCACTTCTGTGGGGATAGAAGCCAGATCAGGGAGATACCCCCGCTCAGCCTTTAATGGCATGTAATAGGGAACTGCCCCGGCCAGAATAGCTCCTCCGGCATAAACAGGATAACCCGGGTCTGGTACCAGCACCGTATCCCCGGGGTTCAAGTAGCACCAGGAAATATGAGCAATACCTTCCTTGGAACCGATAAGGGCAACCACTTCGGTCTCAGGATTCAATTGTACCCCGAACCGCCTGGCATACCAGCTAGCAACCGCTTGCCGGTAGCAGAGCATCCCGACAGAAGATGGATACTGGTGATTGGCCGGATTACGGGCCTCTTTAATCAGTTCCTCAATAATATGATCTGGAGTAGGTTGGTCAGGATCGCCTATCCCCAGGCTTATTATGTCTACACCGGCAGCTTTTTTTTCCTCAATCAACCGTTCCACGCGGGCAAAGAGATAGGGGGATAAATTTTTCAGGCGTTGTGCTTGTTCAAATCGCAAAATTGATACCTCCTTTTTCTAGACACAGGGAATATGACCGCAAAATACTTCTTCTGCCGGTCCCGTCATAAAAAGATGTCCATCTTCTCCCCATTCAATGTCCAGGGTTCCTCCCGGAAGGTGAACCATGACCTTACGACCCGTCAGGTTGTTCAGCACACCTGCCACCACAGTGGCACAGGCACCTGTACCGCAGGCCAGGGTAGGTCCGGCACCCCGCTCCCAAACCCTCACCTTAACCTCATCCCTGCTTAAAACCTGCACAAATTCGACGTTAGTTTTTCGAGGGAAAGAGGGGTGATTTTCCAGTTTGGGCCCCAAACCGTACAGGTCTACCTGTTCTACATCGGGTACAAAAAGCACACAGTGGGGATTACCCATAGAAACGGCAGTTATATAAAAGGTCTGTCCTTCAAGAACCAGGGGTTCATTGATCACCATCCCCCCCGGGCCAATCATGGGTATTTCCTCCCTTTCCAAACGGGGAATACCCATGTTTACCTGCACTGCTGCCACCCGTCCCTTTTCCACCAACAGGCGGGGAATCATTACTCCGGCCCGGGTTTCAATATGCATCACTTCTTTTTCAATCCCGCCCCGTTCGTAGAGATATTTAGCCACGCAACGGATGGCGTTGCCACACATTTCTGCCTCAGTGCCATCAGAATTGATGATTTGCATAAAAACATCGGCATTGGGGCTGGGACGGATTAGCACCAGCCCGTCAGCTCCAATGCCCCGGTGGCGATGACATAATCGCCGGGCATATTCCGGTAAATCTCTTCCCTCCGGCCATTCCTGTTTAGTCAGGTCCACCAGAATAAAGTCGTTCCCCAGGCCATGCATTTTAAAAAATTCCAAGCAGGAAAGCCCTCCTCATTAGAGGTACAATACCCGTCTTCTGTTCCTGGAGACGGTACCCCTTTAATAAATTATTTCCCAACCTTGAAAGGACAAAATTATTACTTCGCCTTATATAGTGGTTTTCCTGCAAAAGATTAAAAATTTGGTCCCTATACTTTAATATACATAACTTTTTCCCTGGCCCGCAACTGCAGGTGCCTGTAGACGGTATTCAATAAAGGTGGAGCCAGGGAGATCAAAATTATTAGTAACCAGTGTGTTAGATTTAGGGGTACAGTATGAAATACCGGCTGTAAATAAGGAACATAGGTAACCGCCAGCTGTAAAGATATAGAACAGAGAACGGCCATGAGCAAATGAGGATTGGAGAATAACCCTATTTCCCAAATGGTATGCTTTTCCGAACGACAGGTAAAGACAAAAAACAACTGGGAAAATACCAGAGTATTAAAAGCCATGGTTCGAGCAAGCTCCAGGCAGCCCTGACTGAAAACATGAACACCGGCAAAGACCAGCAAGGTACACACACCAATGGTTAATCCGCTACCCAGGATACGCCAGGCCAGACCGTGAGCAAAAATGCTCTCCCGGGGGTGCCGGGGCAAACGGTACATTATATCGGCATCCGGTGGATCCACCCCTAAAGCCAGGGCCGGCAAACCGTCAGTAACCAGGTTCATCCACAAAATTTGAATGGGTAAAAGGGGTAGAGGAAGCCCGGCCAGCACAGCGAAAAACATAACCAGTACCTCTCCCACATTGCAGGAAAGGAGATATCGAATAAACTTGCGGATATTATCATAAATACCCCGCCCTTCCTCTATGGCCGCCACGATGGTGGTAAAATTATCATCGGCCAGAACCATGGAAGAAGCTTCTTTGGTAACGTCCGTACCCGTTATGCCCATGGCGATACCGATATCTGCCTCTTTAATTGCCGGGGCATCATTAATCCCATCTCCGGTCATGGCTACTATGTGTCCCGCTTCTTTCAATGCCCGAACAATGCGCAGTTTATGACGGGGTGAAACCCGGGCGTATACGGCTACTTCCCCGGCTACCTTTCTTAATTGATCATCATCCAGCTGATCCAGTTCTTGTCCAGTTATAATACGTCTCTGTCCTCCCAGTATCCCCATTTCCCTGGCCACAGCCGCTGCAGTAAGGCGATGATCCCCGGTAATCATTACCACTTTAATTCCGGCCCGGCGACAACGCTGTACGGCGCTCAACGCAGCCGGCCGGGGCGGATCGATCATACCCGCAAGGCCTACAAAAACCAGATTTTGTTCTACTTCTGCCTCTGTTAGCTCTTCAGGAGATTTTGGACCCAACCTGCGCCAGGCCAGGGCCAGAACACGCAAGGCACCAGAAGCCATGCTGGCATTTTGACGCAGGATTTCCTCCCTCTGGTGAGGAGTTAAAGGAATTATTCGACCGTGATGGTAATGGTGAGTGCATAACTCGAGTACAACATCGGGAGCTCCCTTGACATAGGCAGCCAGGGTACCGTCCTTTTGCTTATAAGCCACAGACATACGCTTGCGCTCGGAATCAAAAGGAATCTCCATCACCCTTTGCTCGCAACGCTCCAGCTCTTCCCGCCAGAACCCTGCTTTAGCCGCCATAACCAGCAATGCCCCTTCGGTGGGATCACCATTAATGGACCATACAGGTGACTCCCGGCGAGCCAGGGTACGAAACATCCCCCCTATTGATACCCCGCTGCGGGTAAGTAGGGCATTATTGCACAGAGCAGCAATCTTAAAAAATAATTGAAATTCTTCAGTATGGGGAGAAAGAGTAGTAACCACCTCTCCTTTGGGATCATAACCTTCTCCCGTAAATTCAACGGGAAATTGCCCTATAATTGCCCGGCGTACCGTCATTTCATTTTGCGTTAAAGTTCCGGTTTTATCGGAACAGATTACTGTAGCACAGCCCAGGGTCTCCACGGCCGGCAGCTTGCGGATTATGGCCCGGCGCCGGATCATGCGCTGTACTCCAATGGCCAGGGCGACAGTGACAATAGCAGGTAACCCCTCAGGAATGGCCGCCACAGCCAGGCTAACCCCCGCCAGGAACATCTGGCCAGCCGGCTCACCGCGATAAATACCCACCGCCACCACCAGAGCACAAATCAGCAGGCAAAAAGCCACCAGCCACCGGCCCAACTGGGCCAAACGGCGTTGCAGGGGAGTCTCTTCACCACCAGCCTCTTGAATTAACCCGGCTATACGGCCCATTTCGGTGGCCATTCCTGTTGCCACCACAATTCCCCTGCCCCGTCCCCGGGTTACCACTGTTCCCTGATAGGCCATATTACGGGCATCACCGGGAGTAACCTTTTCCAGAATGGGTTCTACCCTCTTCTTCACAGGAAGGGACTCACCTGTTAGAGCGGATTCCTCTATTTCCAGGTTTACCGCCTGTATTAAACGCAGGTCTGCCGGTACCCGATCGCCCGCTTCGAGCAGCACCACATCACCGGGTACCAGAGTTGCAGCGGGAATCTTTTTCTCATTGCCCTCCCTAACCACCCTGGCTTCGGGCGCGGTAAGCTGCTTTAAAGCTTCCATGGAGCGCTCTGCCCGGTATTCTTGTATACATCCTAAAATGGCATTAATAATTACAATGATAATAATTGTTGCAGCATCCAGGAATTCTCCTAAAAACCCGGAAATAACAGTAGCTCCCAGCAAAATTAAGACCATAAAATCCTTAAATTGCTCCATGAATATTCGCCATAAAGGTACCGGGGGTTGCCTGGTCAGTTCATTTGGCCCAAAACGACTGATCCTATCCCTGGCTTCCCGCTCGTCAAGACCCCGGTGCGGGTTTGTTTTAAGCACTGCCGCTACTTCTTCACCAGTTAAGGAGTACCATTGTTCCGGCATTGGCCCTCACCCCTACATTTACAGTTTGTCCCAACTTAAGCTTATGCCTGTATACCGGCAAAAATAACCCCGGGATATAAAGGGTGGCCACACTCTTTCACATATGAAGCCTGCGCACCAGGCAATTTGGCAAGCGGTACTCCTGTTCACCGTGTCCCGGTTCTGCCACACCTTGCACTGCACCGGCCGGAGTGATAAACTGTTAACAAGTGTTTATGAACCGGCTTTAGCATGTTATCCCTGATTAAAATGCTCTTGAGGACTGGGAAAGAAGGAATTTCCTTATGCCCTTTGACGGACTGGTAATGGCAGCAATACGTAAGGAACTGGATGGGGAGCTGCTCGGGGGACGTATTGATAAAATATACCAACCCTCTCCCCTGGAGGTACATTTGCTCATTCACCGCCCGGGAACCCGGGCACGCCTGCTGCTTTCCGCTCATCCGGAAAACGCCCGGGTACATTTGACCGGGCGAGCAAAGGAAAATCCACCCTCTCCACCGGTGTTTTGTATGGTTTTGCGCAAGCACCTAGAGGGAGGACGTATCAAGAAAATCCTGCAGCGGGGGCTGGACCGGGTTCTGGTTTTTCAGGTCCAAACCCACGACGACCTGGGGGAGCCCTGTATAAAAGAACTTATCTGCGAAATTATGGGGCGGCACAGTAACATCATTTTGGTTAATCCCGTCGGAGCACAAATTATTGACGCCATTAAACGTTATACTTACGCCGTGAGCCGCCACCGGGAGGTTTTACCCGGACGGTTATACATACCTCCTCCGGAACAGCATAAACTCAATCCTCTGGAATTGAAGGAAGAGGAATTCCGCCAGATGTTGCTTGAAGCCCCCCTGGAAACCCCTGTAGCCAATGTTTTACAGCGCATCCTGGATGGTATCAGCCAGGTGATGGCCAAAGAGATACTTTACCGGGCCGGGTTGGCAGAAGACCTTATTCTGGATCACTGCGGGGAATATGAACTGGTAGCCCTGTGGCGAACAATTAAACAACTGGCCGGCGCTATTGCCCGGGGAGAATTCCAGCCTTCCCTGATTTTGGACGAACAGGGCAGGCCGAAAGAATTTGCCGCCTTTGATCTAACTCACTTCCATGCTTTCTCCCGCCGGCAGGGCAACATGAATGCACTGGTGGATCTCTTTTATACCGCCAGAGAAGAGGAGCAGAATTACAAAAGTAAAAAACAATCCCTGCTCGCCGTTGTGCGGCGGGAGATGAGCCGCCTATCCCATAAGCTTTCCCTGCAGGAAGAAACCCTGGCCAAAGCCGAACAGGCAGAAGAATATAAAATCTCCGGGGAACTGCTTATGGCCAACCTGTACCGCCTGAAAAAAGGTGTTAACGAGGTAACCCTGGAAAATTTCTACGATCCATCTAAAAAGATGGTAACCATCTCTCTCGATCCCCGCTTGAGCCCGTTGCAAAATGCCCAGGCCTATTTTAAAAAATATACCAAGGCTAAACAAACCAGAGAGGAAACCAGCAACCGGATCGAACAAACCCGCAGGGAGCTGGATTACTTAAAAGATGTGGAAACGTCCATAATCCTGGCCACAGCCGTATCGGAACTGATGGAGATAAGGGAGGAGCTGGAGGAGCAGGGTTACCTGAAACCGTCAAATAGGGGAAAGAAAAAGGAACCGGGAAAACCCCGGCCCCTTGTTTTTACTTCCACCGATGGTTTTACCATTTTAGTTGGACGGAACAACAAGCAAAACGATTATCTTACCCTGCGCCTGGCCAAAGACGAAGATATCTGGCTGCACACCAGGAACATCCCCGGTTCCCACGTGCTCATCCGGACTGGTGGACGACCCGTTCCCCAAACCACCCTGGTCGAAGCTGCCTCCCTGGCCGCTTACTTCAGCCGGGCCAGGGAATCGCAAAACGTGCCGGTGGATTATACCCTGCGCAGAAACGTACACAAACCCCGGGGAGCCCGTCCCGGTTACGTTATCTACACCGGACAGCGCACCCTTACCGTTGATCCCGATCAGGAACTGGTAGAAAGGCTCAAGGCGTAACCGCCGGAATTACATCTTTTTTTAGGATCAGCCCCCGGCAGCCAGCCTTAAACCCGCAGCGGCTATCATGTCCAGGTCCTCTTGTACTTCATTGCCCCGGGTAGTGAGATAGTTGCCGATCATTAGCCCGTTAATGGCCATTTTCAGGGCTTTTTGCTGCTTTTCCCTCAAACCGGGCTCCCTCCCCCCGCACAGGCGTAAAACGGCCCGGGGCATAATCAGGCGGAAAAGGGCCAGGGTTTTGAAGATCTCCTCGACCGGCAGGAACTTTTGCCCGGCCAGGGGCGTGCCGGGAATGGGATTTAAAATGTTTACCGGAACTGATGTTACCCCCAGTTCCCGCAGCTCCAGGACCATTTCCAAACGGTCGGCTAGAACTTCCCCCATACCGATGATCCCGCCGGAACAAACCTTTAATCCGGCTGCCTGGGCGGTCCGGATGGTCATCACCCTCTCCTCAAAGGTATGGGTGGTACAGATATTAGGAAAATAACTCCTGCTGGTTTCCAGATTGTGATGGTAGGTGGTTACCCCTGCTTCCCTCAAACGCCGGGCCTTCTCCCCATCAATGATCCCCAGGGAAGCGCAGAGTTCCAGGCGGGTTTCGGCCCGCAGCACCCGGTAAATGTCCAGCACCCGCCCAAAATCCTGCTCTCCAATGCCCCGGCCGCTGGTCACCAGGGCAAAACGCCGCGCCCCGGCAGCTTCCATGCGCCGGGCCTTTTCCAGGGCCTCTTCCGGCCCAATCAAAGGATAGGTTTTCGCCCCGGTCCGGTAGCGGGAGGACTGGGCGCAAAAACGGCAGTCTTCACTGCAAAGACCAGACCGGGCATTAATGATGGAACAGAGCTCCACTTCCCGGCCCCCGAAGCGCTGGCGTACCTGCCGGGACAGGTTCAGCAGCTCCCCCAGTTTCTCCGGCGGCCAGCCGGCCAGGGCAAAGGCTTCTTCCCGGGTTAAGCCCTCCCCTTCCAGAACCTTACTTTTTATCTCCTGCCACATAAGCTAAAACCCCCCAAAAGATTTTCAGATACTGTCGCATAACTATCGGAGCGGCGGTCGTCCCCCGTCGCTCCGTGCTACGGGCCGGACGAAACATCGGCTTGCCTCGGAGCAAACCTGGCAGCGCCGTGTTTCGTATCCGGCCCTCCGCAATGTCGCTCCTTGAGGGACGACCGCCGCCCATCAAGTGTCTGGTTTTGCGACATTATCTTTCAACTAATTATCCAGGCATGGGGTGTTGGGACGAACTTTTCCCTTGTTCACCTATCGGCACCACGTCACCTTCAGCAAGGGGAGGCCTCACTACGAAATGGATTAGGTGACTTTTTACTTACCCGTGACCACGGCTATAGATTCATAAGTGATCTCCAGGACCTGGTTTAACTCCTCTTCCGACATGGTCAGTACGGGCATGAGTACGATCACATTATCCAGGGGACGGATAACCAGCCCCCGCCGGCGGGCCTCCAGGATCACCCGGTGGCCCACTTGCTCCCCCCTAGGGTAAGGTTGTTTGGTCTTCTTATCCGCCACCAGCTCAATACCCACCATCATACCCCGCTGGCGGATGTCCCCCACATGGGGCAGGTCCCAGAAACCTTCCAGCCTGCGGTGCAGCAGTTCTATTTTAGGCTGCAGGGCGGCCAGCAAATTTTCCTTTTCAAATAACTCAATGCTGGCCAGGGCGGCAGCACAGGCCAGGGGGTTGCCCGTGTAGGTATGGCCATGATAAAAGGTCTTGCCTTCCTCCGGTTTACCCAGAAAGGCGCTGTAAACCTCATCGGTAGTCAGGGTGGCGGCAAGGGGAAGATAGCCCCCGGTAATACCCTTGGCCAGGCACATTAAATCGGGAGAAACCCCTTCGTGTTCACAGGCAAAGAGCCGACCTGTCCGGCCGAAACCCACCGCCACCTCATCGGCAATCAGCAGAACGTTATACCTGGTGCATAGTTCCCGCACCCGGCGAAGGAAACCGTCCGGTGCGGTGATCATCCCGGCGGCCCCCTGAACCAGGGGTTCGATGATCACAGCGGCAACCTCCTGATGGTGCTCCTTTAACAACTCCTCCAGCCGGTCCGCACAGGCCATCCCGCAGCTTTCCCTTTCTCTTTCCAGCGGGCAGCGGTAGCAATAGGGAGCGGGAGCATGCAGGCATTCAAAAAGCAGAGGCTTAAAGATACCGTGAAAAAGGGATATGCCGCCCACGCTGACCGAACCAATGGTGTCCCCGTGGTAGGCTTCCACCAGGGAGATGAACTTCGTCTTGCTGCGGAAGCGCCCTCCTTCCTTTTGCTGCCAGTACTGAAAGGCCATTTTTAAGGCAATCTCCACGGCGGTGGCCCCGGCGTCGGAGTAAAAAACTTTACTGAGTCCCGGGGGAGTAATCTCCACCAGCTTTTTGGCCAGGAGGATCGAGGGAACGTTGGCCAAACCCAACAGGGTAGAATGGGCTATTTCATCCAGCTGTTCTTTGATGGCCCGGTTTAATGCGGGATGACAGTGGCCGTGTACGGTCACCCAGAGGGACGAAACTCCATCCAGGTAGCGGTTTCCCTCTACATCAATAAGGTAGCTTCCCTCGCCCCGGGCAATGATCAAAGGTTTTTCCCGGGCATACTGCTGCATCTGGGTAAAAGGATGCCAGACATACTGCTTGTCCCACTGTTCCAAAAGGGCAGGATCGTATTTAATCAAATCGAGCACCTCCGGAAGAAATAGACTGGATATTGCCCAGTTGGCTGCCGCCCAGCACTCACCAAAATATGACTATACTCCCGGCGTTCCAGGTTTAAATGGCAAATCGGGTTTCGAAAAGAGCCAGCAATCCTGGTGAGTGCTGGATCCACTCGCCCATTTTAAGCGGCAACGTTTCCTCATTTGATTGAAGTGTCATGCAGGGAGTAAGTAAGTACTTTTATCCTGTACTAGTGCACCTGCAAATCCGGGGAACCAAATCCTCCCAGACCACAGTGTTTTCCACTGTCTCCACCAGCCCGTCAGCGCTCCCCTTTTCCACACTGACCCCCGGCAGGTAGGGTACTATCCCCAGCACGGGCACGCCGGTCATAGTTGCAATAATCCCCGGGTTGTCCTTTTCCGCAGGACCCGCCTCCCCCGCTTTTAGGCCGTTAATAATTATTCCGGCCACGGGAAGACCTCTGTTTTGAGCATAGGCTACGGTCAGCACGGTATGGTTGATGCTGCCCAGCCCGGAGCGGGCCACCACCAGCAGGGGCAGGGAAAGCTCCCGGGCCAGGTCGGCCACGGTAAAGTCGGGACCGGAAAGGGGCACACACAACCCCCCGGCCCCCTCTACCAGGACCAGCTCGTAGCGTTGAAGCACTTCCCGGCAAAAATCCACCACCCGTGATGGTTCAACTCTTTCCCCTGAAAGCTTTGCGGCCAGGTGAGGGGAAACTGCAGGGGTAAAACGATAAAGGTTCAGCTCATCTATGGACTGGGGCAGGCCGGCCACATGACGGTAAAAAACTACATCCTCGGGGACTAACCGCCCGTTGGCCTCAACTGCCCCGCTCTGTACCGGTTTTATGGCTACGGCATTAATTCCACGGCGACGCCAGACCCCCACCAGGGCGGCGGTGATGACTGTCTTGCCCACACCGGTATCAGTACCGGTAACCAGATATCCCCTGCCCATTAAAACACCTCCCGGTGGACTGGATTGACGGATTGTAGTGTCTTATATACCCTGCCGCCAACCAGGGAGGCTACCAGGGATAAAAACAGATCTCCCGGTGCACAGACAATGGCTCCAAACCATACCGCCTGGGCCAGGGTGAAGGGTTTTTGCACCACGTAATTTAAAATTATGTACAGGTGGATCACTCCCAGGACGTAAACCACCACGAGCCCGGCCATACTGGCCAAAAAATAACCGGGTACTCCCTTCTCCCTTACCCTTTCTACAACCGCCCCGATAACGTAAGCGCCCAGGGCAAATCCCACCAGGTAACCAAAGGTGGGCTGTAGCACGTAGGCCGGGCCGCCACCCTGGGCAAAAATGGGCAGTCCGGCCAATCCCAGGGCAAGATAGATTACCTGGCTCAAAAAAGCCAGCCGCTTGTCCAACAAAAGCCCGGCAAAAAGGACAAAGAGAAACTGCAGGGTAAAGGGCACATAAGGAATGGGAATCTTAATGAAAGCTCCCACTGCCGTCAAAGCGGCAAACATGGACACCAGAACCATTTCTTTTACCGACAACCGCAAAATTCTATCCCCCCTATCGTTAACCATAGGTAAATGTTTGGTTAACAAATAATATACAAAAACCTTTTCCTCAAGTCAACCAGAATTACCTTGCTCCTGGGAAGCAGTTCCCGGATAACCGTCGCCTACAAAACTGCAAATTGGGCCGGGTTTAACCCGGCCCGTATCAGTATCAAGCATTAAGATAAATACGCGGTACCCGCTTACTAATCATACATACCATTTCATAATTAATTGTGCCTATATGGGAAGCCACTTCCTCAACGGGCAAAAACTGCTCCCCCTGCACTCCGAAGAGAACGACTTCGTCCCCCGGCTGCACCCCCGGAATTCGGGTTACGTCCACCATACACTGGTCCATGCACACCCGACCTACCAGCGGTGCCCTCTGTCCATGAATTAATACTTCGGCTTTATTGGACAGCAGGCGGGACCAGCCATCGGCATAGCCAAGGGGGAGAGTGGCAATAATCGAGGGGCTGTTGGTGGTAAACTTGCGGCCGTAGCTGATAGATGTACCGGCCGGCACCCGTTTAATATATGCTACCCGTGCCTTCAATTGCATGGCCGGCTTTAAATCGATCACCCGCCTTACCTCTGAAGAAGGCCACAGGCCGTACATAATAATACCCGTCCGTACCATATCCAGATGCATTTCCGGTAAATCCAGGGTGGTGGCACTGTTGGCCACATGCTTAAGCGGTATGGTTAACCCCCGGGCTTTAATACCGGCCAGTGCCTCTTTAAAGCGCCTGAACTGCCAGTAGGTGTAGGTTTTGTCCCGTTCATCGGCGCAGGCCATGTGTGTATAGACCCCTTCAATAAAAATGCCCGGCAGCCGGGAAATAGCTTCTGCAAACTCCGGCGCTTCATCAGGGAAGACACCTATACGGCCCATCCCCGTATCCACCTTTATATGCACTCGAACAATTTTCCCCGCTGTTTCGGCGGCGGCAGAAATGGCCCGGGCAACCTCCAGGGAAAATACGGTTTGGGTCAAATCATACTCCACTAATATGCAGGCCTGTTCCGGAGGGGTATAGCCCAGGATTAAAATAGGGGCAGTTATACCTTCCCGGCGAAGAGCCAGGGCTTCGTCAAGGATAGCCACGGCCAGGTACTGGGCACCACTGGCCAGAGCTACCCGGGCTACGGGTATGGCCCCGTGACCGTAGGCATCCGCCTTGACCACGGCCATCAGTTTCGTCCCGGGTTGGATCAATTTCCGGATTTCCCGTATGTTATGAGCTATAGCTCCCAAATTCACCTCGGCCCAAACAGGGCGAACGTTGTCATAACTTCCAGCATTCATTTAAAGGACCCCTTTATGTTTGTATATAACTACACATAAAGTTATTAAAAAATTGGCTGTTATAACACAGGAGGCCTCTCGGAAGAGAGGCCCGCTATTATCATTTTACTGCTTCGGACTACGACATACAAGTACGGCCTCAAGCAATACGCATTAAATCTACCGGCACATCCATCAATTCATGCAGAGGAGTGTATTCTAAATTCAGGGCTTCGGCAACAGCCTTGTATGTTACCTTACCGTCAATTACGTTAACGCCCCTGGCCAGCGCGATGTCCTCTTTAACGGCCCGAGCCACGCCCTTATTGGCCAGCTCTAAAGCGTAAGGTATAGTGACATTGGTTAGGGCATAAGTAGATGTCCGGGCAACGGCACCGGGAATGTTGGCCACAGCATAATGAATAACTCCGTGTTTGACGTAAGTCGGGTTGGAGTGGGTGCTCACCCGGTCAGCGGTTTCCACACAGCCGCCCTGATCTATGGCTACGTCCACAATAACAGAACCGGGTTGCATGGCTTTAACCATTTCTTCTGTAACCAGTTTGGGAGCTTTGGCTCCAGGAATGAGCACTGCCCCAATGACCAGATCGGCATCTTTTACGGCTTCCATAATATTATAGCTGCTGGATACAAGGGTTTTAATGCGGGAGCCAAAAATATCATCGAGGTACTGCAAACGCTCCACGTTTTTATCAATAATAGTTACATCTGCCCCCATACCCACGGCAATTTTTGCTGCATTGGTACCCACTGTACCGCCGCCGATAATAACCACTTTAGCTGGAGGTACACCGGGAACCCCCCCAAGGAGCACTCCCCGGCCGCCGTAATGTTTCTCTAAGAACTGGGCCCCAATTTGAACGGACATACGACCGGCTACTTCGCTCATAGGCATAAGCAATGGCAAAGTTCCCCGGTTGGTTTGAATGGTTTCATAGGCAATGCCTGTAACTTTCCTGGCCAGTAAAGCTTTTGTCAGTTCCGGTTCGGGAGCCAGGTGCAGGTAAGTAAAAAGAATTTGGCCTTCTTTGAATAAATCATATTCCGCCGGAAGGGGTTCTTTAACCTTCATAATCATATCGGCCTGCTCATAAACATCTTCCCTGGTGGGCAGAATGCGTGCCCCGGCAGCTACGTATTCTTCATCTGTAATACCGCTGCCCAGACCTGCACCGGCCTCAATGACCACCTGGTGCCCCGCCTGAACCAGAGCCTGCACACCAGAGGGAGTAATACCGACCCTGTTCTCGTTATCCTTAATTTCTTTAGGCACACCAACAATCATTCCGTCTACCTCCCTGTAAATGTCGCCGATTTTGACCTGCTCTGAAGGTCCTCCCTAAATATTCTTCTTTCAGTTAACAGTATAACCTTGACGTTTTTTTGCCCAACCCTGTTGCAAATTTGCCTTTTTAACCTGTCCGTTTAAACTCATCTTCTGGCATTGGCCGGAGTAAATTGTAACGCTTCGCTACCCTCCTGGTTGCGCCTGTGCATACCGAAGATATAATAAGATGCTATGACCAATATGAACCAGACTGGACCCACATAGAGGGCTATACGGGTACCCGAATCAAAGGCCATCAGAACCAGTACGAAAGCCAGAAAGGCCAGCGCCACCCAGGAGGCATAGGGCCACAGGGGGGTGCGGTATGTTACCCTGGCCAATTCCTCCGGTGATAGTGATTGACGGAATTTCATTTCTGCCACCAGGATAATTCCCCAAATATAAAGGGCACCAACGGTGGCCACACTGGTAATGTAAATGAAGACTTTGGCCGGTACCAGATAATTTAAAATCACACCCACTAGAAGGAAAGCCGAGGAAACCAGTATACCGACGTAGGGAATGCCGTGTTTGGAAAGTCTCCCCAATACGGGAGGAGCATTTTTCTGCAGGGCCAGATTATAAAGCATGCGCCCGGTACTGAATAAACCACTGTTACATGATGATAATGCTGCAGTCATAACCACGAAGTTAATTAAATCTGCAGCTGCTGGAATACCAATTTTAGAAAAAGTTAACACAAAGGGGCTACCCTTGGTACCTATTTCGTTCCAGGGATAAATAGCCATTATCACCAGTAAAGCGCCAACATAGAATATCAGGATCCGCCACAGTACCTTATCAATGGCAGCGGGAATACTTTTTTCCGGGCTCTCGGCTTCACCGGCAGTGACGCCTATGAGCTCGACCCCTAAATAAGCAAACATTACCATTACCAGGGACATAACTACCCCTTCGATACCATGAGGGAAGAAACCACCATGGGACCATAGATTGCTTATACCAACGGGCTCGCCATGATTACCCCAACCCAAAAAAATCATGCCTGCACCCAGGATGATCATAGCAATAATGGTCACCACTTTAATCAGAGCAAACCAGAACTCAAATTCGCCATAAGCTTTAACGTTGATTAAATTAACCACCGTCATGGCCACCAGGGCAATTAAAGCCGATAGCCACTGGGGAATTTGAGGGAACCAGAACTGTACGTAAATCCCCACGGCAGTTATCTCAGCCATACAGGTAACAACCCACATAAACCAGTAAGTCCAGCCGGTTACATGACCGGCCAGGGGACCTAAAAAATTATTGGCGTAAGCACTGAAAGAACCTGCCACCGGATAAGCAACTGCCAGCTCTCCCAGGGCACGCATGATAATGAAGATAACCAGCCCACCGATTAAATAGGAGAACGCAAGGGCAGGTCCTGCAGTTTTTATGGCCGTGGCCGAACCCAGAAAGAGCCCCACACCAATAGCTCCACCAATAGCAATAAGCTGAATATGCCTTTCTTTTAACCCGCGATGCAAACCTTCATTGTTTTTGTCCAGCATATTGCTAATTTAACCTCCCGTCATAAAAATAAGCACCGGTTCATAATCCGAAATGTTAATTCAGGTGTTCTTCCCGCTTCTCCCCTCCCCCGTAAGAATGATTTGATTGATAAGACTTAAATTAGATTTTCGACAATTTATTTCTCTGACCTTGACAGGTATAATTCTTGTTTTTTTGTATTTTTAACGGGAAACGTGCAGGATCTGGAAGTCAATATAATTATTTTGTCCCCAAATAAAACATTTTTGACTCCTCCAGAAATGAAAAAACCTTCATGGTACAATGGGAAGAAAAGTTGTTATAATAATGCACGGAGGAGATTATTTCATGATACTCAGCCCGGAAAATCTATCCCATTTGATCGATAAGGTTAAATTTATTAAGATAGTAGAATGTTTTACCAGGGCGACAGACATCACAATTGACATAAACGATGTATATGGTAACCCGGTAGTAAAACACAACTTCTTTTATGGTTTTTGTGCTGCCATTCGCTCCACAACCGAGGGGCTAAAAAGATGTATCCGCTCCAACGCTGAGATAGGATTCCGTACAGCAGCCACGGGAGAAGTATGCTTCGGCACCTGCCACGCCGGCGGAACCCTGATAGCCGTACCTCTGGTGGTGGATGGGCAGTTCTGGGGTTCCATCACCTGTGGCCAGATACATCTGGCCCCGCCGGATGAAGAAGACGTGGAGCAAATGCTCCGGGCAACAGCCGACCTGGGGCTGGACCAGCGGGAATTGGTACGCGGTTTCAAGGAAATTCAAGTCATCACCCCCGATAAATGCCAGGCTATTTCCCAGCTGATTCAATATGTGGCCAATTATATAGCCGAGCTAATTTACCGGGCCAAAATCCAGGAAAAAGAGGCTCACGAGAAGCTGCGTACCATGCACGAAGCCAGAATCCGGGCAGAACTGGAAAAATCCCTGCGTCTGGCCGAGTTGAAAAACCTCCAGGCACAAATCAAACCCCATTTTCTCTTTAACACCTTGAGCACCATAACCAGCCTGGTCAGTTTAAACAAAAACCAGAAAGCTCTGGAAACACTTTACGCCTTATCCAACCTGCTCCGCTGTTATCTTCACCAGCCCAAAGAACTGGTACCCTTACGCGAAGAACTGAAATACGTGCAAAGTTACTTAACTATCCAGCAAACTCGCCTGGGCAACCGGCTAAATGTAACCATTGATGTACCGGAGAATCTGCAGGAATTAGCGGTACCATTTTTAAGCCTGCAACCACTGGTGGAAAATGCCTGTATTCACGGGCTGGAACCCAAAGAAGGATCGGGGCACCTGATTATAACCGGAGAAATGGAGGGTGGGATCTGCCAGCTCAGCGTTATCGATGATGGTGTGGGCATCCCTCCCCAAATACTGGCTCAATTCAATGATCAAAACCAGTTGAAACCGGATGTGACGCGGGGAATCGGCCTTCAAAATGTAAACGAAAGAATAAAACTTTACTTCGGTCCCCAGTACGGGATTAATCTCGCTAGCCGCCCGGGATGGACAAAGGTATCTTTAAAACTACCCTTTTACCTGCCCAAAATAACAACTGAAGCAAGCTGATTCTCTTTAACGTGCAGGAGGAAGGTTTCGTGTATAAAATCCTGTTAGCCGAAGACGAAGAGTTGGAACGTGCATTTTTGCGTCACCTGGTGGAAAATACGGGCCTGCCCGTAACCGTGGTTGGTGAAGCAGCAAACGGCAGGGAAGCAGTGAAACTGGCCGAGATTATTCAGCCTGAAATTATTCTTATGGATATTAAAATGCCTGGAATGGATGGCCTTACGGCCACCCGGCTCATTAAAGAAAAAAACCCCACCGTAGAGGTAATTATAATTACCGCCTACGGGGAGTTCTCCTACTCCCAGCAAGCTATTAAGAACAAAGTGGCCGATTACCTTTTAAAACCCGTACAACCGGAAGAACTTTTCACCTGCCTGGAAAAAATTACATCCCAGCTGGCTCAAAAAGCTTCGGACATAGAGGGAATACTCTACACCGCACCTCCTCTGTATTCACAGGCCACTACACTTGTGAGCGCCATCAAACTCCTGGACCGGGAAGCAGCAATCCAAATAGGTTATGATCTGGTAAATACATTTTTAAGCGAAATAAAGCACCCCACTCCCCGGCAAATAGCAACTTTTGCCTTTGAGTTTTTAATTATGGCCGGTCAGGCTCTCTTGAAACCGGGGGAAGGCAAGGTAAACCTTTCATCTCAGCAAAACGAACTTGCCCGGCAGATTACCCTTCTTAACTCCCCCGGCGACCTGTACCGCTGGGTGGAAAACGTTATCCATACATATATCCACTGGCTGCAGGAACAGGCATCCAGTACAGACCAGAACATCATCCGCCAGGTGAAGGAGCTAATCCATAACAATTATAACAAGCCCATCAGCCTTTCCCAGGTGGCCAATCAGGTTCATTTAAGCCCGGCCTATTTAAGCCGCCTGTTCAAACAGCGAACGGGCCAGAGTTTTATAGATTATCTTACCCAGGTCCGGGTAAACGAGGCCAAGGCCCTGTTGCTGGCCGAAGATAAAACCATCGACCAGATTGCCAGTGCAGTGGGATTTAATAATAACAGCTACTTCACCGCAGTTTTTAAGAAACGTGAAGGAGTTACCCCTTCGGAGTTCCGCCAGCGCCGGAGAGGTGGCGGCTCCCGGGCTTGACCGCCGGAATACCTTCACGGCAAAGAGGACATTCCTCCGGGCTATAGGTAACCACCGGAATGGTCAACAGAGCTCGAAGGGGTACATCCAGATTTGCATTCCCATTACTGCGGTCGACAAGTACGGCAACCCCGGCCACCTGTGCGCCGGCCTCCCTGGCTACGGCAATCACTTCCCGTACCGAACCCCCAGTAGTAATTACATCCTCCACCACCAGCACCCGTTCCCCGGGTGACAGGGTAAACCCCCTGCGCAGCGTCATTATCCCGTTCTCCCTTTCAGTAAACAGGCTTCTCGCCCCCAGAACCCGGGCTACTTCATAGGATACCAGTATGCCACCAAGGGCAGGGCCAATAACGGTTTCCACGCCTGCAAGTTCCCCATCTCCCCATTTACGGACAAGCTCCCTGCATAACAATTCGCAGTACCGGGGGTATTCGAGTACCCGGGCGCACTGGAAATAACGATCGCTATGACGCCCGGAGGTTAACGCAAAATGACCGGTAAGCATGGCGCCGGTTTTTTTAAAAATCGATAAAATTTCCTCATGATTGAGCAAAGCTTTTCACCCCAAACCTTTAAATTCTTACCAGGAATGATGTGCCTGGATTAATGGCATAATAAATAATGCCGCCTTATCCTATCAGTCATGCCGCTTTAAAGGGAGGCAGGCTAATGGGCAGAAGGCGTAAAGGATTGATGTCCGAAAGGCTGAAATACGAGTTGGCCGAAGAACTGGGAGTAGCCGATCTGGTACGCAGGGAAGGTTGGGGAAGCGTTTCCTCACGGGACTGCGGAAACCTGGTCCGGCTGGCCATCGAAAGAGCCGAACGGGCAATGATTCAGGGATAAAGGCGGCAGGGGTGGGCTGTTTTTAAATAGCCACCCCTTTATTATATCGCAATCATCTCATCCAAAATAAATCTGGCTGCTTTCGCGGGATCGGGCGCAGCAATAATGGGACGACCTACTACCAGGTGGCTGGCCCCGGCGGCGAGAGCAACTGCAGGAGTCACGATTCGTTTCTGATCGCCACCAGCAGTACCGGAAGGACGAATACCGGGGGTAACTATTATAAAGTCCGGCCCGCAAAGGCGGCGGATAGCCCCGGCTTCGTGAGCCGAAGCCACTACACCATCCAGTCCGCATTCCCGGGCCAAAAGTGCCCAGGCTACCACCTTATCGGCAACCGGCCCCGAAAAACCAAGCTCCTGATTAAAAGCAAGCTGATCGATGCTGGTAAGAACAGTAACAGCAAGAACCAGCGGCCGGGAAAGACCAAGTTTAGCCGACTCTTCCTGGCAGGACTCCAGCGCCGCCCGCATCATGGTCCGCCCGCCGGCAGCGTGAACGTTAAACATGGCCACACCCAGCCTGGTGAGTACGCGGGTTGCACGAGCCACGGTATTGGGAATATCGTGTAATTTTAAATCAAGGAACAGTTTTACTCCCCGCCGGCGCAATTCATTTATTATAACCGGCCCCTGACTGTAAAACAGCTCCATACCAACTTTAAACAGGCCCGCCCACGGTTTGAGCCGCTCAACAAGCTTCAAAGCCTGTTCCGCAGAATCCACATCCAGGGCAACGATTAATTTTTCCCTGGCCTCGGAAATATGCACAAAAACCCTCCTTACATTACATTAATTTCAAAACTACCTGTGAGCCGCTCCAATTAATTCCCGGATGTCTTTTATACCTTCTTCCTCCAAAAATCTTTCGATCCCCTCTATAATGTCCAGGGTAGCCCGGGGATTGATAAAGTTGGCCGTTCCTACGGCTACGGCGGTAGCACCGGCCATGATAAATTCCAGGGCATCGCCGGCCGTAACGATGCCACCCATGCCCACAATGGGCACCTTTAAAGCCCGGTAAACCTGCCAAACCGCCCGAACCGCCACCGGCCTGATAGCCGGGCCGGACAGGCCACCCATAACGTTGGCCAGGACCGGACGGCGGCGGCGAATATCTATGACCATCCCCAGGAGCGTATTAATCATGGACAGGGCATCGGCTCCTGCTTTCACCACCGCTTCCGCCACCTGGACAATACTGGTCACATTGGGAGATAGCTTGACCACCACCGGAAGGCGGGTAGCACTTTTTACCTCCTGCACAACTGCTGCAGCCGAGCCGGGATCAGCACCAAAAGCCAGCCCGCCTTTTTTAACATTCGGGCAGGATATATTTACTTCCAGCGCCGCTACCCCCGGCACCCCATCCAGCCTGGCCGCCAGGGCGGCATATTCCTCCACCGTGTCCCCGGCAATATTCACAATCACCGGCAGGTCAAACTGCCTCAGGTAGGGCAGGGCTACTTCAATAAAATGTTCCACACCGGGATTTTGTAAACCTATGGAATTTAAAATGCCCGCCGGTGTTTCCACAATACGCGGAGGAGGATTCCCCGGACGGGGGTTAAGGGTGGTTCCCTTGACTACAATAGCTCCCAGGCGGTTTAAATCAACAAAAGGAGCATACTCGGAACCAAAACCAAAAGTACCCGAGGCTGTGGTCACGGGGTTTTTCATCCTGATGCCGGCAACATCCACGGCAAGGCTGGGCTTAGCCATTAATACATTCCTCCTAATCCCATACCAGCTGGTCGGCTCTAAAAACCGGTCCTTCCACACACACCCGGCGGTACCGGAAGGGTCTTTCTCCCTCACCGGTAGTTTTGCACACGCAGGAAAGGCAAGCCCCCACCCCGCAACCCATACGCTCCTCCAGGGAAAATTCCCCGGGCAGGCCATAGCGGGCCATAAGCATAGCCGTCCGGCGCAACATACCACCTGGACCGCAAGCGTAAACCATGTCTACCTCTCTGCCGGCCAGCGCCCTTTCCAGTAAATCCGTCACCGGCCCGTGGTAGCCGCAGGAACCATCATCAGTGGCTATGGTCACATCAAAGGGAACGTTATTTCCCCCTTCTCTTCCCAGGGGTAGATGGTGGATACTGCGGGCTCCCACCAGCAAAAGGACCGGGTTTTTTCTCTGAACCAGCTCGTTTCCCAAAAAAACAAGGGGAGCCACACCAATACCTCCACCAACCAGAATTACCCGCCGCCCCGGTTCCGGCAGGGTGAAACCACGACCCAGGGGTCCCATAACCGCGAGTTGCTCCCCCTGTCTTTTAGCAGCCAGTAAGGAAGTACCTCTTCCTATTACTTGATAAAGAAGAAGTAATTCTCCTCTCTCCCGGTTTATCCCGTGAATGCTTAGCGGGCGGCGCAGCAGGGGATCCAGGCTGCCGCTACAGCGTATATATACAAACTGGCCCGGCACAGCACGAGAAGCTATCTCAGGAGCATAAAGGGTCATCCGGTACTGCCCCAACCCCACCTGCTCCTGTTTTATGATCCTGGCAGTTATATCAGTTGCCATTACCGGGTTTCCTCCTGCAATTAATTTTGTTACCGTGAGATACCTGGGTTAGGCAGCAGGCTCAGGTAGCGGAGCCGGGCCGGCCAGTTCCTGGATGGGAATAATTTTCATATCCGCACCATCCCTGATGGAAACAAGCACTTCCAGAATGGCCCGGGCAGTATCCAGGGAGGTCAGGCATGGTACGCCATGCTCCACGGCGGCCCGGCGGATGCGAAAACCGTCCCGCTCCGGCGCTTTCCCGCGAGTAAGAGTATTGATGACCAGATGAATTTTTCCTGCCCGGATGAGATCCACAATGTGGGGTGAACCTTCCCGCACCTTGTTCACCCTCTCCACTTCCAGACCGTTCTCCCGCAAGAAGGCCGCCGTCCCGGCAGTGGCACAGATATTATACCCCAGGCCAGCCAATCCCTTGATAACAGGCAAAGCCTCTTCTTTATCCTTGTCCGCAATGGTAGCCAGAATGGTACCGTTACGGGGAATATTGTAGCCTGCTGCCAGAAGAGCCTTATACAAAGCTGCCGGATAGCTGGTATCCACCCCCATAACCTCTCCGGTAGATTTCATTTCCGGTCCCAGGGATATATCCACCTGAAGCAGCTTGGCGAAGCTGAACACAGGCGCCTTGACACCAAAATAACGGCTCTCCGGGTAGAGTCCACCCTCGTATCCCAGTTCCCTTAACTTGCGCCCTAAAATTACTTTTGTGGCCAGCCTGATCATGGGTATGCCGGTAATCTTGCTCATATAAGGCACTGTACGGCTGGCCCGCGGGTTCACCTCCAGTACGTAAACCTGGCCGTTATAAAGCACATACTGGATATTAATCATTCCCCGTACGTTTAACGCCCGGGCCAGTCGGGTAGTATAATCCACCAGTTGTTCCCTTACTTCTGCGGTAATTCCATTACCCGGGTAAACGGCTATGCTATCCCCGGAATGAACGCCAGCCCGCTCGATATGTTTCATAATCCCCGGAATTAACACCGTTTCCCCGTCGGATATAGCATCTACCTCCAGTTCTTCGCCCTGCAAGTACTTATCTACCAGTACCGGGTGTTCGGGAGTAACCTTAACGGCGTTGGCCATATAGCTGAGCAGTTCCTCACGGTTATAGACAATCTCCATGGCCCGGCCACCCAGAACATAGGAAGGCCTGACCAGGACGGGAAACCCAATTTCGCGGGCTATGTTTACTGCTTCTTCCACGGAAAAAGCCGCCCTGCCCGGAGGCTTAGGAATCCCCAGTTCCACCAGCAGCTGATCGAAACGCTCCCGGTCTTCCGCCCTGTCAATATCTTCTACCGAGGTACCCAAAATAGGTATACCGTACCTGGCCAGGGGAACAGCCAGGTTGATGGCCGTCTGGCCGCCAAACTGGACAATTACCCCCTCGGGACGCTCCTTTTCCAGGATATTTAATACGTCCTCCAGAACCAGGGGTTCAAAATAAAGCCGGTCAGCAGTATCAAAGTCGGTGCTCACTGTTTCCGGATTGTTGTTAATAATGACCGCCTTTACGCCTTCTTCCCGCAGCGCCCATACGGAATGAACCGAGCAGTAGTCAAACTCGATACCCTGGCCGATACGGATTGGACCCGATCCCAGAACCACCACTTTTCGTACGTTGCTGTTATTTGCTTCATCCTCTTTATCGTAGCAGGAATAGTAATATGGAGTCACGGCTTCAAACTCAGCCGCGCAGGTATCCACCATTTTATAGACCGGCTTGATTCCACAATCCTCCCGTAAAGTTCTGATCTCCGCCTCTTTCAGGCCAGTAATCTGGGCCAGGTAAGCGTCGGCAAAACCCATTTCCTTGGCCCGGCGCAGTAATTCCGGCGTCAATGCCGCCGGTCCCCGGCTGTGGATTTCCTGTTCCAGCTGTACAATATTTTGGATTTTGTTAAGGAAGAAACGATCAATACCCGTTAAGGCATGAACCCTATCCAGAAGCATTCTCCGGCGCAATGCCTCGGCCACTACAAACAGGCGCATATCTTCAGCCCGGGACAACTTGTTTTCAATTTCTTCATCGCTCCACTGTTTCATTTCCGGAACCAGAAGACCCATCAGGCCGATTTCCAGAGAACGCACTGCTTTCAACAGGGCACCTTCCAGGGTCCGATCTATGGCCATAACTTCCCCCGTAGCCTTCATCTGGGTGCCCAGGGTACGATCGGCCAGAACAAACTTGTCAAAGGGCCAGCGGGGGAATTTCAACACCACGTAGTCTATGGAGGGTTCAAAACAGGCATAGGTCTTACCGGTAACTGCGTTTTTGATCTCGTCAAGGGTCAAACCCACAGCAACCTTGCTGGAAACCTTGGCAATAGGATAACCCGTAGCCTTGGAGGCCAGGGCCGAAGAACGGGATACCCGGGGGTTGACCTCAATAACAAAATATTTATAGCTGCCGGGATCCAGGGCAAACTGGATGTTGCAACCCCCCTCTACCCCCAGTGCGCGGATGATATTCAGCGAGGCAGTACGCAACATATGAAATTCCCTGTCACTCAAGGTCTGCACGGGGGCAACCACTATGCTGTCCCCCGTATGAATGCCCATGGGGTCAATATTTTCCATGCTGCAGATGATGATGCAGTTATCGGCGCTATCCCGCATTACCTCAAACTCAATTTCTTTCCAGCCTACAACGCTTCTTTCCACCAGCACCTGGTGAATAATGCTGGCTTTTAAGCCTTTGGTTACCGTGGCCCTGAGTTCTTCGCGGTTATAGACCATACCCCCGCCTGTACCCCCCAGGGTGTAGGCCGGGCGTACCACCAGAGGAAAACCTATTTCCCTGGCAAAAGCTTCTGCCTCCTCAACACTGCTGGCGATAATGCTTTCCGGTACCGGCTCACCAATGCGCTCCATGGTAGCCTTAAACTCCTCCCGGTCCTCCGCCCGGCGAATAGCCTCCAGGGGAGTACCCAGAAGTTGCACTCCCTCAGCCTCCAGGACTCCCATATTGGCCAGCTGCAGGGCCAGATTTAGCCCCACCTGCCCCCCCAGGCTGGGTAGCAAACCGTCCGGTTTTTCCCTGCGGACAATGCGGGCAACAAACTCGGGCGTCAGTGGTTCTATATAGACCCGGTCAGCCATGTTGGTATCGGTCATAATGGTAGCCGGATTACTGTTTACCAGCACCACTTCCAGACCTTCTTCCCGCAGAGCACGGCAGGCCTGAGTGCCGGCGTAATCAAATTCTGCTGCCTGGCCAATAACTATGGGTCCGGAACCTATAACCATTACCTTGCGCAGTCCTTTTTTCAACGGCATGTTCTCACTTCCTCCGCTGCATTAATTGAATGAACTCGTCGAAAAGGTAAGCCGATTCCCGCGGTCCTGGAGAAGCCTCGGGGTGATACTGCACCGAAAAAACCGGTAGCTCCCTGTGCCTGATACCCTCCACTGTACCGTCGTTCAAATTACGATGGCTGATTTCCACAGGTAAACCGGCCAGAGAATCTTCAGCCACAGCAAAACCATGATTCTGGGAGGTAATATAGACTCTACCTGTTCCCAAATCTTTAACCGGATGATTGGCTCCCCGGTGACCAAATTTCATTTTATAGGTCCTGGCTCCCAGGGCCAGGGCGATTACGTGGTGACCCAGGCAAATACCAAATATTGGACACTGACCTATCAATTCTTTAATAGTCTTGATGGCATAGGGAACATCCATGGGGTCACCGGGACCATTGGATAAAAGAATGCCATCGGGTTCCAGGGCCATTATTTCCCGGGCCGTAGCGGTAGGAGGTACCACCACTATCTCACAATCCCGCTCCTGTAAATGGCGGATAATATTTAATTTGGAACCGAGGTCTATTAGAATCACACGGTACCCTTTACCTTCCAGAGTAAAGACTTCCTTTGTGGCCACCTCAAGTACCAGTTCCTGCCCTGTAAGATGGGGACACTGCCTGGCCTTTTCCACCAGCAGGGCGGGGTCGTCACATTCCGTGCTCAAAACCCCCCGCATTGTTCCCCGATTACGCAGATGGCGGGTCAGGGCACGGGTGTCAATGCCGGAAATACCCACCACTCCCTCCCGGGCCAGGAAATCGGAAAGGCGATAACTGGCCCGCCAGTTGCTGGGACGATCACACTCTTCGCGTACCACAAAACCTCTTACAAATGATTTTTTTGATTCGAAATCCTCCCGGTTGATACCGTAGTTACCAATCAAAGGATAGGTCATCACCACAATCTGGCCGCAGTAAGATGGGTCGGTGAGGATTTCCTGGTAACCAGTCATGGCGGTATTAAAAACCACCTCTCCCCATCTCTCCCCCCTCGCTCCAAAGGCCCGACCGGTAAATACCGTTCCATCTTCCAGAGCTAAAATGGCCTGCACTATCGAAACACCTCTCCATCTGGTGATTATTTGCCTATTTGGGTCGCCCTGCTTCAGGTTACCGCCAGCAACCCGCGGTCATAGATCAACCGCCCCCTGACGATGGTGGCTACGGGGAGCCCCTGCAACTTCTTCCCACTAAAGGGGGAGTTCCGCCCTTTACTGGCAAAGGTAGAGGGATCTACCACCTCGGTCAGGCCGGGGTCAATTATGGTAATATCGGCATCGGCACCAACTCTAATCACACCATCCTGCAGTCCCAGGATGCGGGCTGGATTTACTGTCAGTTTGCGGATGGCTTCTACCGGACTCAGAACTCCTGGTATCACTAGCTCCGTCCAGACCAGACCGACAGCGGTTTCCAGCCCCACCATGCCGAAGGGGGCCAGCTGGAACTCAACATCCTTTTCTTCCACCGTATGAGGGGCATGGTCGGTGGCAATGACGTCAATGGTACCGTCGGCCAGAGCTTCCTTCAACGCTGCCACATCCTCCTCCGTGCGCAGGGGAGGATTGACCTTGGCGCTGGTATTATAACCGGCCACCGCCCGGTCGGTAAGAGTGAAATGATGGGG
>Ga0247720_100032_pt1 | contig 78249 bp, 76 predicted proteins | sample MSEWel2015_12_15_FD_189078 | JGI IMG/M metagenome (GOLD analysis project Ga0247720, IMG submission 189078) | Subsurface sediment microbial communities from gas well in West Virginia, United States - MSEEL Well Study Marcellus 3H_2015_12_15 | ecosystem: Environmental > Terrestrial > Deep... | reverse complement strand
CCCCGGCCGCCTGAGCTGCCGTCAGGTGGTTGCGCGCCCCCTGGGCGAGCTGCGCCTGGGTGTAGGTGGCCTCGCAGAGAAAAAGATCTGCCCCGCGGACTTTCTCTTCCAGTTCCGGAAAGGGCTCGGTGTCGGCCGAATAGGCGAGGGTAGCTCCACCGCCCGTCAAAAGCCAGCCGTAACTCGGCACGCTGTGCCGGCCGGCGAAGGGCACAGCCCTAATCCCGCCGATCTCTACGGCCTGCCCCTCCTCTACTTCGTGTACGCTTACTAATCCGCGGTAATCAAGGCGGGCGAATTCTTCCGCCGGTTCGGCCGGCGCCCAAACCGGCAGAGGCTCGCGCTGCCGGCCCTGTAAGTAGGCCACTTCCAACGCGTAGCGCAAAACGAAATAGTCGCTGGTATGATCGCTATGCAGATGGGAGAGGATAATGCCCGTAAGGTTGTCCAAAGAAACAAAACTCACCAGCCGGCCGAGCACGCCTGCGCCGCAGTCGAGGAGTAACCGGGTTTCGCCTAAAGTAACCAGGTAACCGGAACAGGCACCTTTTGCCGCCGGATAAGGTCCGTACCGGCCCAGGACGGTAAGTTCCACACGTCTCTCCCCTTGTTTCTTTTTTCCATGCCCCCTCGGGCATCTCCCTGGGGCGCGAACGACCTGAGGACGAACGAACTCGGCTCGCTCGGGGCTCAGGCTGGGATCGGCCCTTCGGGCCTAATGCGCCGTGCGGAGGATGGCCCCGGGGCAGTAAGTTGAACGGTGGCAGTTTTCAGAGTAGGAGGTGGGAAGGTGTTCGATCATATCAGCATAGTAGGCATTCTCGTCCCCCGTCGCGCAGAGCTCGGGCCGCGGGTCCAGGAAGTCCTTACGCGCCACGGCGACGCCATTTTGAGCCGTACCGGGCTCCCGGACGGCAACAAAGAAAACGGCATCATCACCCTCACCCTCGATGCCGACCGGAAACGCGCCGAAGCGATTGTAGCGGACCTAAGCGCCATCCCCGGCGTAACCGCGGCCAGCCTGCCACTGCGTTAAGAAAAATCTCCCGGTCACAGCTTCAGCCGCCCTAGCTCCCGACGCGCTCAACTTTTGCCCCCAACGCTTGAAGTTTCGCGGTCAGGTGCTCGTAACCGCGGTCGATGTGTTCCAGACCGGTTACCTCGCTCCTTCCCTCAGCGGCGAGCGCGGCTATCACCAGGGCCATGCCGCCCCTCAGGTCTGTCGCCTCCACGGGTGCCCCAGTAAGCTTGACAGGTCCCGTAATAATGGCCGTGTCGCGTTCTACTTTTATGTCGGCCCCCATGCGCCTCAGTTCGTCCACATACTTAAAGCGTCCGTCGAAGATGGTCTCGCGCAGGGTGCTCACCCCATCGGCCTGCGTAAGGAGCACCGCAAGCGGCGCCTGCAGATCGGTTGGAAAGCCGGGATAAGGTTGGGTAACTACGTTTAGGGGAGCCAAGGGCTCCTTTTTCTTTACCGTAATGGCCGTAGTGCTCTCCTTGACCTCCACCCCAATGGCCTCCAGGCTGGAAAGGAGCGCCCGTAGGTGCTCGGCTATGGCATTCTCCACCGTGACTTCCCCGCCGGCCACGGCGCCCAGGATGAGATAGGACCCGGCTTCAATCCGGTCGGGGATTATTTCGTGTTCGGCACCGTGGAGTTTCCGCACCCCTTCAATGCGGATCACGTCCATGCCGGCGCCTTTAATTCGGGCCCCCATGCTGTTTAAGAAATTAGCCACGTCCACCACTTCCGGTTCGCGGGCGGCGTTCTCTAGGATGGTGGTGCCCTCGGCCAGCACTGCCGCCAGCATGGTGTTGATGGTGGCCCCTACGCTGGCCCGGCCGACGTAGTACTTGGCCCCGGTCAGGCGCGGCGCTTCGGCCTTCATAAAACCGTGCTCGAGCGAAACCTTGGCCCCCAGGGCCTCAAAGCCTTTAATGTGGTAATCTACCGGTCGCGACCCGATGGAGCAGCCCCCGGGAAGGGCCACTACCGCCCGTCCGAGGCGTCCGAGAAGCAGTCCGGCAACATAAAAAGAAGCCCGCATGCGGCGCACCAGCTCGTACGGTGCCTGCGGCTCTTTCAAGCCTGCCCCACTTACCCTTACGCGCCCGGGGGCATCGCTCGTCACCCTGGCCCCCAGGGCCCGCAGGATAGAACACATTACCTCTACGTCCGTATCCTGGGGCACGTTTTCAAGAATCGATTCCTCCTCGGACAGAGCTGCGGCAACAAGCAGCGGAAGGGCGCTGTTTTTTGCTCCGCTGGCCACGACGGAACCATTCAAGGCGCGCCCGCCTTCAATCACCAGCTTTTCCATCCGCACGCCCCCCTTTCGCCGCCGTCAGGTAGCCGCGGACAATTTCCTCCAACACTTCTTCCCGCCCAAGGCCGCGGATAAGGCTGCGCGCGTTGCCGTAGCTGGTAACGTAAGCAGGGTCGCCAGAAAGCAGATAACCCACCAGCTGATCCACCGGGTCGTAACCCCGTTCCTCTAGAGCCGCGCTCACGGCGAGAAGTACGGAACGCGCCGGGCTGTCCGGCGTGCGGGGAGAAAAGAGCCTGGTATCTTGCCGTTCATCTCTCGCCGCCACTTGTCAAGCCTCCCGTTCCACCAGCCGCCGGAGCAGTCCTTTGGCCTCCACCGTACCCACTACGTGCAAGAGATCGCCGGCCTGAAAAACCATATCCGAGGAAGGCGAGTAATATTCCTTGCCGTCCCGCTCAATGGCCACCACCGTGGCCCCGGTTTCGGAGCGAATGCGGCTCGAGGAAAGAGACTGGCCGACCAGCCACGAGTTCTCCGGTATCTCTATTTTTTCTAGGTACTGGAGGTTGTTCAGCATGCCCCAGAGGTAGCTCACCATCTGCCGGGCCGTGTTCTCAATTTCCTCGTCCAGCCGGCGTTTCTCGGCGAAGAGCTGGCTCAGCTTCTCCTGTAGCTCGGCCAGGGCCTGCTGCCCGCGGAACTGGTGAAAGTACGACTCCGCAGCCTTCTTTGACTTGATAATCACGCCCATACCCGCCGCGGTCTCCACCACGCCCGCATCCTCTAGTAGGGAGACCGCCCGGCGGATGGTCTCCGGCGATACTTTATACCGGCCGGCCAGCGTGGATCGGCCGAAGATTTTGTCCCCCACCTTGTACTCGTCCCGCAAAATGCGGGAAGCGATGTCTAGAGCAATCTGCTCGTAGCGAGAAAGTACACTCAAACTCTTGTGCGGAGCCAACTTTAAACCCCCTTTGCCTCTTCGTTTTCTTTATCCAAAATCTCCAAGGCCAGCTGCCTTAGGAACCATTCCACATCGCTCACCACACCCACGGCCTGAAAGCTCCCCCGGTCGACGAGCTTGGTGACCACGGCCGGGTTGATGTCCACACACACCAACCGCACCCGCGCAGGAAGGAGGTTCCCGACGGCGATGGAATGCAGCATGGTTCCCAGCATCAGGGCCAGTTCCGTGCCCGGCAGCAAAGCGCGCATGGCCTCTTGGGCGGCAATCGTATCGGTAATCACGTCCGGAAGCGGCCCGTCGTCGCGAATCGAGCCCGCCAGCACATAATCTACTCCTGCCTGCACGGCGGTATACATCACGCCCTTGGTAATTAGGCCTTTTTCCACCGCCTGGCGAATGCCCCCCGCTGCCCGGACCGCGTTGATGGCCCTAAGGTGATGGGAGTGACCTTCCGGCACCTGCTCCCCGCTCGCGAGCGAAACTCCCAGCGAAGTCCCAAACAGGGCGTTTTCGATGTCGTGGGTGGCCACCGCGTTTCCAGCGAACAGCGTCTGGACGTATCCGGCGCGGATGAGCCGCTCTAAGTATTTGCCGGCACCCGTGTGAATTACGGCCGGCCCCAGCACCACGAGAATCTTTCCGCCCCGCCGGCGCACGGCCCGCATTTCCCGGGCAATACCCTTGATAACCAGCCCCTTGGGCCGTTCGCTGGACACGGCGCTTCCCATAAAGCTAAAGACCTCCCGCTCACGGGGACGCTCGAGAGGCGTCACCTGCACCCCCTGGGTCCCCACAACGATAAGGTCTCCTCGCTTCACGCGGTGAATGGGTACACACACCGCGCGCCGGGCCACCGGGTCGACGCGGATGCCGCAGTCCATCTCTATTCCTTCAACTTGAACCCATCCGCCGGGCAGCCTTACGCGCGTCTCGAGATTGGTAGTAACGTAGAAATCCTCCGGAAAGACGCCGTCCTGAGGAGCCGGCCTGAGGGCGGCTTCCTGCTCGGTGACCAGCACCGCTCCCAGCGGCTGGATCGCCTCCCACACCTTTTCGAGAACTTCCTCGCTCGGGGCCGTGATCATAAGGCGCGCATAGCTCGGATCTTCGTTGGTCTTGCCGATGGAAATTTCCTCAATAGCGAAGTCGCCGCCCTGTTCGATGACGGCGTCGAGCACCCGCGGCAGGATATGGGAATCGAGAATGTGTCCTCTAAGCTCTACTTTCCTACGGTACACTAGAGCCTTCTCCTCTCTCTACCTGCCCTCATGCTAACACATTGTCCCGGTGGCGTCAATGAGTAGGCTTCGACCTTCCGGAGAGAAGCAAGGACCGGTGCCCGCGCACCGGTCCCCCGTAACCGCTCTCCGCCCTCTATCTCGGTCAGAGTAACCCTTTCTCCTTCAGGAAGTCGCGTGCGACCTTGGCCGGCTCTTCTTCGTCCACATCTACCCTCGCGTTGAGCTTGGTCATCGTCTCGGTATCCATTAACCCGCCGAGCGGCTTAAGCGCCTCTTTCACCTCCGGGTATTTCTCCAACATGTCGTTCCGCGCCACAAGTATGCCATAGTACGGCGGGTTGAACCCCTTGTCGTCCTCCAGGATGACCAGGTCATGCGAGATGTTCCGCCCGTCGGTGGAATAGGTGCAAATGACATCCACCTCTCCGCTCTTGATCGCCCGGTACATTAAGCCGAAGTCCATGGGGATGGCCTTTTTAAACTTAAAACCATACACCTGCTGAAATTCTTTGTAGCCCTGTCCGGGGTAGTCCTGCCAGGTGGTGTCGGTCGCCAGCACCATGTCCTTAGCGTAGGGCTTAAGGTCGCTCACCTTCTTCAGGTTCAACTTCTCGGCCGTTGCCCTGGGTACAGCAATTGCGTAGACGTTGTTATAGCCGTACGCCGGGAAGGTATAAATGTTATACCTCTTCAGCATTTCATCGTGTACGTACTGCCATACTTTCTCGGGATCCCGCCACTCCGGTGTAAGCTTTTGCTCCAGAAGGCCCAAGAAGAGAGTACCGGTAAAGGAAATGCCCATGTCCAAGTCGCCGCTCACCAAAGCCTCATGGATGGCCATGGCGCTTCCAAGGTTTCTGACGTGTTCCACCTTATGGTTGGTTTTGGCCTCGATAAGGGCCTTAGCAATCTCTCCCTGGATTTCCACTTCGGCGTATCCCTGCGAGCCAATGCGCAGCGTCGAGCCGTCGCCCGGTTTTTCCGCTGCCTGTTCGCCGGGCCCCTCTTTCGGCCCCTGCCCGCCGGATGTGCAACCGGTTACCACCAGAGCGAGGGCGGTAATAAACGCCAGCACTACCAAGAATCTTTTTTTCAAGAGATCCCCTCCCTAACTTAATTTATTATTTGGCCGTCTACTCGGACTTTTCTCGGCTGAGGCGCAAGCCCTCCGGCGTTACCCAATATTCCACGTGGCCGAGCACAAAGTCGGCTACCAGTGCCAGCGCGGCCGCCGGTACCGCCCCTACTAGGATTAGGTAATCGCGCATGAGTTGCAGTCCTCGGTAGATATAGCGCCCCAATCCACCTCCCCCGACCATCGCCGCCAGCGTTGCCGTACCGATGGCAATTACCGTGGCCGTGCGTACCCCGGCCATGATGACCGGTACCGCCAACGGCAGCTCAACCCGGAGGAGCCGCTCAAACTCCGTCATCCCCATGCCGGTAGCCGCTTCTTTAAGGTCCGCATCTACCCCTTTGATGCCCGTGTAAGTGTTTCGTAAGATGGGAAGGAGCGAGTACAGGAAGAGGGCCACAATCGCCGGCTTATTGCCAATACCCAGCCCGAGCGGGATAAAGAGAGCCATCAAAGCCAGGCTGGGAATGGTCTGGATGATATTGATCACGGCCATAATCGGCTTTTCGAGCCAAGACCAGCGTGTGGCGGCAATACCCAAGGGTACGGCCACGACTACTGCCATGGCCACCGGAAATACCACCAGCAAGAGAACGTGTTCCTCCAGCGCCCTCACTACCTCCGGGAGGTTGGTCGTAAGGTACGACCACATCTTCAACCACGTTGCAAACACCGTCATTGCCCACCACCTCCCGCACTCAATTGGGCACCACCATCGCCACTTGTGTTCAAGGAATCAACAAGGACACCTACCAGGCTGGCTCTGGTGACAACTCCCTCCAGGCGTCCCTCCGGACTTACTACCGCCACCAGGTTGTGCCCGTGCGCCGTAAGGTGAACTGCCGCTTGGCTTAAAGGCATGTCCGCCGTTACGGTGACTGGCGGCGGGGTGGCCACCTCTTCCACCGGCAGCCGTTCGTCGCGGATAAGGTGCGGGTAGAGGTCACGGGCCTGTACAAGCCCACGCAGTACCCCGTCGCTCACCACCAGAAGGCTGTCTACCTTATACTTTTGCATCCGTTTTAGAGCTTCACCAAGCCCGCGCTTGGCCTCGATGGTTATGGGGGCCGGGTTCATGACGTCGCGCACCAGAAGGTCCGAAGCTGCCTGCGGCTTTGCCGCCCGCCCGACGAAACTGGCCACAAACTCATTGGCCGGATGGCGTAGGATTCCCTCAGGGGTATCGTCTTGCACAACTACGCCGTCTTTCATAACAATGATGCGATCCCCCAAGAGCAGCGCCTCATTCATGTCGTGCGTAACAAAGATGATGGTTTTTTTCAGCCTCTCCTTGAGGCGCTTAAACTCGAGCTGCAATTGCTCGCGCGTCAAGGGGTCCAGGGCGCCGAAGGGTTCGTCCATAAGAATAAGCTCCGGGTCGGCCGCGAGCGCCCGGAGCACCCCGATACGCTGCTGTTGCCCGCCGGATAGCTGGGCCGGATAACGGTTGCGGTAAATAGACGGCTCCATGCCGACCATAGAAAGGAGTTCATCCACCCGTTCTTCGCGCTTCTTACGCGGCCAGCCCTTAAGTTCCGGCACCAGGGCAATATTGGCAGCCACCGTCAGGTGCGGCAGAAGGCCGATATTCTGGATAACATACCCGATGTTACGCCGCATCTCAACCAAGTTGAGCGCACTGGTCTTCTGTCCTTGAAAGTAAATTTCTCCCGACGTGGGTTCGATAAGCCGGTTCACCATCTTCAGGGTGGTGGTTTTGCCGCACCCGCTGGGGCCAATCAGGACGACAAACTGACCTTTTTCAATGGTTAGATTTAGATCGCGCACCGCTTCGGTGCCGCCTTTATACTTCTTTGTCACATGTTCAAAGGTAACCACTAGCTTCCCCCCTCACCCGTTATCTCAGCCTGCGCACGGCCATGAAGGGCTGAGAAACAATCGGGTTTTGGTCTGCTCTAACTTGTCAGTTCACCCGCGGTTGCCGACAACTTTATTGTACTACGTAAGTTTACTGGAAGTCAATAGGAAACTTGTCCAGGAGAGCTTTTGTGCGATCGCTTCCGGCTGTAAAATGAAAACAGAAACGAATTTCCCTCGAGCCGGAGGTCAGAGCATGGACACTTACCGCACCGTAGGCCGCGAGGCCGAAGTGGAAATAAAAATAGAGCGCTCCCTCTTTATCGGCCGGGTGCGCCCGGTAGAAAGTGAAGAACAGGCCAAAGTGTTCATTGCTGAGGTCAGCCAAAAACACCGCCAGGCCACGCACAACGCCTGGGCCTACCGCGTAGACCCGGAACGCGACATCCGCTTCGCCAGCGACGCCGGGGAACCGAGCGGCACCGCCGGCGAGCCCATCCTGCGCGCCATTTTGAGCCGGGGGTTAACCCAAACGGCCGTGGTGGTGACTCGTTACTTCGGCGGCAAAAAGCTGGGCGTGCGCGGGCTCATCGACGCTTACGGAGGTACGGCCGGGGCGGCCCTCGACGCCGCCGGCCAGGTGGAGAAGGTAATCACCCGGCAGCTTACCGTAACCGTTGCCTACCCGCACTTGGACCGCTGCTTGTACTGGTTGAACCGGCTCGGCGGCACGGTCATCGCCTCGTCGTACTCCGAAGCGGCCCATCTCGTCTTAGCCCTGCCCCGTTCGCAGGTTGAAGCATTTAAAGCCGAGGTGAATGACTACGCGGAAATTGCCGGCGGCGATTAGGCCCGGCAAGAGCCCCCTGCGAAGGCCGATCAGGCGCACGCCCTACGCGTCCAGCAGCACTACCTTTCTCCCCGGAGCCGCCTCGGCATAAGGCCGGCCGACCAGGTCGCGGCCTTGCGCATCAAAGGCGATACCCGGCAGCACAAAAAGGTCTGCCTTGGTAGCGCCGATGGCTGCCTGGAAGTCGGCCACGGTAAGGAGCCCGGCGCAGCAAATATTGCCGCCGAAAAAGCGGCTGGGTACGGGCAGCACCGTAAGCGAGCATGGCAGGTCCTCCCGGAAAGCTGCCGCCCTTACAAGGGGCGCCGCCAGCTCAGAAGTTGCCACCACCACCTGTTTAGGTCGCTCGCGGCTGAGGAGGCGGAGGAATTCCTCCCAAGCCGTAGGAGACAGATCGTAATCAAAGACGAGCCCGGAGCGCGCTCCGGGCATTTTTGTCACCTGCACGGCGCGGGCCTTTCCCTCGGCTTCCGTTTCCACCGTCACCGTACCGGCCGCCTGGAGGCGCCAAAAGGCGTCAACGCGGGAAAATACCGCTTTGCCAGCAATGCGCACGATGGTCTCCCCTGCTCTCAGCCCGGCGGCGGCCGCCGGCGTACCGGGCAGCACGCCACGGATTTCAGCCTTAAGGTCCGTCAAACCTGGCGGCTCGACGAGAAGGGGAGTAGAGACCTCTTTCTGCCAAGAAGCCACCCGCCGCCTGAGTTCGTCCCACAGATCGTCCGGGAATTTCAGCTCCGGCGGTGCCAGATGGGTGTAACCGGGAAGAAAGATGCGTACCGTCTCGGCCCCTGCTTTGGCGAGAAAACGCACCGTCCGCTCCACGTCCTCCCAGCCGACAAGCTGGGGCAACGCCACTATGCTCCCCGAAAACGGTATCCCGGCCCGGGCTAAAAGGCGCGGGGCGGCCAAAGCGATCTCCGGGCGCCGGTCGCCCATGAGCAGGCGCCGGCCTTCCGCGCTTGCGCTGTTTAGGGACAAAGTAACCTCCAAGGGTTTTACCTTCGCCAGCTCGGCCACCACCTCTGGAGTAAGGAGCGTGCCGTTCGTGGTGAGAGCGATAGGCGTCTGGCGAAAGCGCCGCCTGAGCCAAGCCAGGATGGGGAGAAGTTCGGGGTTAAGAAGAGGCTCGCCTTCCAGGATGCGGGTTACCGATTCACCGATAACTATCTTTTTCCCCCGGTCGAGAAAGGCCGCCCGCTCCCGGATGGCCACAAGCGACTGGTGGGGGAGGAAGAAAACCTCCAGGCCCGGGGGATTTTGGCGGTGGCTGCAAAAAACGCAGCGCACGTTGCAGGCCGAGGTGAGGGGAAGGATGTTTTTGGCCGCGGCGGCCGCAAGCTCCCATTCCGGCGCCGGGCGGCAAGCCATCACTCGGCCACCCCCAGGCTCTTTTCGCGTGCCGCCCTGCGCCCGCGCCAGATGTAGATTAACACGGCCAGGGCGAAAATACCGGCGCTCACCACCTGCGCCAAAGTGAAGGTGGCGGAGTACATGAGGGTATCCCGGAAGAAGTCTTCGATGATCCGCTCCAGCGCGCTCCCTCCGATATAGGCCAGAAAAACCGCCCCGTCAAACGGCCGCCGCCGGTAGAAAAGGAGAAGTAGCAGCCCTAAGAAGAGCCCCATGGCCGAAGCGTAAAGCTGCGAGGGATGGCGCGGGAGGCCGTCGGCCAGGGCGGGGACGACTACGGCCCAGGGGACGTGGCTTACGCGCCCGTAGCAGCAGCCGTTGAGAAAACAGCCCACGCGCACGATTCCGTACCCGACCGCGAGGAAGGGAGCCAGCAGGTCGCCCGTAACCCAAAACCCGAGGCGCCGGCGCCAAGCCAGGTAGCCGCCTACGGCCACCCCCAAGACCAGCCCACCGTAAAACACCAGCCCGCCGGCAGAAAACTGGAAGAAAATCCACGGCCGTCTCAGGAACTCGGCCGGTTTGTAAAGGAGAAGATAGTTGAGCCGGCTCCCGGCCACGCCGGCTAGCACCGCCCCCACCGCCACATCGATAATTTCCTCCGGCCGCTCCCACCCCGAACGCCGCGCCAGGTAAACGGCTCCCAGTATGCCCCCCAGCGTGGCCAACGCCAGCGTGAAACCCCAACTGTAAATGGTTAGCGGGCCGACGGAAAAAAGAACGGGCCGCATACCTTCCACCTCCCAATCTCGTCCCTTAGGGGTTCTATGGTCCGTTCGTCCCACATATACCTATAAAAAGAGGTGCCCGGCGAACAATCTTTCCCACAATCCACAGATTCCACAGGGTTATCCACAGAAAAACCCTGGGGCGGGGTGGATTCTTGCCCCTTTTCCCCAGAATCCACAGTGAGGGGCCGCCGCTCCTCCGTGGATAAAACGAGGCCGGCGCCGGCTTATTTTCCGGCCCGGGCCGTTTTCTTTTCCCCAGCTTTTCCCCAGCCGCGCTCTGCCCCCAGGGGCAAATTGGCAAAAGCGTTCAGGGAAAGAGGCGCCATGAGGCCGTGCCTTAAGTACCAGTAACCGGCGCAGGCCACCATGGCCGCGTTATCAGTGCAGAGGACCGGCGGCGGTAGAAAAACCCGCACGCCCTGCTCCGCCGCCCGCCCGGTGAGAACTTCCCTCAGCCTCCCGTTAGCAGCAACCCCGCCGGCCAAAGCAATGCGGCGGGCCCCCGTAAGCTCGGCCGCGGCCAAGGTGCGTTCCACCAGGGCGTCCACCACGGCCGCCTGCAGGCTGGCGGCAATGTCGGCCCGGTTCGGTTCCTCCCCGCGTTGGGCGAGTTGGTTCAGGTAGTTGAGAACGGCCGTTTTAAGGCCGCTAAAGCTGAAATCCAGGGGATGGTCGCGAACCACGGCCCGCGGCAGGGGAAGTGCTTCCGGGTTGCCTTCGCGGGCGAGCTTTTCTATAGCCGGCCCGCCGGGGTACCCCAGGCCCAAGGCCCGGGCAATTTTATCCAGGGCTTCGCCGGCGGCATCGTCCACCGTTTGCCCTAGAAGGTCGTAGGCCCCGTGGGCGCGCACGTAGATGAGCGAAGTGTGGCCGCCCGAAACCACCAGGCTCAGAAAAGGCGGTTCCAGCTCCGGGTAGGCCAGGAGATTAGCGTAAATATGCGCGGCCGTGTGGTGTACCCCCACCAAGGGAACGCCGCGCGCCAGGGCCACCGCCTTGGCGTAGGATAAACCTACCAGAAGCGCCCCTACCAGCCCCGGGCCGCAGGTTACGGCCACCGCGTCCACATCGGCAAAGGTGAGGCCGGCGTCCTGGAACGCCCGCTCTACTACGGGAACGATCAGCTCCACATGCCGCCGGGAAGCCAACTCCGGTACCACGCCGCCGTAGACGGCATGCAGGTCCACCTGCGAAGAAATGACGTTGGCCAGGATGCGACGCCCGCCCTGAACCAGCGCTGCCGAGGTTTCGTCGCACGATGTTTCGATGCCTAGAATAATCTCTTCGCCGTCCAATTCTTTCACCTCACGCCTATTATGCTCGGTACCTCTTAACTACGTGCTGCGATAGCGTTTCACCGGCCGGCCTACCGGTACGTACTCCAGTTCTGCCGTCGCCTCCCCCGCCTCCACCAGGTACTCCAAGTAGCGGCGCACCGTAACGCGGGAAAGTCCGAGCGCAGCCGCGACCTCCTGAGCCGAAAGCGCTCCGCCTCTGGTGCAGAGGTAATTTTGGACCTGATCTAGGGTATATCGGTCCAGCCCTTTGGGCAGAACGGGATCGGCCACACCTGCAGGCACGCCCTTTACCAACCGGTCGATTTCCGCCTGCCCCAGGCGCTCACGTTCGGCCAGGCGGCGGCGCCGCTCGCGGTAGGCGTTCAGGGTACCGGCCAGGCGGTGGAAATCGAAAGGTTTGATAATGTAGTCCACGGCTCCATAGCGCAGGGCCTGCTCCACCGAAACTGCATCCTGTGCTGCCGTAATCAGGATGACATCGGCGGCAATGTCGGCCGCCCGGATGGACCGAAGCACCTCCAGGCCGTTCCCCCGCGGCAGATACACATCCAGCAGAACCAGGTCCGGGTTGAGCGAGCGGACGGCCTCCACCGCCTCCTCGCCGGTCGTGGCCACACCGACCACCCAGAATCCACCGGTCTTCTCCGTATACCTTTTGTTGATCTCCGCCACCATGGAGTCGTCTTCCACAATGAGCACCCTTATAACCTCGCTCATGCCGCCTGCCCTCCCCCCAGGCGGGGAATAACAATGCGGAAGGTCGTCCCCCTGGCCGAACTGCGTAGCCCGATCCGTCCGCCCGCCGCCTGCACGTGCTCTTCCACCAGGTGCAACCCCAAGCCGCGGCCCTCCTCTTTCGTCGAAAAGGCAGGTTCAAAGATACGGCTCCGGATATCCGGAGGTATCCCGGTCCCGCGGTCGTGGACAAAAAATTCCAGGCGGTCGGCGCGGCTGTAAATAGAAACGGCCACTTCTCTCCGCTCAGGAGGCTGCTTTTCCACCGCCTCGATGGCGTTTTGCACCAAATTGCCCAAGACGGCCACCATTTGGTAGGTATCAAAGAGGGGCGGCAAATCCTCGAGATGGCTACCGGGGCGGATGATGAGCCGCACCTGGCGTTCGCGCGCCTCGGCAATCTTACCCAAGAGGAGGCCGGCTACAGCGGGGTTCTTGAGCCGGCGCACGACTAGGCTAACCAGCTGCTGCTGTTGGCTGCTGGTCTGGCTGATAAAGCGCACCGCCTCCTCGTACTCGCCGAGTTGGATCAGTCCAAGAATGGTATGGAGCTTGTTCAAGAATTCGTGCGACTGCGCCCTCAGTGCCGTTACCAGCTGCTTAACCCCCGTAAGTTCCTCCATGAGGCTCTGGATTTCCGTGCGGTCGCGGAAAGTGGCCAAGGCTCCGACAACACGGCCGTTTACCACCACCGGCACCCTGTTGGTGAGGATGACCCGACCGTTGATGAATTGTTCCTGGTCGTACTCAGGCCGGCCGGTGGCCATCACCTGGGGGAGCCGCGTAGAAGGGATGAGCTCTTCAATCGGCCGGCCTACGCACTCCGGCCCCAGGCCCATAATCCGCCGCGCTTCTTCATTGATAAGAGATATGCGGCCTTCGCTGTTTATGGCGATGATACCCTCGCGGAGCGAGTAGAGCATGGCCTGCTGCTCCTGCTGCAAAGTAGCAATTTCGATGGGCTCCAGGTTAAAGATGGCCCGTTTTATGCGGGCAGCCAAAAGCACCGCTCCAAAGAACCCTACCAAGAGGCCCCACACCGCCGTGCTGAGGATGGCCCACCTTAGCTCGTGCAGGGCCCGGTATATCCCGCTCTGGAAAATTCCCACCGCCACGGCCGCAATCTGTCGCCCCTGGGCATCGTACACCGGCGCGAAACCGCGGATGGACGGGCCCGATATGCCCACCGCCGCCGAATAATACTCTGCCCCCCTAAGCGCCGGTCCCTCATCGCCGCCGGTAAAGCGCAGGCCGATTAGACTCCGGTTGGGATGAGTGTAGCGAATTCCATTCATATCCATTACCACCACAAAATTGACCCCGGTGCGTTCCTGAATCTTCTCCACCAACGGTCTTAAGGCGACGGCCGGGTCCGGTGCCTGGCAGGCGGCACTGATTTCCGGAAGGGAAGCCACCAACCGAGCAATGCTCAGGGCGTTTTGGCCGATCTGGTCCTTCATGTTGCGTTCCATCACCTGCGTGGTGAGGAAAGCCACCAGCCCCAGCGACGAAACCACCACCGCAGTGACCAGAATAACGATCAGCGCCCTTAGGCTTAAGGTTCTCCCCCACATGCTATCACCTAAGGACATTATATCATTAAACGCACCAGTTTTCGTCGGCAAGAAGGTGCATCAGGGCCTCGAAGCTCTGCCGCACGGCTAGGTTGCCCCACTGCCCGACCAACACACCGTCGTCTTTGGTGGGATAATTCGTACCATCAATAATGTTGTGTTACAAAGCGTACTATTGCCTATGTTCAGCAGGAACCGTCTAGCCTTTATCGAATTTAGTAACCGAACCCGGCGAATATGCAACCTATGTTCTACGGCTTAACGATTATACGCCCCCGGGCAGGGTGATGATATGAACAGCTTGCAGATAAAGTATTTTCTGGCCCTAGCCAAGTACCTAAATTTCACTAAAACGGCCAAGCATCTCTTTGTCTCCCAACCGGCCATAAGCAAGCAAATCGCGGCCATGGAAAGGGAAATGGGGGTCAAGCTTTTCGAGCGAAACTACCGCTCTGTTAGGCTAACACCGGCAGGAGAGGTTATGCTGGCGGCGTTCCAGCGCATCGCCGAGGAATACGAGCAGTCTTTAAGTAAAGCTAGAAGGATTTGCAAAGAACCCCGTGGGGTGTTAAACATAGGTTGCCTTGAAGAGTTGGATCTTCGCTTCTTGCCCAAAGCTCTTAAAGCTTTTCAGAACGAACATCCTGGCGTTCATTTAAAAATAGAGCGCTATGGTTTTTCAGCATTGCTCCGTCTGCTCAACGTGGGGGCATTAGACCTCATTATTACCCTTGACGTAGAGGTAAAAGATAGACCAGACCTCGAGCGCCTCACGATCTGTGAAGCTCCTTGTGCTATAATCATTTCCCGGCACCATCCCCTTTGCGGCAAAAAAGATCTGCGACCTTCAGATTTGCGAAATGAGCGGTTTTTTGTCATCGCGCCCGACGAATCCCCTGTAGCCAAGGACTTTGTTGCTCAGGTTTGCGCAAGGTACGGCTTTGCCCCGAAAGAAATTGTCATAGCACCAAATATTGGCTCGATGCTCTTATCTGTTGAGACTGGGCTGGGCGTTGCCATTGTGGACAAACTGGTCAGGATTTACCCGCGTACAATGTACAGGTTCCTAGCACTAGAAGAGAAACACGTAGTATCAGCCGCCTGGGAAAAAAACAATTGCAATCCTTCGTTACCCCTGTTTATTCACCACCTGCTAGCTCAAAAAAAGTCTGTTTAGTCCACCTCGGCCCGAAAAGAAAAAAAGATCTCGTGCTCCTCTTCCCCGCCACGTTGGTGTGTAGCCCGAGAGGACGGGCACGAGACCTCAGCCATAAAACGAGATAATTCTAATCTGTTGCATACCTCAAGGTTTTACCCTCTCGTTTTATCTTGAACGAGAAATAAGGATTTAGTTCCGGGTTTTTCACCACACTCCACAACTTGTAGAGCTCGGGGAGAAAATCTTGCCAGTATCGTACCTCTTCTGCGGCATGCTTGGCCCAAACGAGCCCCCTCTCTACTTCCAAGGGTTCTGGGGCCAACGGAATGGCCGAAGACATACCCTTGACCCCGAAATCCGTCTTCTCCCACTGGTGAATACGGTACGCAAGGGGCGGGTTGTCGGGTTTGTAGTCTTCTTCCGTCAGGCTGATCCCTGCTACCACTACGGCATGATCATAAATGATGATATCGGCGATATCCTCAGGGAGCGTAGCTACATCTTCCATACGTATGTGGGGCTTCGTCAAAGTGCCATCGGACCAGCGCTGCGGCGCTACGTGAATTGAACCTATCGGATTGTTGTTTTTAGGTTTGATCGCCCAATAGAAATCCATGTGTTCGTTAGGATGCCACAGCGCAAAACCCTTTTCCATATTGCACCAAAACCAGCTGATCATTTTCGCGGTTACGTTTTCCAACTCCCAATCAATGTGGGTCCATTTGCGATCGTCCTGTCTAACTCCCACTCTTTAGTCCTCCCTGTCCGCTACTAGCCGGCTAATTGCATGGATAGACTCATTCCGGTTTGTACTTGTATCTCTCAATGGGAACGTCTTCCAAGCTAAGCTCCATTTCGCCGTTATTATCCTTGATCACAATCCACTTTAGAAAGTTTTTGTCATCCCGGTGCGGGTAGTCTTCTCTCAAGTGCCAACCTCTGCTTTCTTTCCGCGCGAGCGATGCCCGGAAGAACATTTCGGCGCATAAGACGGTGTTAATACACTCATGCACAGAGGCCAGTTCGTGAGGATCCCGAGCAACCAAGTCAGGTAGCATGCCTTTTAGCTCAAGGACTTTTCCCAAGGCTTCCTGTAACCTATCTTCCCTTTTGTAGCCGGTGTAAGCTACCGGCTGCATAATGTTTTGAATCTGCCATTTCATATCCGTAGGCCTAATGGCCCCGCGATTGTTTAAATTGGCGTACATTCTTTGCCTCAGGGCGTCGATTTGATCAGGCTCAGGATCCTCCCAAGAAACAGCGGCGGCATACTCACAGGCCGACTTAGCAGCGATTATCGCCGTAAGTACGGCATGCATCAAACCGGAACCGCGGTTTCTGCCCGGTGGTGTGGGAACGGCACCCGACCACGCACTGCCGTTGGCGCAGATGTCTCCCGCCGCATATAGCCCCGGCACGCCCGTATACATGTTGTGGTCAACGTATAAAGGGCTCATCTCGCCCACTACAGCAGGAACCGACTCACGTAACGGAACGTCAAAACCTGGACACTGAGCGCGATTCTTCGCATTGAGGCGATCCCAAAACTTTTGCGCCCACGGGCGATAAAACGGCGGGTCAGCAGTACCTTGACAGCATAAATTTCTGCCTATAAACGAGCCGGGGAGTTTATTTTCTTCCACCTTTTCGTAGATAGGGCCTTTACCGTCTCTAACTTCAAGGTACATAAGAACAGACTGACTACCACCCAAGTCGACTCCGCCCACAACCGTTCGCAGGTTTTCTTCCAGGTTGGCGCGGGTGCTTACATTTTCTCCCTGGGCGTTGTAAAGGCAATCCTCCGCTCCGTAGGAAACAGTTTTGCTGTCCTTATGCACGATTTGAATGAAGCTACCAAATTCGGCATTGCGCATCTTCGCCCCGGCCCGATAGGCCGCAGCTATGCCATCGCCGCGTCCGCTGGACCACATCGGAACAATACCCCAGTTTTGGTTGCCGTTGGCCATAATGACCGCTTTCGCTTTGAAAATTATCGTGTTACCCGTAATCAGGTCAAAACCGATAGCTCCTACAACGCGGTCGCCTTTCCTTAAGAGATCAATGATAGTAGTTTTTTCCACGCTCTTAATGCCTAGCTCCCGAGCATAGCGGCCCATCTGGACCATCACGTCCAGATCGACCAAAGTGATTTTCCAGGGAATAATCGGATGGGCATTTAATGCCCTTTCACGTGGGATTATGAACTTTACGCCCCACGATTCCCAGCGACCTAATGTCTTGAGGGTTGAATTGGCGTAGATCCGCAGCATGTCCTGATCATTAAGATAATCACCCAGATTACGCGTGTGGTACTCTACATACTGTTCTTCGCCACCTTCTGGTATAAACGCGACGTGTCCGCCTCCCTTGTTTGCCTTCCCCGCGTAGCCAACGCACCCTTTGTCCACAGTCGTTACCCTTAAGCTGGGCTGATTTTCTTTTGCGCTTATAGCAGCAGCCAGGCCAGCAATACCGTGCCCAACCACCAGGATATCCGTTTCGTACACCTGCGTATCGAGTCCTTGCGGCATAACCCCCACTCCCTCCTTGAATCACGCATTTTCTAGTTTTTCCCCGGTATATACGGCGAGGGAAACGGTCGCGAGTAGTCAATTTTCACCGTTATGGCCTCGTGGGGACAAATTATTTCGCACCAATTACACTCGGCACAGTCTTCCATGTAGACACCCCTGGGTACGTTTTCCTTTTCGTCCCACCGGATCACATCTCGCCAGCAGGCCCGATAACATAGCTTACAACCTACACATTTCTCTCTGTCAACAACAATGGTGTTCAATGCCTATACCTCCTCCCTATAGCTCTCTTGCGCAAGCCGACCGAGTCAATCTGCATAATATAAAGAAAATTGGCCCGCAGAGAATTTTGCCTCCGCCTCCTGATTATTTTTCAATTATATTTTAGCTTTGTTTGCAAAGAGGCTGAAATATCTAAGTTTCATCTCACTGATAACCTGTTGGTTATTGCACAGTCAGCACAAAAATTAAGGGATCCCACTTCTCCAGGGATCCCTTTCTATTCGGGGGCTTGGGAAATAGCGCTTAGTGTTCTAAGAGCCCCCCGGGCAAGACTGTACACGCTTCCTTCCCTGTCCGACATCTACGGACGGGCTGAAATTCTACGCGCTATAAGTCGTACTTCCACATGATGAGCGCGTCTTCGCGGGTCTCGGTGTAGTAGTTGCGGCGGCAGCCGAGGGTAAGGAAGCCAAGCTTCTCATAAAGGCGGCGAGCCTGCCAATTGGATTTCCGAACCTCAAGGGTCATGCGGTCGGCGCCGCGCTCTTTTGCCTCAGCCATAAGCCGCCGGAGGAGGGCTTCGCCGATACCGCGCCGGCGCCAATCAGGGTGCACAGCAATGTTCGTCACATGGGCCTCGTCCACGAGGATCCACATTCCGCCGTAGCCCACCACTCGATTGCCGGCCTTGGCCACCAGGTAATGGGCCACCTTGTTGTGTAGAAGTTCAAATAAAAACGCGTCGCGCTTCCACGGCGTGGGAAAGGACTTTTCCTCCACCTCCAGCACGCCCGGGATATCGTCCACCGTCATGGGTTCTATACGCACTTCAGGAACGAGTTCCATGTTTAGCCTCCCGGGCCAGCTCGGCCGCAGCCCGCCGCACATAAAGCGGCTCGGCCGCCGCCGCATCCCCGCCCACGCCTCTTGCCAGTTCAGCAAAGGCCAGCACCCCCAGCACCCCCGCACGAGGGTAGCTAAAGGCCGGCGGCAGCTCACACACCTTAACCTCCGCCTTCCTGAGCGCCTCCTGCGCTAGGGCAACACCGTCGCCGCACACGGCCACTTCCCGCCCTGCGGCCAGCCGCAACGCTTCCGAGGCGAGCTCCGGCGGGCGAAGGGCCAAATAACCGGTTAGAGGATGTGGGGAAGGCCACGTTTTCTCGTAAAAAGCCACGTAGATATGCCCCTGCTTGGCATCCATTAGCGGCGCCACCAAACCGCCCGGGAAAAACGCGGCCGCAGCCAGGATATCCAGGGTGCTCACGGTGATGAGAGGCAGCCCCAAGGCCTGGGCCAGGCCTTTGGCCGTGCTGAGACCAATTCTGAGGCCGGTAAAGGAGCCGGGGCCTCTGCCGCAGGCCACCGCCCCCAGATCTTGCGGGGTCAGGCCCTGCTCTTTAAGCAGGCTTTCAATGGTAGGGACAAGGCTCTCGGCATGGCGCCGCCGCGAACATTCGTTGTGTTCGACTACAACTTGGCCGTCGTTAACGAGGGCCACGCTAGCCGTAGGAGTGGCCGTCTCAAGAGCCAGGATCCACACTGGCCTTCAGCTCCTCAACAAGCTTTTCGTACCGGCTGCCGCGGGGGGTAAAGGTAAGAATTCTGGTTGCATCCTGCCCGCTGAGGTGCACTTCCAAATAAGTTGGGGGCAAAAACTCCCCTACCAGGTCGCCCCACTCAATAATGGATACGCCATCACCTTCTATGTATTCATCGTAGCCGAGAGCCTCCAGTTCCCCCGGGTCCTGCAGGCGGTAGACGTCGAAATGATAAAGCGGCAGGCGCCCGGTATACTCTTGAATGAGGGTAAAGGTAGGGCTGGTTACCGGCTCGCGCACTCCCAGCCCGCGCGCCACACCGCGGGCAAAGGCCGTCTTGCCGGCCCCCAATTCGCCGGTCAGAACCACCACCATGCCCCGTTCGAGCTTTTGACCCAGGAGGGCGCCGATCCTTTCTGTTTCTGCAGCACTCTTGGTGGTTACCTGCACCCTGCACCCTTCCTAAACGTGCTTTCTTTTGACCCATTCTCGCCTCAATTATAGGCCGGGCCCTGGGTCTGGTCAAGAAAATATCCTCAGTCGAACTTGATTTGCCAGCTTACCGCCTCTTCTACCCTCGGCGTGTACACGGTAAAGGCCTGGCTGCTCCCGGGGTCCAGGTAACTCAAAAAAACGCTGTCTACATCCACCAACCGGCCGGCGTGGTTGTAAAATTCCACTACCACCTTCAAGAAATCGTACCCCGCCTTCCCTTCGTTATGTACCCGTCCCAGGAGGCTCAGATAGGCGGCCGGCCGGTCGTTGTAGCGGTCGGCGGTAGCCGTAAGCGCTAACCGGCGCGGCCTCCCCGGAAAGCCGGCCGCCGTGGCGATGCGGAACCAGGCCGCATCTGGGCGGAGCGGCAGCACGAGTTTGAACGCTTTGGCCTCGCCTGGATTGAGGAAGTTGATGTACCCGGCCGCCGCGGCAATCACCTCCCCGGCGCCGTTGCCCACCTCCCAAGAGATCCGCACGAGCTCCCGGGCCAGCCTCCCTTGATTGCGTACGCGCCCTACCAGGTACCAAGCCGGTCCATCGGCATAAGTACGGGCCTCGACGAGCCGTAGCTCCTCCCCGGCGGAGGGCATAAGAAAAAGCGCTTCTTCGCCGTGAAGCTCGACTTTCAGGCTTAGGAGCTTGGCCAGCTCCTGCGGCGCCAAATACAAGCCGTCCACGCCCTGCACCGGCGCCGAGGCCAAAACGCGCTCTTCGCCCCCGTACACCGCGCGCCGCCCACCGCGGATAAGTGTAAGCTCTCCCACCGGTAAGCCCGCAACCAGCCGTCCTTCCGCGCCCTCCTTAATGCGGCCGCCCAGCGCGCGAACGAAGGCCGCCACCGGACAAAGCCCCGCCGCCTCTCCTACCGGCGCCAACGCCACGCCTACGGCGGCAGTAGCAACGAAGGTGCTTTCCCCTCCGACCGCCACCGCATCCTCTCTATGAGTATCCTTATTTCCCCCGGTACCACCCGCAGCTCTCGCCGCCCAGCTCAGCTGCCCCGTCGCTAGCAGCAAAACCATCACCAGAGCGCTTAGCCGCTCGCTTCGCCGTCCGCCAAACACGCGCAACACCCCTTACCCGATAAGTTCTCCAGCTTAACTTCCACATTTTGGAAGTAAGTTCCTCCTGCCTTGTTTCGACGGATTCTCCGCGCGCCCGCCTTTCCCGCCGACGTCTTAGACTATCAAGGCTATCTGCATCATAGTTTAAACCGACGGAGAATATGCTTTTTGGACTGCGGGGTGTTGCCATGTTTCCGGAAAGAGAAGTCTTTTCGGTGCTGGGGAGCTTGGAAGGGAAGGTTGCCATGTACCTGGAGGACCTAACCGGTGGGGAGACCTTCACGGTAAATCCGGAAAGGGTCTTTCCCTCTGCCAGTACCATCAAGATCCCGCTCCTAGCGGCGGTGCTCAAAGCCGCAGAAGCCGGGAAATTTAGCCTGAACGACCAGGTGGCCATTGCCTCATCCAACCGGGTCGGTGGCGCCGGCGTGCTCGGCGAGCTAAACCCGAATCTCAGGCCCACCGTCCGCGACTTGGCCACCCTTATGATCATCCAGAGCGACAATACCGCCACCAACCAGCTCATCGACCTCGTAGGTACGGAAGCCGTTAACGCTCTGTGCCGGGAGCTGGGGCTTAAGCATACGGTACTGCAGCGCAAAATGATGGACTTTGAAGCTGCCCGCGCCGGCCGCAACAACTTTACCTCCGCCGGAGATCTGGGCCTCCTCCTTAAACTTCTCTACGAAGGAAAAGTGGTCGGCCCTGCTGCCTCGGCCACTATTATCGATATCATGAAGCGCCAGCAGCTAAGGAACAAGTTACCGGCCTACCTTCCTAAGGACGTGGTGGTTGCCCATAAGACCGGCGACCTTGACGGCCTCGAACACGATGCCGGTATCATCTTCCTGCCCGGCCGTCCCTACATCCTCGTCGTCCTCACCGCCGACCTCGCCGCCAATTCCGCCGGCGTCGAGGCCATCGCCCGGATTTCCGAGGTCGTCTACCGCGCCCTGTCCACCAGCGCGGCAAAGTAAGATCGGGCAACGGTAGGTGCTACCTTACCCCCCCTCAGGGTACTGTTTCGCCGCCGGGCCCTTAAAGGTAGACATCCATGCCGCTAGCGGCACTACCTGAGGATGAAAACTTCGGCCCTCGGGCATCCCCCGGCGGCGCGAACGACCTGAGGACGAACGAACTCGGCTCGCTCGGGGCGCGGGCAGAACTCGGCCCTGCGGGCCTCAAACACCGCCCGCGCTTTCCCTCGCTCGCCTGCGTTCTTCTAATGACGGTACGTAACGCGCCCTGCGGGAGATGCCCTTCGGCCTCAGTATTTTCAAGGTAGGAATTTCTACGAGGAGCGTTGAAGTTTTTTACGACCCACTGCTGGATGCCAAGCCTACACTACCGTCCTCATGTTGCGCGGCGTAAAAGGAGGTGTGTTGCCGTGGAAAACTACAAGGTAGAGTCCTTCAGCCTCGATCACACGAAGGTCGTCGCCCCCTATATCCGCCTGGCCGCCCGTAAAGCCCACGCCGGCGTCGTGGTGAGCAAGTTTGACGTCCGTTTCACCCAGCCGAATCAGAAGTTTCTTCCGCCTCCCGTGCTCCATACTATTGAACACCTCTTGGCCGAAAGGCTCCGCTGGCAGGCCGACAACATCATCGACTTTTCCCCCATGGGCTGCGGCACAGGGTTTTACCTTACCGTCTTCGGCGACTATGACGAAGTTTGGGCCGAGCGGGTCCTAAGGGCCGCCATGGAAGAGGCCCTTCGGTATGAGCACGTTCCGGCCCAGAATGAAACGCAGTGCGGCAACTTTCGCTGCCATGACCTGCAGGGCGCTAAAAAAGCCATCCGGGATTTCTTGGCCCACGAGGCCCGTTTTCTCACCGATCCCTACGGGAGCGGCACAGCCGTCGAGAAGCATTGATATTGGGACGGCCATTTCACCCATGCCGGGCGCACTTAAACTTAAAAAGAGCGGCTTGAGCCGCTCTTTTGTTGCTTATTCGTGGTTTAAGCCCAGTCTCGTGGCCAAACCGGCGCGGCGGACCAGGGCGTAGATGAAGAAGGCGTAAGCGGGAATGTGCACGGCCTGCCCAATGATGCGCGGCACAAGGAGAGGCCGCCAGGGAATACCAAACAAGCTCTCCAGGAAATACGGTACCAAGATGAGCGACGTGACGGTTTGCCCGACCAGAATGGCCAGAAGGAGTGCCCCCAGGCTGGGGTAGTGCTCCTGGTGGATCAACTTTAAAACGAGGGCCGGAATGGCTCCGGTAAGGGCAGCCGTCAGAGTAAAGTGGGGCATGTAAGCACCCATAGGGTTGATGAAGTAGCCCACGACATCCCCTACGCCACCTACCAGTGCCCCTGCACCGGGCCCCCAGAGCACGCCCGCCAGGATGACCGGCAGGCCGCCAAACCCGATGCGGATCCCTTCCACCCCGCCGATGGCCACCCGCAGGCTGGCCACCCGGGTAAGCACCACGTTCAGGGCGACCAGCACGGCCAGATAGGCCAGCCGTTGGGTCGTTTTGTTCACAGCCTTCACCTCCCTTCCCTTTGGTTGTGGCAGGGCCACACCAAAGGGAAGGGCCCCTCTGATGTGGCAGCGAACGCGGCACCATATCGCGGGCTGAGGCCCTTCGTCCAAAGGCAACGTTCCATCCTTTGGCACTTCACGCATGGCGCCTACTCTGCCAAACCTTGAGGCGATTATATCACAAGGCCAAAACTTTTTCCAGGGCGCGGATGAATTTTTCGTTCTGTTCCGGAGTGCCTACGGTAACCCGGGCGTGAGTGGGCAAGTTCCAGATGTGGCCTGGGCGAATGATGACGCCCTCGCGCTGGAGATCTTGGAAGACGCGCCTGATATCCTCTTTTGTGTCCACCAGGATGAAATTGGTTTGGCTCTTAACGTACGGGAGCCCGAGGCGCTCGAACTCTTTGTACAGGTACTCGCGCCCGGCGCTGATTAGGTCGTGGACCTTCTTTACAAACTCGTCGTCGTCCAGGGCGGCCAGCGCGCCGGCCTGGGCAACGCGGTTGGCGGCAAAGGCCTCGCGAATGCGCTTCATGCCGCCGATAAAGTCCGGATGGCCGACGGCGTAACCAATGCGCAGACCGGCCAGGCCGTAAATCTTAGAGAAGGTCCGGCTGACGATCACGTTGCGCCCGGCCCGTACGTAGTCCAGACCATCCGGGTACTCCGGGTCGTCCACGAATTCCTTGTAAGCCTCGTCCAGCACCACGATCACGTGCTCCGGAACCTTCTTCAGGAACTCTTCCACCTCTTTGCGGGTGTTGATGGTCCCAGTAGGGTTATTGGGGTTACAGAGGAAGATAAGTTTGGTCCTTTCCGTGATGGCCGACGCCATAGCCGTAAGGTCCGTCGTGAAATCGGGCCGCACCGGTACCATGATAACCTTCGCTCCCATGGCGCGGGCGCTGATTTCAAAGCTGGAGAAACTGGGATCGGCCATGATCATCTCCTCACCCTCATTGAGGAAGGTCTTGGAAATGAGGGTGATGATGTTGTCTTCGCCGTTGGCAAAGATGAGCCAATCCGGGTCCACGCCCAACTTGGCCCCCAGCTTCTTGGCCAGTTCCGTGCAGGCCCCGTCCGGGTATATGTTCGCCGACTCCAAAGCCGCGTGCATGGCCGCAAGGGCTTTGGGTGACGGCCCGAGCGGGTTTTCGTTGGACGCGAGCTTGATCACTTCCGTAAGACCCAATTCCCGCTGCACGTCCTCGATGGGTTTGCCCGGCACGTACGGCTTGATCTCCGCGATCCCTCTACGGAACAGTTTCTCCCTCTCGCCCACCAGCAGAGCCTCCCTTTCGCAATTGCTTTAAGGTTCCTTTTTTCATTATAATACACCTCATTCGCGGGAGGCAATTTCTTGCCCGCCCCATGGAACGAGGCATATCACGAAAATTCAGATTCTCACCCGGCCCGCTTCCCCGCTTCCCTGAGCCGCTGGCAGCACTATCGCCCGGGCCGTCACATCCACCTGCCGCACCACGAGGCCCGTCAGCTCTTCCAAGCCTTCTTTCAGGCGGCGCTGAATGTCGTAAAGGAGGGGCGGGATCTCCATATAACCCGCCACCGCCACCTCGACCCCCACCCAGATTTCATGCTTCTCTTCGACGACGCTGGTTTTGAGCACGCGGGCCAGACCCGGCGTTCCCCGGGCAAGCTCCCGGGCCAAGGCGCAAATGGCGCTTTCGGCAATGGAAAGCCGCCCGATGTAGCTGAAGGTGGGCCGGACAATGCTCTTCTCCCCCCGCTTGAGCGGTTGCCCCCGCCCGGTGCGGGGGAAGAAATAGTGCAGCGGGTCGACGAGAATGCCCGGCAGGTTCTTTTTTACTTCAATGGTCGGTACCGGGATGACGTGCTTTCCTTCTCTGGCCCGAGCCTCGAGCGCGCGGGCAATTTGGCGTGGCGTGGCCACCTCTTCAATACGGATGACGCGGGTCGGCGGCGGCAGGCCCAGCCGCTCACTCACCCGCTCCAACATCCGGTCGGAGGTGGTAATCACCAGCAGCCGTGCCGGGTTGAGCTCGGCCAGCTTGGCGCGTACGCTGGCGGCATGTTCCGGGTCCGTAAAGATAGCCCGCCGTATCGCCTGCAGTTTGGTCGGCTCGCGTTTGGCGGAAAAACCGGCTACGATGCGGCTGCCGTGAATAAGAAGCCCGTCGTCCAAGATGGTATCGATGTCATGGGCGTAGGCGACGGCCTGCGCCCGATGGCTTTTTCCCGTACCGCTCGGCCCTATGAGCGCATAAACCTCCATGGATTTCTTCCTCTCGAAATCCTATGACAAATATGTACTAACCGAAGTATGTACTAAATTTCGATTAAACCCAGGCTGATCATCAGCCCGTGGTTGACCTTGTCCATTATCTCGCCCTCCAAGTGACCGATGCGGCTCTTGAGGCGCCTCTTGTCGATCGTGCGGATCTGTTCCAGTAAAATGACCGAGTCGCGTTCTAAGTTGAACTCCTCGGCCTTAAGTTCTACGTGCGTCGGTAGCCGCGCCTTGTTGATTTGGGAGGTTATGGCCGCCACGATGGTGGTAGGGCTGTAGCGATTACCGATATCGTTCTGCAAGATCAATACCGGCCGGATTCCCCCCTGCTCCGAACCTACCACCGGGCGCAGATCTGCATAAAAAATGTCCCCGCGCTGCACAATCACGTTTTACTCACTCTCCACTTCGTCCAGGAAGGACTGCCATACCTCGTCGGCATCATCCTCGCTCGGCAGCCCTTCCTCGGCCAGCTCAAGATTTATTTTAGCCATCTCCAGGTATCCATTTTTCATCCGATCGCGGAGCTCCCGCCGCTTACGCTCTTCTAGGAAACGGTTTAGTGCCTCGCGGATAAACTCGCTCCGGCTCCCTTTTTCTACCGCTACCACCCCGTCCACTTCCCGGAGCAAGCTGGTCGGTACCGTGATCATAATGCGTTTGAGCTCGGCCACCGAAGGCACCTCCGTATAGCAAGCGGTATATACGCGGTGACAGATTAATTATATATTGGCTGGCAGGTTCTGTCAACGCGCATACCCCCGCGGGCAGCTGGGAATAAGTGCCACCGAGGACTCCGCCTAAAGCGCGTGTACGACCCGCCCACACGCCTCGCCCCGGAGCACAGCGGCCAGGGCAGAAGGCAGGGCGCTTAGTACGTCCCCGGCCACCAAGCCCCGTTCCCCGCCGACCCTTTCCGCCGCCAGGTCGCCGGCCAGGCCGTGCAGGAACACCCCGGCTGCAGCAGCTTGGACGGGTTCGAGCCCCTGCGCCAGGAGGGCGGCGATGACCCCGGTAAGAACGTCCCCGGTTCCTCCCGTAGCGAGACCGGGATTCCCGGTTGGGTTGATGTAGCACGTCCCATCGGGCGCGGCGATGACGGTGCGCGCCCCCTTGAGAACTACCACCGCCTTCCACTCGCGCGCCAGATCCCTGGCCAGCGGCAGCCGGTGCGCCTGCGCCTCGGCCGGAGTGCTGCGCGTAAGCCGCGCCAGTTCCCCAGGGTGCGGCGTGAGGATTAGCGGTGCCGCCGCTTCACCGAGTACCCCCAGTTGCCCGGCGAGAGCGTTCAGCCCGTCTGCATCTATAACCAGCGGCACCTGGCTTTCCCGCACCAGCTCGGCCAAAAGGGATGGGAGCTCCTCTCCGCGCCCGAGCCCTGGGCCCACGGCCAGAGCATCCGCCTGCGCCGCCCGCTCCAGGATGGTAGCGGCAGCGGAGGCAGCTAAAGTACCGTCTTCCGCCTCCGGCAGTGGGGTGGTCATGACCTCGGTAAGCTTTACTTCGAAGATGTCGTGTACTCCTTCGGGCACGCCTACGGTTACCAGGCCCGCCCCGGCGCGCAGCGCCGCTTCCCCGGCCAGGCAGGCAGCTCCGGTAAGGCCGGGCGACCCGCCCACCACAAAAACCCTCCCCCGCTCTCCCTTGTGCGTGGTCGGGGTCCAGGCAGGCAGCCAGGCGGCCACCGTGTCCGCCTCCAGGAGCAAAACGGCCGGCGCTTCCTCCGGATACGCCAGAGCAGGAATGCCGATATCCGCCACATACAGCTTGCCCACCAGTTCTGCTCCCGGGTAAGTAAGAAGGCCAACTTTGGGCCGCCCCAGCGTCACCGTGTAGCTCGCCCGTACGGCCGGGCCAAGAACCTCCCCCGTATCCGCGTCCAGGCCGGAAGGAAGGTCCACGGCCACCACCGGCACTCCTCCCCGGTTGATGGCGGCAATCGCCGCCGCTAATGGGCCGCCTACGGCCCCGCGCGCGCCGGTACCGAGGAGCGCATCCACCTGCAGGTCGCCCGAAGCACCCACTACTTCGGCCGCCGCTATCTCTTCTTGGGACCAGGCTTGGTTCACCGGGATGGCCAGCCTTCGCAGTACCTCCAGGTTCCGCCGGGCCTCGCCGCGCAGCGCATCGGGATGCTCGGCCACCAGGAACACTTCCACGTGGTAGCCGGCGAGGCCCAGGCGGCGCGCCGCCACCAGGCCGTCGCCACCGTTATTTCCCTTCCCGGCCCAGATAAAAACGCGGCCCCGTCCCGGTCTTTCCTTAAGAAGCTTAAGGCACAGCTCCGCCACCTGCCGGCCGGCCTCCTCCATGAGCACCGCCTCCGGGAGGCCGATTTCTCGAACGGTATATTCGTCTGCAGCGCGCATTTCTGCCGCCGTCACCAAGCGCATATCCTCATCCCCTTTTCTCTTCTTTGCCGGCCCTTCCCGGCGCCGCCAAGGCGATGGCTTGGGCCAAGGCGTGTTCCCGCGTGTGGGAGAGGGAAAGGAGTATTCGCCCCACCCCCAAGGCCCGCGCCCGACTTAAGGTCGCTCCCGCCAGGCGCACCTCGGGCCGACCGGCCTCCGCCCGCACAACTTCGATTTCCTGCCAGAGGAAGCGGCCAAGCCCCAGCCCCAGGGCCTTGGCTACGGCCTCCTTGGCCGCAAAGCGCGCCGCCAGCGAGGCGTCGGCCTCCTTTTTGCCGGTGCAATAAGCGCGTTCGCCCGCGGTGAAGAGCCGGGCGAGAAAACGCTCCCCCCAGCGCTCCCGCGCGCGGCGAATGCGCTCCACCTCTACCAGGTCCACCCCGCACCCGACGACTGCTGCCTCCACGGCTGCTCCCACCTCTTCGACGGCCTAGAGAACTGTTAGTCTTTAAGCCCATTATACCAAACCGCCCTCGTTCTTACTAGGACGCTTCATCATTCCCGCCGCGAAGGAGGATAATGATGTTGTTTCTAGAATATACTAGCTAGTAATTCGTTTATTGCTTGGGCAACAAGGAAGGGGGGACTGCTTCAGAAATACTCCGGCAACGGGAAGGGAACGAGAAGGGAGGGGAAAGGATGCCCACTGTAGTCGTCCTCGGAACCATGGATACGAAGGGAAGAGAGCTTGGTTACGTCCGCGACGTCATCCGCGCCCAAGGTGTGGACGCGCTGCTGGTGGATATGGGGGTGCTGGAGCCTCCGGCGGTTACACCGGACATTACGCGGGAAGAAGTAGCGGAAGCAGCAGGGATCGACCTGGAGGCCCTGGCCGCCAAACGCGACCGGGGTGAAGCTGTAGCGGCCATGACCCGGGCCGCCGCCGTTATCGCCCGCAAGCTTTACGAAGAGGGCCGTCTGGACGGCATCATCAGCCTGGGCGGCTCGGCCGGCACGACCATCGGGACGTCCGCCATGCAGGCGCTGCCCGTCGGCGTGCCTAAGGTGATGGTCTCTACCCTGGCCTCGGGCGATACCCGGCCTTACGTAGGTACGAAAGACATCACCATGATGTACTCGGTGGTAGACATTGCCGGGCTTAACCGGCTTTCGCGCCGTATTTTGGGGAACGCCGCCCGCGCCATAGCTGGGATGGTTAAAGCCGAAAAAGACGAAGCGGCAGACGACAAGCCCATCATCACCGCCACCATGTTCGGCGTCACCACGCCCTGCGTTACTTTCGCCCGCGAATACCTAGAAAGCCGGGGTTACGAGGTGCTGGTCTTCCACGCCACAGGGTCTGGCGGCCGGGCCATGGAGGGCCTTATCGAGGACGGATTTGTCAGCGGCGTGTTGGACATCACCACCACCGAGTGGTGTGACGAGCTGGTGGGCGGTGTGCTCTCGGCCGGCCCGCACCGCCTGGAGGCTGCCGGCAAGCGTGGGATTCCCCAGGTGGTTTCGGTCGGCGCTCTGGATATGGTCAATTTCGGCCCGCCGGAGACCGTCCCGGAAAAATTCAAGGGCCGCCGGTTCTACCAGCACAACCCCACAGTTACCCTGATGCGCACAACCCCCGAAGAATGCGCCGAGCTTGGGCGGATCATCGCCGAAAAACTCAACGCCGCCACCGGCCCTACGGTGGTAGTGCTGCCCCTTAAAGGCGTGTCCATGATCGATGCCGAAGGCAAACCCTTCTACGATCCGGAGGCCGATGCGGCGCTCTTCGATGCGCTGCGCGAGCACCTGCGTCCCGAAATCCGCCTGGTGGAACTGGACAACCACATTAACGACCCGGAATTCGCCCTGACCATGGCCAAGATTCTCGAGGAACTTATGGCTAAGGGGAGTTAAGGGATTTCGCTGCCAAGCGCAAGGCAGCAACCAGCCAGCCTATTACCTTGAGGAGGTAAGAAGACAATGAAGAGAAAACGCATCACCCGGAGCGAGGCCCTGGCCAAACTGCGCGCCGAGATTGCGGCCGGACGGCCGATTATCGGCGCCGGCGCGGGAACGGGGATCTCGGCTAAGTTTGCCGAAAAAGGCGGCGTGGACATCATCATTATCTACAACTCCGGCCGCTACCGTATGGCCGGCCGCGGCTCCTTGGCCGGTCTTCTTCCCTACGGCGATGCCAACGCCATCGTCATGGAAATGGCCCGTGAGGTTCTGCCGGTGGTAGAACACACTCCCGTTCTCGCCGGCGTCTGCGGCACCGATCCCTTCCGGCTCATGGACGTCTTTCTGGAAGAAGTGAAAGCCGCCGGGTTCACCGGCGTACAAAACTTCCCCACCGTGGGCCTCTTCGACGGCGTCTTCCGCCAGAATTTGGAGGAAACCGGGATGGGCTACGGGTTGGAAGTGGAGATGATCCGCATAGCCCACGAGCTCGATCTCCTCACCTGCCCGTACGTCTTCACCCCGGAGGATGCCCGCGCCATGGCCGAAGCCGGCGCGGACGTGCTGGTGCCCCACATGGGCCTCACCACCAAAGGTTCCATCGGCGCCCAGACGGCCATTACCTTGGAAGAAGCTGCCAAGCGCGTCCAGGCCATGCATGACGCCGCCAAGGAAGTAAACCCGGACATCATCGTCCTCTGCCACGGTGGGCCAATTGCCGAGCCGGAAGACGCCCAGTACATCCTGCAACACACCAAGGGCGTGGCCGGGTTCTTCGGCGCCTCCTCCATTGAACGCCTGGCCACCGAGCGCGCCATCACCGAACAGGCCCGGCGCTTCAAGAGCATTACTTTCTGACGTTCCCCCGTTCGGCGCTTTCTTCCCCATCGCTCGCGGTCGACGGGTAAATACCGCCCTCTTGCCGCACCCAAATATGGGCTGCCCTGGGTTCGCTGCCGTCTTGTGGCGGCGGGCCCAATTATTTTTCCCTGGCGGCAGGAAACTTCTTCCCCTTATCGAATACTATGGTGAAGGAAAAGTTGGCGGAGGGTTGTTTTACCATGCCTAGCAAACAATTTTCGCAGAAGGCAAACACGCCCTGTAATTCATCTAAAGCAAAAGGAATGTTGGGTCACCTTCGCCTCGCTTTCGCTGCAGCTGCGGCAGCCGTGTTAGTGAGTAGTACCCCGGCCTTAGCGGCCGTACACACTGTAGTTCCTGGCGAAACCCTCTGGCGCATCAGCAAACTTTACGGTACCACCGTGGAAGAGATCCAGCGGATGAACGGCCTAAACGGCGATCTGATCTTCCCCGGGCAAAAGCTCATCGTACCGGAAAAGAAAGTGCCCGCCGCCTCAGCGGGCGAAGCTCAAAAGTCCGAACCCTCCCCGCGGCCGGCTCCCGAACTCTCTTCCCGCGGCGGCAATGAGCGGTATGAACGTTCAAAGTCCCTCCTTACGGTGGCCAAGTCCTTCCTCGGTCGTCCGTACAGGTACGGAGGGTCCGGGCCCAACGCCTTCGACTGCTCCGGCTTCACCGCTTACGTGTTCGCCCAATTCGGGTACGAACTACCCCATAACTCCGCCGAACAGGCAAAGCTCGGGAGACCTGTTGAGCGCGCCGACCTCGCGCCCGGTGACCTGGTTTTCTTCGGCTACTACGGCAGCAGCGATATTCGCCACGTCGGCATTTACGTTGGCGGGAACAGCTTCATCCACGCCTCAACCAGCGGCGGAGTCAAGTACTCGTCTTTGGCCGAACCTTACTACGCCGGCAACTACAAAGGTGCCCGGCGGCTGCTGTAGCTGACGTTGTATACTTTAGCTGCAAAACAACAAGAGGGTGCCCATTCTTCCGGCGCCCTCTTACTATTTCCTAACTTGCCCACCATAACCGCTGCCTCGCCCGCCTCGCTTCCCTCTTTTTATGTCCCCCTGCCTCCTACTATTATTGGCGCCAAATTTGGCACGGCCTCAGCCCGACCTAAACCCAACTGCGCATCTAGCTTCTCAGTTGCCGGAATCCAAGAGCAATTCGTCCTCGGGATGCGTCCCTTTGAGGTTGCGCCTCACTATGGCCCGTTTTTTCCACAGGCCGCTACGATAATAGACCAGCTGCAGAAGCAGGCTGACCATGGGGCTTAAGGCCATGGCGACCCAGATCCCGTTCACCCCGAAGGCCGGGTGGTGCGAAAGGAAGGTAGCCAGAGGAACCCGCACGCCCCAGAGGCCGAAGAGCGTGATCAGCATTGTAGGCAGCGTGTCGCCCGCTCCCCGGAGCACACCGCCGAAGACGAACATGAGGCCGAAGGGAACATAACCGAAGGCGTTACGCCGGAGATATTGCACGCCCGCCGCGATCACCCCTGGATCGGTATTGAAAAGCCTCACCAGAAGGCCGGGAATAGCCAGCACAACGACCGCAACAAAGAGAGTAATGCCACCGCCCAGGAAGCTGCTCCATTTTACTGTTTCCCGGACTCGCTCGTCTTTCCCGGCGCCCAAATTCTGCCCCACCAGCGCCGATACTGCGAGCCCCACGCTCATGGCCGGCATGATGGCAAACTGGTCGAGCCGCGAGCCCACCGCGAATCCGGCCACCACAATGCTGCCGAAGCGGTTCACCAAGGACGCAATGAAAACGTGGCTCAGCGAAACCAGCACCTGCTGAATGCCTGCTGGGATGCCGATCTTAAACGTTAAGCCGAGGATTCCCCAATCCGGCCGCCACCATCCGGGTTCCAGGCGCATAAGCCCAGAGTGCCGGATAAGGTAGACCATCGAAAAAATTGCCGACAGCGTTTGAGCAATGACCGTGGCCAGGGCCACTCCGGCTACCCTGAGAGGCGGAATGGGACCCATTCCAAAGATCAGGATAGGGTCCAGAATTATGTTTAGGACCGTGGCATAAGCCAGAAATCTAAGCGGCGTTTTTGAATCGCCGAGCCCGCGCAGGATCGCACCTGCCGCGTTATAAAGGAAGGTAGGGATGAGGCCGCTAAGGAAAATGCCGAGATACAGGCTGGCCAGGGGCAATATATCCGCCGGCGCGTTGATTAGCCTAAGGAACCTTTCTCGCGCCGGGATGCTTATCGCTGTCAAGACAGCTCCCATGAGCACGAGGAGGATCAACGAGTTAGAAATGGTGCGCCGAACCCGATCAAACTGCTTCGCTCCAAAGTATTGAGCAACCAACGTCGTGGTGGCCATGGTTATCCCCATAACTAAGGCCACCAGGGCAAAGATCAGCGGAAAGCCCACGGAGACAGCCGCCAGGGCCCTTGCCCCTAAAAACTGCCCCACCCAGAAGCTGTCTACGGTGTTGTAAAGGGCTTGGAGAAGATTCCCCAAGAACATCGGCAGGGCAAACAAAATGAGGTGGCGCGGAATGCTCCCCTGCGTAAAGTCGGTCATCTTTCGTGCAGTCACGGGCGGTCTCTCCCCACTAGCTTATTTGGATCTTCCGCGTCTACGTACTCCTTAAGGCGCGCCAGGCTTCGACTTAAAGCCTCAACTTCTGACTCATTGAAGTGGGCAAGAATGTTTCTCAAGTGCCGGTTGTAAATCGAGCAGGTCCTGGCCAAGAGCTCTTCCCCTTTCGTCAACACTCGAAGGCGCATAACCCTCATATCCCGCGGGTCCGAAATTTTCTCTACAAGCCCATCGCGCTCAAGACGCTTGATAATGTCCGAAAGCGTGCTCGGGGCCAGGCGAAGGTCAACGGCAATCTCTCCCAGCGTAACCTCTGCCTTCTCCCTAATCCTGCGCAGGACAAGCATTTGAGGTAAGGTAAGCCCCTCCGACGCCAGAAGCACCGCCAGGTGGCGTTTCAGCATATGGGTTATCTCGCGCAGATGATACCCTATCGCTTGAACCTGTTCATCCGATAGATTGCCCATCTGTCCGTTTACCTCCTGCGATGGTTCGTACACGAATTTTCGACTTCGAATAATATAGCACAAACAAAAGGCCGCCGCAAGACCGAAGCGGTCTCGCGCGGCCGCGGGGCAGCCGGCACTTCCCCCGAGTAGCCCGCCGTCGGTTTAGTTCCCCCAAGTCCTCCCGGCCGCCCTCCGGTGCCGGGTTTTTTTCCACCGGCAGCCAAAGGAGCACGGTTTTCCACTTATCGTATCCACGGCCGGGGAACTAAAACGCCGCAGACGCGTCTATGTATTAAAGGCCGTGCTTCCGCCCTTCCTGCGAAATCGCCGCGGGTCATCCTCATCCCTTCAAGGAGGTGTTTTGTAGTGAAGCGCGAGTGGAATATTCGCACCGTCTACTTGTACCTGGTAAGTTTCGTTACCTTGATGATGATCATCTTCGGTACTGTGGATCTCATACGTTCGGTTGTAACCATCGCCTACCCGCCGCCCATCTACACACCCGGGCCGCTGGATATTAAATACCGGGCTAATAATGATCCCTCTATTACTCCAGAGATAGCGGCGGAACAGGCCCGCCTTGAGGAAGCGCGCGAGCGCCAGCGGCAGCGCTACGATCAGGCCCGCCGTCTGGCCTCGGCCGTTTCCCTCCTTGCCGTAGCTCTCCCCCTCTACCTCTACCACTGGCGCCAAATCCAGCGCGAACTCGACCCCCCACATAACTAGGAGCATTACCACCGCCACGCCCCAGCCGTACGCCGAAGGCCCAGTGCCTTAAGCTCCTCTACTTTCCGCTCCAAGCCCGCAAAATACGATTCACCATAGAGCGGGTAACCATCCGCAACTGCATCCAGGGCAGTAATGCTGTAATCCTCCAGCATCTTGGTAAATTCTGCCGGCGTGTAAGCTAATACCTCTAGGGGGACACCGCGCGGTCGCAAATCATTTAAAGTGCGTAGCCTTTCCCAAAAATCGGCTGCCAGGCCCTCGGCTATCACGATTACATCGATGTCACTCTCTACCGTATAGGTTCCTTTCGCCACCGAGCCGTAGAGAATAATACAACAAGGAGAAAACTGCTCTCTTACCTGCGAGACAAACCGCTCCACTCCGTCTCGCCATTTTGGCGGCAAATCGCTTAGAGGTGTTTCTTTACAAAAGCCATTACCCTCCGTGCCCATTCCAAAGCCTCCTCTGCTTTGCTCCGGTCATAGAATCTGGAAGGCGTTCCCGCAGGCAGGGCATCAGGATAACGAGAGGGGATATAATGCCAATCAAGCCCTTTGGCAGCCTCCTCAGTTGCCGGATCACCGGACCCCAGTTTTTCGACTGCGTTCAGATAAAGGTTCCACACTGAGTGCCCCCATGGAGCAAGGTGTAGCTTCAGAAGCAACGCCTTAACGGCTTTTTCGGCAGCCTGTTGCGCATGAAAAGCGCAAGCATTAAAGCGTCTGGCGTCTAGCAAGATTTCAGCTGTCTCGAGGTCGGCCTCAGCTTCTTCAAGCCAGTTGCCGACCCTTTCGTCAAAGCTCATTTCCGTCACCCCCGGGTTATACTCCGGCAACATTCTATTTTTCAGGATACATCACATCGGTCCTAGGAGCAAGGAATTCAGTCCTCAACCCTGAGTTCCGCAATCCCCTCTGCCCCTGCGTTTTCCGGCGCGAGCCGAATCAAACCCGCCACTGCCCCCTCAAGCCTCTCCCGTTGGGCCGAGGTAAATTGGGCCACCCACCTATCCGGAATCGCCTCGTACCCGTACATGACCCCTGCTAAGCCCCCGGTGACCGCCCCCACGGTGTCCGCGTCCCCGCCCAAGTTGACCGCCTTCACCACCGCTTCCTCAAAGCTTTTTGAGTTCGCCACGCACCACAGAGCACAAGCCAGGGTGTCCACGGTATAGCCGGTCGGCTTCAGGGCCTCGGCCGGCCAGGACGCCACTTGCGCAAGCTTGTCGATAAGCCCCGCAGCTACTTCGCCGACTTCAGCGCAAGGAATCACTTTTCGCAGGATATCTAGAGCGTTATTGTAACTCTCGCCGAATTCCCGGCCTCTCAAGAACCCCTGGGCCACAAGGCAGTACAGGTAGCAGGTCAGCCCTGCTTCCGGGTCCCAGTGGGTCATGCGCGCAACTTCCATAGAGTGCGTAAAGAGAACGAGAACATCTTGGTAGACAAAAGCCAGAGGTAAAGTGCGCATCAGCGCTCCGTTTCCAGCGGTCTTGCCCGTGCGAGCGTGTATTTGTTTCGCCGCCCGGTGCCAGTCCTTCACAAGGTCGTAGGCATGAAATACCGCCCGAACTGTGCCGCCGATATCCGGCGGATTCGTGGCCCGCCAGCGCAGGAAAGCTTCACCAATGTACGGCACCGGATTCTCCGGGTCTTTAGCCACCCCCTCGGCCACGGCGAGCGCCATCTCCGTGTCGTCTGTCCAGTCCCCTGCCCGGAGGTTTAGCCATCCGCCGCCAACAATGTCTTGCAGCACCCCATAACGGGCTTGAATTTCTTCTTTCGTCATGAATTCCACCGCTGCGCCCAACGCGTCCCCAACGGCAAGGCCGTAAATACCACCACGTATGCTCTCAACTGGACTCATGTCTTTGATCATCCAACCTTTTCCTCCCCTAGCTTCGCTCGGCAAGAAGTTTTTGGGCAGGTTGCCCATCTTCGCTTCGTCTTCGCGAGTAGCGATGTTTAGTCTTTTGCCCGCTAGTACCTTCGGCGGTTCTCTAGATATTTATTTAACGCAACTATCTCGTCACCTGCAGAGCGAGGACGATGTTTCTTAAGGACGCCTTTTCGAGTAGAGAATTTGGACACGTAAGTTTTTCAGGCGCGTTTTGCCACCGCAGCCAACTGGATCGGGCCCGGTCGCCACCCAGCTCAAGAATCTTGAACGCTGGAAGAAATCTATATGGCGATAGAACTCGGTACCATCTCCGATGTGGACCTGCGTCAGGTTTGGAATGATGAAGCCAGGGACTTTGCTCCCTGGCTGAAAGAAAACATCGAATTAACCTCTCACAAGCTGCCTGACGGCCTGCCATGCCCAGTACCGGACGATGTCCGGGACCTGCGGGCTGACCTGCCCCGGAAAAGCCGGAAGAAGCAGGGCCAGGACGATAAAGAGAACGACGAACTTCTGTGCGAGATTAGATAGGGTTTGTTCGTCTTCGCTTTGAGATCAAGAGCAAACGGTTGAAACTCGCCAGGTTGACGTCCTACGGACAACTCTACGCTCACCGCTCTTTCCCCAAGATTAGAACAAGCAGCTTTTCAGCCCCTACTAACGCGCTCGAACCTTCGCTCCTTCCGATCACCTCCTGATCAACAAGTGGTCACTAAGCAGTCAGCGGGGAGAGCCTTGGCAGCTCTCCCCGCTGGCGATGCGGCGATACAATTCTTCAGTTAGCGGTCCTGGTTCTATGCCCCGCTCGCGCTTCAACACTTCCCGGCAGCGCTGGTACTGAGCTATAGCCTGAGACCGGTGGCCCAGTCTCGCCAGGGCCTCTATGACCATCCTGTGTCCCTCCTCGTTACAAGGGTCCAGTTGAACCAAGTGTCTGGCATGCTCAAAGGCCTTTTTGTACTGGCCGAGCTTGATCAGAATCTCGCTCAGGTGCTCTAAGAGATCCAGGCGCGCCACCTGCAGGCGCTCCCGCTCGGCAATGATCCACGGCTCGGAAGCAGCGTCCAGCAAAAAGTCGGTCTTGTAGAACTCGAGTGCATCGGTAAGAGCACGGGCAGCCGGGCGCAATAAACCCTGGGCGAGCAGGTCCATGCCTTGGTTGTAGCGCTTTAGGAACTCATCGACATCGTAAAAGGCCACCAGATCCCAATTGAGGTAAAGGTAGTCGCTTCCACCCAGTATGTAGTTGGACCTTTGCCCGCGCTCCAGCTCCGGTTCCAGCACCCGGCGCAGGTTATAAACGGTAACGGCCAGGTTGTGCCGGGCCGACTTTTCGGGAAGGTGCGACCAAAACTCATTGAGGAGTACATGGACCGGCACCGGTTGGCGGTGAACCAAGAGAAACTTGAAAAGGAGAGCAGTTTTCTTTCGGTTCCAGCTCTCAGGGAGAATGAACTCCGGTCCGCGCTGTACTCGAAAACCGTTAAGGCACCAGATGGTCAGCGTAAGCGGCAAAAGAGTAGACTTCCTTCCCTGATCTACCACTGCGACGGTCCCCCATCTCGGCCGTAGTACGGCAGTTCTGGAGAAAGTGCGTTAGAAACTGCCTGTTGCCTTTTATTGTAATACGCCTACCCCGTCATTTACGGTCGGGGTAAGGCGAACGGCTAAAATTTTTTTGCCGTACAGACCCCGGCCTGCACTATACTAAAAAGCTATTCTGCACCTAAGCATAAATTCCTCCATTTTTGGTAAAATTGACCTATAAATGATCATATGTTGATAGGCATCATGCCCTAAGCCCCAGGTATCGTCCTGCGCCACCGAGCTTGACAGCCCACCCTAGAAAGGCTAGTATTTAAGACAAGCCAAACTTTGCTGAGAAGGAAGGTCTTGGTATGGCTCATGTTCCTACGCGAGAAGAGGCCTACAGATTGCTCACCGAGTACAACAAAAACGAAAGCCTTATCCGGCATGCTCTGGCGGTGGAGGCCGTGATGCGCCATTTTGCCGAGGTATTTAATGAACCGGATAAAGAAAAATGGGATATCGTCGGGCTGGTGCATGACCTCGACTACGAAATGTACCCGGACGAACACTGCAAAAAAGTCGCGGAGATCCTCAGGCAGCATGACTGGCCGGAAGACTATATACATGCCGTCCAGAGCCATGGTTGGGGCTTATGTGTGGACGTAGAGCCAACCGAGCGTATGGAAAAAGTTCTTTACACGGTCGATGAGCTGACCGGCCTTATCACGGCCACCGCCCTTATGCGCCCGAGCCGGAGCATTTTGGACCTGGAGACCAAGTCCGTCAAGAAGAAGTGGAAACAAAAAAGCTTCGCGGCCGGAGTAAACCGCGAAGTTATCGAAAAGGGTGCACAAATGCTCGGCCTGGATTTGGACTACATCATCGAAGAAACCATCAAGGGCATGCAGACCGTTGCCGCAGAGATTGGGCTGAAAGGCAATCTATAACTTGCTCTTAGCCCCTGGCCGGAAAAGGCCGGGGGTTTTTTATCGAACCTCGGCTAAAGCAGATTGCCCTTGGCCACGGGGATAACCCGCCCGCCTACGTAGACGTTGATCCGGCCGCCTTCCAGGTCCCCTTTTAGCCGCAAAGCGGACGGGCGGCCTATCTCGTACCCCTGCTCCACTTTAAGGTCGATGTTTGGGGCTCTAAAGTAGTTGTGCTTTAAGAGGTACCCCGCGAGACAGCCGTTGCCGCTTCCGGTGGCCGGATCCTCGGGAATACCGTAGTAATGGACAAAAACGCGGACGTTGAGCTGGCTTTCGGGCTTATACGTTTCCGGCGAGAATACCAGGATGGCGCGCGCCTCAAGGCGATCCCATAGCCTAGCAAAGCAGTCCATGTCTACCTTGGCCGCCCGCACGTGCTCTAATGTCTTGAGTGGAACGATAAGAAAGGGTAATCCGGTAGAAACCTCTTGCACGGGATGGCGCGTATCGATCGCCTCTAGGGGTAGCGACAGAATTTCCGCGGCACTCATCGCGTCCACCGTAGCCCCAAACGAAGGCTCCACCTGCTTCATAAGGAGAGTGTCCACCTCTCCGGCCGGCGTGTAGCTGGCGGCGACCGGAATTTTGCCTACCTTAAGGTCCAGAATGACTTCCGGCACGGGCGTACGCATAAATTCCTTCAGGATTACATAGGCCGTACCGAGCGTCGGGTGGCCGGCGAAAGGCACCTCTCTGGCAGGGGTAAAAATCCTTACTTTAAAGGTGTTTCCTCTGCTCTCCTGCGGAAAGATAAAGGTGGTCTCGGAGTAATTCATTTCTTTGGCCAGCTTTTGCATCTCCTCGTCGGAATAGAGGTGCCCCTGGGTGAAAACCGCGAGCTGATTACCGGCGTACTTCTCCTCGGCAAACACATCCACGATGTAGAACTCGCGCCCGCTCACTCGTCCTTCCTCCTCCACTTCCTTTACTTCTACTTCACGCTCCGGTTGCCGCGGCCCATGGTTCCTACGTCACCCCACAAGAATGGGGCTTTTCTTAGCCACCGAATTACGCAGAGCATAACGGATAAAACTCCAAGAGGCCTGCAGGTCGTAGTCAAACTGGTCCGCAAGGGCTTGCAACCACCTGCCCAGCTCGCTCAGATACTCGTGCCGGTGATGCAGGTAGTCCTCCAGGTGCTGCACGGCCCGGGGAAAATAGTCCCGGTATAGGGCCCTAAGGTGCTCCACAGCCGACGGGTAGGGGTTAAGGGGGTCCATGTGTATTTCTTCCACGCCGGCTTTCTTAATGGCGGTAAGCAGGCCCTCCAGGGCCGATGGCGCATCGCCCACGCCGGGAAGGAGGGGAGCGATGAAAACCCAAACGGCGATGCCCTCGCCGATGAGGCTCCGCGCCGCCTGAAGGCGCGCCGCGGGCGGTGGCGCCCCCGGTTCAAATACGGCCGCCGCCTGTTCGTCCAGAAGCGTAATGGTAAAACCTACCGAGCGGTTTCTTAGGCGTTTAAGCACATCCATGTCCCGGCACACGAGGGCGGACTTCGTAAGGATGGTGACCTCAACCTCCTGTCGGAGCTCAGCCAAAGCTTGTAGGCAAGCACGCGTCAACCCATACTTCACTTCCGCCGGCTGGTACACATCGGTCACGGTACCAAAGAGGACCCGGCCCGGCGGGCGGCGCCGGCGCGTAAGCTCCCGCCTGAGCACCTCCGGAAAGTTTACCTTTGCCGCCACCCATTCACCCCAGCCGGTTGCCTCGCAGCGGAAACGCGAGATAGTCTCTGCGTAACAGTAGCGGCAGCCGTGGGCACAGCCGGTGTAAGGGTTGAGGCAGTAATCGTAGCCGGGAATGCCCGTCTTCACCAAGGCGTTTTTACAAAATGTCTCGCGCAATCTTCCGGTTCCCGTTTCGCAACCCGCCACTTTCCGTGCCACCTTCTCGGCTAAAAAACGCCCGGCTTTTCACTGCGTGCCGGGCCCCTTTGCTGGTAGAGTTCACACATTAGTTATGCTGGATGTTTAGGTCTGCCGGGTCCAAGGTAAATTCAATAAGCCGCAGGTCGATGTAGATAGGCGCCTTAAAAGCAAGGGCGAGCGCGATGGCATCGCTCGGGCGGGCATCTACCTTATGAATCTCGCCGCCGTGCTCCAGGTACAGTAGAGCGTAGAACGTACCTTCTTTGATGTCTGTTATAACGACCTTTTGCACTTTAGCGCCAACGAGGTCCAGGAGGTTCTTGAGGAGGTTGTGGGTAAGCGGGCGCTCAGCGGTGATCCCCTGGAGGTTCATCCAGATTGCCCTTGCTTCAACTGGGCCAATCACAATCGGCAGCAGCTTCTTTTTTTCCTTATCGCCCAGCATGACCATGTGATGGCCACCCTGATCAACCGCCACCCCTTGTACTTCCACTTCAATTTCGGCCACCGTCCCCACCTCCTTTATTAAAAGACTTCGCCACATCTTTCGAAAAACCTGCTAGCCCGGCACCTGGGATTCTGGGATTAAAGGAGAGAGATGACAGTGAGAAAAGCGGTAAACCACATCGCAAAGACCGTATACTGGGTTGAGACTGCTCTGGCCGTATTCATCATCTTAACGGTGATTATTAGTGGTTTTAACCTTGTTCAACGCCTTTACTCAATGCTGGTAACTGACCCGACTCAAGCCTATGAGTTACTTCAAGGATTTTTAACTCATGTTCTTCTCTTGGTCATCGGGTTAGAGCTCGCCATGATGCTGATTAAGCACACACCCGGCATGGTCATCGAAGTGATGCTCTACGCGATAGCCAGAAAGATGCTAATCTACACCACTAATACTTATGAGATAGCCATCGGAGTAGTGGCTTTAGCCGGTCTTTTTGCGATCAGGAAGTTTCTGTACGTCACTAAGATAGACCACGTAGAAGGGGTTGTTCTGAGCGGGATGACTCCCGTTAAAGATGCCAACAGGATTACCGGGCTGCACATCCCCGAAGACATGGCCCCGACACTCGGAGATCTCGTGCTTAAGTTGGCAGCCGACGAGAAGGTAAACTCCGGCAACGTATACCGAATCGGGAACGTAGAAATGGAAGTCATAAAGGCAGCGGCTGGCATCCCTGAGAAAATTAAGGTGACTGAATTGACCGATTCTCCCCACTGAGGCAGAAGGAACCTTTTTGATTAGGCCCGGAGTTTTGGTTCTTGCCCGCTTTTGAGGTCGCTCGGCCGACTGGCTGCATGGGGGATAGATAGTTTATCTAAATTCAAACGCCGAAACAGCGTGGCATTTCCTCGCGCAGGGCACCTATGATGGGTAAAGCGCAGACCTTTAGCAAAGTAACGCCCAACTTTTGGGTCAACGGTTGTAGGGCCGTGCGCGTGGCAGCATTTTGGGTTCTGTCGTCGCCGATGTACACAGCCAGACCAAAAAGGTTGCCGCTAGCCCCCATTATGCTGCCATAGCCGATTTCTCCACTAACCAGATCTTGCACTCCGAAAAATATCCACATCGTCCATCCATTTCCGCACACCCAGCAGCGTTGGGGCTGTGAGGAGTTTCCGCGTGCTGTGCTCCAGCGAGAGCTTAAGTAGAGGCAGGACAACCAGCGCAAACGCCGGGGCAAGGCTGCCCGCTTCCCTCAGATCAAACCCTTGACCCCCTGCTCAAGCAGGTGGAGAAGGCACGGGTTAATGGACTGGCCACAGGCGGTTCATAGAGACAAAATAGCCGGTCCTGATGTCTGGCAACCTTAAACTGGGAAAACGCATAAACGCTGCCACCCGGCTTAGATACTCCCAACTTTTGCTAGATTTCGAGATCCGCCCAGGAGATTTGGGTCTCCTCCAACATCTTTGCTAGTCCTTTTCTAGCAATCAAATCGACCCCGTTGCTCCTGGCCAACTCCACGGCCGAATCTGTAAAACGCACTGCATTTGTAATGACCACCGTTTTAAAATGCTTGTCATATTGCCGCTCGTATATCCCAGCGGCTGAACTGACTTCTTGAACAGCCGACATGCCCTGAGCTTTGGAGGGGTCAAGGTGGTGTTTACATTGAATCAGGCATGATGGTTTAGATTCGCTTAGCGCAATAACATCGGCCCCCATGTCTCCTCTCGAGGGAGTAAGGAAAATCTCGTAACTCATTTTTCTGTACAGGGCGGCAACAACCTTTTCAAAAGCTTCGGGTTGCATTCTGTCGATGTCCTCTATTGACAGAACGCTAGCTTCGGTCTCTTCCTCTGTCAGGTCCAAGGTTAACAACTCTTCTCCAAGCTGCTGCATCTCGCTTTCTTCTATAAATGCCGGCATGAGAACTGCGCGACTCAGTTGCCTCTTGGATTCAAGTAACCTATGCAGTTTTTGATCGAATGTACCCTCTCCTGCTCCAGTACCAAAGCTAGCATGCACTGCTAGAGGAATATAAACGTGAACGGTTCGTTCTTGTCCAATGCGGTACACCCGATCGGTCGCTTGATCTTCTTTTGCAGGGTTCCATTCCCTGCTTAAATGGATGACATGATTGGCAGCTGTGATGTTGAGGCCGACTCCTGCTGCCTCAGGAGACATTATAATTACATTAAAACCTTCCTTGTTCTGAAAGTCATCTACCATAAATTGTCTTCGGCAAGCTGATACTGTCCCGTTGATTATCGCCGCTCGTATAGCATATCTGTTATACAACAACCGTTGTAGGACTCGCTGCAGCTTGCGGTCAATTAGGTAGACTATGGCTTTTTCTTTCTTATCTCTAACCTGATCTAGAATCTCTACAGCCTTCGCCAGCCTCGCTGAAGCTCGAATGATAGCTTCATCAGGTATTTGTTCGAGCGCCCTTTCGTCATAATCCAGGTATGGATGCAAAGACACTTTCCTTAGTTCTTGGATAATCTTAAAGATGTGTTCTTTCCGGTTTCCATAGTAACGATCGGGTAAGGTCTGTCGTGCTCTTCTGATTATATCCTTATATCTATTAAGCTGTTCCGGAGGCATTTCTGCAGGACAAAGGTGCACCTGTTTCTCGGGTAATCCGTGCAGGTAGTTGTCTTTTAGGCGACGCAGCATCAATGAACCCACATGCTGTCGCAGTTCCATACCGAGTTTTTCCCTGTTAGTCTCAGGTTTGGCTAAAGGAGTGTGGTATTTGGAAACAAAATTCTTCAAGGAGCCCAAGTGCCCCGGACAAGCAAAATCCATAATGCTCCAAAGGTCTACCAGACTGTTCTCAACGGGAGTTCCAGTTAGACATAACCCAAAGTCATATTTCATGCCCTTAGCTGCTCCTGTTACAAGTGCGGTCGGATTCTTTATTTTTTGGCATTCGTCAAGGACCATAACGGCCCAGTTAACCCTACCTAGTGCCACCTGATAATCCCGTAGTGTTTCATAAGTAGTCAGCACAGCTCCGCATCTTTGTAACTTGCTAGCTTCAAGCCATTTACCTTTTTCAACAGCGCCTTTAATGATTTCCCTCAATTCGTCATCGGGTACGATTGGCATATGAGTCGCCTTAAATCCGTTTAATCCAGAACCATATAAGTCGACAAGCGGCCCAAATACGGGGTCCAAAAAACGCTCATATTCTCGTTTCCAGTTCTCCAATAAAGCAACTGGGGCAACAATAAGCATGGGTTTATTCGGTTTGCCTTCAGCTTCATTGCATTCTTGAACCCAGGCCAGGAACGCGAGGGCCTGAAGAGTCTTCCCTAATCCCATGTCGTCCGCCAACAGCGCCCCTCTTCGCCCTTCCAGGTACATGCGTTGCAGCCACTGGAGGCCCTCTTTCTGATGGGGCAGCAGTTGAACTTCCGGCCTTAGGCTTCGAGGAAGTCTCATCTTACTGCTGCGCTGTTCTAGAGCAGTCTCGAACTCTACATCATAAAAATTGTCTTTAATTACCAGACTGTATTGTCCCGCTACACAAGATTTGTCGGCAACATAATGGGGCCTTGTCTCAGCACATACTTGCTCCGTACCACTCCTGTCCTCTGTCCCTTCACCGTAAATAATGTTGCCTGCCCCTTCTGCATAAGGCGTGCTTTCATCTTGCGTAAGTTCAGGCCCACTATCCTTGCCAGATAGCTCAGGATTTTCCACATCCTCTCCTTCTTCAGCCGGAAGCCAAGCTTCTCGCAAAGCCTGCGGGAAAGGGAAACTTCGACACGGGTGTTCACCTATTTCAATAACCCTATCGCTGAAGTCGTCTAAGTTTACCGTTTCAGGATCAAACACGATCTGAGGCGAATAAAGTATAGCCTCTTTTGCCTGGCCAGAAACCCGGCGGAACCGTTTGAACTCCTTAAGAGCCTCTTTTATCTTATCGTCGAGAACAATCTTTGGCCCATTTGGAATATCATACAGGTCGCGAACCACATTAAACTTATCGAACCTTTTAAGAAATTCCGCCTGCTGCTCGTCGTTGAGAAGCTCAGTAGCTCGCGTTCCATCATCTTCGGTTATACGGGTAAGAACTGGCTCAATTTCTATGGCTCCATCTTCGCATCGATGCAGACGCACAGTCAGCCCACTCGGAACCAAAACCTGTTCCTTATTCAAAAATAAATCGAGAACGGCTCCAGTGGCCTCTGCTAAACCTTTAATTTTCGCAAACTCCAAGAGATTTTCTTTAATTGCCTCCGAACGTCCTAATGCTTCAGGATTGCGGGCATTAAAAGAATCTATCGCTTCAATTAGCCAGTACAACTGGCCTGTTAACAGGTAAATTTGCTCCTCATCAATCCTTAAGCACGATCCTATGCGTTTGGCAAAGAAGAATGGCCGACCGGAACCGTCACGAAAATAATAAACGTATTTGAGGTCTTTTGCAGTCAGGTTCCCGGACGCCCTGATTTCAACAGTAAAGGGGTAGGAATCAGGTAGTTCTAGAAGTGAACGTTCTTCCTCTGGTAATTCCGCGACTACTTTATGTGGGATCAGTATCTCACTGTTGCCGGCAACTGCCCGCTCTTCTTCTAACAATTGGGTAAGAATCTGTTGCCGAACATTAGTAGGAGCACTCTGAGCATCAAACGGACAAACAAAACCATCGTCGTTGACTCGCCACACCCTATTACTAAGTTCCATAGCAATTCACCTCAATAAGGCTCCCTGAGACTTTCTCAATAAGAAAGCTGCCTGCGTGTATGATCTTTTTGTCAAGCCAAGTAACGTTTTCGGTCATCTACTCGGTATGATTTTACCGGCTTAATGCCCAAGTGGAGCATAATCCATTGGGCAAGCCTGTTCTGCCATGAATAATTTTCGCTGGCATTGTGCCGGACGTAAAGAACGTAATCGTTTCTTCGGAGCTGGGAAGCATGGTAAGTCTGTTTCCCCAATACAATTTGTTCGTTGCCGTCGGTTTGCTTGAAAACCCGGCAGCCACCATCATGACTCCATTCCACAAATAGGTACCCTCTCATTTGCACGAAAAAAACACTTTGCGAAGTAGTCCCCGCTCCTTCCAAGCTGCCGAATTTGCGGTTTTCTAGATGCTCTTTCATCTCTGCTTGGTTTATTAAATCTCTCGCCCGCTGTCCTAGCGCCACCCAGGTGTTTTCCATATAGGGTAAGTAAGTTTCCCAAAAAGTCCGCCGGTAAATCCATTTCCGGTTGCCAGAAGAACGGTCTACTAAATTAAAGAAAAATTCCAGGTCCTCTTTGGAAATCCACTGAGTAAAGATTCGCTTCGCTTCTGGGCTGACTGGTCCCCACCTATACCTGTTGCCAATTACCCTGGGGTCACCAAGGGTCTTAAGAAAGAAGGTCTTCAGCTTAGTTCTTACACTATCAACACACTCTAGCCCAGCCTTAGTAATGAATTTATTTGCCGCGTATGGTATCAAGTCCTGGAAGGCAGGACCATTTTGGAGTAAGTCAATAGCGGTATCTAAGCCGGCAGGAAAATAACTTCCCGCCAGTTCAATAACGTGGCGCACTAGATGCTTGGCGAAAGAACCATGACCCAACTCACCGTCCAACCCTAACTCCGTGGAAAGAAGACTAGCGTGACTACTTTCCTGGGTTATCAACCACTTAGCAGTATTCAGCGGACCGTCTGAAGTAAATAATGGAAAAGCTCTTTTTTGCCAACTGGTTATCCGAGGTGCTTTTCCGTTGTATTGTGCCAGCGACGTGGTTATGTACTCCCTGAGAAGTTCAGTTCCGGGAACCAAAGGGTCATAGAAAAGAAAATAGACATGGATTAGGTTGGCCAAGTCTCTTCTTCCTCGTTTTTTCGCCAAACGCAGTATGGCTCTCGTAAGTTCAGGGTCATCGGCTATCTTAGGTGGTTCACCGTAAAACAAAACCCACGGCAGACGGCCGATTTCTACATAGGTAAGTTTCTTTAGTCCCTCTTCCCCGTATTCCCGCCACAGCTTCTTAATCTTCAACATAAGGTGTTCAAGGTCCAAAGAACTAGGCATTTTGGGCGCAGCATTGAACTTTTTGCTCACCATGTCCTTGGCCTTCAGTGTGTGTATGGGTTGCGAAACATGAAGTTGTTGGGACAACGCAACAGTCAGGCGGCGTTTAAACGCTTCGAGGAACGAATGCCTCATGGTTCCCCTCCCTGACGCTCAGGACCGTTTTCAGAGCGAGGAGGAGTCATGGAAAACCTTAAATCAATCCTCCGGTTCTTCGCCTTAGCTTCTTCACTGTCGCCAAGCGCTACTGGTCGGCGATCGGCGTAACCGCTTACCGAAAACACAGGTTCGTCTAAAGCGTTTACTAGAGTTTCCAGTTTAGGTTCAGTTTCTCTCATTTGGCGCCAGGTATTGATTGCCCGTTGTGTTGACAGCTCCCAATTGGATTTATACTTTCCTCCTCTAATAGGGTCACTGTCAGTGTGTCCTTCTATAAAAATAGTTTCCACGCTTGTAGCATACGTAGGCTGTTCTAGCACTCTTAACAATGCCGGCGCCAGAATTGCGATTACCTGCTTTCCTGATTCATTGAGTTCGGCGTCACCTTTTGCAAACAAAATCCCCTCTGGCAAGCGCAATATGCCGTGTTTGTAGTCCACTTCAACGTTAATGCCCTGGGCTTTAAGCTCAGCTTGCAACATTTGTAATATCTCGGATCGTTTATCTTGGTTTTCGACGAGTTGGGCCCTGGCCTGGCTGTAGCTCAAAATGTAATATGTTAATGCCAGTACAAAGATCGCCAGTAAGGCGGACATCAAATCGCTAATTGATAAGGAGTAATCTGTTTCTCCAGAGGAATTCTCAATGTATCTTTTCCGGCCTAAACGCACCTCTAACACCTCCAGCACATCAAGCTGGTCTCGACATAAGCGCAGCCTTTAGCTCTTCAGCAGCCTCTGGTAACTCGCTCGTCACATCCTTTAGTTCTTCTATTGCACCAGTGAGCAGGTTCACAATTTCAGAGATATACTTGTCCAAACTTCTTAAAAACTCCTCGACTCCTTCGTTCGTCTTTGAACTATACTCTTGCAGGCCCTTGGCCAGCTCATCAAATACGGTTTCTAAATCTTTTCTGAGCCCTTCAAATCTACTCTCGTATGCTGCCCAAGACCTACGAGTAACTTCGAGTGCTTCGGTTATCTGGTTCAGAATGCTTTCCGTTGTTTTACAGTATTCTTCCAGTTGCGCTTGGACTCTGTTCACCAAGCTGGCGTGGCCAGAATAGGTAGTAAATATCTCCGCGGAAGCTTGTCTTAATTCGTTAGTGACCGATAACACCGAATTGGCACTCTCTTGAAATGCTGCAGCCGCCTCTTTTGCGCCAGCGATGACTATACTAACCTGATGGCTAGCAGACTCCAACCCTGCTAATAGCTCGCTGATACGTTGGTGCTCCGCCTCGTACCGGTTCGTTATGTCAACTGCAACACCTTTGACCATATTGGAGACAGTCGTAAGTTGTTTTCCAACTTCATGAGAAACAGAAATTGACCGCTCACTTAGGATCCCCACTAAATCATTAACCTCTTCGGTGACTTTCTTAATCTGGTTCGTCAACTCTTCGCCCGTAGCAGATGTTATGTTTTGAATCAGGGTCTGATGTTTATCCATACTGTCTTCTATACGCGCAGCCATACGGATTAGCAACTCTTCAACTTTATCACCGACAGATACCTGCTGCCGCCTTAGCATCTCCAACGTAGCTCCCACGCCGTCTCTTAGGTCCTCGATGTTCTGTTGCATTGCTTGATAGAGGCTTTCCTGTGATAGTTTTGATTTATCGGTTACCTCAGCCATTGTCGCACTAACTTTCTCCATCACTTTAGCCAATCCACTTAAGGCCTCGCCTGCTTGGTTGCTGATTGCTCTCCCAACTTCAGCTGAACCGGTCTGAGTCAAGTCGTCAATAGCCTCGAGCAGCTTTTCTAGCGCAGGTGTTAACCGTTCAGCGAGTCTTTCTTCTAACGCGGCCGCAATGTCTATCGCTAATTGCTCGTTAAAATTCTTCAACTCTGTCGTCTGTTGTTGGGCCTCCCATAGAACATCCGCCAACCATGTTTCCGTCGACCTATATGGCACCACATTGCCCAGAGCTTTTTGCAGTTCTTTGATTATACGCTGAACTCTATGGTCCTGCACTTTCTCTATGACGGAAAGAATTATGGAAAACAAGATTCCCCACAGTGAACTAGTAAAAGCAACATCCATTCCGGATAGTAACCCCTGAACACCTGCTCTGAGCGCTTCCACATTGTGCCCTTCAAGCGAGAGACCTTGGAGGCCTAAAGTAAGCCCAACAAATGTTCCGAGTATTCCCCACCCAGTTAACAAACCTGGTACGGCCGCGTAAAAGGCTCGGTTCATCCGGGCACTGAAAAGAGTATCTTCATTCAGGAAATTGGACACATCTAGCGGCGTCGTAATCGTTTCGCCCTCTGGTGTCTTCCAATGAACTAGATTTCTTTGAAATTCAGACCATGGCTGCCCCAACACTTGCTCAAGACGGCGAAAAAGGGTGGAATATTGAGCGGCACTACCTGCCTGTCCATACTCTTTAACCGCCTGGTACGCAGCGTTCAAGGTAGTAAGACATTTGTTTATGTCAACAAGATAAAGCATTAGAATGGCACTAGATCCTATAGCTGCAACCGCAATCCAAAAAATGGGGAGAATGTTTCCCAGTGACGGGTCATTAATGGCTCTCATAATCGGGAATATAGAGTGCAGCAATTGTGCCAAGTGGTATAATTCCTCCCTCTATTGATGGTATTAGGCTTTGGGGAAAGACCATCTTTCGTACCAATTCGGTATTCAGGAAAATTTCCCTTTTGAATATTCGTCAAATACCGCCAGATCCCTTCCTTACTTAAATAGCTCTTCGTCCTAATGACCTGTGTGGGCCATGCCCGTATTAAGACAGACCTCGCCTACCGCTACGCTGAGATCGGGGCGGCGTACAACGCCAAAAGAGTACGAGGAGGCTCTGGCGGCCGCGCGAAGAGCCAGCTCAGGTTTTCGCCTGCTCTAAGGCGGCCGGGCCGACTTTCTGCGCGGTGAACAGATGTTCACCCTAGACGCCGAAACGGCGTAGCATCTCCTCACGAATGGCGCCTATAATGGCTAAACCGCGGACCTTTGCCAAAGCGAAGCCTAACTTCTGCGCCAACGGCCTCAGAGCCGCCCTGGTGACAGCATTTTGGGTTGCTATAAGCTGCGGAATTGTCTTCGTTTCTGCTACAACCTGGAGAAATCTTTCTTGGATTTCTCTCGGCAAGTCTTGGGGTTTAAACATATCATAGCCTATAATAAGACCGTTCTTAGTATCGCCGCAAAGAAAAAGCCGCGGATAGTAGGGTCGTGAGTTTCTGTCCTCTTGTATGGGGACCGGTGCAAACGAGGCATCTACTTCCCAGACTTGGTCACTTGCTTTGCAAGACGCCTTAATGGCTTGCACTAGTTTTCGGTCCACTGCAAGCCGCGGTTTTTCCACCGGAGCTGGGCGCGGGCAAATATGCTTGTTGCTCCAGTTCAATCCGGCTTCTCGTGATTCTGGAACCCGGACTAGATACTCAGATTCATTCAGCAGGAGATAATTTGGGTTTTCTCGGCAGGCAAATGCTACCTCCTGGGCCTGTTGCAAGCAAATAGTAAGAAACCGTACTTCAGCTTGATCGAGATACCAGGGATGGTAGCCGGGTAGAAAACTCCTAAAGAGTGGCCATTGGTTCCGACCACGAAACTTTAGTCCTAGCATTTTAATTATGTCAAGATCCCTTTTTGTTAGTTCCTCCCTGTTCCCAAAAGTAACAAGCAGAGATCTTTGGGTCAGCCCGAAATCTGGATCGTTTGGTTCTGGTTCTCCTTGTTCCAGGACGCTTTGCAGGGAGGCAAACCCTTCATCACCAGGGTACACGGCCAGACCGAAAAGCCTGCCATCCGCACCCAGTACGCTGCAGTAACCGATTTCCCCACTAACCGGATCTTGTACCCCGAAAATATCGATATCGCTCATCCACTGCCAGCACGCAAGCTGCTTAAAGTCTTCTGCCGCCTGATAAAGCCTCCTGTAATCTTCTATTTCCGGCATAGCGTTGTCCACTTCGTTCACTCCTTCAACTAGCCTTTTCAGATCCGTAAGAGCGAGCTTGACAGTCGGATAAACCTTTCCTCCCGGCCACTACTCACATCCAGCTAGGGTCCCTTAAGAAACCTTGGTGCCGAAAATGGAAAAGCTTAATCCGATTGTCGAAGATGTTGAGAAGCCACGTTAGACCCCTTCCCGTTAGGTATAAGCTTTCTCGAGAACCATATTCACTCGATTCTTTCGCTGACCGGTAGAGAAATCCTGCCGGAGGGAGAAACGACTTGGTACTTCGCTCGAGAACATAAATGGTTGGGCCATTATTCAGGAATAAAGAGGTACCCCGGGGTGCACTGCTTCTCGCAGCGGTCCCCCGGGGCTTTCTCACTAATCGGCTGGTCCCGTTTCCGCCCAGATTACCACGTATCAGTTGTAGCGGCCAGCACGAGTCAGTAGGTAGGTAATGTGCCTCTACTCCACCGTCACGCTCTTGGCCAGGTTTCTCGGTTTGTCGACGTCGCAGCCGCGGGCGACGGCGGCATAGTAGGCCAGGAGTTGGAGCGGGACGACCGTGAGAATGGCGGAAGCGGCCTTGACCGTGCGCGGGATGTAAAAGACCTCGTCGGCCAGGCGGGCAATTCCGCGGTCGCCCTCGTGGGCGACGGCGATGACGTGGCCTTCGCGCGCCTTGACTTCCTGGATGTTGCTCAGCATCTTTTCGTAGATGTCCGGCTGCGTGGCTAAGGCGATCACCGGCACACCCCGGGTGATGAGGGCCAGCGTGCCGTGTTTGAGCTCGCCGGCCGCGTAGGCTTCGGCGTGGAGATAGGAGATCTCCTTGAGCTTGAGCGCTCCTTCCATGGCCACGCCGTAATCGATGCTCCGGCCGATGAAGAAGGCGTGTTCGCTCCGCGCCACTTTCTCGGCCAGCGCCTTAACGGTGGGCGCCTGCTCCAGGATCTCTTGGACTTGGTCTGGAAGGAGCCGGAGAGCCGCAGTAATTCTTTCCGCTTCCTCCGCGCCGAGCGTACCGCGCGCCAAACCGAAGCGCACGGCCAGCATGACGAGCGAGAGCACCTGCGTGGTATAAGCCTTGGTCGAAGCCACGGCGATCTCGGGGCCGGCCCAAGTGTAGATGACGTCGTCCGCCTCGCGGGCCACCGAGCTTCCCACCACGTTGGTGATGGCCAGGATCCGGCTCCCTACCTTCTTCGCCTCGCGCAGGGCAGCCAAGGTATCGGCCGTCTCGCCGGACTGGCTGATGATGATCACCAAGTCCTCGGGGCGAAGGAGCGGTTCGCGGTAGCGGAATTCGGAGGCGATGTCCACCTCCACCGGGATGCGGGCCAGCTTCTCCAAGACGTACTTACCCACCAATCCGGCGTGGTAGGCGGTGCCGCAGGCCACAATGAAAATCTTAGGCAGGGCGCGTATGGCCTCGTCGTCGATATTGACCTCACTGAGCTCTACATGGCCGTTCTTCAGCCGGCCGGCCATGGTATCGCGCAGGGCCCGGGGTTGCTCGAAGATTTCTTTAAGCATGAAGTGGTCGTAGCCGCCTTTTTCCGCCTGGACCGGGTCCCATTTCACGTGGAAAATTTCCCGCTGAACGGGAAGGCCCTTGGTGTCCGTTAGCTCCACGCCTTCGGCGGTAAGAACGGCCATGTCGCCGTTTTGCAGGATGTATACCTCGCGGGTGTGTTCGAGAATGGCCGGAATGTCGGACGCGAGGAAGTTCTCGCCCCGGCCCAGGCCCACAATGAGCGGGCTGTCTTTGCGCACGGCCACCACTTTATCCGGCTCGTCGGCCGAAAGGATGGCCAGGGCGTAAGACCCCTCCAGGCGGGCTGCCATCTGCCGCACCGCCTGCACCAGGTCGCCCCTATACAGCTCCTCGAGAAGATGGGCCAAAACCTCGGTGTCGGTTTGGGATTTAAAGGTGTGCCCCTTCTCTTCCAGCTCGGCCTTGAGTTCGGCGTAGTTTTCGATGATCCCGTTATGGGCAACGGCAAAGCGGCCGGTGCAGTCGGTATGGGGATGGGCGTTCACGTCGGAAGGGCGTCCGTGCGTGGCCCAGCGGGTGTGCCCGATGCCCACCCGGGCGGGAAGGTCTTTTTCCCGCACGCGCTCGGCCACCACGCTCAGGCGCCCCACGGCTTTCTCCAGCCAGATCCCGCCGTCTACTACGGCGGCTACCCCGGCGGAATCATACCCCCGGTACTCAAGTTTCTTCAAGCCTTCAATCAATATGGGCACGGCTTTACGGTAACCGATATAGCCGACGATGCCGCACATAGGGTTAACCTCCTTGTTAAAGGCAAAACTTAACCTTGCCTTCCGGGCCGACGCAAAACCGGAAGGATGAGAAACATACCCCCTGTGGGGCACAGTATACCCTTCTTCACCTGGCTTTCCCTTTGTCCCCGGGATCGCTCCCGGGATTTTAGGAAAGCCTTACGGGCGGTGAAGGCCCGAGGGGCATCCGCCGAAAACTTCGATAAACCCCTTCCTCGTCAACTCCCCGAGGGCCGATTTCCTTTCGGCCGAACGTCGCCGGGGAGTCCTGGCGCTTTGACTGTTTTCCGCTACAGGTTTTTCGTCCTTGTCGCACCCCTCCTTTTCCATTTTCATGCCCGTTTTTCGCCGCGCAGCATCACCTCCTTCACGTGGAGCATCCATATCACCGGCAGTGCCGTCAGGGCGGGCGCTCGGGCCTCCTTTTGCTCCCGCTTAACTTAACCGGGGGGCACAAGCGCACCTCTTAACCCAGCTCGGCCGCGATTACGGCCGCGATTTCCTCAGCGATCTGGCGCAGCAATCCCGCATCTTCCCCTTCGACCATGACGCGCATCAGGGGCTCCGTGCCCGACGGCCGGACCACCACGCGGCCGCGTCCTTTTAGCGCCTTTTCCGCTCCGGCAACGGCCGCCGCTATTTTCGTATTCTCCTTCCAGCCTTCTTTCTGGCGCACGGGAACGTTCACCATGAGCTGCGGCAGGCGCGGCATGATCGCCGCCAGGTCGGAAAGCGGCACTTTCTTTTCTACCAGCACGGCGAGGAGTTGGAGCGCCGTGCTCAGGCCGTCGCCCGTGGTGTTGTAGTTCAGGTTGATGATGTGGCCGGACTGCTCGCCGCCCAAGTTCCAACCGCGGTTTAAGAGCTCTTCCAGCACGTACCGGTCGCCCACCTGCGTGCGCACGAGAAGGAGGCCGTGTTTTTTAAGGACCAGCTCCAGCCCCATGTTGCTCATAGAGGTGGCCACCAGCCCCTCCCCCTTGAGCCGACCCTTCTCCTTCTGCGCCAGCGCCAGGACGGCCATGATCTGGTCGCCGTCCACTACTTCCCCTCGCTCGTCCACGGCGATAAGGCGGTCGGCATCGCCGTCGAAGGCGAGTCCCACATCCGCCTTAAGTTCCCGCACCGCTTTTTGCAGTCCTTCCGGGTGTGTGGAGCCGCAATTTACGTTAATATTAACACCCGTAGGAGCGTCGTTCAAGACGGTAAGCTCTGCCCCGAGGCAACGCAGCAGCTCGGGCGCCACTTGGTACGCCGCGCCGTGGGCCACGTCCACTACAATCTTGAGGCCGGAAAGATCCGCGCCGAGTGTCTCGCGCAGGTGTTTAAGATACATTTCACCCGCATCTGCCACGCTCCGCCTTATCCCCACCCCGGCGCCGGTGGGCCGCGGAAGGTTCGCTTCGCCCAGGAGGGCCTCAATCCGGTCCTCGGTGGCATCGGGAAGCTTATAGCCTTCTGCCGAGAAAAATTTGATCCCGTTGTCCTCCACCGGGTTGTGCGAGGCAGAGATCACTACCCCCGCGTCGGCTCCCAGCGCCCGCGTGAGGTAGGCGATGGCCGGCGTAGGTAGCACGCCCACGCTCAAAACCTCGCCGCCCACCGAGAGAATGCCGGCCGTGAGCGCCGCCTCCAACATCTCGCCGGACCGGCGGGTATCCCGGCCCACCACCAAGCGCGACCGCTCACGCCCGTCCGTCAGCACATAAGCCCCTGCCCGGCCCAGGGCAAAGGCTAGTTCCGGAGTAAGGTCGGCGTTCGCCACTCCGCGCACACCGTCGGTGCCAAAAAGCCTGCCCACGAAAATCCTCCTAGCCCTTTGTGTGCTCAGCAGCCTTTTCTTTAAGGTCCACTTTTCCCTGCAGTCCTTTAACTTTAACTTTTTCCCTCCGTTTTCTTTTCCTCAGGCGACGCTTCCGCCGGCTTCACGATCAGCTTAACCTTCGGCGGCTCCACAGCTACCCTTCTTACCGCCTCGGGCAGCACCAATTTTACCTCCAGTTCGTGTTCTCCGCTGGTGAGCTCCCGGGCGCTTACGTAAGCGGTAAGGTCGCCCGCTGTAAGCCAGTTTACGTTCTGGTACAAACCGGCCACGGTGACGCGCACGGTGTTCGGCTGCACCGCCGCCGTCAGCTTGTCTCCCAGGTCGTGCACCTTAACCTCCACGCCTTCGACCGTGCGCTGAACGGTTTTCGGCTCGATCACCGCTGTAACCCGCACCCGCTCAACTTCTGCCCGCACATCCTGGGGAAGTACCACGCGCAGGTCACCGCTCTGGTTGGTACTTGCCCCGGTGACGTCCAGCGGCATAGTTGAAACGCTGTTTATTTCCGCCAGCATGGCCGCCGGACCGCTGATGATGATGGTAGCCGGCTCCACCAATACCTGGCTCACCTTATATCCTTCGGCAGGTTCGCCAATAATCTGGGGTTTTACCGGCACCAGCTTCGCGGGCAGGCGGGCTACAGGCAGGGAGACATCCACCACTTCCGGTTTAATCCGGAGGCCCTCCGGCACCGGCGCCCCCTTACTGTCCAGGATCTGTACCGGCACGCTCACCCGGATGTTGTCCTTCGCCCCTTCCGTGTCCAAGCGCACGACGGCCCGGCTGGCCATCTTCACCCGGCTTCTGGGCCCTTCTATTAGCACCTGCACCGGGCTCAAAACCGGTGGCCCCGCTGCGTAGCCGGGTGCCGGAGTGCCGCGAAGGACGAGTTCCACAGGAAGCTGCCGCTGCACTATGCTCTCGAGCCTGACCGTTACCTCTGGCGGGACAATCTGGACGAGCTCTACCTCCGGCGGCACGCTGGTTAAGCGCACGGGATAAGGCTTTTCCCCTTCTTGGGCCGCCGTGAGGTCTACGTAAGCCCCCAGTTCCGGCCCTCCGGTGGCGTAAAGTTCGCTCCGCCGGCCCTTTAGCTTTACCGTTACCGGCTTTACCTCGGACATAAGCACTAGCCCCGTCGGTACATTGCGCAGCTCCGGGGTCACGAGGATGGTGCGCGTGTCCTGGGGGTTCTGCTCATTGACTACGAAGAGCCACATGAGGAAAGCGAGGAGGAGCGCCACTACCCGGACCACAGCGTCTTTCTGTAACCAGTTATCCATGCGATGACCCCCAACGCAGGAAAGGCAGCATCGCCTCCTGCTTAAAGATTCCGCCGAGGAGCTCTCTTAGGCTGTCCTCGTCCAGGTGCCGGCGCAGGCGTCCTTCTTGAGCCACGGAGATAATGCCCGTTTCCTCCGACACCACGATGGCCACGCAGTCGGACTGTTCGCTGATGCCGAGGGCAGCCCGGTGCCGTGTTCCCAGGTCTTTGCTGAGGTCCGGGTTCTCCGTCAGTGGCAGAAAACACCCGGCCGCCACCGCCCGGTCCCCGCGGATGATCAAAGCCCCATCATGCAGCGGCGTGTTGGGAACAAAAACGTTTACCAGAAGTTCGGCCGAAACCAGGGCGTCCAGAGGAATGCCCGTCTCCTCTACTTCCTTAAGCCCGGTCTGGCGCTCGAGGACGATCAGCGCTCCCACCTTGTTGCGGGCCAGTACCTGCACGCCCCGCACTACCTCCCGGATGACCCGCGACACGTCCTCCTCACCCAGGAGTCGGCTGGCGGGCGTAAAAAGGCGGCCGCGCCCCAGTTGCTCCAGGCCTCGCCTTAGTTCAGGCTGGAAAATGATAGGCACGGCGATGAGGCCCATAGTCATCACCTTGTCGAGGAGCCAACTCGTAGCCGCCAGGCCGAAGCGCCGGCTAAAGAAGTAGGCCAAAAGAAGAACGGCGAGGCCTTTTAAGAGCTGGACGGCCCGCGTGCCCCGGATCCAGAGGATTACCCGATAAATGACAAAGGCGACGATGAGGATGTCAAGAATGTCTAGGGGGGAAATATGACGAAGCTGTTCCAGCATGGGCCTCACCTTGCCAATTTTTGCTTGTTTCTCTTATATCTTATCCGCTTTCCTCTTATACTTTCGCTGGGGAAAGCGGAAAAACCTTTTCCCGGCGTAACATTTTTTGCGCCAGGCCCCGGCTCGTTAGCCTTGAAGTTCGCTGGCCTTGGCCTTCATCACTTCCTCGCGCAGGTAGAACCAGATGGTATCGAAAAGCTCAAGAAAACGCGGGCGAGAACGGATAAGGGTGAGGTCGCGCGGCCGCGGCAGATCCACCTCCAAAACGGCCTTTACGCGCCCCGGCCGGGCCGTCATTACGAGAACCCGGTCTCCTAAGCCCAGGGCTTCGTCGATGCTGTGGGTGATGAAGACGGCCGTCTTGCGTGTCCCCTCCCAAATTCTAAGGAGCTCTTGCTGCAAGATGACTCGCGTCTGTTCGTCCAGCGAGCCAAAAGGCTCATCCATGAGCAGGATGGACGGATCGTTGGCGAAGGCCCGAGCCACGCTGACCCGCTGTTTCATACCCCCTGAAAGCTGGTGGGGGTAGGCGTTGGCGAACTTGCTGAGCCCCGTGATTTTAAGGTAATGCTCGGCAATCTCCTCCCGGCGCGCCCGCGACACCCCGCGCATGGCGAGGCCGTAGGCCACGTTCTCTTTGACCGTGTACCAGGGAAAAATGGACTGCTCCTGAAACACCATGGAGTTTACCGGTTTACCTGGTTCCCGCACCCTTATCTCCACCTGGCCGCTCGTAGGCTTCTCCAGCCCGGCCAAGATCCTAAGGAGCGTCGTCTTGCCGCAGCCGCTCGGGCCGACGATGCAGAGGAACTCGCCCTCCTGGATGGTAAGGTTGATGTCCTCGAGGGCTACAACCGTGCCGCTGCGGCCGGTGAAGGTTTTGCTGATGCCGGTGAGGACGATAGCTTCTCCGTTCGGCTGCACCTTCGCCTTCCCCCTTGCTTGTGCGTGCGCACCGATCAGGCGTGCGGCGATTTCCACGGTATCACCCACCGTTCCAAAAGGTCCAGCGCATTGGCAAACAGGTAGCCGAGAACGGTCAGCATGATAAGGGATGTAAACATGCGTTCAATATCGAACATGTCATAGGCGCGCCAGATCCAGTCGCCCAGTCCGGCCTGGGCGGCGGTGAGTTCGGCAGCGACGATCAGGATGAGCGCCGTGCCCATGCCGAGCTTGAGCCCCGCGAAGATCATGGGCAGGGCCCCCGGCAGGGCTACAGTACGGTAAAAGTTCCAGCGGCTCGCGCCGAAGTTCTTGGCTACATCCAGATAAATTTTATCGATGTTGAGCACACCGGACATGGTGTTGATGAGCACCAGGTAAAAAACGCCGATGGCCACCGTAAACACCTTTGAAGCTTCGCCCAGCCCGAAGATAAGGATGATCATCGGCATCACGGCCAGCTTGGGGATGGGAAAGGTAATGGCTACCATGGGCTCTAAAGCCGCCCGCACCAGGGGGAAAAGGCCCATGGAAAGCCCAAGGAGCACACCGGGTATGGCCCCGGCCAGAAAACCGAGGATGATGCGGCGCACACTCACCCAGGTGTGATAGAGGAGCTCGCCAGAAAAGAGCACCGGTAAAAAAGTTTCGAGGATCCGGCTGGGAGAAGAAAAAACCCGGATATCCACAAGGCCGGCGCGGGCCAGCACTTCCCACAGGACAAGAAGGAGCGCAGGTGAAAAAAAGGAGAGTATCCTGGCCTCTGCCCGCACAGCCGTTTCACCTCCGTAGGGTTTGAGGGAGAGGACCTGGCCGGGAGGGCCGCAGCCCCGGCCCTCCCGCCGCACGAACGGTGCGCGTCACTGGTACTTGCCGAGAACCTTGAGAGCCCGGTCCACATACTGGTTATCCAGTACGTCGGAGAGCTTAAGGTCGCCCTTTAACAGGCCGCGCGCCTTGTACCAGGCCAGGTCGAGCTCAATACCCTTGGCCCGGACATAGCCGTCCGGGTTGAGGCCTACCGGGAACATCTTATCGTACAGAGCCTTATCTTTCACCGTCGACCATTCGGCCAAGATAGAGATGATCTCGTCCTTGTTCTTGCCCTTAAAGAAGGCGTCGTTGTAGTCGCGGAGGGATTTGATGTAGGCTACCATGAAGCGGTCCGCCACTTCAGGCCGGCCGGTCATGCTGGGGCCGTAGACGAGGAGGGCCGTCTGGGCCTCCGGATCGTACTCGGACGGATCCTTCCAGGGATCCAGCACGCCCTTAGCCATGCCCTGGGCTATGAAAGGCTCGATCACCATGCCGCCGTCGATGCTGCCGCCCCCCATGGCCGCCACCATGTCCGGGAAGGACCGGATCACCTGGAGGTCCACATCCTTAGTGGAAAGCCCACCGGCGTTCAGGCACCGGTCGAGGGCAATCTCGTCCAGCGAAGCCGTGGCCACCACGGCGAGCTTTCTCCCCTTCAAGTCTTTATAATCCTTGATCTTACCTGCTAGATCCTTGCGGATGCAGAGGCGGTAGTACCCCCGGCCGGGGACGTTCACCCCTTTGTCGGCGACGATCTTAATGGGGATACCGCGCAGCATGGCGTTGAAGAGCCCCGTGGCCGTGACGGTGGCCCCCACGTCCAGCTGCCCGGCGGCCAGGGCGTTGATCATCTCCTGGCCGGTGTTGAACTGCACCGGCTTTATCTTAATACCCAGCTCCTCATAATACCCCTTGGCCATGCCGATGAGGACCCCGGCGTCGGAAACCACCTGCTTCATGCCGACGGTCACCGTGACTGCAGGCGAGAGCGGCTTTAGCCCGGCTTCCGGAGCCGCCGCGGCAGGGCCGGAAGTAGGAGCAGAAGCCGGCGCTTCCGCCTTAGGCTGCCGGGCGGGGCTGCACCCGGCAGCCAGCAAGAAGATGGCCAGGGCCGCTGCCAACCAAACCTTTCCTTTCACCTTTCGTTCCCCTCCCTCGGTTTTGTAAGGGGCGAGGTCGGCCTTTCCCTCCCCCTTCCTCCACCATTGTATTGGCGGGAGAAAGGTTTGGTGACAGAAGAGGGGTTGGGAGAAGAGTCCCCAACCCCTTACTGATTATCAGGTAAGACATTCTCACAAAGCGCCGCGGCCGGAAAGGACGGCCTCCGCCCGCTTTAGCGCCTCCTCCACCCGGGCAGGCGCCGTGCCGCCGCGCGAGGTGCGCCGCTCTACAGATTGCTCCACCTGAAGGGCGGCCAGGGCGTCGGAACCAAAAAGGGGCGAAGCGGCCCGGAGCTCATCCAGCGTAAGGTCTTCCAGAGCCTTGCCTTCGGCCAGGCACTTTTGCACCAGCCGGCCTACTACGGCGTGCGCCTCGCGGAAAGGCAGCCCCCGGCGGGCCAGGTAGTCGGCCAGGTCGGTGGCCGTGGAAAAGTCGCCTCGGGCGGCGGCCAGCATGCGCCCTTCGTTGACTTTAAGGGTGGCAATTAGATCGGTGAAGATCTTAAGCGAGGCGCACACGGTGTCCGCCGTATCAAAAAGCGCCTCCTTGTCCTCCTGCAGGTCCTTGTTGTAGGCGAGGGGCAGGCCTTTCAGCACCATGAGGAGCGCCGTCAGGTGCCCTACCACCCGGCCGGTTTTGCCGCGCACCAGCTCGGGCACGTCCGGGTTCTTTTTCTGCGGCATGATGCTGGAGCCGGTGCTAAAGGCATCGTCTAGCTCCACAAAACCAAATTCCTGGCTCGACCAGAGAATCAGCTCTTCGGCCAGGCGCGAGAGGTGGACCATGAGGATGGCCGAGGCAGAAAGAAACTCCAAAATGTAGTCCCGGTCGCTCACGGCATCCAGGCTGTTTTCATAAAGTTTACTAAAGCCCAGCTCGCGGGCTACAAGCTCCCGGTCAATGGGAAAGGTAGTCCCGGCCAGCGCCCCCGCACCCAAAGGCATGAGGTCCGCGCGCTCACGGCAGCCGAGAAAGCGCGCCCGGTCTCGCTCCAGCATTTCAAAGTAGGCAAGAAGGTGGTGGGCGAAGAGAATGGGCTGGGCATGCTGGAGGTGAGTATAGCCAGGGAGAATGGCGTTCTGGTGGGCGCGCGCCTTCCTTACAAGGGCCGCCTGCAGGCCGCTTATGAGTTTAAGCACCTCGTCGACCTTGCGCAGCACCCAAAGATGGGTGTCGAGGGCCACCTGATCGTTGCGGCTGCGGGCGGTGTGCACTTTCCCTCCCACCGGCCCCACTTTTTCGATGAGGCGGCGCTCAATGTGCATGTGGATGTCTTCCAACTCGGCGCTATAGGCAAAAGCGCCGCTTTTTATCTCCTCCCGGATCTCTTCCAGGCCCCGGGAGATGGTGGCGGCCTCCTCGGCCGTGAGCACCCCTACCTCCGCCAGCATTTTTACATGGGCCAGACTTCCGGCGATGTCCTCTTCCCAAAGGCGCCGGTCGAAGCCGATGGAGGCCGTGAATTCTTCTACCTCCGCCGCCGTTTCCTTGCTAAAACGGCCACCCCAGAGCTTCATGCCTTTTTCTCCCCTGCCGCCTTAAGCAGCCCCTGCACCTTGAGCGGCAGGCCGAAGAGGTTGATGAAGCCTTCGGCATCCTTCTGGTTGTAGACGGCATCGGCACCGAAAGTGGCCAGGTCTTCCCGGTAGAGGCTAAAGGGCGAGGTGCGCCCGGCAACGCTGATGTTCCCTTTATAGAGCTTGAGGCGTACCGTGCCGGTGACGTTCTTTTGCGTCACGGCCACAAAGGCATCCAGCGCCTCGCGGAGCGGCGTGAACCAGAGACCGTAGTACACGAGTTCGGCATATTTGGCGGCGACCAGTTCTTTGTAGTGCATGGTCTCCCGGTCCAAAGTCAAATACTCGAGCTCACGGTGGGCAAAGGTGAGGATGGTGCCGCCCGGGGTTTCATACACGCCGCGGGACTTCATACCCACCAGGCGGTTCTCCACCAGGTCGACGCGGCCGATGCCGTGCTTGCCTCCTAAGGCATTCAGTTTCTCGATGAGCTCCACGGGGCCGTACTCTACGCCGTCGATGGCTACCGGCTCGCCCGCCCGGAAGGCGATCTCCACGTACTCGGGGGTATCCGGCGCCTTTTCAGGGGAGACGGTGAGAAGGAACATGTCTTCCTGAGGTTCGAAATTCGGGTCCTCGAGCACGCCGGCCTCATAGCTGATGTGCCAGAGGTTGCGGTCCATGCTGTAGGGCTTCTCTTTGGTCACCGGCACCGGGATGCCGTGGGCCTGAGCGTAGTCGATCTCCTCTTCCCGGGACTTGATCGACCACTCGCGCCAGGGAGCAATCACCTTAAGGTGGGGCGCCAGGGCCTTGGCCGTAAGCTCAAAGCGCACCTGGTCGTTCCCCTTGCCCGTGCAGCCGTGGGCGATGGCGTCGGCCCCTTCCGCCAGGGCCACTTCCACCAGCTTCTTGGCAATGGCCGGGCGGGCGATGGAAGAGCCGAGAAGATACTTGCCCTCGTACACGGCGCCCGCTTTAAGCATAGGGAAAATGTAATTCTTTACCAAGTCTTCTTTAATGTCCTCGATATAGATCTTGCTCGCTCCGCTTAGGATGGCCTTTTCTTTAAGGGGTGCCAGCTCCTCTCCCTGCCCCACGTCGGCCACCATGGCGATAACTTCGCAGCCGTAGTTTTCCTTAAGCCAGGGGATGATGACCGAGGTGTCCAGACCGCCCGAGTAGGCCAGCACGACTTTCTTTACCTCGCCCATGTTATTTCCTCCCTTGCACAATATGGTCTCCGAACAATCGAGCCCTGGGAGGCCGGTTCTAAGGCCAAGCCTCGCTTCTATAATTATAAGATTACAAGCATAGAAATGCAATCAGCACGCCCCGCCCTCGGCAAACATATGCTGGCAGTAAAAACAGGCTGCTTAAAAGGAGGTCGTCTTATGGCTTCCCACCAGGTAGACGAAATGTGCACCCTAGATGAACGGCTCCTTCCCCTTAGGGAAGACCTTATTGGGGAGCTCGCCGCCATCAATCAGTACCAGCGCCACGCCATGGAGACGAGAGACCGGCATCTCGCGGAAATCTTCTGCCACAACATGAACGATGAGAAGGAGCACGTGGCCATGCTGATGCACGCCATTATGATGCTCGATCCGGTCCAGCACCGGCGGATGATGGAAATGATGGGCCAGATGCCCGGGATGCCGCCCATGCCGCCGGGCGGACCAGGTAGGCCGCCGCACGGATACGCCCTCGAAGACAAGAAAAAGTAGGGCACGGCCGACCGCCGGGGTAAAGAAACTCGGGCCTTCCAAGGGGCCGCTTTTTCTTCAGCGTACCAGCGCGGCCAGGATGGCTTTGTGTACGTGCAGACGGTTCTCGGCCTCGTCGAACACGACGGACCAGGGACCGTCTACTACTTCCGCCGTCACCTCCTCCCCCCGGTGGCAGGGCAGGCAGTGGAGGAACACAGCATCCGGCTTGGCCAGGGCCATAAGCGCCGCGTTCACCTGGTAGGAGGCAAAGGCCGTTCGCCGGGCACCACTTTCCGCCTCCTGGCCCATACTGGTCCAGACGTCGGTGTAGACCGCGTCGGCGCCGGCTACGGCCTCCTGCGGATCGGTGCCGATGGAAATGGCGGCCCCGCTTCCGGCCGCAGCCTCTCGAGCGATGGCCACAATCTCCTCCTTCGGCCCGTAGCCGGGCGGGCAGGCCAGGCTGATATTCACGCCCAGCTTGGCGGCGCCGATGAGGAGGGAGTGGGCCACGTTGTTGCCGTCGCCCACGTAAGCCAGCTTCAGGCCGGCCAGGCGGCCCTTTTTCTCTTCCAGGGTGAAAAAGTCGGCCAGCGCCTGGGTGGGGTGGAGCAAATCCGTAAGGCCGTTAATTACCGGCACGCTCGCCTCTTGGGCCAGTTCCAAGACGAGCTCGTGCGCGTAGGTGCGGATGAGAATGGCATCCACGTAACGGGAGAGGACGCGGGCGGTGTCGGCCACCGTCTCTCCCCGGCCCAGCTGAAGCTCGTCTGCCCCCAGGTACAGCGCCTGCCCGCCCAGTTGATACATACCCACGGCAAAGGAAACGCGGGTGCGCGTGGAGTGCTTGTGAAAGAGCATGGCGAGGGTACGGCCCATAAGCGGCCGTGAACTGAGGCCCAGCTTCTGCTGCCGCTTAAGATCATGCGCCGCGTCGAGAAGCTGGCGAATCTCTTCCGGGCTAAAGTCGGCCAAGCTGATGAAGTCGCGGCCTTTAAGGTCGTGCATGGTCTACCTCCTTACCGTGCCCGGCACCTGGCATATATTCCCAGGTGCCGGGCACCAAATTAAAAATTGAGGTACCAGTTCAGGTCGGCACAGTTTACCGTTTCGCCCTCGCGCACGGCCCGGGCAGCAAGGAGGGCTGCTTTGAGCGTGTCCGGACAGGTGTAGAGGGGAAGCCCATATTCTACCGCCAGCCGCCGCAGGGCCAGGCCAAAGGTCTGGGTGCCGGGACGGTGGTTGGGGGTAGAAACCGCCGCGCTCACTCCCCCACTCCGTACTCGCTCCAAGGCCCGCTCCGGTTCGACCTCCTCCACCGGCAGCCCCCGCCGCGCCAGGTAGCGGGCCGTTCCCGGCGTGGCGCTGAGCCGCCAGCCGAGCCCTACAAGCTCTTCGGCCGCCGAAAGCACTTCTTCCTTATCGCGGTCGGCCACCGAAAGGAGCATCGTCCCTCCCGCCGGTAGCGCCTGCCTGGCGGCAAGAAGCGCCTTGTACAGGGCGGCAGGGAGCGTGCGGTCCAGCCCCAGCACCTCGCCGGTGGACTTCATCTCCGGGCCCAGGCGCGGATCTACCCGCGCGAGCTTGCCGAAGGAGAAAACCGGCGCCTTAACCGCCACCAGGCGGCGTGGTGGGACGAGCCCGGGGGCGAGGCCCAATTCGGCGAGGCGGGCCCCCAGGCTGAGGCGGGTAGCCAAGGGGACCAGGGGCAGGCCGGTGACCTTGCTCAGGAAAGGCACCGTGCGGCTGGCGCGCGGGTTCGCCTCGATGACCAAAAGGCGGCCCTGGTGGTAGACGAACTGGATGTTGATGAGGCCTTTGGCTTTAAGCCCCCGGGCCAGAGCGCGAGTTGCAGCTACCACCTCTTCGGTGACTTCCGGCGGGAGGTCCGCCGGGTAAACGGCAATGCTGTCGCCGGAGTGAATTCCTGCCCGCTCGATGTGTTCCATAATCCCGGGGATGACCACCTCCTCCCCGTCGGCCAGGGCGTCCACTTCGATCTCGCGGCCCGGAAGGTAGCGATCGATGAGGATGGGCCGGCCGGGCGAAACGGTTAAAGCTTCTTCCAAGTAGCGGCAAAGTTCCGCCTCGTCTGCGACCACCTCCATCCCCCGCCCACCCAGGACGAAGGAGGGGCGCACCAGAACGGGAAAGCCGAGCTTCTTGGCCAGAGCGAGCCCGGCGGCAGCGTCGGTTACCGCGCCGCCCGGCGGGCGGGCCAGCCCCAGGCGGGCGAGAAGGGCGTCGAAGAGTTCCCGGTCTTCGGCGGCGGCCAGCCCCTCGGCCGAAGTGCCGAAAAGCGGAAATTCTTCTCCCAGCTCCACCGCCAGGTTGAGGGCCGTCTGGCCGCCGAACTGGGCAATGACGCCCGCCGGCCGTTCTTTTTTGAGCACTGCCCGCACGTCTTCCGGGTGAAGCGGCTCAAAGTAAAGCCGGTCGGCAGTATCAAAATCCGTGCTCACCGTCTCCGGATTGTTGTTGATGAGAACGGTTTCATACCCGGCCGCCCGCGCCGCCCAGACGGCATGTACCGAGCAGTAGTCGAATTCAATCCCCTGGCCGATGCGAATGGGGCCGGAGCCTAAAACCACCACCTTCGGCCGGGTGTCCACCTCCACCTCGTCACCGCCGGCATAGGTGGAGTAGTAGTAAGGCGTCACCGCCCTAAACTCGGCGGCGCAGGTATCCACCATCTTGTAGCCCGGAAGGATATCCTTTTCGGCCCGCAGGCGGCGCACCTCGCCCTCCGTCCGGCCGCTGAAATGCGCGATGGCCGCGTCGCTGAAGCCCAGCTTCTTTGCTCGGGCGACCCGTTCGGGCGTAAGACCGTCCGCCAGCTCTCGCTCCATACGCACGATGTTCTCCAGCTTGGCCAAAAAGAAGGGGTCGATCCCGGTAGTTTCGTGAAGCTCGGTGATGCCGAAGCCGTGGCGCAGGGCGGCGAAGAGAAGGAGCAGGCGGTCGTCCCGCACCTCCTGAAGGGCGGCGGCGATTTCCTCCCGCGTCAAGCTTTCCAGAGAAGGGACCCAGGGATGGGCCAGCCCTATCTCCAGCGAGCGGATGGCCTTGATGAGCGCCCCCTCCAGCGTGCGGTCGAGGGCCATCACCTCGCCGGTGGCCTTCATCTGCGTCCCCAGGCGGCGATCGCTTTGCTTAAATTTGTCGAAGGGCCAACGCGGCACCTTAACCACCACATAGTCCAGCGCCGGCTCGAACGCCGCCCAGGTTTCCTCGGTCACGGGGTTCTTTATCTCGTCGAGCCTCAACCCCAGAGCCACCTTCGCCGTTACCTTGGCAATGGGGTAGCCGGTGGCTTTGGAGGCCAGGGCGCTGGAGCGGCTCACCCGCGGGTTGACTTCAATCACGTAGTAGCGCTCGCTCCCGGGGTCTAGGGCAAACTGAATGTTGCAGCCCCCGACAATACCCAAGGCGCGGATGATCTTCAGCGCGGCCGTGCGCAGGAGTTGGTATTCCCGGTTGGTGAGGGTCTGCGAAGGCGCCACCACCACGCTGTCGCCGGTGTGGACGCCCATCGGGTCCAGGTTTTCCATGTTGCAGATGGTGATACAGTTGTCGCCGGCGTCCCGCATCACCTCGTACTCAATTTCCTTCCAGCCCTCCAGGCTCTTCTCCACCAGAACTTGCCCGATCGGGCTGAGCCTAAGCCCGCGCCGCACGACTTCCTCGAGCTCCTTTGGATCCCGAGCGCGCCCGCCACCCGTCCCGCCCAAGGTGAAGGCCGGGCGCACGATAAGTGGAAAACCGCAGCTTGAGGCAAAGGCCTGCGCCTCTTCTACTGTGCCCACGGCCCGGCTGGGCGGGACCGCTTCCCCGATGGCGGCCATGGTTTCCTTGAAGCGCTCGCGGTCCTCGGCTTTTTCGATGGCCGCGAGCGGCGTACCGAGGAGCTGCACCCCGTAGCGCGAGAGGACCCCCGCGAGCGCCAGCTCCCTCGCCAGGTTGAGTCCCGTCTGTCCGCCCAGGCCGGGAAGGAGGGCATCGGGGCGCTCGCGCTCAATGACCCTTTCGACGAAGGCGGCGGTAAGGGGCTCCAGGTACACCCGGTCGGCCAGGTGGTAGTCGGTCATGATGGTGGCCGGATTGCTGTTCACCAGGACCACTTCCACGCCCTCCTCCTTTAGGGCGCGGCAGGCCTGCGAGCCGGCGTAGTCGAACTCGGCGGCCTGGCCGATGACGATGGGGCCGGAGCCCACCACCAGTACACGGCGGATACTCGGATCTTTAGGCAATCTTTTCGGCCTCCTTAACCATGAGCCGGTAAAAGCGGCGGAACAGGTAGGCTGAGTCCTCCGGTCCGGGCGCGGCTTCGGGGTGATACTGCACGGAAAAGGCCGGCAGGCTGCGGTGTGCGAGGCCTTCTACGGTACCGTCATTGAGGTTGCGGTGGGTGATAGTAAGGCCGGTGCCGGTAAGCGAGGCAGGATCCACCGCATAGCCGTGGTTTTGGGAAGTGATGTAAATGCGGCCGGTGGCCTCCTCCCGTACCGGGTGGTTGGCGCCGCGGTGACCGAAGGGAAGCTTGAAGGTGCGTCCGCCCAGGGCCAGGGCCAGAAGCTGGTGCCCAAGGCAGATGCCGAAGAGCGGTACCCGGCCCACAAGTTCGGATACGGTGGCGATGGGGCCGCAAAGCCTCGCCGGGTCGCCCGGCCCGTTGGAAATCACCACCCCTGCCGGTTTGAGGCGCAGGATCTCGGCGGTGGGTGTGGCGGCCGGGAGCACGTGCACCTCGCAGCCGAGGGCGCGAAGGGCGCGCAGGATCCCAAACTTCACGCCCAAATCCAGCACGGCCACGCGGGGGCCGCTTCCGGGAAGGACGTAAGGTACGGGGGTGGTCACAGCTTCGACCGGATCTTCTTCTGTCGGCGGAGGTGCTTTGAACCCCTCAGGCAGCAGGACGCCCGGCAGGGTACCCGATGATCTGAGATGGCGGACCAGCGCGCGCGTGTCCACTCCCTCCAGCCCGGGGACGCCGTGCTCGGCAAGAAAACCGGCCAGGGTCCCGGAACTGCGCCAGTGGCTGGGGGCAGGACAGGCCTCGCCGACGATGAGGCCCCGCACGAAAGGACGGCGCGCCTCCAAGTCCTCGCGGTTGATGCCGTAGTTTCCGATCAGGGGGTAGGTAAGAACCACGATTTGGCCGTAGTACGAAGGGTCGGTCAGGATCTCCTGATAGCCGACCATGCTCGTGTTAAACACCACCTCGCCGGCCGCCGGGCGCACAGCGCCGAAAAGCTCGCCGTGAAAACACGTCCCGTCGGCGAGGACTAAGCTTCCCTGCATGCGCTCTCCTCCCTTACACTAGTCGAATGGCAGCCTCCTTTCTGTATAATTATACATTACCTAGTGTAAGTATGCAATACAGGGAAGAAAAATTGCCGCAGCCTATGCCGCGGACAAATTTACCCTTGTCCTTCGCTTGTCGGCGGCGCTTCTTCCTCGGAGAGGCGGCGCCGGCTGCACTCCGCACAAAGACCGTAAAACTCTACGCGGTGGCTGAATACTTCCCACCCATGACGGCAGCGGACTTTCTCTTCCAGTTCGGTGGCCACAGGAATGTCTACGTCCATAACGCGGCCGCAGTCCATGCAGCTGAAGTGGTAGTGAGGGTTTGGGTTCCCGTCGAAGCGGCTGTAAGTGCTGCCGAAGTCAAGCTCCATAATCTCGCCCATATCCCGTAGGAGTTTCAGATTCCGGTATACCGTGCCCAGGCTGATGTTGGGGATTCGCTTGCGCACCTGTTCATAAATCCAATCGGCCGTGGGGTGAGAAGTGGTACTGCGGAGGACCTCCAGGACTACCCGGCGCTGCCGGGTGGAACGGCGTTTCGGCTCGCGCCCTTTTTCCTCCTTAATCACGGATCTCACCTCAGATCCAATAAAAGTTACTAATAGTATACCATATTGAGGGCAAAAGTAAACCCTGTGGAGAAAGAAAAAGGCATTAGGGTCAACCTTCCTCAGCACCTTCCAGCCATCGGCGGAAAAAGTCCGTAAGGTCGCGCCCGCTCACCTCTTCGGCCACCTGAATGAAGTCCCGGCTGGTGGCGGTCCGATAGGCATAGCGCCGGTAATAAGTGCGGAGAATTTTCAGCAGGGTTTCTTCCCCCACCTCCTCCCGCAGCTTGAGAAAAAGGAGGCACCCTTTGCCGTAGACCAGGGCATTATAGGCCAGGTCGCTGGGAAAGGCGTCGAGCCTTCTGAGGACCGCCCCGTCACCGTTGGCCTGGCGGTAGGCCTCATACAGGCCGAGGAGCGAACGCGTCCCTTCTGCCGTTTGGCCGCGCTCTTTCTCGTAAAAGAGGAGGGTACTGAACTCAGTAAGGCCCTCGTCCAGCCAGGCTTCTTCCACTTGGTTATTCCCGACTACGCCGTACCACCACTGGTGGGCCGTTTCGTGCACGGCAATATACTCGAGGATGTCGGCATCCTCCCGGCCGTAAAACTGGCGCGCCAGGAAGACGAGGTTTGGATACTCCATGCCGCCCTGGTAGAAACCGGTGGCGGCCAGAGTAAACTGGTCGTAGGGGTAGGGGCCGAAGGTGCGGCTGAAGAAATCGAGCGCAGCGCGCCCCGCCTGGAGCACCCTGCGACCGCCGTCTCGCTCGGTCCGGGGAAAGTAGGACTGTACGAGCACACGGCCGACGCGGCCGTAAGCCGTTTCATACTCCCGGCTTAAGGCCAGGGCGAAGTCGCGCACCAGGCCGCTCTCCCAGGTAAGTTCCTTCGTAGGGCCGGGCAGGTCTTTAACCGAACGCAGGTTGCCGGTGGCGGCCACCTGGTACTCGTCGGGGACGGTGAGATGTACCGTGTATCGCGCCACCTCGCTGTAAAAAGGGTCACCCCGGTCGTAGTACGGGTCCAGGTGCCAGCCGGCGGCATCGTGAACGGCCAAGATGGGGTACCAGTTCCCCAAGCTGATGATCCCCTCGTTCTCCCCCAGGCGCCCTGGGTAATCAGGAACAACAAGCTCCCAAGTGAGGGTAAGGCGGGCCTTTTCCCCAGGAGCCAGCGCCTGCGGCAGGGTCACCTTAAGCTGGGTGTTACGGGCCTCCCAAGGCACGGGGCTTTCGCCGAGTTTAACCTCTTGAATGGTAAGGCGGCCCGGGCGCGTAACATCTTGCGAGAAAAGAGCGGCATTAGGATAAAGGTGGAAGTATAGTTCCGGGAGCGGTACTTCCTCGTTGTTCGTATATTCCACCCTGCTTATTCCGGATAGCCTCCCCGTGCTCGGGTCGAGCGAGACGTTTAAGTCGTATACTTGAGGGGTGAAGCCTAGAGCTTCCGGCACTTTAGGCGGAGGAAGGATGGGCCCTGCCTGCCGGGGCCCGTAAAGGTAGACGGCCGCCGCCAGTATCAGCAGGATAAGACCGGTTGCAGCAAAAAAGAGGCGCAGCCCGCTTCGTCTCTTCACCCCAATCCCTCCCTACCCGCACCTCTACATCTTTCTACTATCCTATTAGTTACTCCTGCCGCCTATGCCCGCGCTCGCCGGGCAGCCTACCATTTTGCTACCCGGAAAACTGATATCGTGCAAGCCGCTGCCCCGAGGGCCATCCCCCGCACGGCGCATTACGTACCGTCATTTAGAAGAACGCAGGCGAGCGAGGGAAAGCGAGGGCACTGTTTGAGGCCCGAAGGGCTGAGTTGTGCCCGAGCCCCGAGCGAGCCGAGTTCGTTCGTCCTCAGGTCGTTTGCGCCGTAGGGGGATGCCCGAGGAGGCAAGCGTTTTCATCCGTCTGCTGGCGCCGCCGGAGGCATGCTCGTCTACCTTAATTCAGGAAAACCTTCACAAATCCTTCACATCTACCTCAAACTCTCCTCAAAACTTCGGGTTATACTGAAACCGTACTCCAAAACAAACTTAAGGAGGCATGCACGGTGAAAAAACTTCTCGCCATGGGTATTGCCGTTTTGGTGCTGGCCTTGGTCGCCATCCCGGCTTTGGCCGCAACGGACACAGAGAAGGCCACCAACGACCTGGCCGCGCTCTACCAGCAGATGGTGAACCTCAGAAAACAGATTATCGATAAATACGTGGAACTCGGCCGGCTCACCCCAGACCAGGCGAAGGCCGCCAAGGACCGTATCGACCAAATGTACGAGTGGCAGAAACAGAACAACTTCCAGTTCGGCCCCGGGTTTGGTATGGGCCCCGGCTTCTGCCATGGCGGCTTCGGCCCGGGCGCCGGTTTTGGGCGCGGCGCGGCGTTCTGGAGTTACGGGCCGGGTTACATCTCCCCCACCCCGGCTCCGGCAGCCCAAAGCTAAGACCTGCTTCGTCTTATACCCCCAACCCTTTCTCGGCCCCGGGGCACCTTCCCCGGGGTTTTTGTTTTTGCCCGAGCTTAGAAAATAGAGGGAAGCAGGGGACATGGCCTTGGCCGGGCCCGGAAAGAGGATTATAGGCCTTGATCAAGAAAATAATAAATTGACTGCCGGAAGAAAGGCTCCGAGGCCGCAAATAAGGAGAAAGAAGGGGTTCACACATGTTGCTCTACGACCAGCGCAAAGAGGTCCTGGCCACCGCTCAGCAGCTGCTAAAAGGCGGGCTGGTGGCCGCCACCTGGGGTAATGTGAGCGCGCGGGACCCGGAAACCGACCTCATCGCCATTACCCCCTCAGGCATGCGCTACGAGATCTTAACCGCAGAGGACATCGCGGTCGTAGACCTGGAAGGCCGGTTACGCGACGGCAAGTACCAGCCCTCCAGCGAAACGCCCATGCACACCTTGATTTACCGGGAACGCCCCGATGTCCGGGCCATTGTCCATACCCACTCTATTTTCGCCACCGTGATGGCCACCTTGAAGCGGGAAATCCCGCCGGTGATCGCCGAACTCGCCTTGGGAGTGGGTGGAAACGTGCCGGTCGCGGATTTTGCCCCGCCGGGTACCGAAGAGTTGGGTAGGCGGGCCCTGGCCGGACTCGGGAAAGGGAACGCCGTCCTCCTGCAAAACCACGGTGTGCTCACCGTGGGGCCGAACCTGGAGAGGGCCTTCACCATCGCCGCCATTGTGGAGGATGCGGCGAAGATTTACGTCTACTCCTCTCTTCTCGGCACTCCGACCCTGGTTCCTGCGGAGATTTTGGCCGATCTTTTCCAAGCCTTTCAGAGCTACGGGCAACAAAAGGACTAACAAGAAACCCAAGTGGCCTCGTTGCCCGGAGCTTGTGTAGAGAAACCTCTTCTGGTAGAATTACCATGCAGGAATTATCGTGCAATAACTGTGCGGGGCGGTGGTTGAGATGCCGTCAGCCGAACGTGAATCTCGGCGCGTTGAACGCGAAGAAAAGCTTGTTGCTGAGCTTCGGAGAATAGTACCGCTCCTCATCGAAATCGGCGTGAGTTCGGTAATCCTCTTCGGCTCTTTGGCCCGGCACGAGGTCGAAAAAGACAGCGACATTGATCTCTTGGTTATTTGGCAGACTGGGCTCTCCTTCTTGGAACGCCTCGATGTGTTATACCGCAGGCTTCTCCCCACCGTAAGCCTTGATCTCATCTGTTATACCCCAGAAGAGTTTAATGAACTGCAGGTTAAAAATCCGTTTGTCGAACGGATAGCCAGGGAAGGAGTGGTCCTGTATGCGGCGCCCATACATTGAAGAGGCCAAACGCTGGCTCGCCCAGGCCCGAAGAGATCTGGACGACGCTGAGTTTAATACTTCCGGTGAACGCTTCAACGTAGCCTGTTTTCTTTGCCAACAAAGCGCCGAAAAAGCCCTGAAGGCTTTTCTGTACTCGTGTGGGGAAGACCCTTGGGGCCACTCCGTGGCCGAACTTGCCGCTCGGGCCGCTGCCGAGGACCCTGCCTTTACCGACCTTGTCCCCGAAGCGGCCCTCCTCGACAAGTATTATATCCCTACCCGCTATCCTAACGGGCTTCCCGGTGGCATCCCTTCAGCAGCCTTCGGCGCTCGGGACGCCGCAGCGGCTTTAGAGCTGGCTCGTAAAGTGCTGGAGTTCGTCGCGGCAAAAGTGCCCGCTTAAAGGCGCCAAAGCCCTGTGAGGCAACTCACAGGGCTTCCGCTTTGTTCGGTTGACGAGTTTTTGCGGCGCCTAGACGCGGGCCAGCCACTTTTCGTACTTAGGATCTTTACCGTGTACAACCGCAAAGAAACGGTCCTGCAAAGCCTTGACGATGGGGCCGCGGTGACCTTCGCCGATGATGTGGCCGTCGATCTCCCGCACCGGGGTAATCTCGGCGGCCGTGCCGCAGAACCAGACTTCGTCCGCCAGGTACAGCTCGTCGCGGGCGGCCTTGGCCACGACCACCTCGTAGCCCATATCTTTGGCCAGCTCGATGATGGAAGCCCGGGTGATGCCGCGGAGCACCGTCGGAAGCGGGGTCGTGTAGATCACGTTGTCTTTAGCCCAGAAGATGTTCTCGCCGCTGCCCTCGGCCACATAGCCGTCCGTATCCAAGAAGATGGCCTCGTCGTAGCCGCACTTTAGAGCCTCGATTTTGGCCAGGATGGAGTTGACATAGGCACCGTTGATTTTGCCCTTGGCCGGGAAAGAAGAGATGTAGTTGCGGGCCCAGGAAGCGATCTTGGCCCGAATACCTTTGGCCAGGGCCTCTTCACCCAAGTAAGCTCCCCACGGCCACACGGCGATGAACACATTCACCGGGCAGTTTAATGGGTTCACCCCCATCTGCCCCAGGCCGCGGTAGACTACCGGACGGGTATAGCAGCTCTGAAGGTGGTTGGCGCGGATGGTCTCCTTGATGGCCTCCGAAATCTCCTCACGGGTAAAGGGGATCTCCATATAGAGGAGTTTGGCGGATTCAAACAGCCGGTCAACGTGCTCCTTGAGGCGGAAAACGGCGGGACCGGTGTCCGTTTCGTAGGCGCGGATGCCTTCAAAGACGCCGCTCCCGTAGTGCAGGGCATGGGTGAGAACGTGTACCTTCGCGTCCTCCCAGTCGACGAGCTTCCCATCCATCCAGATTTTCTCCGTCTTGATCCCCATAGCCACCCCTTCCTTTCCTCCTTCCCCTCTTCTCGGCCGACCTTTACTCCAAACGCCGAACATCCCACTCGATGCCTCGCTTTTTAACGTTGCAAAAAACATGCCAGGGCGGAGTAGGCGAGGCGTGGCCTTACCGGTTTTCCCTCCTCTGCAAAGAGTTGCATGCGGGAAGACCTCTGCCTGCAGTATACTGCAGGTACGCCGGCGACCGCCGGCCCTCTTGGCGCGTCCGACACCTGGGGTAACCGGTCTTGACGGCCGGCGCCCTTGCTGCTATACTCAAAGCGAACAATTCACATTCATCCTGGCTAATCGTTCGGTAAATGCCGGGATATTCTTTTTTCTGCCGGTCCTTTTCCAAACAAGTAAAGGAGGAACGAATTTTGAGCCTGCAGGATTTACTGGCCGCGCTGGGAGTTATTATCAACGGTCTTCCGCAAGGGCTGCTCGCCCTCTCCTACGGGTTTGCCGCCCTACCTACCTCCACAGCCTTCTTCATCGGTGCCGCCGGCGCGCTGGCCTTCGGGCTGGTCGCACCCATTTCCTTCCAGGCGGAAACTATTACTCTGGTGGGCACCATGGGCCAAAACCGGGAGGAGCGCCTGTCCATGCTTATTTGGGAAGGCGCCGCCATGACCGTGATCGGGCTTATGGGCCTTCTTCAGGCTATCGTAAACTTTGTCGGCCCGGCGGTCACCAACGGCATGATGGCCGGTGTGGGCATTATGCTTACGGCGGTGGCCGTAAACATGGTGCGCGAAGAGCCGCTGGTAGGGTTGGCCTCGGCCGCTACCGCCCTTCTCGTTTATATGCCCACCAAGAACCTGGTTTACACATAGTCGCCTCCGTAGCGGTCTCCACCATTTTCGCCAACCTGCTGGGCAAGGTGAACCCGGTAGCTCACGACGGTGAGTACGAACGCTTCCTTCTGCAGCGGCCGATTGTTACGCCCCGCGTTCTGCGCGGAGCCGCCGCCCTTATCTGCCTAAACATCGGCGCGAACATTGCCTTCGGCAACATCACCGGGTCCATCGCCAAAAGCCCCGTGAATATCGACCACCTGGCCATCGTCTCCAGCCTGGCCGACTTCGGCTCGGCCCTTTTCGGCGGGGGACCGGTGGAATCCATCATCTCCGCCACGGGAGCTGCTCCGCACCCGGTGCTGGCCGGAGCCCTCATGATGGCCCTCATGGGCGTCATCTTGCTGGCCGGCCTGCTCCCTAAGCTGGGCCGCTATGTGCCCATGCAGTCCATCGCCGGGTTTCTTCTGGTGCTAGGCGCCATCGTCACCTTCCCCGCCAACGCCAAGCTGGCCATGGCAGCCGACCCGCTGGTAGGCGGAGTAACGGCCGCCGTGACGGCTACCACCGACCCTTTCTTAGGCATGTTGGCCGGTGTGGCCATGAAGTACCTAATCGCGCTGTTCGGGGCCTAGCCGTCCCCTCAGGAAAGGAGTGCTTTCAATGTCAACGACACCAACGTATCGCCTTAAGATCGCCGGTCTTGAGCGCGAGCTTCCCATCGTGGAAGTCGCCCCCGGCTTGGCCATTGCCAGCTTTGTCATCCTAGGGGATGCCGAGCTGGTGGAAGCGGTGGCGCCGGAGCTGGCACAGCGGCTCCCGCCGGTAGACTACCTGGTCTCGGCCGAAGCCAAAGGAATCCCCCTGGTTCAAGAGATGTCCCGCATCCTGGGCCTTAAGCGCTATCTGGTAGCCCGCAAAAGCGTCAAGCCCTACATGATCGACCCCCTGGTCACCGAGGTGGTCTCCATCACCACGCAGAAAAAACAGGTCCTCTGTTTCGACGGCAAGGATGCGGCGGCCGTGCGCGGGAAAAAAGTAGCCATTGTGGACGACGTCATCTCCACCGGCGCCTCCCTGCAAGCCGTGGAGCACCTGGTAAAGACCGCCGGCGGAGTGGTAGTTGCCCGGGCGGCCATTTTGGCCGAAGGCGAAGCGGCCGGCCGAGAGGACATCATCTTTCTCGAGAAGCTGCCTCTTTTTGAGCCGGAGAGGACCACGGGCCGTTATGTGGTCAAAAACGGCTAGATTAAGGCGAAAAAAACCCTTGACGCAGGAAAGCCTTAAGTGTATAGTTAATCTCAACAACTGCACAGGCAACTCTTATCAAGAGTGGCTGAGGGACTGGCCCAATGACGCCCGGCAACCAGTTGGGGAGCACCCAACCCGGTGCCAAATCCTGCAGAGCTGGCCCGCTCTGAGAGATAAGAGGAGGCGAGGAAGACCCTCTTCTTATCGAAGAGGGTTTTTTGTTGCCTGTGCAGGGCGCGCGCAGATTGTCCTTCTTCCGACCGGCCAGGATTTCCCGGGGTCCTGCTAGGCCGGTGGTCTCACTCTAAATCCATTTGGGAGGAAGAAGCATGCCAGAGCGCAAACCAGGTTTTTCCACCTTAGCCATTCATGCCGGCCAAAATCCGGATCCCGGCACCGGCGCGACCGCCGTTCCCATCTTTCAGACGACCTCCTACACTTTTCGGAATGCCCAGCATGCCGCCGATCTTTTCGCCCTGAAGGAAAACGGGCATATCTACACCCGTATTACCAATCCAACAGTGGCGGTGTTTGAGGAGCGCATGGCGGCCTTGGAAGGCGGTGTGGGAGCCCTGGCCACCTCTTCCGGCCAGAGCGCCATCTTCTACGCCGTAACCAACCTGGCCCAAAACGGCGACGAAATCGTGGCCGGAAGCAGCCTTTACGGCGGGACATACAACCTCTTCGCCGCTACCCTTCCGCGCTACGGCATCACCACCAGGTTCGTGGACCCGAGCGACCCGGATAACTTCCGGCGGGCCCTCACGCCCAAGACGCGCGCCCTTTATGTAGAGATTATCGGCAACCCCAAGCTCGACGTACCGGATCTCAGCGCCATTGCCGAGGTGGCTCATGCGGCCGGCATCCCGCTCATCGTGGATAACACCTTTGCCTCACCGTACCTCTGCCGGCCCTTCGAGTGGGGAGCCGACATCGTAGTTCATTCCGCTACCAAGTTCATCGGCGGGCACGGCACGAGCATCGGCGGGGTAATTGTGGACTCGGGCAATTTCGATTGGGCGAACGGCAATTTCCCCGCCTTCACCGCCCCAGATCCCACCTACCACGGCCTTTCCTATACGGAAACTTTCGGCAGGCAGGCGTACATCGTAAAAGCTAGGGTACAGCTCCTGCGCGACATCGGCGCGTGCCTCAGTCCGTTCAACGCCTTTCTTTTCCTTCAAGGTCTGGAAACGCTGGCCCTGCGGATGGAGCGGCATGCGGAAAATGCCCTGACCGTGGCGCGGTACCTGGAAAGT
>Ga0247720_100031_pt1 | contig 78830 bp, 93 predicted proteins | sample MSEWel2015_12_15_FD_189078 | JGI IMG/M metagenome (GOLD analysis project Ga0247720, IMG submission 189078) | Subsurface sediment microbial communities from gas well in West Virginia, United States - MSEEL Well Study Marcellus 3H_2015_12_15 | ecosystem: Environmental > Terrestrial > Deep... | reverse complement strand
TTAAGAAAGTAAAGTTGTAATAAATGGAAATTAGGATATGAAAGTTGTTTACAAAGTAGGGGTGAAGCTTAAAGGCTGAGCCCTGAAACACATATAAATGAAGCTCTCGGACTTTTCGAGAGCGTACAGAATTGAAATAAGGGGGGTGTGGGGATGACCTATTCCAGCCGGTATTTGAGAATAGCTGATCCCTTAATGGAGGGCATAGATGTTCAAAATGTTCAACAGCGCCTTAAAGAATTGGGTTTTTATGAAGGTGATGTGACCGGCATCTACGATAGGGAAACCGCTGAAGCGGTTCGAAGATTTCAACAACAGAATGGATTGACTGCCGATGGCATAGTGGGCCCTGATACTTGGAATGCCATCGGCATAAGCCCGGAATTCCTTGAGCTTTTTAGCTCTGAGTATAATATCACAGTGGATTTAGAGCAAAAAGAATTGACACTGAAACAGGGCGAACGATTCATCAAAGTATATCCTGTGGCAGTCGGAAAACCTTCTACTCCGACCCCTACGGGCAACTGGAAGATCATCCAAAAAACCGTCAATCCTGGAGGCCCTTTTGGTGCCCGCTGGATGAGGTTGAGCATACCCTGGGGAGGTTACGGGATACACGGCACTGACCAGCCCGAGACCATAGGGACGGCGGCGAGTCATGGCTGTATCAGGATGTTCAATGAAGACGTGATTGAGCTGTACGATATTGTACCTCTTGGGACGGCGGTCAATATCGTCGGCGTGACATTTACTGGGAGGGTACTGTATCTGGGTGTGGAACCGGGTGAGGATGTAAGAAGGATACAGGAGATATTGCAGGCTTTGGGCTACTATGATGGACCTCTGGATGCCGTTTACGATGAGGAGGTCAGGGATGCAATACTTGAGCTTCAAAGGGATTACGGTTTGATTCCCGATGGTGTAGTGGGGCCTAATACATATGGGGTATTGGAGAAGCTAAACGATATACTGCTGAACGACCAGGAGCCTTAACCTTCTGCCTTTGCTTGACTGGTTTTGTGTTCTGTAGATTGCGATGAAACAAAGGGATGTCAACATCCCTTTTTTGTTTTTGGACGATTTTAAGCATATTTAAAGACACTCAAGGGAGAATCTTTTTAAAAAGTATAAAGATGAAGAAGATGAACTGCTAAAAATGTGATAAAATATTCTCTGGATGATATATACATGCAAAATATAAGCTCGCTGCCTAATCTGCCGTTTCAAGCAGTTATACATCCCTGTTATGCCTCTAATTTACTAGGGATAGTTAACAACAAGGAGAAAGTTATTGTGTGCAATTTATAATACTCATAAAATTATGCGATAAAGGGGTATAAGATACATGATAAGCAACATTGGAGAGATATTGAAGAATAAAAGGTATTTCATATTGGATATGGATGGCACTTTTTACCTTGGAGATAGATTGCTGGATGGTTCTCTGGATTTTTTAGAGCGCGTAGAAAGGGCAGGTAAAAGCTATCTCTTTTTTACCAATAACTCATCCAAGAATGCGCTGGTGTATCAGCAAAAGCTGGCAAAAATGGGATGCAAGGTGGAGCAATCGAGGATTGTTACCTCGGGCATGGTGACGGTGGAGTATTTAAAGAACAACTATCAGAATTGTAGCGTGTTTTTGCTGGGCACACCGATGCTCTATGATGATTTTAAAAAGAGAGGCATAAGGTTGGTGCAGGACAAGCCTGATGTAGTGGTAGTGGGCTTTGATACCACCATTACATATGATAAGCTGTGTCGTGCCTGTAAATTTATCCGTGAAGGAGCACCATTCATCGCTACGCATTTAGATTTGAACTGCCCTACTGAGGATGGGTTCATCCCCGATTGTGGCGCCATCTGCGCTTTTATAACGGCTTCAACAGGGGTCAAGCCAAAGTATCTAGGTAAGCCTTTTAAGGAGACGCTGGAATATCTGCTAAAATATCTAGGCTGTTCCAAAGAGGATATCGTCTTTATAGGTGACCGCCTGTACACCGATATAGCCATAGGATTTTACCATGGGGTCACCAGCGTGCTCGTTCTTACGGGGGAGACCAAACGGGAAGATTTGGGGAAGTCAGATGTCAAACCTGATCTGGTGGTGGAGCGTTTGGCAGACTTGATACCGTTTATATAAAAAAACGGACCGCTGTATCGCGGTCCTTATGTAAGGGGTTTGGGGGTTTGGGTAACTTTACGTTTATTATCTTAACCAGCTTTTCAAAAATTAAACCTGGGGCCAAAAAAAATTTTAAAAATTGAAGGAATTTTTTTGTGCGATTGCGTTCTACATATGGTACAATGATAAATATGTAAAATTGTTCTTTAGGCGGGGGGATTAAAATGCCTGTCAAGCTTCTTTTGGATACCGATATAGGAAGCGATATCGACGATGCGGTATGTTTGTCTTATCTTTTGGCAAATCCCGAATGCCAGCTGTTAGGTATAACCACGGTAAGCGGAGAAGCGGAAAAGCGTGCAATGATGGCAAGCGTTTTATGCAACATAGCAGGGAAAGATGTGCCCATCTATCCAGGAGCCGAAGAGCCTTTGATAGGTCTCCAGCGGCAACCTGTGGCACAGCAGGCCAGGGTACTGGGAAACTGGCGGCATAAAACCAAGTTTCCTAAGGGTGAGGCTGTTGAGTTCTTGAGAAGAACCATACGCGATAACCCTGGTGAAGTGGTGCTGTTGTCCATTGGCCCTCTTACCAATATAGCGCTCTTGTTCAGGGTTGATCAGGAAATACCAAAGCTCCTCAGAGGGCTTGTGATGATGTGTGGTGTTTTTACCAATCGGTTGCCAGGAGTAGGTCCTCTGGAGTGGAATGCTATATGCGATCCCTATGCCACCGCCATCGTATATGATACCGAGGTCGCGCTTCACCGCTCAGTGGGGTTGGATGTCACCTGCCAGGTGACCATGAAGTCTGACGAGGTGATGAGAAGGTTTACATCCCCTTTGCTTGAACCGGTTCTGGATTTTGCTTCTGTATGGTTTGAAAAGGCAGATCAAATTACTTTTCATGACCCCCTTGCTGCAGCTACCATATTTGAGGACAAAATATGTGTATTTCAGAGGGGAAAAGTGGAGGTAGAGCTTGCCAGCGACAGGTTGAAGGGGATGACGCATTGGAGCTTAGACGTTGACCATGGCAACCATGAAGTAGCCGTTGATGTAGATCGCGATAGGTTTTTTGAGCATTATTTTTCTGTATTCACTTAATTCCAAATTGGAATGCTAAGTTTCGGCGTTAAATTTTAAAAGTGCTTTGCCTTGGTTGTTCATCAAATAGTTAATTGGTATACACTGTCAAACATAAACGTATAACTAAATTTAAAAAATGGAGGGAAATCGCATGAAAGATGCAATAAGGGTTGGAATAGTTGGATATGGTAACCTTGGACGGGGAGTTAGAATGGCAGTCAAACAAAACCCGGATTTTCAATTGGTGGCTGTGTTTACGCGCAGGTCACCGGATCAGGTAAATGCTGATGGCGTCAAAGTAGAACATATTTCACGTCTGGAGGATTACAAGGGGCAAATCGATGTTATGATCCTGTGCGGGGGTTCTGCTACTGATCTACCTGTTCAGGGGCCGGCCGTCGCCGAGATATTCAATACCGTGGACAGCTTTGATACCCATGCCAGGATTCCCGAGTATTTTGCCAAGGTGGATGAAGCGGCCAGGAGAGGTGGTAACCTCAGTTTGATTTCCACCGGCTGGGATCCAGGCCTGTTTTCATTGATGAGGGTACTTGGGGAGGCCGTCCTACCCGAAGGGCATACATATACCTTCTGGGGCAAGGGAGTAAGCCAGGGGCATTCAGACGCGGTCAGAAGGGTGCCGGGAGTAAAAAACGCCATTCAATACACCATTCCAGTGGAGGATGCCATTCGCAGGGTGCGAAACGGGGAAAACCCTGAGCTTACCACTCGAGAAAAGCATGTGCGAGTATGCTATGTTGTTCCTGAAGAGGGCGCTGATTTAAAGCGCATAGAGCAGGAGATAAAGAATATGCCCCATTATTTTGCTGATTATGATACAACCGTGCACTTTATTTCCGAGGAGGAGTTTAGAGCCAATCATTCAGGCATGCCCCATGGAGGAATTGTGATTCGTACCGGCAAGACTGGCGAGTCGACAAAACAGAGGCTGGAGTTCAGCCTGGAGCTGGAGAGCAATCCCGAGTTTACCTCCAGCGTATTGGTGGCCTATGCCAGGGCGGTTTATCGCCTTGCCAAAGAGGGACAGGTAGGTGCACGTACCGTATTTGATATCCCCATTGCTTACCTTTCGCCCAAAACCGGTGAGGAGCTCAGAAAAGAGTACCTGTAATCTTCATGGTACAGGCAACATTAAAAGGTATAATAAGCTTTGCTTGACAGGTAAAAGAAAGCCTGTGATAATTAAGTATTGAGCCAGGTTTTTTAAAACCTCATTTTTGCATGTAAGAGCAGCAATTGGCTGTATATAAAGAGTATGGCTGGGAGGTGTACTATGAACAGAGTTGAACAGTTGTGCATAAACACAATTCGCGTGTTATCGGCTGAGGCAGTTGAAAAAGCCAAGTCTGGACATCCTGGTATGCCTTTAGGAGCTGCGCCCATGGCTTATACGTTGTGGGCACGGCATATGAAGCATAATCCTTGCAACCCAAAGTGGGTAAACAGGGATAGGTTTGTGTTGTCGGCTGGACATGCCTCAATGCTTATCTATTCGCTGCTTCACCTCTTTGGGTACGGCCTTACCATTGAGGACATAAAGAACTTCAGGCAGTTTGGCAGCAAGACGCCAGGGCATCCGGAATACGGTCATACGCCGGGGGTGGAGACCACCACTGGTCCACTGGGGCAAGGGTTTGCCAATGCTGTTGGCATGGCTTTGGCTGAGGCTTACCTTGCCGCCAAGTTCAATCGTCCAGGGTACAAGGTGGTGGACCACTATACATATGTTATAGCAGGCGATGGCTGTATGATGGAGGGTATAAGCTATGAGGCCGCCTCGCTGGCAGGTACCCTGGGGCTGGGCAAGTTAATCGTGCTATATGATTCCAACTCCATATCCATCGAGGGGTCGACCGACATCGCTTTCAGGGAAGATGTGGGCAAGCGCTTCGAGGCTCAGGGCTGGCAGGTTTTGCAAGTTGAGGACGGAAACGACATAGAGGCCATTGATAAGGCAATTGCTCAGGCAAAGGCCGAGACCACAAAGCCCTCATTGATCATAGTGAAGACCCAGATTGCATACGGCTGTCCTGCCAAGCAGGGTAAGGCATCGGCTCATGGGGAGCCGTTGGGAGAAGAAAACATCAAACAGATGAAGGAGTATTTAGGCTGGCCCAGTGAAGAGCCCTTCTATGTTCCTCCAGAAGTGAGGGAGCACATGAATGCCCTGATAGAGAAAGGCAAGAAGGCTGAAGAAGAGTGGAATTCGTTGTGGGAAGCATATTCCAAGGAGTACCCAGAGCTGGCAGAGGAATGGAAGGTATGGCACAGCGATACATTACCGGTGGATTTGCTAAATAATGATGAGTTCTGGAAGTTTGAAGGCAAAACGGCGACGCGTAACGCTTCTGGAGAGGTTATAAACCGTCTGGCGAAGGTCATACCTAATCTTATCGGCGGTTCGGCAGACCTGGCCCCATCCAACAAGACGACAATGAAAGGACGCGGGGATTTCTCGGCTGAGGACCGCACCGGTTCAAATCTCCACTTTGGTGTCCGTGAACACGCCATGGCCGCCATTGCCAATGGAATGGCGTTGCATGGCGGGCTCAGGGTGTATGTGGCAACCTTCTTCGTGTTCAGCGATTATATGAAGGCCGCTATGAGGCTGTCTGCACTTATGGGGTTGCCTGTGATCTATGTGCTCACCCATGACAGCATCGGGGTGGGTGAAGATGGGCCGACGCATCAGCCGGTGGAACACCTGGCTGCATTAAGAAGTATGCCCAATTTCACCGTTTTCCGTCCGGCCGACTCTAAAGAGACGGCTGCCGGTTGGTATGTAGCGCTTACCAGGAGGACAGGGCCGACGGCCCTTGTGCTCACGCGTCAAAACGTGCCTCTGTATAAGGAAACAAGTAAGGACGCATTGAAAGGTGCGTATATCCTTGTGGATTCCGAAAAAGAGGTACCCGATATCATACTCATTGCATCCGGTTCAGAGGTGCAGCTTGTGTATGAGGCCCACAAGGTACTTAAGGAAAAAGGGATTGATGCTCGTGTGGTGAGCATGCCGTCCTGGGAGCTGTTTGAGGAGCAGCCGGAGGAGTACAAGCAGAAGGTGCTGCCCGATGCTGTAAAGGCCAGGCTGGCTGTCGAAGCCGGATCTTCCCTGGGATGGCATCGCTATGTTGGACGCGAAGGAGACATCATTGCTCTGGATAGGTTTGGGGCATCCGGCCCGGCGGATGTGCTGTTTAGGGAATTCGGGTTTACCGTAGATAGAGTGGTTGAACGGGCTTTGGAGCTGCTCAAAAAGGCTTAACAGGTTAAAAAAGGAGCCGAGTTTCTCGGCTCCTTTGATGTTTCTAGCGGTTATCATGGACAGCTGCGACGCTAAAAATGGGCTAAAAGCTCTCATGCGCAAGACTATTTATACTCTCCAAACTTCTCGTGGCGCCACTAACCTCTCTATAGGTAGCCGGCGGTTTACTCCGTCATATAACAGGCTACGATCTCACCAAAATAAAACGTGTGATAGTCTGGAGAGGGATACCATTTCTGGATTAGCTGTGCATCCAGGTTTGCAGGTATCATATCCTGCTTGTATACCACTTTGCACTCGTAATGCAGCGTGCACTCTCCTATGATGGGAGCATTCACCTTTATGCCGGGGATTGGCGTGAGATTGCATTCCTTAAACTTGTCAAAATCGCGGCCCGATCTGCTGCCACAAAAAGCCAGCGCTTTTTTTAGATCCCGATTCAGCGGAACGCTAACGGTAAATTCACCAGACTGTTCAATAAGGCCATGGGTGTATCTTGATTTTCTGACAGGCACTAAAAATATGGGTTTGCCCCAGAAAATGGTGATTCCTCCCCAGCCGATGACCATGGTATTGGCTTTTTCGCCTTTGGAAGATAAAAAGAGGCCCCCCGACTTTAATTGATTTTCTACTTCCAAGATATACCTGTCATAGGGCACTTCTTTTATGTTCCTCATTTGATATTTCCTCCTTTCGACTTGTCAGCATTTTATTGTCTTGAATTAACATGATATGGCATCTGAAATATTCGCTTCAGTAATCTCAATATACTATATTTTTACACTTTTTTTCAACCTCAATTTCAGGAAAATGAATTTTTTCTGTGAAAACTTGTTTTAAAACTTTATAGTCATATCCAAAACTTTATGGTATAATTAGACTAAAAAATAAGAATAATGTGGGGTGATATTCAGATGGCGGCCTTTCAAATAGGGGTTATGGTTGATTCTTTTCGCGTGGAATTAGAAGAGGGCATAAAGAAGGCCAGAGAAGTGGGGGCTACAGGGATACAGATTTACGCCACATACGGGCGTATGGCCCCGGAAAATCTGAATGCAGCTCAGCGTAGGGAGATACTCGACATGATAAAATCCAATGGCTTGGTGGTCTCGGCCATATGTGGTGACCTGGGGGGCCATGGTTTTGCTAAGCCTGAGGATAATCCATGGAAAATTGAGAAGTCTAAAAGGATTATGGACCTGGCCAAGGATTTGGAAGCGAATGTCGTTACTACGCATATTGGCGTCATTCCGAAGGACGAAAATCATCCCAGATGGAAAATACTGCAGGATGCATGCGGTGAGTTGGCTGAGTATGGTGACAGCGTAGGGGCATACTTTGCAATTGAAACGGGGCCAGAGAAAGCCGTAACCCTCAAGAAGTTTTTGGACAGCTTAAAGTCAAGCGGCGTACGTGTGAATTTTGACCCTGCCAACCTGGTCATGGTTACAGGAGATGACCCCGTAGAAGCGGTTTATACCTTGAAGGATTACATAGTTCATACCCATGCCAAGGATGGGGTTATGAAAAAGCAGACCGATCCTGAGGTCATATACAACTTTTTTGCGGAGGGCGGAATAGAGGATCTGCGCCTTGAGGATTATTTCAAGGAGACTCCTTTAGGTGAGGGACAGGTGGACTTTGATCGATATTTGAAGGCTCTGTATGATATAGGTTACTGCGGTTTTCTTACAATAGAAAGGGAAGTGGGGGAGAATCCCGAAGAAGACATTCGGCAGGCTGTCATCTTCTTGAAGGAAAAGATAAAGTTATTTGAATGATTTAGGGTATATAGAAAAGTTTGAAGGGGGTAAAAATGATGAGCAGGGAGAGAGTAAGGATTGGAATCATTGGTGTGGGGTCAATCAGCCATGCCCACATACAGGCATATAAGCAATTACCACATGTGGAACTGGTGGCGGCTTGCGATATCAACGCCGAAAGGGCCGAAAAGGTGGCAAAGCAGTATGGCATCCCCCATGTATATGCTGATTACGACGAGATGTTTAAAGAAGTTGAACTGGATGGGGTGAGCGTGTGCACCTGGAATAATGGCCATGCCCCTGCCACCATTGCGGCCTTAAAAGCTGGGGTCAATGTTCTGTGCGAGAAGCCGCTTGCATTGAATGCCCAGGAAGCTCAGGCTATGGTTGATACTGCAGAGAGCACAGGAAAGCTTTTGATGGTAGGTTTTGTAAGGAGATTTGGCGAAAACGCTCGGTTCTTGAAATCCGTCATTGAACAGGGTGAGCTAGGTAAAATATACTATGCCAAGACCGGATGCATAAGGCGGTGCGGCAATCCGGGTGGGTGGTTTTCCGATAAGAAACGTTCGGGAGGAGGGCCGCTTATTGACCTGGGCGTCCATATCATCGACCTCGTGTGGTTCCTGATGGGCAAACCCAAGGCTGTATCGGCTGTGGGTTCTACTTTTAACTATATCGGCTCTCGATCCCATATAAAAGGGATCAGCTGGTATAAATCGGCTGATTATAGCGAGTATAACGATGTGGAAGATAGCGCTGTGGCAATGGTGAAATTTGATAACGGTGCCACAGTGTTTGTTGAGACCAGCTGGACGCAAAATATAAAGCAGGACCATCTGTATTTGGAATTGTATGGTTCAAAGGCGGGGGCAATTTTGGAGCCCGAATTGCAAATAATGGGTGAAAAGGATGGATATCTTGTGGATTGGACGCCCAAAATGGATGCGACAAAGAGCAGCGTTCAGGTGATGTTCAATAAGGAGATTGCGCATTTTGTGGATTGTATCTCAAACGGCACTCCATGTTTGAGCCCCGGGTCGGATGGCCTAGAGATAATGAAGATACTGGATGCCATTTACAAGTCGGCTGAAACGGGGAAGGAAGTCGCTATAGATTAGAACGGAGGGAATTATGACGGATATTATATCGATTGTGATTGCTGCAGTAGCCATCTATTTTATCATGAAAATTACTTTTAAACTGTTAAAGGTGGTTTTGGTGCTAGCTGTTATTGCTGTGCTGGCATATATACTGATGAATTATGGCTTTTTAAGCGGGCAGTTTTAAAATTGATAGCTTGTAATTTTAATCATGAATAAGGACGATAGAGTAGGAATTACCTGAATTTACGCCGGTGGAAATAGGAGAGCGTAATCTTAGTGTAGTGTTGTATATTGTAAGTATAAAGGCATGGCATAGTGCTATGCTTTTTTTGTGTGTTATGATGTGAATATTTTCTGTTTAATCTGGCAGAATATATAAGAAAATTTATACGGCAGGTAAATCAAATGGCTGGTAAAGTAGGATGTGCGGTGTGCGGTTATTCGACTGATGAGGACCTTGTAGGAGGATGTTCCAAAGTTAATGCGCTTGGGAATCTAATGAAATAGTATTAAATACCACAGAAAGAAAAAATCAGAATTACAGATTTATACTTGACAAAAACAAAAGAATTATTCTAATATGATTAGTACGGACGTCCGAATGACTTCACTGGATTATCCATCTGGTCATCCTCGTTTAAGGGTTTATTGAAGAAATTGTTTGATGATATAGCGGAATTGATTGAAGAAAATATATTTTCGAAAACCACTTCAGGTGTAAACCTTAAAGGGTATTCGCCAAAATCAATAGCGCGAATGATACTTGGTTCGATATTTGGCGTAGCGATTCAGGTGATACTGGATCCTGAACAAAAGGAAATACCAGATGCATTGGATGCTATCAAAATAATATTGGAAGGGTACGAGTAAAATATGTTTTATAATTTATTAAAGATTATCGTAAAAATTCTGTTTAAGACAATATGGAAGCTTAACATAGAAGGAACAGAAAATATTCCGGGTAAAGGACCACTAATAATAGTAGCAAATCATTCAAGTTTACTGGATGGTTTTGTAATGATTGCGGTATTTAAATTTAAATTGACTTTTCTTTCTGCGGCATATTTGTTTGATATACCTATGGTAGGATTTATTTTGAAAAAATTAGGTGCAATTCCAGTAAGTACAAAACGAAAAACTGTTAGTTCTGTAAGGACAGTAAAAAAAGTATCGGAAATATTAAAAAATAATGGGGTTCTCATGATATTCCCTGAAGGCGGAATAAAAGGGAATAATAAAATAAATGATATAAAAGCAGGTGCAGCATATTTTTCGGTTAAAAGCAAAATATTGGTATTACCTGTTGCAATATTTGGTACAGAGCAAATTTTGCCTACTGGACGAATAGTGCCGCACATAGTAGGTAACGTTACCGTAAAAATAGGAAATCCAATAATTCCAAGAGATAATATTGAAGATATGTCAAAACTGATAGTAGAACACCTAAACAAATTAATGGATGGTGAGGTAAAATGAGACCAAAAGTTGGGTTAATACTTGGAGGGGGCGCAGCCAGGGGTTATGCCCATTTGGGTATCTTGAAAAAGTTAAGCGATGAAAACATACCTGTTGATTTTATAATAGGGACAAGTATGGGAGCATTGATAGGGGCTTTGTATGCTTCTAACAATGATATTAATAAATTACTCTATGATGCAACAAAAGAACTTTCATTGCTAAATCTTATTAAGCTGGTTGATTTGGGAATTCCATTAAAAGGCTTTGTAAAAGGTGATAAAATAGAAAAATTTCTATCAAATTACATAAAAAATGATTTTAAAGATTTAAGTATACCTCTTTATATAGTAGCAACAGATGTAAAATCCGGTAAAGAAGTTGTCTTCTCTGAGGGCTCTTTATTAAAAGCTGTAAGAGCAAGCATATCAATACCAGTAGTATTTGAACCTGTGGATATGCATGGGGTAAAATTAGTGGATGGATCAGTAGTCAATTTTGATGCAAAGGAATTAGCATATAAGTTGGGTGCGGATATAATTATTATCTCTGATGTTAGGGCAGATATGGATAATAATTCTATCTTCGCGCTATTTTATCATGTGATAAATTATATAAAAAATGCGATCAACAATATAGGCAATGCAAACAAATATATGTATGTGGAAAGATATGTTAATTCTAAAAGGGTCCTTCCTGAAATTTTTGTAATAATGAATATGGCTTTACGATTGTTATGCAACAACACAAATGGGACAAATAAAGCATATAAAGATACAAAAGTTTACATAATAAAACCCCAGGTTAAGAATATTAAATGGTTTAGATTTGACTGCGCCGAAGAGTGTATAAAAAAGGGATTAGAAGCTGCTGAATCAGTTATTATGCAAATAAAAGAACAGCTAGAAGACATTGTAAAGGAATAAAGCCACGACTCTCGGAAAGTCCGAGTCGTCGATTGGACTCTTAAATGAAAAAATATTAAACATAGGGGAAGTTTTTAATGAGATTTTCCATCTGGCGTTTTCTTATAACATTATGATTTCCAGCGAATTTACAATGCTTGCTAAATCCCTTGTTACTCTGGAAGGAGTGGTTGAAAAACTTGATCCGGAGCTTAGTATTTCCGGAGCTTAGTATTATTGAGGTTGCAGAACCTATTGCAAGGAAACTTATGTATAAGACTCTTTCACCTGAAAAGCTGAGGAAAGAACTTCTGAGTGGAGTTGTGGACTATGGAAATTTAATAAGGGAATTTCCTATCTTCATGCTTAATTTTTTAAGAAAAATGGAAGATGACGAGTTTGCCATGCAGTTTAGGCTGAAAGACATTGAACACATCGAAAAATGTATTAATAGGATTTTCAATAGGGTTTCGTTCAGTATCGTATTGGTGGCTGTCAGTATAATAATAGCGGGGATCATTGTGGGATCAGGTATGAGTGCCCATACTGGTATAGAGATATATTTTCTTAACTTAACCGTTTTAAGAATAGGTCTGATCATTGCAGCGATAATTATTATCGGTTTAGTTTAGTACTTTCGGTGTTCAGATCAAATCGCTTTCGAAGGCAGCATTTAGAGTCATGATCTTTGACCCAAATATAGATAATTAAGTGCAGAAATTACGGGACTGATAATAATACAATATTACGGTATAAAAAAGAAGGCAGCTGGTCAATCCAGCTGCCTTCCTGATTCTACCCAAAGCCTATCTGCCACTTTGCCCCATTCTTCGGCTACCTTTTCGCATTTAGCAGCAAGTTCATCTATTGGCTCCTTATCTATAGGTTGTGTGGAATAAGCGTTGGAACGGTGAACCATTTCCCTCAGTTTTTGGGGATTATCAAGCAATGGACAGGGTCGCAGATGGTTTTTGTTAAACGGATGGTTGTTTTTGTATTCCATGAAAAGTGGCGATTTTAGAGCTTCCAGTAGGCTCACATCTTTGATGTTTACGTTGGCATAGTGGATAAAAGCACAGGGTTCCACATCACCGTTGGCGTTGATATGGATGTAGTGCCTTCCACCGGCGATACATCCGTGTACGTATTCGCCATCGTTCCAGAAGTCAATCAAGAATATGGGCTTTTTATCGCGGAATTTTCTGACCTGATGATACATGTACTCCCTTTGCTCAGGCGTTGCCAGAAGATTGAGATCAGCATCTTTGCCCAGAGGCATGTAGGTGAAATACCAGCCGAACAGGCAGCCCTTCTCTATCATGAAATCGATGTATTCTTCTGAGCCTACCTCTTCTGTGTTATAGCGGTGGTAGCAAGCCGAAAAGCCAAATCCTATGCCGTGCTGTTTTAATATGTCCATGCCCTTCATTACCTTTTCAAAGGTGCCCTTACCCCGCCGCATGTCGGTCGTTTCGCCTATGCCTTCCACGCTGATGGCAAATATCATATTGCCCAGCCTTTGTACTTCTCTTGCAAACTCTTCGTCTATAAGCGTTCCGTTGGTGAAGGCTAAAAACAGGCAATCGTTGTGCTTTTCCGCAAGATAGAGTATGTCCTTTTTGCGTACTAGGGGTTCACCGCCCGATAGAACGTACATATAAACTCCAAGCTCTTTGCCTTCTGTAATTATTCGGTCCATGGTGTCGTTGTCCAATGAGGCTGCTTTGTCGTATTCTCCTGCCCAGCACCCGGTGCATCTCAGGTTACATGCAGCGGTGGGATCCATCAGTATTGCCCAAGGGATGTTGCATTTGTGCTTTTCCTTCATAGCATCTATCACAGGGTTCCCTGCCATTCCAGCATTTACAAAGTAGTTGATGAGAAACTTCTTTTGGACGTTTGGATGCGTTTCTGTAAGCACCCTATGTATCAATTTGTTCCAGTTGTTGTCGGGATCGCTTATAATTTTCCGGAAGGTGTTAATGGCGTTTTTGTGGTTTTCTTTAACCGCTATCTTTTCAGCCCAATTTAATATTTTAGGCAGGTTGTTTATAGGGTCTTTTTCCAGATAGCTGATGCCTTCTTTTAAAAGAAATGAACTGATCAGTTGATTTGCCCTTTTCATTTGCATTTCCCCCTTTTTTAATTATTAACATATGTGTCTAAATAGACAGATATGTCATTAAAAGCTTAAAAAAATTTATGCTTTAAGACCGTTGAGCAGCGCATAGATGTTATTCAAATGCTCTTGATATGAGATGTTGTTTGCAAAAGCTGCTTGTAACACAAAAGTCTCGACTAAAGTGGAGATAGTAAAGGCCATGGCTTTGGGATTGATTTTCTTGAATTCTTTTGCCTTTATTCCTTCCTCAAGCAGTTGTTCAAACATCTTTCTCAGTACGTTGATGCGTTTTTCAAGCTTTCTTTTCAGAATATCATTTTCTCTCTTTGACAGAAGCCACATCTCTACCATCATGAGCATTTTGTTTTTTTCCCTCTGATATTGAAAAGTGAGTAAAGAGATAATCATTTTTAATTTATCTGCTGCCGATAATTTCTTATTTTCCAATATATTTCTGCAATCAATTTCCAAATTTTTCGACAGCTGTTCAGCTACATAGTCAAAGATCTCGTCCTTGTCTTTAAAGTATTGATACAGCGTTGTGCGACCCATATTGCACTCTTTGGCTATGTCTGCCAGGTTTGTTCTGTGATATCCTTTTTCGATAAAGACTTTCATGGCCTTTTCTACGATTTCTTGCTTTTTCTGCTCGAAATCAACGATCTTTGGCAATAAAACATCTTCCTTTCTACATCGTTTTTGCAAATGCTTGTATCATTCCATATTATACCCGATAATGGACACGTGTGTCAATAAAATATGGGTTTGTTCGATTGATTTTTCATGTAAAAAATGTTAACATAATAATGTATTGGAGCAACTTTCCTGGTCGATGATGGCGCGTAAGCGTAAAGGCGTTGAAGCTGTGAAGCCGAAGTAAATATCGATGGTGTGTTGGTCATCTTCGTTATGACCGTCTCTAAAGGTGGAATTAATTCGGTCAGTTTAAAAAGAGGAGAGGTGTGTTTTAAATGAGTAAAACCATAAGGGTAACGGTATGGAATGAAAACCGGCATGAAAAGACCGATAAAAAGGTGGCTGAGATCTATCCTAAAGGGATCCATGGGGCCATTGCGGATTTTTTGTCTCAAGAATCTGACTTTGAAGTAAGGACAGCTACGCTGGACGAGCCAGAGCATGGGCTTACTAAAGAGGTACTGGATTCCACTGATGTGCTCATCTGGTGGGGGCACATAGCGCACAATGAGGTACGAGACGATGTTGTGGACAGGGTATACGATAGGGTTTTAAACGGGATGGGGCTCATTGTCTTGCATTCAGGGCATTTCTCCAAGATATTCAAAAAGCTGATGGGTACGAGTTGCGATTTAAAATGGCGTGAGATAGGAGAGAAAGAGCGCATTTGGGTGGTGGAGCCTGGGCATCCCATTGCAGAGGGTTTAGGCGAGTATTTTGAGATCCCACATGCTGAGATGTACGGCGAACGGTTTGATATTCCTGCGCCTGATACGCTGGTGTTTATAAGCTGGTTTGCCGGAGGGGAAGTGTTCCGGAGCGGCTGCTGCTATAACCGGGGACGAGGGAAGGTGTTTTATTTCAGGCCGGGGCATGAGACATTCCCGATTTTTTATCAGCCAGAAGTGCAGCGCGTCATAAAGAATGCGGTGAGATGGGCTGCTCCTGTCAATGGACCTGTGCCTCATTTTGGCAATGTGAAACCGTTGGAGAACATATAAGGTGATAAAGGGGCTGAACTGAAGATTCAGCCCCTTTTGTAGTGCGACTTTTTGGTGTATAATAACTACAAAGTTCTTGGCTGTGGAGCTGAAATAGATGAGAGAGCTGCTTGAGCGTTTGGAGAAGAGATTGAATAAGAAATTTGATGAGCTCGACGTGAGAATGGTGCATCCTCTTGTCCTGGCGTATATAGGCGATACCATTTATGACCTTTTTGTGCGAACCTATTTGGTGATGGCCTATAATGTGCCGGTGCATCAACTGCATGTAAAGGCTATCGATTTTGTTCGTGCAAAGGGACAAGCCGATACCCTTCGCCATATCGAGAAGTTTTTGACCCAGGAGGAGCTGGATATCGTAAGAAGGGGTAGAAATGCCAAACCAGGGACCATGCCCAGGAATGCCACTGTAGCCGATTACAGGTTGGCCACAGGATTTGAGTCGCTCTTGGGGTATCTGTACTTGATGGGCAAAGACGAAAGGTTGTTTGAAATACTGGACTATATATTAGACAATGCCAAAGAGGGGGAAAAAGGTGAGCGAGGTTAAACTGCATGTGGAATTGTTGAGCTACACGCCCAACCCGGAAGAGGTTGTGGCTATGGCTGCCAAGCTGTGCTATTCGTCAGCTGATATAGATACTTTGAAGGAAGGGATTGCAAGCAGGGACCAGTCAAACTTTATATCCAAGCTTGTTAAGATGGGACATCTGTCGCCAATCGAACACGCAAGCTTTACCTTTGGCGTGGAAGGCGTATCCAGGAGCTTGCTGGCACAGATAACACGTCACCGAATTGCCAGCTTCAGCGTAAAATCGCAAAGGTATGTGTCCGAGAGGTCGGAAGACGGTAGGACTTTCAATTACATAATTCCTGAGAGCATAAAGGCTTTGGGGCAGTCATATATAGATAAATTCGAGCAGCAGATGGCCACCATCCAAAGCTGGTATGATGAATGGGTGCAATTGCTGGGCAATAAGGGAGAAGCCTCCAACCAGGATGCCCGGTTTGTCCTGCCTAATGCAGCCGAGACGAAGTTTTTAGTCACCATGAACGCTCGTGAACTGTTGCACTTTTTTAGTTTAAGGTGCTGCAACAGGGCTCAATGGGAAATAAGGAATTTGGCCAAGGAAATGCTCAAATTGGTGCTGCAGGTGGCTCCCAATATCTTTATGAACGCTGGGCCGGGATGCATCAGAGGTGCATGCCCTGAAGGGGAGATGACCTGCGGAAGGGCCAGTGAAGTGAGAAGGGAATTTGAAGAGATCTACAGGGAGTATGGAGGATTAAAGTAGATGGGTGAGACGCATAAGGTAGAGGATTTTCAGTGGCAGGTGGAAGGCAGAAATCCAGTTATGGAGGCTTTACGGGCGGGCAAGACCATCGAAAAGATTTTGGTTGCAAAAGGAAGTCGAGAGGGTGCTGTCAGGGATATATTGAAAATAGCCAGGGAGAGAGGGATTGTAGTTCAGGAGGTTGACAGGAAGCGCTTGGACAGCATGTCCCAGACGGGAGCGCATCAGGGCATAATAGCCTTGGCTGTGCCGTATACTTATGTCTCGGTAGATGATATATTGGAGCGGGCTCGACAGGCCAATGAGCCGCCTTTTGTGGTGGTGCTCGACTGTATAGAGGACCCGCACAACCTTGGGGCTATACTAAGGACGGCTGAGTGCTGTGGCGTTCACGGCATCATCATTCCCAAAAGGAAAGCGGTGGGAATAACTCCTACCGTTGTCAAGGCTTCTGCTGGAGCAGCGGAATACATCCCCGTTGCAAGGGTTACTAATGTCGCCTCGACCCTGGAATATTTGAAGGAGCAAGGCCTGTGGGTGGTGGGAGCAGAGGCAGAAGCTACTCCATATAATCTGCAGGACATGAAAGGGCCGATAGCCCTGGTGATTGGGAGCGAAGGGAAAGGCCTTAGAAGACTGGTAAAGGAAAAATGCGATTACTTGGTGGGTATTCCTATGAAGGGGAAAATAAATTCTCTGAACGCTTCTGTTGCAGCGGCGATATTGATGTATGAAGTATTAAGGCAGAGAAGTTGATGATGTTGCAATGACATTCACTTTACAAAAAAAGATGTATAGCAAAGCCGGCCAAAGGCTGCTAATGGCTTGACTTTCGTGTATTGGATAATATATAATTTGAAATTGATGGGGTTGTGGAAGTTTATTTATAGGGTGTGGTTTGGGGGAGATAGGGGTGAAAGCTGAGGCTGCAGCAAACGAATACAGCCGTTTCCAGTTGATGCTGGATGAAGAAATAGTAGAGGATGCAAAAAAAGGCGATGCAGAGGCGTTGGAGTACTTGATATACAAATATAAAAACTTTGTAAAGGCAAAAGCCAGGTCATATTTTTTAATAGGCGCTGATCGTGAAGATATCGTTCAGGAAGGAATGATTGGGCTTTATAAAGCCATTAGGGATTACAGGCAGGACAAGCTCTCATCTTTTCGTGCTTTTGCTGAGCTGTGCGTAACTAGACAGATCATCACTGCCATCAAAACTGCTACCAGGCAGAAGCATATTCCGTTGAATTCTTATATATCCCTCAATAAGCCCATTTACGATGAAGAGTCTGATCGTACGTTGGTGGATGTCATTTCGGGAGCAAAGGTTTCCGACCCTGAAGAACTGATAATAAGCCGTGAAGAGTTTATGAACATTGAGAACAAGATCAATGAGCTTTTAAGCGATTTGGAACAGGAGGTTCTCATATCCTATCTGCAGGGCAAGTCGTATCAAGAAATAGCGGTTGATTTGGACAGGCATGTTAAATCCATAGACAATGCCTTACAGCGGGTCAAGAGAAAACTTGAGCGCTACCTTGAAGAACGCCACCATGAGGAAGGGGAATAAAAAAATTCTAAAAAGATGTTGACAAATGAACTGTGTCAAGTTACAATATATGTTGCTGTAGGTTGTGTTTGAAAAATGCGGGTGTAGTTCAATGGTAGAACTCCAGCTTCCCAAGCTGGCGGCGTGGGTTCGATTCCCATCACCCGCTCCAATTAAGTTTCTATTTTGTGCCCATGTAGCTCAGTTGGTAGAGCACCGCCATGGTAAGGCGAAGGTCACCGGTTCAAGTCCGGTCATGGGCTCCATTTATTAATAATCGGAGAAATGTTGCAAGGAAGGGCAGCGGCGAGATGGTTGTTGCAGTAAAAAAGAAGACGGCATAGTTTTTTATTTTTGCTTTTGGCAAGTTTTGTGCTGAAAATTGGACAAAAACTCTAAATGCAAATGCAGTTAAACAAGAGGAGGAGGAAAGAAGAGATGGCAAAGGCGAAGTTTGAGAGGACGAAACCGCACGTAAACATAGGTACGATAGGGCACGTAGACCACGGGAAGACTACGCTGACGGCGGCGATAACGATGGTGCTGGCCAAGTATGGGAAGGCACAGGCCATGAAGTACGAAGATATTGACAAGGCGCCCGAGGAGAAGGAGAGGGGAATAACTATCAACACAGCGCACGTGGAGTACGAGACTGATAAGAGGCACTATGCACACGTGGACTGTCCCGGGCACGCTGACTATGTAAAGAACATGATAACCGGGGCAGCGCAGATGGACGGAGCGATACTGGTAGTATCTGCAGCGGACGGGCCGATGCCGCAGACTCGGGAGCACATACTGCTGGCCAGGCAGGTAGGGGTGCCATACATTGTAGTATTTTTGAACAAGGTGGACATGGTAGACGACGAGGAGCTGCTTGAGCTGGTAGAGATGGAAGTGAGGGAGCTACTCAATGAGTATGAGTTTCCGGGAGACGAGGTACCTGTAATAAGGGGATCTGCGTTGAAGGCGCTGGAGGTAGCGCAGAGCGGCGGGGATGTAGAGAACGATCCCTGGTGCAAGGCAATATTTGAGCTGATGAATGCGGTAGATGAGTATATACCGACGCCGCAGAGGGATGTTGACAAGCCGTTCTTGATGCCGATAGAGGACGTATTTTCGATAACAGGACGTGGTACGGTAGCGACGGGTAGAGTAGAGAGAGGAAGGCTGAAGGTATCTGATACTGTGGAGATAGTAGGATTTGCAGACAAGCCGAAGGCGACGGTAGTGACAGGGGTAGAGATGTTCAGGAAGGTACTTGACGAGGCAGTAGCAGGAGACAACATAGGAGCGTTGCTGAGGGGTGTGCAGAAGGACGAGGTAGAGAGGGGCCAGGTATTGGCACAGCCTGGGAGCATCAAGCCGCACACGGAGTTTTATGCGCAGGTATACGTGTTGACGAAGGAAGAGGGAGGAAGGCACACGCCGTTTTTCAGCGGGTATAGGCCGCAGTTTTACTTTAGGACGACTGACGTGACTGGCGTGATAGAGCTGCCGGAGGGAGTAGAGATGGTGATGCCAGGGGACAACGTGAACATGAAGGTGAAGCTCATTACGCCCATAGCGATAGAGGAAGGTTTGAGGTTTGCTATAAGAGAAGGTGGCAGGACCGTAGGCGCCGGTGCTGTAACCAAAATCATCGAGTGATCTTAAAGTTTTAATAGCATGGTTGATAAAAGCGCAGGTAGTTGCCTGCGCTTTTATTGTGAATTATCAGGGAAAACTTCGTTTTGGGCCGAAAAATCTTGAAAGCTCATTGACAAGGGTCAAGTTTATATGGTAAATTAAAATAGTATTGATTTACAAAGAAGAAGTAGACAGCTGAATATAAACTGAAGTGAGGTGTAGGGGATGCGAGTAAATATCACGCTGGCTTGTTCGGAATGTAAGCAGCGGAACTATAATACTACCAAGAATAAGAAAAATGACCCCGATAGGTTGGAACTGAGAAAATACTGCAAGTATTGCAAAAAGCATACCATTCATAGAGAGACTAGATGAAGTGTAGAGCGATAAGAAAAGAGTTAAGGGTGTGAAGATGATGGCGAAAATTGCCCAGGGTAAAGCCGAGACAAAGGCGTCTGGTAAAAGGAAGAGAGTAGTGAAATATTTCCGGGATGTCATTTCAGAGGTAAAAAAAGTATCTTGGCCCGACCGTAAGGAGTTGGTGAATGCTACTATTGCAGCCATAGTCTTTATTGTAATCTTTGCAATAGTTGTAGGGATAGTGGACCTGATTTTAGGCCAGCTCCTTAAATTGATTACGTGATGTAAGGGAGGGGGGCCAAATTAAAAGGGAGGCCCTTGGTTTATGAGCGAAAAAGAGCAAGCAAAGTGGTATGTGGTTCATACTTATTCGGGGTATGAGAACAAAGTAAAGGCTAATATTGAGAAGATGGTGGAAAGCCGCGGAATGCAGGATTTGATACTGGAAGTGAGAGTTCCCACCGAAGAGCAGATCGAATTCAAAAATGGTAAAAAGAAAGTGGTTAGCAAGAAGATATTTCCGGGGTACGTATTGGTAAAAATGATTATGACCGATGAATCCTGGCATCTTGTTCGCAACACCAGAGGTGTGACGGGGTTCGTGGGTCCTGGTTCCAAACCCATACCCCTTACTCCTGAAGAGGTACGCATGATGGGGGTAGAGGATGTGCCCATCAAGCTGGATGTGGAAGTGGGCGATAACGTTCGCGTTACATCAGGACCGCTGGAGAATTTCATTGGGGTGGTCGAAGAGATTTATCCCGATAAGCAAAAGGTAAGAGTTTTAGTCTCAATGTTTGGCAGGGAAACACCCATAGAATTGCGATACAATCAGATACAGAAGATTTAAGGAGGTGTAAGAGATGGCCAAGAAAGTGGTAGCTGTGGTGAAACTGCAAATTCCTGCCGGGAAAGCCACTCCTGCTCCGCCAGTTGGACCAGCGTTGGGACAGCATGGCGTTAACATAATGGCGTTTTGCAAGGAGTTCAACGAGAGAACTGCCAAGCAGGCAGGGTTGATCATCCCGGTTGTTATCACCGTATATCAGGATCGCTCGTTTACCTTTATTACCAAGACGCCGCCTGCAGCCGTTCTATTGAAGAGGGCTGCTGGGATTGAAAAGGGTTCTGCTGCTCCTAACCGCGAAAAGGTGGGCAGAGTGACAAAGCAGCAGATCAGGGAAATTGCTGAGCTTAAAATGCCCGACCTGAATACATCGAGCATTGAGGCCGCGATGAGCATGATTGCAGGCACTGCCCGCAGTATGGGTATAATTGTAGAAGATTAATAAAAATTGTGGGAGGAAATTTTTCCGCCTAACACCACAAGGAGGTTGAGTCATGAAGAGAGGTAAGAGGTATCAGGAGCTTTTGAAGCTGGTGGACCGTACCAAGCTGTACGATCCTGAAGAAGCGGTAAAGCTTGTAAAGCAGACCGCCAATGCAAAGTTTGACGAAACCGTCGAAGTTGCGGTGAGATTAGGTGTTGATCCTCGACATGCTGATCAGCAGGTGCGTGGCACAGTGGTGCTACCCCATGGCACTGGTAAAACTGTTAAAGTGCTGGTATTTGCCAAAGGTGACAAGGCAAAAGAGGCTGAAGAAGCAGGTGCCGATTATGTAGGTGCAGAAGAGCTGGTGGCGCGCATTCAGAACGAGGGCTGGCTGGACTTTGACGTGTGCGTCGCTACCCCAGATATGATGGCTATGGTGGGTAGATTAGGACGAATTTTGGGTCCCCGAGGTTTGATGCCCAATCCCAAGGCCGGTACGGTAACCATGGAAGTGGGCAAGGCTGTGCGAGATATCAAAGCGGGTAAGGTAGAATATCGTGTGGATAAGGCAGGTATTGTTCATGTAGCCATTGGGAAGGCATCTTTTGATGAAAACAAGCTGCTTGAGAATTTGCGGGCTTTGATAGAAGCCGTCGTTAGGGCTAAACCCGCAGCTGCCAAGGGGACTTATCTGAAAAGCATTGTGCTGTCCAGCACTATGGGACCGGGGATTAAGGTAAACCCGGCGAAGTTCTAGCGATTTAAAAAATCAAAAAATATTTTAAGGCTTACCGCAGACAGTAGGTGCCTTTGAGCTTAAATGTGTTTACACAGCCTACCGAGGTAAGGTAAAGGGACGGGTATATACTGCCCTCTTACTGCCTTGCGGTAAGGGGGCTTTTTAATTTTTGCTTACCGCCGCTTTGAAGGAGGTGATAGAGGGGATGCCGGTCCGCGAAGAAAAAGTTCAAATTGTGTCCGAGATCAAAGAAAGGTTATCAAATTCAAGCAGCGCCATCCTGGTGGATTATAAAGGCCTGACGGTTGAGGAGGTCAATCAGCTCCGCAAGAAATTCCGTGAAGCGGGGGTAATCTACAAGGTATACAAGAATACCTTGATAGAGATTGCAGCGCGTGAGTTAGGGTTGGAAGGTTTGATCCCCCATCTGGAGGGTCCTACAGCCATAGCCTTTGGCGTGAAGGATCCAGTGGCTCCGGCCAAAATCCTATTGGATACCATGAAAGAGCTCAATAAGATGGAATTCAAGGTCGGAGTGGTCGACGGGAAGATAATCGATGTGGACGGTATCAAGGCGTTGGCCAAGCTTCCGTCCAGGGAAGAGCTTATTGCCAAAATGCTTGGCAGCTTGAATGCTCCCATTGCCAATCTGGTGGGAGTGCTCAGTGGCCCAATCCGGGCGCTGGTATATGCTTTAAACGCCATCAAAGCGCAAAAGGAAGCTTAAACAAAAAAGTACAATTGCCTGAATCAAAAAACAAATCAAAAAATTTGTAACGGGAGGTAGTTTAGAATGGATAAGAATCAACTGATAGAAGCTATTAAAAATATGACTGTTTTGGAATTGGCAGAGCTGGTAAAAGCTTTGGAGGAAGAGTTTGGAGTTAGCGCAGCTGCTCCAGTAGCTGTTGCTCCGGTTGCTGGTGCACCCGGTGCCGCCGCTGCTCCAGCTGAAGAGGAGAAGACAGAGTTTGATGTCATCCTTGCTGATGTTGGGCCAGAAAAGATCAAGGTTATTAAGGTTGTACGCGAGCTGACTGGTTTGGGCTTGAAAGAGGCCAAAGATTTGGTAGAGAGCGCACCCAAGCCGGTTAAGGAAGGCGTCAGCAAACAAGAAGCTGAGGCTGCCAAAGCCAAACTCGAAGAAGTCGGTGCCAAAGTCGAGATTAAATAACAGAGCAGCATAATGAAAGAATGAAAAGGGACTCTAAAACGAGTCCCTTTTTTATTGAAATTTTAAATTTCTCCCGTTGACATCTACACAGAATTATGATAATATTAAAAATTGCATTAGTAGGTAGGGAGGTCATAACTCGCTTACATTTTTTCTTCTGTGTTTATATTTTACACCGAATAGGGTATAAATTTCAAGGGAATAATTTATAATAAGGCTACTGCAGGTTCGCGGTTGTGTTAAAAACCAGAGGGGGACCTTTTTGTCATTTTTTATTTTTGACTTTTCCGTCGTTTAAAAGGGCCATATTGCTATGAGGGGGCACGTTTGTCAACGTTTAATAAATTTAAGGGGTGAAAAATTTATGGTGCATCCAGTTCAGGTAGGAAACAGGACAAGGATGAGCTATTCTCGAATTGATGAGGTACTGGATATCCCAAATCTCATTGAGGTTCAAAAGAATTCATATCAGTGGTTTTTAAAAGAAGGTTTAAAAGAGGTATTTGAGGAAGTTTCGCCCATCACCGATTATACGGGGAATCTGGTATTGGAGTTTGTAGATTACAGGCTGGAGAACAATCCGAAGTATTCGGTGCAGGAGTGCAAGGACAGGGACATGAATTACGCGGCTCCCCTGAAGGTCCGCGTTCGCCTCATCAACAAGGAGACCGGTGAGGTCAAGGAGCAGGAAGTTTTTATGGGAGACTTCCCTCTGATGACCGAGCGGGGTACATTTATAATTAACGGAGCCGAGCGCGTGGTCGTCAGCCAGCTGGTGCGTTCGCCGGGAGTTTACTACTCTGAGCAGACTGACAAAAGCGGCAAAAAGATGTATTCTGCAACCATTATACCCAATCGCGGTGCATGGCTGGAGTATGAGACTGATTCCAGCGATGTGATATACGTGCGCATTGATCGTACCCGCAAATTGCCAGTAACAATCCTTTTGCGAGCGCTGGGATATGGAACTGACAGTCAGCTTAAAGAAGCGCTTGGCGAAGACGAACGGCTGTTGAACACTTTAGAAAAGGATAACACCAAGACAGAAGAAGAGGCTTTAATTGAGATTTATAAGCGTTTGAGGCCAGGTGAGCCACCCACTGTCGAGAGTGCAAAGCAGCTTTTGACTTCGCTGTTTTTTGATCCTAAAAGGTATGACCTGGCGCGGGTGGGGCGCTATAAGGTCAATAAGAAGCTGGCATTGAGTGCTAGGTTGAATGGGCGTGTATGTGCACGGGATGTCGTGGATCCTTCAACGGGAGAGATACTGGCTGAAGCGGGAGAAAAGATTACGCGCGAGAAGGCCGAGATGATACAAAATGCTGGAGTCAATCAGGTAGAGATATTGCTGGATGATGAAAAGGTTGTAAAGATAGTGGGTAACCATTTCGTGGATGCAAAGCATTATTTGAGCTTTGACCCGCAGGAGGTTGGTATCAACGAAAAAGTACATTATCCTGTTTTAAAGGAGATTCTCGACCAGAATCTGAGCGAGTCGGAACTGAAAGAGGCTTTGCGGGCAAACATTAACAGGCTTATTCCCAAGCACATCATAGCAGATGATATTGTGGCCTCTGTGAATTATATTATTCATCTATTCAATGGCATAGGACACATTGATGATATCGATCATCTGGGCAACAGGCGTGTGCGGGCCGTAGGCGAACTGCTACAGAACCAGTTTAGGATTGGGCTGTCGCGCATGGAGAGAGTGATTAAGGAGAGAATGACCATACAGGATGTAGAGACGGTAACGCCTCAGGCTCTCATAAATATTCGTCCTGTGGTGGCTGCAATCAAAGAGTTTTTCGGCAGCAGCCAGCTCTCTCAGTTTATGGATCAGACCAACCCGTTAGCTGAACTGACCCATAAGCGAAGGGTAAGCGCTCTGGGGCCTGGAGGTTTGAGCCGAGAGCGTGCAGGCTTCGAAGTAAGAGACGTACACCACTCCCACTATGGTCGAATCTGTCCTATAGAGACCCCAGAAGGACCCAATATTGGTTTGATAAACTCTCTCAGCGTTTATGCCCGTATCAATGAGTATGGTTTCATTGAATCTCCGTACAGGAAAGTGGATCAGAAAAACAAGAGGGTAACTGATGAGATAGTCTACCTTACTGCCGATGAAGAGGACGAGTACGTGATTGTCCAGGCCAACGAGAGATTGGACGAAAATGGATATTTTGCAAACGAGCGCGTCATGGCCAGGTTCAGAGACCAGATATACGAGGTGCCTAGGGAACAGGTGGAATTGATGGACGTTTCGCCCAAACAGGTCGTGTCTGTAGCGGCATCGCTGATTCCGTTCCTGGAAAACGATGACGCCAATCGCGCTTTGATGGGTTCAAACATGCAGCGCCAAGCAGTTCCCCTCATACGCACCGAGGCACCTATAATCGGAACGGGTATGGAGTACAGGGCAGCAAAAGATTCCGGAGTAGTAGTGGTAGCGAAAGAGTCCGGAGTGGTTAAAAAGGTTTCGGCTGATCGAATTGTAATTAAAGAGGACGGCGGCAAGGAACAAGTGTATGAGCTTATAAAGTTTGCTCGCTCCAATCAGGGTACTTGCATAAATCAGCGCCCGATTGTAGAGGTGGGACAACGGGTTGAAAAGGGGCAAGTCATAGCAGATGGGCCTTCCACTGATCATGGCGAACTGGCTCTGGGGAAAAACGTTCTGGTCGGTTTTATGCCATGGGAAGGTTATAACTACGAGGATGCTATCCTGATCAGCGAAAAGCTGGTAAAAGAGGATGTGTATACCTCTATCCATATAGAAGAGTACGAAGTTGAGGCTCGTGATACCAAGCTGGGGCCCGAGGAGATAACCAGGGAGATTCCCAATGTGGGTGAGGACGCTCTCAAGGACCTGGATGAAAGAGGCATCATAAGGGTAGGTGCCGAGGTGCGGGCCGGAGACATCCTGGTTGGGAAGGTCACTCCCAAAGGCGAGACCGAGCTGACGGCTGAAGAAAGGCTGTTGAGGGCCATATTTGGCGAGAAGGCCCGTGAGGTCAGAGACACCTCGCTGAGGGTTCCCCATGGCGAGGGTGGAATCGTGGTGGATGTGAAGGTGTTTAGCCGTGAAAACGGTGATGAGCTGGCGCCAGGCGTCAATCAAATGGTAAGGGTGTATGTGGCGCAGAAGCGTAAGATATCTGTGGGCGATAAGATGGCCGGGCGCCACGGGAACAAGGGCGTCATATCCAGGATATTGCCCGAGGAGGACATGCCTTTCCTGCCGGATGGTACTCCTCTGGAGATAGTTCTCAATCCTTTGGGCGTTCCATCCCGTATGAACATTGGGCAGGTACTGGAGACGCATCTGGGTCTGGCGGCCAAAGCCCTTGGCTGGCATGTGGCTACGCCGGTTTTCGATGGCGCCAACGAGGAGGATATAATGGACGCCCTTGAGAAAGCCGGTTTCAGCAGAGATGGGAAGGTTACCCTTTACGATGGCCGTACTGGTGAGCCCTTTGAGAACCGCGTTACGGTAGGGTACATGTACATGATGAAGCTAGTTCACCTGGTTGATGATAAGATCCATGCTCGCTCCACTGGGCCTTATTCACTGGTTACTCAGCAGCCTCTGGGAGGTAAGGCGCAGTTTGGCGGTCAGAGGTTTGGCGAGATGGAAGTTTGGGCTCTGGAGGCTTATGGTGCTGCCCATACCCTGCAGGAGATGTTGACGGTAAAATCCGACGATGTGGTAGGACGCGTCAAGACATATGAGGCTATCGTAAAAGGTGAAAATATCCCAGAACCAGGCGTTCCCGAGTCGTTCAAGGTGCTTATTAAAGAGCTGCAGAGCTTGGGCCTTGACGTGAAGGTACTGTCAGAAGAAAAAGAAGAGATAGCTATCAAAGAGACTGTCGATGATGACATAGAAGAACTGGGCGTAAATATAGAAGGGCGAGAGAAGGATGAGGTTGTGGAAGAGCCGGTAGAAGAAAAAGATGAAGAGAAGGATTTTGAAGATGAGGAACTGGATAACTTTAATTTGGACGACATCGTGGACATACCTGGTTTGGAGGACCTGGACGATTTGGACACCTTGAAGGATATGGACGATGAAGAGCAAGACTATTAAAGAAGGGAGCGGAAGCTTCGGTGGAACTCAATAACTTTGATTCTATACAAATCGGATTGGCTTCCCCTGATAAAATTCGCGAGTGGTCTCGGGGCGAGGTTAAAAAGCCCGAGACCATAAACTACAGGACTTTAAAGCCTGAAAAGGATGGGCTGTTTTGTGAAAGGATTTTCGGGCCTACAAAGGACTGGGAGTGCCATTGTGGAAAGTACAAGAGGGTTCGCTACAAAGGAATCATATGCGATCGTTGTGGCGTAGAAGTTACTAAAGCCAAGGTTCGCCGCGAGCGCATGGGACATATTGAGCTGGCCGCCCCGGTATCTCACATATGGTACTTTAAGGGCGTCCCCAGCCGTATGGGCTTGCTGCTTGATATGTCTCCCCGAGCTCTGGAAAAAGTGCTGTATTTTGCTGCTTATGTGGTAATAGACCCGGGTGATACGCCTCTGGTCAAAAAGCAGCTTTTGACCGAAAGGGAGTATCGGGAGTACCAGGAGACATACGGCAACAGGTTCCGGGCCGGGATGGGCGCAGAGGCCATAAAGGAGCTGCTTCAGGAGATTGACCTGGATGCGCTGTCCAAAGAGCTGCGAGAGGAGCTAAAGACGGCTACGGGTCAAAAGCGCATACGCATTATCAAGCGACTGGAAGTGGTGGAAGCTTTCAGGAAGTCGGGCAACAGGCCAGAATGGATGATATTGGACGTAATTCCGGTTATTCCGCCCGACCTTCGTCCCATGGTGCAGCTGGATGGTGGCCGTTTTGCCACCTCGGACCTCAATGACCTTTACAGGCGGGTGATTAACCGCAACAACCGCCTCAAGAGGTTGCTGGAACTGGGAGCTCCTGATATCATCGTGAGAAATGAAAAACGAATGCTGCAGGAAGCGGTGGATGCCCTTATAGATAACGGGAGGAGAGGTCGTCCGGTTACAGGACCGGGCAACAGGCCGCTTAAGTCCTTGAGCGATTTACTTAAAGGTAAACAGGGGCGATTTCGTCAAAACCTGCTCGGAAAGCGCGTGGACTATTCGGGACGTTCTGTAATCGTGGTGGGGCCTGAGCTTAAGATGTATCAGTGCGGGCTTCCAAAGGAGATGGCGCTGGAGCTGTTTAAGCCCTTTGTCATGAAGAGGCTGGTTGAAAAAGGGCTGGCCCACAACATAAAGAGCGCAAAGCGCATGGTGGAGCGTGTAAGGCCTGAAGTATGGGATGTGCTGGAGGAGGTCATAAAGGAGCATCCTGTGCTTTTGAACCGTGCACCTACACTGCACCGTCTGGGAATTCAGGCCTTTGAGCCCGTTTTAGTGGAGGGGCGCGCCATAAAGATTCACCCGCTGGTGTGTACGGCATACAATGCTGATTTTGACGGTGACCAAATGGCGGTGCACGTTCCGCTGTCGGTAGAAGCTCAAGCTGAAGCACGCTTTTTGATGTTATCCATCCATAACATGCTAAAGCCTTCGGATGGCCGGCCTGTGGTATGCCCCACTCAGGATATGGTTATAGGGTGTTATTATCTCACCATTGAGCGTGAAGGCGAGAAAGGCGAAGGAAGGGTGTTCACAGGGCCCGACGAGGTGATAATGGCATATCAGACGGGTCAGGTGGGGCTGCATGCCCGCGTTAAGATGAGGGTTACAAAGGAGATAAATGGGGAAAAGGTATCTAAACTGATAGATGTGACGCCGGGCAGGGTTATATTCAACGAGGCCATTCCGCAGGATTTGGGATTCAAGGACAGAAATAATCCGGATGAGGCCTTTGACCTGGAAATCAATACTTTGGTAGATAAAAAGATGCTGGAAAAAATAGTTGACAGGTGTTACCGCAAATACGGCAATACCGAAACCGCCATTGTATTGGATAAGATAAAGGCGCTGGGTTTCCACTATGCTACAAAAGGCGCCATTACAATAGGAGTATCCGATATCGTGGTGCCCGAGGAGAAGCAAGAGCTGCTCAGGCAAGCTGACGAAGAGGTTGCACGGGTTGAGAGGCAGTATCGCCGTGGCCTTATCTCGGATGAAGAGAGGTACAACAGGATCATATCCATATGGAATGAGACCACCGATAAGGTCACTCAAGCCCTTTTGGCTGCCCTAGACCCGTTTAACCACGTGTATATGATGGCCAACTCTGGTGCTCGCGGTAGCATTAACCAGATTAGGCAGCTTGCCGGAATGCGCGGCCTTATGGCCAACCCGGCTGGCGTGATCATAGAGGTGCCCATACGTTCTAACTTCCGCGAGGGCTTGACTGTACTGGAATTCTTCATATCCACCCATGGCGCCAGAAAGGGATTAGCTGATACCGCGCTGCGTACCGCTGACTCGGGTTACCTTACCAGGCGTTTGGTTGACGTCAGTCAGGACGTCATCGTACGGGAAGAGGACTGCTTTGCGAGACTGGGAGAAGAGGTAAAGGGCTTTGAGGTGTCGGAGATAAGGGAAGGCAATGAGGTCATCGAGCCGCTCATCGACAGGATTTTGGGGCGCTATGCCGCAGAAGACGTCATAGACCCCAATACTGGAGAGGTCATAGTATACACCAATGAGCTCATAGACCACGAAAAGGCTGAGCGGATTGTAAAGGCCGGCATTCAAAAGGTGTGCATACGCAGCGTGTTTACCTGCCGTACCGAGTATGGCGTATGCGCTAAATGTTACGGCATAGATCTGGCTACCGGTCATCCCGTCAACGTAGGGGAAGCTGTTGGCATCATTGCCGCCCAGTCCATAGGAGAGCCGGGTACGCAGCTGACCATGAGAACCTTCCACACCGGTGGCGTTGCCGGCGAGGATATCACCCAGGGTCTGCCGCGCGTTGAGGAGCTGTTTGAAGCGCGTAAGCCCAAAGGATTGGCGGTTATCTCCGAAATTTCAGGTACCGTCAAGATAAACGATACCAAGAAGAAGAGGGAGATCATTGTAACGTCGCATGACGGAGAAACCAAAGTCTATACGGTGCCCTATGGTGCTCGAATAAGGGTAGAAGATGGGCAGCAGATTGAAGCAGGGGATGAGCTTACCGAAGGTTCGGTCAATCCGCACGATATATTGAAGATAAAGGGTGTAAAGGGCGTACAGGCTTATCTCTTGCAGGAGGTTCAAAAGGTTTATCGTTACCAGGGTGTAGATATAAATGATAAGCATATCGAGATAATCATCAGGCAGATGCTCCGCAAGGTGAGAGTGGAGGATCCAGGCGACAGCGATATGCTGCCCGGTGGACTGGTAGACATATTCGAGTTCGAGAGGGAAAACGAGAGGATTGTGCAGCAGGGCGGGCAGCCTGCTGTGGCCAAGAGGGTGCTGCTGGGAATCACTAAAGCATCGCTGGCCACCGATTCCTTCCTGTCAGCTGCTTCCTTCCAGGAAACCACTCGCGTGCTGACCGATGCAGCGGTAAAGGGCAAGATCGATCCTCTGATGGGCCTTAAGGAGAATGTCATCATCGGCAAGCTCATTCCGGCAGGCACTGGTATGAGCAGGTACCGCGATATCGAGGTGCGCACCGAAGAAGAGCTTAAAGCTCAGGAGGACGAGAATCAAAAGTCCAAGGAGACAGCTGCTGTATCCGTTTGATTTGAGCCATGGGAATATCCGTGTTATAAGGTGATGTTTCTGCTGGTATCGGGGTTGTTCCCGGTATCAGCAGAAAATAAAATATATTTTGAGTGGTGGGAGGCACAAAAAAGAAGCCCTTTTTGTGTCTAAATGTGTTGACAGGGCTGGTTAACAATGATAAAATACTGCAGTGTGTTGTCTTTTAGAATTTCAGTTTTCCGTGAAAGATGGGGGTAGCCATGTTAGAGGAATTAAAAAATGCTTCAGCCAGAACTGTTGGCACGAAGCAGACGCTGAAGGCTATCAATGCCGGTAAGGCGGTCAGGGTTTACCTAGCTAAGGATGTGGATGAGTATATCAGCGAGAGGGTAAAGAGAGAATGCGAGAAGAATAATATTCCCATTTTTTACGTGGATTCTATGAAGGAATTGGGTAGGATCTGTGGCATTGACGTAGGGGCTGCCACAGCTGCTATTTTGAGAGAGGCCGATCGAAAGGAGGTGTAGGGTAATGCCAACCATCAATCAACTGGTTCGCAAAGGTAGAGAGAAACGCGAATATAAGTCTTCCGCACCTGCTTTAAAGGGATGCCCCCAGAAGAGAGGTGTATGTATCGCGGTTAAGACAACCACTCCCAAGAAGCCTAATTCTGCCCTTCGGAAGATTGCTAGAGTCCGCCTCGTAAATGGTGTGGAGGTTACTGCATACATTCCAGGAATTGGACACAACCTGCAGGAGCACTCGGTGGTTCTGATTCGTGGGGGCAGGGTGAAGGACTTACCCGGCGTGCGTTATCATATCATACGTGGCGCTCTGGATGCTGCTGGCGTTGCTAATCGTCAACAGGGGAGATCCAAGTACGGTGCCAAGAAGCCCAAGAAGTAATGGGATGCAAAAAGCGATTGGATTTTTTGTTAAGGAGGGAATGTAATGCCGAGAAAAGGACCTGTTCCTAAACGGGAAGTGCTCCCTGATCCCATTTATGGAAGCAAGCTGGTAACCAAGCTCATAAACAAGGTTATGCGTGATGGGAAGAAGTCTCTGGCGCAGAGGATTTGCTATGAGGCTTTTGAGCTCATCAGGCAAAAGACCGGCAAGGATCCAATGGAAGTTTTTGAGCAGGCGCTGAACAACGTGATGCCTGTATTGGAAGTGAGGGCCCGCAGGGTTGGTGGCGCCACTTACCAGGTGCCGGTAGAAGTTACCCCGGATAGGAGACAAGCGCTGGGCTTGCGCTGGTTAGTTAATTATGCAAGAGAGCGCAACGAAAGGACCATGGTGGAGAGGCTGGCGGCTGAAATCATCGACGCCGCAAACAATACCGGTGGCGCTGTGAAGAAAAAGGAAGATACCCATCGAATGGCAGAAGCCAACAAGGCTTTTGCGCACTACAGATGGTAAAGGATATGCTTTTGCGCCATATGCTGAACCATGGGGAATGCTGGAATGCTGTCCTTAGGAGGGAGGAGGTGCAACAATGCCTAGAGAAGTAGCAATGGAAAAAGTAAGGAATATCGGTATAATGGCACATATCGATGCCGGTAAGACTACCACTACCGAGCGTATCCTGTTCTATACCGGTAAGATACACAGGTTGGGCGAGGTACACGAAGGTACCGCTACCATGGACTGGATGGTACAGGAACAGGAACGCGGTATTACCATAACGTCGGCTGCTACTACGGCTATATGGAAGGGCCATTTTATCAACATCATTGACACGCCAGGGCACGTGGACTTTACTGTAGAGGTCGAACGCTCGCTGCGCGTTCTCGATGGTTCAGTGGCGGTATTTTGTGCAAAGGGAGGAGTAGAGCCTCAGTCTGAAACCGTTTGGCGCCAGGCCAATAAGTATAAAGTTCCTCGTTTGGCTTATGTAAACAAGATGGATATAGTTGGAGCCGACTTCTTCAACGTTGTAAACATGATCCGCGAAAGATTGGGAGCCAATCCTGTCCCAATTCAAATCCCTATTGGGCAAGAAGCCGACTTCAGGGGAATTGTTGACCTGGTGCGGAATAAGGCCATATATTATCTGGATGATCTGGGAACCCAGAGCGAGGAAAAAGAAGTCCCTGACGAACTAAAAGAACTGGTCGAGGAATACAGGACCAAGCTTTTGGAAACTGTCGCAGAGCAAGATGATGAACTGATGATGAAATACCTTGATGGCGAAGAGCTCACAGAAGAGGAAATAAAGGCTGCGTTACGCAAAGCCACTATCTCTTTCAAGATAGTGCCGGTGTTGTGTGGTTCATCGTACAGAAACAAAGGGGTACAGCCTTTGCTCGATGCCATTGTGGATTATCTGCCTTCACCGCTTGACTTACCGCCTGTGGTAGGCACATCGCCTGATACCGGCGAGGAGATCGTAAGACATCCATCGGATGATGAACCTTTGAGCGCTTTGGCGTTTAAGGTAATGGTTGACCCCTATGTTGGGAAATTGGTGTACGTGCGCGTCTACTCCGGTGTGCTGAGGTCGGGGACCTATGTGTACAACACCACCAAGGGTACCAAGGAGAGAATCGGGCGAGTTTTGCGCATGCACGCCAATCACCGAGAGGAGATCTCCGAGGCCTATGCAGGCGACATAGTAGCAGTGGTGGGGTTGAAGAACACCATAACCGGCCATACCCTGTGCGATGAGAATAACCCAATAGTCCTGGAATCCATGGTATTTCCAGAACCTGTTATACAGGTTGCAATCGAACCCAAGACAAAGGCAGGCCAGGAAAAGTTGTCGGTGGCGCTGCAGAGGCTGGCAGAGGAAGATCCCACCTTCAGGACCTTTGTTGACCAGGAGACAGGCCAGACCATCATCGCAGGAATGGGTGAGCTGCACCTTGAAATCATTGTAGACCGTTTGGTCAGGGAGTTCAAGGTAGAGGCCAACGTGGGTAAGCCCCAGGTGGCCTATCGCGAGACCATCAAAAAGGCTGTCAAGGCCGAGGGAAGGTTCATCAGGCAGACCGGTGGTCGTGGTCAGTACGGCCATGTATGGCTTGAGGTTGAACCGCTTGAGCCGGGTAAGGGATTTGAGTTTGTCAACAAAATCGTTGGCGGCGTTATCCCCAAAGAATATATCCCGGCAGTTGAAAGCGGCGTTCGTGAGGCCATGGAAAGCGGCGTATTGGCCGGGTATCCAGTAATAGATGTCAGGGTTACCGTCTTTGACGGTTCATACCATGAAGTAGACTCGTCTGAGATGGCCTTTAAGATAGCGGCTTCTATGGCATTTAAGGAGGCCATGCAAAAGGCCGATCCTGTACTTCTGGAACCCATCATGAAGGTTGAGGTTACCGTTCCAGAAGAGTATATGGGTGACGTAATAGGCGATATTTCTTCTCGACGTGGAAGAGTCGAGGGCACAGAGCTGCGCGGTAATACACAGGTCATAAGGGCTTATGTGCCACTGGCTGAGATGTTTGGATATGCCACTGACCTTCGTTCAAAGACTCAGGGACGAGGTAGCTACGTAATGCAGATGTCTCACTATGAAGAGGTTCCAAAGAACCTGCTTGAGAAAATTATAAAGAAGTAAATTTAAAAAATTTAAGGAGGAGGAAAGAAGAGATGGCAAAGGCGAAGTTTGAGAGGACGAAACCGCACGTAAACATAGGTACGATAGGGCACGTAGACCACGGGAAGACTACGCTGACGGCGGCGATAACGATGGTGCTAGCCAAGTACGGAAGGGCACAGGCCATGAAGTATGAAGATATTGACAAGGCGCCCGAGGAGAAGGAGAGGGGAATAACCATCAACACAGCACACGTGGAGTACGAGACCGAGAATAGGCACTATGCACACGTGGACTGTCCTGGTCACGCTGACTATGTAAAGAACATGATAACCGGGGCAGCGCAGATGGACGGTGCGATACTGGTAGTATCTGCAGCGGACGGGCCGATGCCGCAGACTCGGGAGCACATACTGCTGGCCAGGCAGGTAGGGGTGCCATACATTGTAGTATTTTTGAACAAGGTGGACATGGTAGACGACGAGGAGCTGCTTGAGCTGGTAGAGATGGAAGTGAGGGAGCTACTCAATGAGTATGAGTTTCCGGGAGACGAGGTACCTGTAATAAGGGGATCTGCGTTGAAGGCGCTGGAGGTAGCGCAGAGCGGCGGGGATGTAGAGAACGATCCCTGGTGCAAGGCAATATTTGAGCTGATGAATGCGGTAGATGAGTATATACCGACGCCGCAGAGGGATGTTGACAAGCCGTTCTTGATGCCGATAGAGGACGTATTTTCGATAACAGGACGTGGTACGGTAGCGACAGGAAGGGTAGAGAGAGGAAGGCTGAAGGTATCTGATACTGTGGAGATAGTAGGGTTTGCAGACAAGCCGAAGGCGACGGTAGTGACAGGAGTAGAGATGTTCAGGAAGGTACTTGACGAGGCGGTAGCAGGAGACAACATAGGAGCGTTGCTGAGGGGTGTGCAGAAGGACGAGATAGAGAGGGGCCAGGTATTGGCACAGCCTGGGAGCATCAAGCCGCACACGGAGTTTTATGCGCAGGTATACGTATTGACGAAGGAAGAGGGAGGAAGGCACACGCCGTTTTTCAGCGGGTACAGGCCGCAGTTTTACTTTAGGACGACTGACGTGACTGGCGTGATAGAGCTGCCAGAGGGAGTAGAGATGGTAATGCCAGGGGACAACGTGAACATGAAGGTAAAGCTCATTACGCCCATAGCGATAGAGGAAGGTTTGAGGTTTGCTATAAGAGAAGGTGGCAGGACGGTAGGCGCCGGTGCTGTAACCAAAATCATCGAGTGATGAATTAATGGTAAGCCGATTTTACAAGGGGAATACCTGTGGACACCAGAGCTACAGCCGTTTTAAGTAGCCCGGTGGATGAAGCAGGAATATCCTGAAGCTTTAGTTTAAATGTGGCGGGCAAAACCTGCGTGGTATTTAAAGGAGGGAGAACATGGCGACTCAAAAAATCAGGATTAAATTGAAGGCCTATGATCACGTTTTGATAGATCAATCGGCTCAGAAAATAGTAGAGACTGCCAAGAGGACAGGGGCAAAAGTATCAGGCCCTATTCCTTTGCCCGTTGAAAAGAGCATAATAACCATACTTCGTGCTCCGCACAAGTACAAGGATTCCCGCGAGCAGTTTGAGATGAGGACGCACAAGCGCCTGATAGATATACTAAGTCCTACTCCCAAGACCGTGGATTCCTTGATGAAGCTGGATCTTCCTGCTGGGGTGGATATTGAGATTAAACTGTAAGCGGTAAAGAGCCACTACTAGGGAATGGAGGTTGAGACGAATGACGAAGGCGATTCTGGGTAAAAAGTTGGGGATGACCCAGGTTTTTACCGAAGACGGCTTGCTGGTGCCGGTTACTGTGGTTGAGGCAGGCCCTTGCGTTGTTACCCAGGTCAAGACTCCTGAAAAGGATGGGTACAGCGCTATTCAGGTGGGCTTTGAGGATATTCCCCAAAGGCTTTTAAATAAACCGTTAAAAGGTCATTTTGACAAAGCAAAGGTGCCATACAAAAGGTATTTAAGGGAACTAAAAGTTTCAAATATTGAGGACTATAAAGTGGGAAGCGAGATAAAAGCTGACATCTTTTCAAAAGGTGACAGGGTAGACGTAACGGGTTACACCAAAGGTAAAGGCTTCACCGGCAACATCAAGAGATGGAATCACAGCAGGGGACCTGAAAGCCACGGTTCTAAATATCACAGAGGGCCTGGTTCCATGGGTTCTAATACTTTTCCAGGTCGCGTTTTAAAGACCAAGAAGCTTCCCGGTAGGATGGGAGTGGAGAGAGTAACCATCCAGAACCTGGAGGTTGTTAAGGTAGATCCTGAGAGGAATCTCATGCTGATAAAAGGGGCGGTACCAGGTCCCAAGGGCGCACTGTTGATTATCAAGGAAACGGTAAAACAAGCAGCAAAGAAATAGGGGTAAGAGCTTTTAGAAGGGAGGAGAAGTTATGCCCAACGTAGCTTTATATAACATCGAAGGTACCCCTGTAGGCGAGATTTACCTGGATGATGGGGTATTTGGTGCAGAGGTCAATGAAGCTGCTATATATCAAGTAGTAAAGATGCAGCTGGCCAACAAACGACAGGGTACGCAGTCCGCTTTGACCCGCGGGGAAGTGCGTGGTGGCGGTAGGAAACCCTGGAGGCAAAAAGGTACTGGCCGTGCACGGCATGGTAGCATCCGTTCGCCCATATGGATTAAGGGTGGTGTAGTGTTTGCTCCAAAGCCAAGGGATTATTCCTACACGGTACCAAAGAAGATCCGAAGGCTGGCAATGAAGAGCGCGCTATCGTCCAAGGTTGCAAACCATGAGATCATCGTACTTGATTCGCTCAAGCTGTCGCAGCCCAAGACCAAAGAAATGGCAAGGGTACTGAAAAATCTCAAGGTTACTCGAAAGGCATTGGTGGTTTTGCCTGAGAAAGATGAAGTGGTGCAGAGGGCCATACGGAACATTCCAGGCGTGAAGCTTGCCTATATAAACACGCTCAACGTGCTGGATATCCTGAACTATGATGTGTTCATAGCCACCCAGGATGCCGTGCGCCGCATAGAGGAGGTGTACGCATAATGAAGAATCCCCACGATATAATCATAAGGCCGGTTTTAACTGAAAAGAGCTACAGGGAGATGCAGAACAGGAAATACACGTTTATAGTGGATATAAACGCCAATAAGATAGAGATTAAAAAGGCTATAGAAGAGATATTTGGCGTTAAGGTTGAGAAGGTAAATACCATGCGATACAAGGGCAAGCTCAAGAGAATGGGTGCCCATGTAGGGAGGACGCCTGCATATAAGAAGGCGATCGTCAAACTTGCTCCCGACAGCAAGGAAATCCCGTTCTTTGAAGGAATGGCGCAATAAGGAGGGATAGGGAATCATGGGTATAAAAGTGTATAAGCCAACCTCCCCTGGCAGGCGCAATATGAGCGTTTTAACTTTTGAAGAGATCACCAAGAAAGAGCCCGAGAAGTCTTTGGTGGTGCCTTTAAAGAAGCATTCTGGCAGAAATAATGAAGGTCGTATAACTGTCAGGCATAGAGGCGGGGGAGTAAAAAGGAAATACAGAATAATCGATTTTAAGAGGGATAAGGATAACGTTCCTGCTAAAGTGGCGGCTATCGAATATGACCCAAATAGGACTGCCAACATAGCCCTGCTCCATTATAAGGATGGAGAAAAGAGGTATATCATAGCTCCTTTGGGATTAAAAGTTGGCGATATTGTGATGTCGGGTGAAAATGTCGACATCAAGGTGGGAAACGCTTTGCCCTTAAGGAATATTCCTGTAGGGACAGTCATTCACAACATAGAGCTGTATCCGGGCCGTGGGGGGCAATTGGTAAGGGCTGCTGGCGGGGCCGCTCAGCTTATGGCAAAGGAAGGGGATTACGCCCATGTCAGGTTGCCCTCTGGAGAGATAAGGATGATACATTTGGATTGCAGGGCTACCATTGGACAGGTTGGAAACTTGGATCATGAGAATGTATCTATCGGTAAGGCTGGCCGTAAACGCCACATGGGCATACGTCCCACGGTACGCGGTTCTGCTATGAACCCTGTGGATCATCCTCATGGCGGTGGCGAAGGCAAAGCACCTATTGGACGACCGGCGCCTGTTACACCATGGGGTAAACCCACTCTGGGCTACAAGACCAGGAAAAAGAATAAGGAATCCGATAAGTATATTATCAAGCGCAGGCGTTAGTTTAAACGCAGTTTGGTTGGATGAAGGGAGGCGAATGTATGAGCCGTTCAAGGAAAAAAGGTCCCTTTGTAGCTGAAAGTCTGCTTAAGAAGATTAGAGCTATGAACGAATCGGGCAAGAAGTCGGTTATCAAGACGTGGTCCAGGGCTTCTACCATCATACCCGAGATGGTGGGCCACACTATAGCGGTGCATGACGGGCGCAAGCATGTTCCGGTGTACATCACAGAGGAAATGGTGGGGCACAAATTGGGTGAATTTGCCCCTACCAGGACGTTTAGAGGGCACGGTGACCATACCGAAAAATCCACGTCACTGAAGTAAGCATTGTGACCATTTAATGAAAGGAGGCGGTACGCATGGCTACCAGGATCAGGGAAAAAGCGAAAGCTCGCGAACAAAACAAGGATACGCGTCCCAGGGCGATTGCTAGATACATCAGGATGTCCCCCAGAAAGGTGAGAGCGGTAATAGATCTGATCCGGGGGAAAACAGTCAATGAGGCTTTGGCCATACTGGCCAATACGCCACGAGCCGCTGCAAGGCCGGTCATGAAGGTGTTGAAATCTGCTATCGCTAACGCTGAGAACAATATGAACATGGATCAGGACAATCTGTATGTTGCTGAGATATACGCAGATCAGGGTCCCACTCTGAAGCGAATAAGACCGCGTGCCAGGGGTATGGCTTATATGATCCGTAAGAGGACCAGCCATATTACCGTCGTGCTAGATGAGATCAAGAAGTAGGGAGGGATAATTTCGTGGGTCAAAAAGTACACCCCCATGGTTTGAGGGTTGGCATTATAAAGGATTGGGACGCCAAATGGATTGTTCCAAAGAAATATTTTGCCGATACCCTGATAGAGGATGTAAAGATAAGAGAGTTGATCAAAAATAAACTCTATACAGCCGGCATCTCCAGAATTCAGATTGAAAGGGCTGCCAACAAGATCAATATCAATATCCATACTGCCAAGCCGGGAATTGTTATAGGGAAAGGCGGGGCCGGCATCGAGGCCTTGAAAAACGAGCTGGAGAAGTTTACAAAGAAAAGCGTCATGATCAACATTATTGAGGTAAAGGCGCCCGAGCTTGATGCCCAGCTGGTGGCGGAAAACATTGCCACCCAGATTGAGAAGAGGATTTCTTACAGGCGTGCCATGAAGCAGGCCATTGCGCGGGCCATGAAAGCAGGTGCCAAGGGTATAAAGACCATGGTATCGGGGCGTTTGGGTGGAGCAGAGATTGCAAGAAGCGAAGGATATCATGAGGGCACCATACCGCTTCAGACATTGAGGGCGGATATCGATTACGGATTTGCAGAGGCTCATACCACATATGGGCGCATTGGCGTGAAGGTGTGGATCTATAAAGGAGACGTTCTCCCAAAAGCCAAGAACAGGGACTTACCAAAAGCAAAAGGGGGAAATACCGATGTTAATGCCTAAGAGAGTAAAGTATCGCAAACAGCAGCGTGGAAGGATGAAGGGAAAAGCCACCAAGGGTAATACCGTTACTTACGGTGAATACGGACTGCAGGCTCTAGAGCCTGGTTGGATTACCAGCAATCAGATTGAGGCAGCGCGTATTGCACTTACCCGGTATATCAGAAGAGGCGGGAAGGTATGGATCAAGATTTTCCCACATAAGCCGGTTACAAAGAAGCCTGCTGAGACCCGAATGGGTAGCGGAAAGGGTTCACCCGAATACTGGGTAGCTGTGGTAAAGCCAGGGCGCGTCATGTTTGAAATCGCAGGAATACCGGAGGATGTTGCGCGCGAGGCCTTGCGTTTGGCTAGCCACAAGCTTCCTATAAAGTGCAAGTTCGTTAAAAGAGAAGAGTTAGGTGGTGAGGCATTATGAAGGCCAGCAAGTGGAGAGAGATGACCAACGAGGAATTGAAGGAAAAGCTAAATGAGCTGAAGAGCGAGCTGTTTAATCTCCGCTTTCAGCTAGCCACCGGACAGCTGGAAAATCCGATGAGAATACGCGAAGTGAAAAGGGATATAGCCCGTATTAAGACCATCCTTCGCGAAAGAGAGTTAAAGGCTGCTGAGATGTAACAAAAAATTTAGAAAGGAGGGGCTGTATGGCGCAGGAAACTCGAGGTAAAAGGAAGGTCCGTATAGGTGTGGTGGTAAGCGATAAGATGGATAAGACTGTTGTTGTGGCTGTCGAAAGAAAGGTGAGACACGACCTGTACGGCAAAGTAATAAAGCGCACCAAGAAGTTTAAGGCTCACGACGAAAATAACGAATGCCGGGTTGGCGACAAGGTAATGATCATGGAGACCCGACCGCTCAGCAAGGAGAAGCGGTGGAGGGTAGTGCAGATACTCGAAAGATCCCAGATGGCAGAGCCATTGCCGCTCGAAGAAGGAGGGGACGAAGATGGTGCAGCAACAAACACGCCTTAAAGTGGCTGATAATACCGGCGCGAAGGAGATCATGTGCATCAGGGTGTTAGGCGGTTCCAGCAAAAAGTATGGCAATATAGGCGATATCATAGTTGCTTCCGTAAAGAGCGCTACGCCTGGCGGCGTTGTTAAAAAGGGCGATGTGGTAAAGGCAGTTATAGTACGTACAAAGAAGGGAATAAGAAGGCCCGATGGTTCGTATATCAAGTTTGACGACAACGCTGCGGTGATCATCAATGAAGCAAAGCAGCCTGTAGGTACCCGAATCTTCGGACCTGTTGCAAGAGAACTGAGGGATAAGGATTTTATGAGGATAGTATCTTTAGCTCCTGAGGTACTGTAAAGGAGGTGTATTGAGTTGGCAGGTAGAAGTAAGCTCCATGTGCGAAAAGGCGACCTGGTTGAGGTGATATCAGGAAAGTACAAGAATGTGCGAGGCAAGGTAATTGCAGCCTTTCCTAAACAGGGGAAGGTGATTGTGGAAAAGGTCAATATAGTTGCCCGCCATCAGAAACCTCGAGGGATAAATCAGCCGGGTGGAATAATTCGCACTGAAGCGCCCATATATGCCAGCAAGGTTATGCTGGTGTGCACCAAGTGCAACCAGAGGACGCGGGTTGGGCACAAGATACTGGAAGATGGTACCAAGGTACGGGTTTGTAAGAAATGCGGTGAGACTTTTAATGACTAGGTCTTTGAAGGGAGGGAAGTGGTGTGGAGCCACGATTGAAAGAGCTGTATAAGAAAACCGTCGTTCCAGCTATGATGGAAAAATTCGGGTATAAAAACATCATGGAAGTACCCCGACTTGAGAAGGTCGTAATAAACATGGGAGTGGGAGACGCCAAAGAAAATCCCAAGTTCCTAGAAAGCGCTATGGAGGAGCTGGCAGCAATAACGGGGCAAAGGCCGGTTGCTACAGTAGCTAAAAAGTCAGTGGCGGCTTTTAAAGTGAGAGCAGGTATGAAGATTGGAGCCAAAGTCACCCTGCGCGGTGACCGCATGTATGAGTTTCTGGACAGGTTGTTCAACATAGCGCTCCCTCGTGTAAGGGACTTTAGAGGCGTTTCGCCCAAATCCTTTGATGGCCGTGGTAACTATGCTCTAGGAATAAAGGAGCAGCTCATATTCCCCGAGATAAACTACGATAAGGTCGAGAAGATAAGGGGAATGGACGTTATAATAGTTACCACTGCAAAGACCGACGAAGAGGCAAAAGAGCTTTTAGCATTGCTGGGTATGCCATTTGCAAAACAGTGATAAGGAGGGAAAGTGAGTGGCCAGAAAAGCGTTGATCGTAAAGCAGCAGAGGAAGCCCAAGTACTCGACAAGGGCTTACAATCGCTGCCGTTTGTGTGGCCGGCCTCGTGCGTATTTGAGGAAGTTTGGAGTATGCCGCCTGTGTTTCAGGGTGTTGGCTCATAAAGGACAAATACCAGGCGTCAAGAAGGCAAGCTGGTAAGCAGGAGAGACTGAAAGGAGGTAAGGAAATATGGTGACCGATCCAATCGCAGATATGCTCACACGCATTCGAAATGCTTTGATAGTCAAGCATGAGACTGTGGAAGTACCAGCTTCAAACGTTAAGAGGGCAATAGCTCGAATACTGCTGGAAGAGGGGTATATCAAGGATTTCACCGAGATCGATGATGGCAAGCAGGGTATCCTGCGGCTTACTCTAAAGTATGGCCCCAACAAGCAACGGGTAATTACAGGGCTTAAGAGGATAAGCAAACCCGGTTTGAGGGTATACGTGAAAAAGGACCAGGTTCCCAAAGTTTTAGGCGGATTGGGCATTGCCATCATTTCTACGTCCAAAGGCATTATGACCGATAAACAGGCACGTAAGGAAGGATTGGGAGGAGAAGTGCTCTGCTATATCTGGTAAGTTGCTGTAACTTTAACGGAATGGAGGTGTTTTGAAATGTCAAGAGTAGGGAAACGGCCTGTAGTCATTCCCTCTGGAGTCACGGTCAGCGTAGACCCAAATAACAACGTTACTGTAAAAGGGCCCAAGGGTGAATTGACCCAGCGCATTCACAGGGATATGAAGGTAATTGTAGATGGAAACATGGTGAGGGTGGAACGTCCAACTGACGAGAAATTCCACAAAGCCCTGCACGGCTTGAGCCGCACCCTGATTCAAAACATGATTGAGGGTGTAACCAAAGGCTATCAAAAAAGCCTGGAGATTGTAGGGGTAGGTTACAGGGCTCAAAAGCAGGGCAAGAAGCTGGTGCTGTCGGTTGGATACTCCCATCCGGTTGAGATAAATGAGGAGCCCGGTATTGAGTTTGAAGTACCTGCTCCCAACAAGATCATAGTTAAAGGAATTGATAAGCAAAAGGTAGGGGAAGTGGCAGCAAGGATAAGGAGCATAAAGCCGCCTGAACCCTACAAGGGTAAAGGCATAAGATATGAAAACGAGAGAGTAATACAAAAACAGGGTAAGGCTGGTAAATAATAGGGGAAGGAGTGACGCGGCGTGATTAAAAAGGTAGACAGGAATGAGGCTAGGAAAGTTCGGCATATGCGCATTAGAAAAAAAGTCAAGGGTACCGCAGAGAGACCACGCCTGAATGTTTTTAGAAGCCTGAAGCACACCTATGCGCAAATAATCAACGATGAGATAGGGCATACCCTGGTATCAGCCTCCACCCTTGATCCAGAGTTGAGGGACAAGATCGTCGGCAAAACCAAAAAAGAGGCTGCCAGAATGGTTGGCGAACTGGTCGCCAAACGAGCCCTGGAGAAAGGGATAAAAAAAGTTGTATTTGACCGCGGAGGCTATAAATATCATGGAAGAGTACAAGAGGTAGCGGCTGGTGCGCGAGAAGCCGGACTGGAGTTTTAAAGGAGGGTAATGCATGCAGCGGATAGATGCTAGTAAATTAGATCTTAAAGAACGGGTTGTGAGCATCAATCGTGTATCCAAGGTTGTTAAGGGCGGAAAAAACTTTAGGTTTAGCACCCTTGTGGTTGTGGGGGATGAAAACGGACATGTGGGAATAGGCCTTGGCAAAGCAGCCGAGATTCCTGATGCCATCAGGAAGGCTGTTGAGAAGGCCAAGAAGAACATGATTAAAGTTCCCATCATCAATACCACCATTCCTCACGAGGTGGTGGGCGAGTTTGGTGCAGGCAAGGTAATCTTGATACCTGCCCGTGAAGGTACGGGAGTTATAGCAGGTGGCCCTGCGCGCGCTGTGCTGGAACTGGCGGGTATTCGCGATATTCTGACAAAATCTATAGGCTCCAACAATCCCATCAACGTGGCATATGCCGTGATGGAAGGGTTGTCTAAGCTCAAAACTCCTGAGGAAATTGCCAGGCTCCGCGGTAAGTCGGTCGAGGAGATACTAGGTTAAGGGGGTAGTAAGCGATGGCTAAACTGAAAATAACCCAGGTGCGCAGTACTATTGGCTGCCGTGATGATCAAATTGCAACCCTTAGGGCTCTGGGCCTTAGGAAGATAAGGAGCCAAAAGATCCACGAGGATAACCCTACTATTCGTGGAATGATAGAGAAAGTCAAGCATTTAGTGGAAGTTGAAGAGATAGAGGAGTAAGACGGGGAGGTGTATCAGGTGAAGCTGCATGAATTGAGAGCTCCAGAGGGCAGCAACAAAGAGCCAAAGCGAAAAGGTAGAGGAATCGGTTCGGGACATGGCAAGACAGCTGGCCGTGGACATAAAGGACAGAAAGCCAGAAGCGGCGGAGGGGTTAGGCCAGGCTTTGAAGGCGGACAGATGCCTTTGACCAGGCGCATTCCCAAGCGTGGATTCACCAACATCTTTGCCAAGGTGTACAGCGAGGTAAATGTTGGTGATTTGGAGATATTCGAACCTGGCACAGTGGTCACCCCCGAGCTTTTGAAGGAGAAAGGCTTGATAAAGAAGATCAAGGATGGGGTTAAGATCTTAGGTGATGGCGAGCTTACCAAGAGCTTGATAGTCAGGGCCCATAAGTTCAGCAAAACAGCCCAACAGAAGATTGAAGCTGTTGGAGGTAAAGCAGAGGTGATTTAAAGTGTTTGAAACTTTTAAGAATGCCTGGCGGATAGACGACCTTAGGAAAAAGATTATCTATACGCTCCTCATGCTTCTGGTTTACAGGGTGGGGAGCTTCATACCGGTTCCCGGGATTGACAGCAGCTATATAAGGGATTTAGTGGAGGGAAATACTCTCCTGGGGTTGCTGGACATCATCTCGGGAGGAGCGTTTGCTAACTTCACCATATTTGCCATGGGTATAACCCCCTATATCAATGCGTCTATCATAATGCAGTTGCTTACGGTCGCTATCCCTAGGCTGGAACAGCTGGCCAAGGAAGGCCAGGAGGGGCAAAAGAAAATCGCCCAGTACACCCGTTATGCCACTGTGGTGCTAGCCTTCATACAGGCTATCGGTATCACCTATGGGCTTGCTGGGCAGGCGATTCAAAACAAGAACTTTTTTGGGTATATCCTCGTAGCTTTAACCTTGACTGCCGGGACGGCCTTTTTGATGTGGCTGGGTGAGCAGATTACCGATAAGGGGATAGGCAACGGCATATCCCTTCTTATATTCACCAGCATCATATCCAGGCTTCCGCTGGCAGTGGTATCGCTGTGGCAGCTGGCTTTTGTAGCCAAGACTATGAGCCCCTGGAGCTTGCCATTAGTCGTAGTATTTGCAGTTTTGATGGTCGCTGCAGTGATATTTGTGGATTCTGGAGAAAGGAGAATACCCGTACAGTATGCCAAGCGTGTTGTGGGGCGTAAGGTATATGGTGGGCAAAGCACCCATATACCTCTAAAGGTTAATTCCTCTGGTGTTCTCCCTATAATATTTGCGGTTTCGATATTATCGTTGCCCCAGATAATATCTCAGTTTTTCCCTGATAGCGGCTTCAATAGATGGGTAGAAGCTAATTTCAATCAGAGTACGGGCCTTTACGGAGTTTTGTATGCGCTGTTTATCGTATTCTTCACCTATTTCTATACGCAGATTACCTTTAACCCTGTTGAGATTGCAAACAACTTGAGGCAGTACGGCGGCTTTGTCCAGGGTATAAGGCCAGGCAAGCCCACTGCCGATTACCTTGCGCGCATATCCAACCGCATTACTCTGGTGGGAGCGTTGTTCCTGGTAGCAGTTGCCATAATTCCCATTGCTGCATCGGCAGCGGCTAACATGCCGATGTATTTCGGTGGAACGGCCATCCTCATCGTGGTAGGCGTGGCTCTTGAGACGGTTAAACAGCTGGAAGCCCAGATGCTTATGAGGCATTACCGAGGTTTCCTAAAGTAGGGGTTGCCCTATGATCATCATAAAATCTAAAAAAGAACTCGAGATCATGCGTGAAGCTGGTAAGATTGTAGCGGGGGCCCATGAGCTGGTTGCAAAAAGCATTGAGGTAGGGATGACGACAGCTCAGCTGAACAGGCTGGTGGAGGAATATATATACCGCCACAATGCAATTCCCTCGTTTAAAGGATATCACGGGTTTCCAGCCAGCATATGTACCTCGATAAACCATCAGGTGATTCATGGTATTCCTGGTCCTGTTCAGCTACAGGATGGGGATATTGTCAGCGTAGACATAGGAGTAATGTACAAAGGTTATCATGGCGACGCAGCAAAGACATACGCTATTGGAAACGTGCATCCTCGTGCCCTACAATTGATCAAAACTGTTGAAGAAGCATTTTACGAAGGATTGAAATACGCCCGGCCAGGATACCGCCTCTCTGACATATCCCACGCCATTCAGACTTTTGTAGAGGGAAAGGGTTATTCGGTGGTTAAGGCCTTTGTTGGGCATGGGATAGGTCAGAACATGCATGAAGACCCTCAAGTGCCCAATTATGGTCCCCCGGGTAAAGGCGTGCGGCTACGCCCAGGAATGACTTTGGCTATCGAACCCATGATCAATGAGGGGACTGATCAGGTGGTCATACTGGATGACGGGTGGACCGTCGTGACGCAGGACGGTAGCCTGTCAGCTCACTATGAGCACACCATTGCCATCACCGATGGCGACCCCGAAATATTAACTCAATAAGGAGCAGGTGAATGTAATGAATGATGATATGGATGTAGGGAGAGTGGTGTTGGCCAAAGCGGGGCGGGACAAAGGCAGGCATTTTGTGATCGTAGGTAGAATTGACGAAAACTATGTTTGGATTGCAAATGGCAGAACGAGGTCAATAGACAAGCCCAAGAAAAAAAAGATAAAGCATCTGGAAGCCAAGCCGCATGTGGTGTATAATGTGAGAGAAAAAATTTTAAGCGGTAAAAAAGTGTTTGATGCCGAGCTCAGAAAGAGCTTGGAAGCGTTGGGATATGAACGATAGGAGGGTGAGCTGTTTGGCCAGGGAAGATGTAATTGAGGTTGAGGGCACTGTGGTGGAAGCGTTACCTAATGCGATGTTTCAGGTGGAGCTGGAAAACGGTCACAGGGTTTTAGCCCACCTGTCGGGAAAACTTCGCATGAACTTCATACGCATTTTGCCCGGTGACAGGGTAACGGTCGAACTATCGCCATATGACCTCACTCGTGGCCGAATTACTTGGCGTCTTAAATAAAGGAGGGATACAGCAATGAAAGTGCGACCATCGGTTAAAGCCATATGCGAAAAATGCAAGATAATAAAGAGAAAAGGTAAAATAAGGGTGATTTGTGAAAATCCCAAACACAAACAAAGACAGGGGTAATCCCGGGATGTTTTGAAATATGAAAAAAATGGAATAATTAAGAGTACGGAGGTGTAACAATGGCGCGTATTGCCGGTGTTGATCTGCCCAGGGACAAAAGGGTGGAGATTGCTCTGACATATATCTATGGCATTGGTAGAGCAAAAGCCAATGAGATTTTGGCTGCTACTGGAGTTAATCCCGATACCAGGGTAAAGGATTTAACCGAAGAAGAAGTAGCCAAGTTAAGGGATTATATCGACAAAAACGTAAAGGTCGAAGGTGACCTTCGCAGGGAAGTTGCCCTTAACATAAAGAGACTAATAGAAATTGGCTGCTATAGAGGGATAAGGCACAGGAGAGGCTTGCCGGTTCGCGGACAGAGAACGCGTTCCAATGCACGTACCAGAAAAGGTCCGAGACCGGGTATTGGTGCAAGGAAGAAGAAGCAGCAAGGAGGCGTGTGAGGAATGGCAAAGCAAGCACGTAAAACCAAAAGAAGACGTGAGAGAAAAAATGTCGAGAGGGGAATAGCCCACATTCAGTCGACTTTCAATAATACTATTGTGACTATAACTGATGGTGCAGGAAATACGATTACGTGGGCAAGCGCTGGCACTGTAGGTTTCAGCGGGACGAAAAAGGGAACACCCTATGCAGCGCAGTTAGCAGCAGAATCAGCCGCTAAGGCTGCTATGGAACATGGATTGAAGACGGTGGAGGTACACGTAAAAGGCCCTGGAGCGGGACGAGAAGCTGCCATACGTTCGCTGCAGGCTGCGGGGCTTGAAGTAAGCCTCATTAAGGATGTTACTCCTATACCTCACAACGGTTGCCGGCCACCCAAACGCAGAAGGGTATGAAAAACAAATGTTTGGAGGTGTTAAGTGAATGGCTAAATATACAGGACCTGTATGCCGGCTTTGCAGGCGCGAGGGCATGAAGCTGTATTTGAAGGGAAGCCGCTGCTATACCGACAAATGCGCTTTCGAAAGGAGGCCTTTCCCTCCGGGACAACACGGGAGGAATAGAAAAAAGCTTTCGGAATATGGGCTTCAGCTGCGTGAAAAGCAGAAGGTCAAGAGAATATATGGCGTACTGGAGAGGCAGTTTGAAAGGTATTTTGAGATGGCTGAGCGCATGAAGGGCATAACCGGCGAAAATCTCCTGCAGATACTGGAGAGAAGGCTGGACAACGTGGTATACCGTATGGGATTTGCAAGCTCCCGTGCGCAGGCACGCCAGTTGGTCCGTCATGGGCACTTTACCGTGAATGGTAAGAGGGTAAACATTCCTTCTTATCTCGTGAATGTGGGAGATGTAATTGCCGTTGCTGAAAAGAGCGCGGCTAAAATGGAGCATTTCAAAGCCCTGCGCGAACAAGGCCCGGCTGGTAATATAGTTCCGTGGTTGTCTGTTGATTTTGACAAGCTGGAGGGAACAGTGACTGCATTGCCTGCACGCCAGGATATTGATGTGCCTGTTCAGGAGCACCTGATCGTCGAGCTGTACTCCAAGTGATGATTTGTCACAGGCTGAAAAGCGTCTCGCCCTCGGATAGGTGTAGTTCAACAATGTTATGAGGAGGGTTTATTTGAATGATTGAAATTGAGAAGCCGAGAATAGAGATTGTGGAAATGAGCGAAGACAATCGCTACGGCAAGTTCGTGGTGGAACCCCTGGAAAGAGGGTTTGGCATCACCCTTGGCAATTCCTTAAGGAGGGTGTTGCTGTCTTCGTTGCCAGGGGCCGCTGTTACTTCCATCAAAGTGGACGGCGTGCTCCATGAGTTTTCCACAATACCGGGCGTGAAGGAGGACCTGGTTGAGATAATCCTAAACCTGAAAGAGTTGTGCATAAAGATGGAGACCAATGAGCCGAGGGTTTTGACCATAAATGCCCAGGGTCCCTGTGAAGTGAAAGCGGGCGATATCATTACCGATGCCGATGTGGAGATTGTAAATCCTGACCTGCATATAGCCACCTTGAATGAAGATGGGAAGCTCTATATGGAGATGAACGTCGAGAAGGGCAGGGGCTATGTGCCGGCAGAGAAGAATAAGAAGCCGGGGCAGCCCATTGGCATCATTCCCATTGACTCGATATTTACTCCCATCAGAAAAGTAAATTTTACGGTGGAGGACACCCGCGTTGGACAGGTCACCGACTATGATAAGCTGACGCTGGAAGTTTGGACAAACGGCACCATAAAGCCCGACGAGGCAACCAGCCTGGCTGCCAAGATATTGAGCGAACATTTAGCTTTGTTTGTCAATTTAACTGACCATGTAAACAACATTGAGATAATGGTAGAAAAAGAAGAGGATAAGAAGGAAAAAGTGCTTGAGATGACCATAGAAGAGCTTGACCTTTCTGTTCGCTCTTACAACTGCCTAAAGCGTGCCGGAATCAACACGGTGGAGGAGCTTATCCAGAGGACGGAAGAGGACATGATGAAGGTCAGGAACCTGGGCAAGAAATCCCTTGAGGAAGTACAACAGAAGTTAAAAGCTTTGGGATTGAGCCTGAAAAAGAAAGAAGAATGACCTGCAAGAATGTAAACACCATGTGAAAAGGAGGCGATAATATGGCCAAACAGAGAAAACTGGGCAAGCCCAGCGACCAAAGGCGTGCACTGCTCAGAAATCAGGTTTCCGCTCTGCTGTGGCATGGAAAGATAGTTACCACAGAAGCAAGAGCCAAGGAAGTGCGTCGCATTGCTGAAAAATTAATCCACCTTGCCGTGGAAGAGTATGATAAGACGGTAAAGGTACAGAAAGAGGTCAACAACGAAAAGGGTCAGACCGTTACTATAGAAGTTACCAATGATGCTCCTTCTAAATTGAACGCCCGAAGAAAGATGATGGCTTTCCTTTATGATTTGCGTGAACCCAAGAGCCGTGAGGAGACCAAGAAGGAATACAAACAGCGCATGAGAGAGATAAAACATCCTCTTATAGAGAAGCTGTTTAATGAATACGGGCCTAAATACAGGGCCAGGAATCAGGAGAAGAACTGCGCCGGAGGTTATACCAGAATTATCAAGCTGGGACCCAGAAGAGGGGATGGCGCTGAACAGGTTCTCATAGAGTTGGTAGATTGATTTTGGCAGTGGATTAAGTGTTACACTTAATCCATAATTTTTATCATGAAAGTTAAAATCTTCAAGGAGAGAGCTATGGAACCTATCATTAGGTTACAGGATGTACAATTTGAGTACTTGAGCTTTGAGGGTGAGGAGATTGCGGCTCTAAATGGGGTGACCCTTGACATCCAAAAGGGGGAGTTTGTTGCAATCATCGGGCACAACGGCTCTGGAAAATCCACGCTGGCCAAACATCTCAATGCGCTGCTGCGTCCCAGCGGCGGCGTGGTCTGGATAAAGGGAATGGATACCAGGGACGAGGATAAGCTGTGGGAGATACGGCAGACAGCGGGCATGGTCTTCCAAAATCCCGATAACCAGCTGGTGGCCACAGTGGTGGAGGAGGATGTGGCCTTTGGCCCAGAAAACCTGGGCCTGACCCCCGAAGAGATACAGAGGAGAGTGGCCGAGGCTCTCAAGGTTGTGGGCATGCAGGAGTATGCCCAGGCGGCTCCGCACTGTCTCTCCGGAGGCCAGAAGCAAAGGGTTGCCATAGCCGGCATCCTTGCCATGAAGCCTGAAATAATCGTGCTGGATGAGCCTACCGCCATGCTGGATCCTGTGGGACGGCGTGAAGTGATGGAGACGGTAAAGTATTTAAACAAGCATGAAGGCATCACGGTTGTCCATATAACGCATTATATGGAAGAAGCAGTTGATGCCGACAGGGTTATCGTAATGGAACAGGGCAAGATAGTGCTTCAAGGGACGCCGCGGCAGGTATTCTCCCAGGTTGAGGTTTTAAAGGAGATAGGGCTAGATGTGCCACAGGTGACCGAGCTGGCTTACAGGCTCAGGGCCGAAGGGCTGGATGTTCCCCTGAACGTTTTAAAAGTGGAAGAGATGGTGGATGCTATATGCCGATTGTAGTTGAACATCTAACACACGTATACATGCCGGGCAGCCCTTTTGAATCGCTGGCTTTGGATGACGTCAGCTTTGAGATTCAGGATGGGGAGTTTGTAGGTCTTATTGGTCATACCGGTTCGGGGAAATCTACACTGGTACAGCACCTCAACGGACTTTTGAAGCCAACCAGTGGCAGAATAGTAGTGGATGACATTGAGATTACAAGCAACAGCAAAGTGCCCAAAAGGCTTAGACAGCATGTGGGGCTGGTGTTTCAATATCCTGAACATCAGCTATTTGAGGAAACGGTGTACCAAGACATCGCATTTGGGCCCAGAAACTTGAACCTTCCCGAGGACGAAGTAGAGAGAAGAGTAAGAGAGGCCATGGCCCTGGTGGGCTTGGACTTTGAGGCCATAAAGGACCGTTCACCCTTTGAGATCAGTGGAGGACAGAGAAGGAGGGTCGCCATTGCGGGAGTTCTCGCAATGGAACCCAGAATACTCATCTTAGATGAGCCTACTGCCGGTCTGGACCCCAGGGGAAGGGACGAGATTCTGAGCCAGATAAAGAATCTCCATGCGCAGCGCGGCATGACCATCATCCTGGTTTCGCACAGCATGGAGGATATCGCCAGGTTGGTTGATAGGATTATAGTGATGAACAGGGGCAGAATAGCTTTGATGGGCAAACCAGAAGAGGTATTTTCCCACGTGGATGAGCTTCATGCTATGGGGCTGGGGATTCCCCAAATAACGCATGTGATGAGGGGCTTAAAAGCCAAAGGGATGGATGTACCTGACAACATTTATACCGTGGAGCAAGCTGTGAAGGTCATATTGGAGAGGGTGAGGGGGAAGAAAAGATGATTAAAGATATTACCATAGGGCAATTTTTCCCTGGCCAGTCCATCATACATAAGCTTGATCCACGGGTTAAGATAGTATTGACCTTTGTCTTTATCGTGATAATATTTTTTGCTAAAACCTATGTGGGATATGTGCTGATTTTCGCGTATATAGCGCTTGCGGTATGGCTTTCAGGGGTTCCAATTCGATACATCTTGAGGGGGCTTAAACCCCTGCTGTTCATAATAGTTTTGACGTTTTTCATAAACGTCTTTTTTACCCCAGGCAATAAGGTGCTGTTTCAGGTTTGGGCCCTTAAAATTACCCAGGAAGGGTTAAATCAAGGCATCTTTATGGCCCTGCGGTTGGTGCTGCTGGTCGTGGGGACCTCGCTGCTTACTTTAACTACTTCGCCCATATCTCTAACCGATGGTATTGAACGTCTGCTTCAGCCGCTTCAGGTTATTCGATTCCCGGCTCATGAGCTGGCCATGATGATGACAATTGCTCTGCGTTTTATCCCTACCTTGCTGGAGGAGACCGATAAGATAATGAAGGCACAAATGGCAAGGGGGGCCGATTTCGAGAGCGGTAACCTGTTTCAAAGGGCTAAGGCTCTGGTGCCGCTCTTGGTGCCGTTGTTCATAAGCGCTTTCAGAAGGGCCGATGAATTGGCCATGGCTATGGAATCGCGTTGCTATCGTGGCGGCGAAAACCGCACACGCATGAAGGTGCTCAAGGCGGCTAGAAGGGATTACCTGGCGGTGGCGGTGACGCTGCTGCTGGTTGCGGGTATACTCCTGGACAGCTATGTACTGTAATGGGCCTTAAAGTGGCTGTCAAATGGGCTATTGACTCGGATATGTTTATCAGATATATTGATTCAGATAAATTGCAGAGAACATCGGAACGCTGTGATGAGTGAAATGCAATTTCGAGACACAACCAGGATGCGGGAGTATGAAAGCATGAGAAACATAAAAGTCGTGCTGGAGTATGACGGTACCAACTACGCTGGTTGGCAAAGGCAGAAAAATGCCTTATCGATTCAACAGGTGGTAGAGGAGGCTTTATACAAGCTTACCAGAGAAAAGATCACGGTTATAGGTGCGGGGCGGACAGATAGCGGTGTGCATGCACGGGGCCAGGTGGCCAATTTTTTTACAGCCTCGAGGATTCCTGCTGAGCGGTTTAGCTTTGCCTTGAATTCGGTACTGCCCCCCGATATTCGCGTGCTTGAGTCGCAGGAGGTCTCCCATGAATTTCATGCCAGGTATTCGGCTAAGGCTAAGCAGTACAGGTATTCAATATGCATGCGGCCACACGCACCTGCCATAGCCAGGAATTATTACTATCACGTCCCTGACATTTTAGACGTGGATGCAATGAATGTTGCGACTCAATATATCATAGGCACTCACGATTTTAAGGCTTTTCAGAGTGCCGGCAGCAGCGTAAAAAACACCGTGAGAACGGTATACGAGGCCTATTGGGTTTGGGAACCACCTTGTTATCTCTATTTCAATATTAAGGGGAACGGCTTTTTGTACAACATGGTGCGCATCCTTGTAGGAACCTTTATAGAGATAGGGCGGCACAGGATGCTGGAGTCTGATATAAAGCGCATCCTGGAGTCGGGAGACAGGGACAAGGCGGGGCCAACAGCACCTGCTCACGGCTTGTGCCTTGAAAGGGTATATTATTGACAATTGATATTTTGGCCTTGACAGCCTGGAGGCCTTGTATTACAATATAGTCTAGTTTTAATGTGCTCTATTAGCCCCGGATGTTTATCAAAAATGATTGAGCATGAAGCTAAGTACATGTATTTTGCGCTGCTGGCAAATCTGCCGTAGGGCAGTGCAGATGAATGTAATGGCAGGCTTATATTTTATAGCGCGTTTTTAATAAATTGGTTGCTTGAAGGAGAAGTATTCTGACAAAAAGTGAAAGACGATTTTTTTTAAAACAGGTTGATTAACTAGAGGTTTGTATGGTGACATACTGGTAGATTGGATAATCGAGCGGAATAGGAGGAAAGGCCATGAAGACTTATGTAGCTAAGCCGGATAAGATTACGAGAAAATGGTACGTTGTGGATGCAACCGATAAGCCGTTAGGCAGGTTGGCGTCTCAAATCGCCAAAATATTGAGGGGCAAGCATAAGCCGATTTATACTCCACATGTGGATACCGGCGATTATGTGATAGTTATCAATGCTGAGAAAGTCAAGCTGACGGGTAAAAAGCTTGATAAGAAGCGCTATCGCCATCATACCCTGTACCCTGGAGGGTTGAAAGAGATTCCTTACAGGCAGCTTTTGGAGACCAAGCCCACGTTTGTAATATATCATGCAGTGAAAGGGATGTTGCCCCACAACAGGTTGGGACGTAAGATGCTTAAAAAGTTGAAGGTATACGCTGGGCCAAATCATAGACATGAGGCTCAACAGCCCGAAATACTTGAACTGTAATGAAGGTCGGGAAAGGAGAGATATGCGTTGGCTAACATACAGTATTATGGGACGGGTAGAAGAAAGACCTCTGTAGCCAGGGTACGGCTTATCCCAGGAGAAGGCAAAATCATTATCAATGACCGCGATATCAATGATTACTTTGGAATGGAACCTCTGCGGATTATGGTAAGGCAACCGCTGGAGTTGACGGGCACATTGGGCAAGTTTGACGTCATCGCAAAGGTTGAAGGAGGCGGCTTTAGCGGACAGGCCGGCGCTATCAGGCATGGCATTTCCAGGGCATTGCTAAAAGTGGATGAAGGCTTCCGACCGGTACTTAAGAAAGCCGGCTTCTTAACGCGCGATCCGCGAATGAAGGAGAGAAAGAAGTACGGTTTGAAGGGTGCCCGAAGAGCGCCTCAGTTCTCCAAGAGATAAAGACAAAAAGACCGCCAGAGATTGTTCTCTTGGCGGTCTTCTTTTTTTGTGTCCTTTTCTATTTTCATATGTATGAATTCAATCCTTAATCTATCTTTTCATAAATATTGTTCACTTCCCATGTATTTTGAGGTATAATAATCATGTTGATGTCTGCCTCTAAAATTGGATTTTTGACGTAAATAAATATAGATAGACCCTGTTTAATTGAGAAACTTTCGTGAGGGCTAACTTGGGTAAAATTTTAATAAGAAAATACGCGCATTTTACGCAAAGCTCAAAGGAGGTTTAAAATATGTTGAAAGACATAATTATCGTAGGGGGAGGTGTGGCCGGCCTTACTGCTGGGCTATACGCCAAGAGAGGCGGGATGGATGCCCTGCTGTTTGAGAAGATGTTTTCAGGTGGACAGATGGCCACTACATATTTGGTAGAAAACTACCCGGGCTTTGATGAACCAATAAGCGGTCCGGACCTGGCCATGAAGATGGAAGCCCATGCCCGCAAGTTTGGGCTGGAGATATTGTATGACGAGGTAGTAGAGCTTGAGCTGGAGAGTAGAATTAAAAAGGTGGTGACCGACAAGGGGGAGTATCAGGCCAAGGCGCTCATACTCTGCATGGGTGCGCAGCCCAAAAAGCTTGGCTTGCCCAAGGAGGACGAGTTCCGGGGCAGAGGGGTGTCCTACTGCGCCACCTGCGATGGCGCCTTTTACAAGGATAAGCTGGTGGCGGTGGTGGGCGGTGGCGATACCGCGGTGGAAGATGCCCTCTTCTTAGCACAGCACGCTACAAGGGTATATCTTATACACAGGCGCAACGCCCTAAGGGCTTCAAAGATACTGCAGGACAGGCTGTTTGCAAATCCCAAAGTTGAGATACTGTGGAATTCGGTGGTCGATGAAATACTGGGCGACAAAGGAGTAGAAGGGCTGCTGGTGCGAAACGTAAAAGACGGTTCGAAGAAAGAGCTGAAAGTGGATGGATTGTTTATAGCAATTGGGATACAACCAAACAATGCTTTGATTCAAGGTAAACTGAAGATGAACGAAGCCGGGTTTGTGATAACCGATGAGACTATGGCTACCAATATACCGGGGGTTTTTGCAGCCGGCGACCTGCGGCAAAAGCCTCTGTGGCAGATTATAACGGCTGCGGCAGATGGGGCTGTTGCTTCGGTATCGGCTCAGAGATATATAATGGAAGAGTTTGAGTGATTTTTATCTTTAATTTCTGACAGGGGGTCATGGATATGGCAAGGATGTTTGGTACAGATGGGGTAAGAGGAGTGGCCAACAGGGATCTGAGCTGCCACCTGGCATTCAAGCTGGGGCAGGCGGGGGCGTATGTGTTATCAAAGGGCAAAAAGAGGCCTAAAATTTTGATTGGGAAAGATACCAGGCTGTCGGGTGATATGCTGGAAGCGGCATTGGTGGCCGGGATTTGCTCGGCAGGCGGTGAAGCTCTGGTGGCGGGCGTCATACCCACCCCTGGAGTGGCCTATCTTGCAAGGTATTACGGAGTGGATGCCGGCGTGGTCATCTCGGCTTCCCATAATCCAATGGAGTACAACGGCATCAAGTTTTTTGATGGCAATGGATACAAGCTTCCCGACGAATTGGAAGATGAGATAGAGGCAATCATTAAAGGGCAAAAGCAGGTTGATATCCCCGCACCTATCGGAGGCGAGATAGGCAGAAAAGTGTCGGTTCCTAACGCGGTACAGGATTATGTCAATTTTCTGAAGAGCACCATAGACGTCGATTTGAGCGGTTTGAAGCTGGCTTTGGATTGCGCCAACGGTGCTGCTTACAAGGTGGCGCCCATGGTCTTTTCTCAATTGGGTGCTGAAGTGGAGGTTATCAACGACAATCCTAACGGCGTTAACATAAACTGCAATTGCGGTTCCACTCATCCCGAGGGGCTTCAGCGGTTTGTGGTAGAGACCGGGGCTGATGTTGGGTTGGCGTTTGATGGGGATGCAGACAGGCTGATCGCCGTGGATGAGAAGGGTGAGCTGGTGGACGGGGATCAGATAATGGTGGTTTGCGCCCTCGATATGAAAGAAAGGGGCGTGCTCAAGCGCAATACGGTGGTGGCCACCGTCATGAGCAACATAGGCTTTGATATTGCCCTTGAGAAGGCAGGGTGTGGTTTTGTAAAGACCAGGGTAGGGGACAGGTACGTTCTGGAGGAGATGCTCAAAAACGGATACAATATCGGGGGCGAACAGTCGGGCCACATAATATTTTTGGACCACAGCACCACGGGGGATGGCATTCTAACGGCGCTGCAGCTGCTATCGGTGGTAAAGAGGAAAAACCGTAGGCTGTCTGAGCTGGCTTCGGTAATGCAAAGATTTCCTCAGGTGCTGGTGAACGCAAAGGTTAGCCCTGAGAAGAAGAACAGCTATATGGACGACCCCATCATAGCGGAGGAGATATCGAGGATTGAAGCCAAGTTCAAAGGAGCAGGCAGGGTGCTCATCCGCCCATCGGGGACAGAGCCTCTCATCAGGGTCATGATTGAAGGGGCCGATCAGAAGGAGATAGAGGACAGCGCTAGGAGGCTGGCGAGTTTAATAGAAGAGCGGTTGAATTGAGAGTTGAAATTTGTCGTGTTAAGGGGAATTTTTTATATAAAACATCTTGTATTCGGTTGAGAAGATGCTATACTAATCATGAGAATGAACGGGAAGTGGCTGCCCTAAAAAAGGAGGAATTACAGGTGATGAGAAGGGGAAGCTCTAGAAGGGGCGGGATACTGTTTTTATTTTTGCTGGCAGGTATTATAATCGGCAGCGTGGCAGGAAGGATTTTGGCTGCATATTTCGATATACCCCTGTTTACAGAGTCCCTTCAAATTGGTACTGAGGATGATCCCATAGTCCTTGATTTGGAGGTAATAGACCTGGTGCTGGGGGTTACCTTTACCGTCAATTTCGGCACCGTCCTGGGCGTATTGCTGGGGCTTATATTTTATTTTAAGTCCTAAAGATATGTATAAAGTACATCGTGGTATATATCATCTAGGCTCAAATCGAGAATTCTCTAAACAGCAGGAGGCAATAAGCAGCAGATGAGGATAATACTGGCTTCTGCATCGCCCAGGAGGAGCGATCTGCTTACACAGATGGGGCTAAAATTTGAAGTTATTCCCAGTGATCAGGAGGAAAAAGTGGTTGATGATCTTCCTCCACATAGACTGGTTGTGGAGTTAGCCCTTAAAAAAGTTGAAAGCGTTGCAAAAAGGGTGCAGGGTTGTGCGCTGATAGTAGGTGCGGATACCATTGTGGTTAAAGGCGATAAGGTGTTAGGCAAGCCCAAAGATGAGGATGAGGCATTTCGGATGCTCATGGAGCTGCAGGGCCAGGTCCATGAGGTGATAACAGGGCTGGCCGTCATGGAGGTACCTGCCCGTAAATGTGTGACCGCTTACGAGAAGACGGTGGTTGAAATGGCTTCCCTCACCCGCCAGGAAGTTGAGGGATATATTCGAACGGGAGAGCCCATGGACAAGGCGGGTGCGTACGGCATTCAGGGGCTTGGTGGTATGCTTATAAAGAGGATAGAGGGATGCTACTACAATGTGGTGGGGCTTCCCATACATCGCCTTTGGATGATACTCAAGGAATTCGGAGTTGAGGTGTTTACTGGGCAGGCTGTTTAACCAGAGTTATCAAAAATGCAATTATTGGCAATAATTAATTTAGTCATCAAAAAATGATGTGTTTGGAAGGAGAAATGGATGGTATGGGAGTGTTGAACATATTCAGCAGGGATTTGGGAATCGATCTGGGAACTGCAAATACTCTGGTATATATTCGAGGGAAGGGGATAGTCATCCGTGAGCCCTCTGTGGTTGCCATTCGCAGCGATACCAGAGAGGTGCTGGCTGTTGGTGAAGAAGCCAAGAGGATGATTGGCAGAACGCCGGGTAACATTGTCGCCATAAGGCCCATGCGCGATGGCGTTATAGCTGATTTCGATGTCACCCAGGAGATGTTGAAGTATTTCATAAGAAAGGCCATGAAGAGGCCTCTTGTGGTGCACCCAAGGGTAGTCATTTCAGTTCCGTCAGGGGTTACCGAGGTTGAGAAGAGGGCTGTGTATGAGGCGGCAAGGCAGGCGGGCGCCCGTGAGGCTTACCTGATTGAGGAGCCCATGGCCGCGGCCATAGGTGCAGGGCTGCCGGTGCACGAGCCTACAGGCAGCATGGTGGTGGACATTGGCGGCGGTACCAGCGAGGTAGCGGTAATCTCGCTGGGCGGCATAGTGACCAGCAGGTCTTTGAGGATAGGCGGCAACAAGATGGACGATGCCATTATATTCTACATCAAAAAAGAATACAATTTGATGATAGGCGAGCGGACGGCCGAGGAGATAAAGATCACTATAGGTTCTGCGTATCCTAAAGAGGAAGAGCAGGACATGGAGGTCAGAGGTCGGGATCTGGTGACCGGGCTGCCCAAGACATTGAGGATTACGTCATCTGAGATTCTCGAGGCTTTGAAGGAGCCCGTCAGCCAGATCGTAGAGGCCATTAAGCTCACGCTGGAGAAGACTCCGCCTGAACTGGCTGCCGATATTATGGACAAGGGCATAATGTTAACCGGAGGAGGAGCTCTCCTCGATGGCATCGATAAGCTCATAGCCCAGGAGACCGGCATGCCAGTTCATATTGCAGAGGCGCCTCTGGACTGTGTAGCTGTGGGTACTGGACGTGCACTGGAAGAATTAGAGGTTTTAAGAAGGGTGACCATCTCATCTAAGAATTTGGCTTAAAGATGGGATGGTGATGGTTTTGCTTCAATTTCTTCGAAGGCATTCGCTGGCCATTGTAGTGGCCGTCTCTCTTTTTTTATTGGCCCTGGCTGTTTTTACCTCTCAACCACGGGGAAGCATGAGCTTCCTGGAAGGGCTTGTGGGCGAGGTTATTTCGCCTGTTCAGAAAGCAATATACAGGGCTGCATCTTTTATTCATGGCTCAATTGCGGAGATAAAAGAGAGGCGTAATTTGAGAGAAAATTATGAACAGCTCAAGGAAAGGGTGGAGCAGCTGGAAAAGGAGCTGCTCAGGATGAACGAGCTGGAGAAACAAAACCAGCGCTTGAAGAAGCTGCTGGATTTTGCCGTGGAAAGAGAGGAACTGGTTGTCACAGGCGCCAGGGTTACGGGCAAGGACCCCGGCAACTGGTTTAATGTGTTCACCATAGATAAGGGTAAAAACCAGGGTATAGCGGTAAATATGGCGGTGGTGACCGAGCGCGGGCTGGTCGGGCGCATCATAGAAGTGGGGCCCAACTGGGCAAAGGTGCGCTCAATCGTGGATGCTCAAAGTTCGATAAGCGGCATAGTCGAGAGAACCAGAGACAATGGCATAGTAAAGGGTAACAATGCCTTTGGGGCAGAAGATGGCACCTGCAGCATGGTATATCTTCCGCTGGATTCAGAGGTAAGCGAGGGGGATAAGGTGATTACATCGGGGCTGGGCGATTTTCTCCCCAAGGGAATTTACATTGGTGAAGTTATAAAAGTGGTGCGTTATAAAAAGGACCTTTACAAAACTGCCGTTATAAAGCCGGGGGTTGATTTTCAGCGTCTGGAAGAGGTGCTGGTAGTTAAGGCAAGGTCTGATGAGTGATTTTAGATAAAGAAGGCAGAACATAATATTTGTTTTATGGAGTTGGAGATAGCAGTGATATGAAGGTTTGGGTTATAGCTGGTGTCCTGTTGGGTAATTTGATCATTCAATCATCGTTATTTCCTTTTATTGAAGTATATGGCGTTAGGCCGGATTCGTTGATGGTGCTTGTGATCTCGTTTGCCCTTCTGGCGGGCAATCCTACATCAGCTGTGGCAGGGCTGTGCGGGGGGTTGTTACAGGATATTCTATTTGGTCAAAATATAGGTTTTTATGCTTTGCAGTATATGTTGATCGGATACCTTGTAGGCCTGGTTTATGGAAAAGTTTTTGCAGGCAAATTGCTGATTCCTGTGTTCTTTGTAGGTATAGCAACCATTTTCCGAGGGCTGTTTGCCTTTTTGTGGATGTATTTTGCAGGGGTAGATATTTCCCTTCATTGGCTGTTTCTAAGAACCATACTACCAGAGATGATATATACCGTTATTGTAACGCCTATTATATACTACTATATGAACAAGCTATACAGACATAAATTTATGAACCGGCGCTGGCATTTCGATTGAAAGGGGTAAAATATTTACCTCTTTTTTGTTTGTTTGAAGCATGATAAAATATCTTTTAGTGAGAATCTATGCATGATTGCGAGCTTAAGTGTGGCACAGAGGGGGTCAAGGAATGCTTAAATGGTTTAAAAACCGCTTTTTTTTATTTGCGTTGATATGTATACTGGGGTTCAGTATGCTTTTGATCAGGCTTGCTTATCTTACCGTAGAAATGGGGGAGACTTATTATGCGCTGTCCATGGAGCGAAAATCGGTTGAGATCTCCCTTAGGGGCAGCAGGGGAAATATTTTGGACAGAAACGGCATTCCTATGGCCATGAACAAGCAGATGTTTGTGGTGGAGCTGGATAAACAGAGGATGCCTACAGGGGATAAACAGCTCAACGATTTGATTTACAAGGTTGTCAGCATAATAAAGCAAAACGGGGATACTACGAGCTTGATGGATAATATACCCATAAAGATAGATGGAAACGGAAGGCTATATTATATATGGGAGAACAAATCTCCCGAGAGCCAGAAAAGGGATTTTGAAAGATGGAAGTCTGATGCTGGCATAAAGGTTGACCTGCCGGCTGCTGATATGCTCAAACACCTCAGGGAAAGGTTTAAGATCGATGAGGATTTGCCTGACGATGTAGCTAGGGATATAATTTCCGTTAGGTTGGACATTTACATCAACAGGTACCGTCCCAACGCCATCAGGATTGCCACGGGTGTGAGCCAAAAAACAGTGGCCCAGCTTGAGACCTATGCCGGGGAGTTGCCGGGGCTTCAGATATCGGTGGAGATGGGGCGCTACTATCCAATGGGCGATGTGGCAGCACACATTATAGGATATGTAGGCAGAATAAGCAGTGAGGATATCGAGGAATACAAGAGTAAAGGTATTGATTTGAGGGAAGCGGGTTACGACTTGTCGATTGACCGCATTGGCAAAATGGGGATAGAGAAGTATGCCGAGCAATGGCTTACAGCTAGCACAAAGGACAAGCATGGCATGCTGTGGGCCGAAGTAAATTCCACTGGTAAGGTAATCAGGGTATTGAGCGAGACGCCGCCAGAGGATGGAAATGATGTAATCCTCACCCTTGATAGCCGCCTGCAAAAAGCAGTGGAGGATATTTTAGCTGAGGAGATAAACAAGATGGCAGCAGGCCTGCCGCCCTATGAGGGTGATAAACAGGCCCCTTATGCCAATAGAGGAGCGGCTGTGGTGCTGGATGTGCACACCGGTGAAATACTGGCGATGGCCAGTTACCCGTCATTTGATTTGAATTTGTTCATCCCCGCCATATCCAACGAGGAATATCAGAAGATTTTGAACGCGCCGGGAAAACCGTTAACGGCTATGGCTTTTCAAGAAAGGTTTGCTCCAGGTTCTGTCATTAAGATGATGATAGGCATTACGGCGTTGATGGAAGGTAAGGTTACACTGAATGAACAGGTATATGATGCTTTTAGATATACCAAATACGGCAATGAAGGGCCGGTGTGTTGGGCCAGGCCAGGTGTGCACGGGCATGAAGATTTTGTAGAGGCCTTGAAGCACTCATGTAACTATTATTTCTACGAAATGGCTGATCGTCTAGGTATCGATAAGATGGTGGAGTGGGGAAAACTTTTTGGCTTAGAGGGGCATACCGGCCTTGAAATAGGAGATGTAGAGTCCTTTATAGGCGGGCCTGATAGAAGGCCTATCCTGAAACGACCTTCAGTTATAGCGGGAATAAAAAAGCTGATGCAGGATGAACGTAAACCATACAAAGAATTTTTTGAAAATATAGACCAGGAAACCAAGAATAGATTAGCAGCAAAATTGGCCAATTTACCAGTAGAAGTCACTACTAAAGAAATTGAAGAGGTCGTAAGGGAAGAGGTGGGGGATTTTAAGGGTATTAAAACTTTTGCAGGCGATGTACAAACCGGGCCGTTTTTCGAAAGGCGGTGGAAATGGAGGGATACATTGACCACGGGGACCGGACAAGCCGATGTAAACGTTACGCCGCTGGCTGTGGCAAGGTATATTGCCGCTATAGCCAATGGCGGGAAGGTGCTGGAGACACACGTGATCAAAGGAGTGGTCTCGCCAGAAGGGGATATTTTACACGAGACTCAGCCAGTGGTGGTAAATGAGCTGGATATAAAGCCTGAGTATCTTGAGGCTGCAAGGCTGGGGATGTATAAAGTGGTAAATGATAGATCTACTGCGGGGGGAGGAGCCGGTACGGCGGTGAGTGCTTTTGCAGGATTAGATCCTAGTATTACAGTAGCTGGAAAAACTGGAACCGCTGAACTTAACTCTAAAATAGAGGAGTTGAACACAGCATGGTTCGGAGGATTTACCCCTTATGAGACGCCCGAAGTTGCTATAGTTGTGACCATACCTTTCGGCCGCACTTCCAGCAATGCAGGAGTAGTGGCACGGCGGATAATCGAGGAGTATTACAGATTGAAAAATACGCAGAGCCAATTCGGCACGGTCGACGAGGTAAACCACTTAAAACAGTAAACATTTTTATATTTTTTTGCAGGATTTTTGGCTTGCTTGGCGAATATTGGAGGATGTAACATTTAAGGCTGTGGAGGAACGTAGAAGATGAACCAGAGTCCGGTGGTATTCAAAGGGATAAAAGGAGGCTTGAAGGTTTATATCAATGCTGACAGCGATATAGAACAAATCATGGATGAACTTGAGAAAAAGATAAAGGGGAGCAAGCATTTTTTTGGGAATTCGCAGATAAATTTAATATTCACTGGCAGGAGGTTGACGCCACAGCAACAGCAGAATATTGTCGATTTAATTTCCCGGGAAATCGAAGTGGGGAGTATTACGTTTGAAATGGCGAATATTGGCCTTCCTTCCGCCGATCATTTTGAATCGTTCGACGGAATAGAAGAAGGTATGACGCGGTTTGTAAGAGGTACGGTGCGAAATGGACAGAGAATATACTATGAGGGCAATGTGGTGGTGATCGGGGATGTCAACCCGGGGGGAGAAATAATTGCCGGTGGAAATATCCTGGTCATGGGGACATTGAGAGGGGTGGCTCATGCCGGTGCCACGGGCAATCACAATGCAGTGGTGGTGGCTTTCAGCCTTCAGCCCACCCAGGTGAGAATTGGGGGAATCATTGCAAGGCCACCTGAAGATGACGCCGTAAAGCCTTCTTATCCCGAGATAGCCTATGTGAAGGATAATATCCTAGTAATAGAGCCTTATTTACCCGGGAGAGGAAAATAGTATATAATGTAAGAGATATCTGTTGTTGCTGTGATTCTTGTTACCGTAAATTGGCTTTATGTAACCGCTGATATGGTAAACTTGGTGTAGAAAAAAGAAAATGGCAGGTATCAGGATAAAGATGTATAGGGGGAGTGGACATATATGGGAGAGGTAATAGTGATAACTTCGGGGAAGGGAGGGGTCGGCAAGACCACCACAACTGCCAATATAGGGGCGGCTCTGGCGCTGGCAGGCAAAAAGGTGGTGCTGGTGGATGCCGATATAGGCCTTAGAAACCTCGATGTGGTCATGGGGTTGGAAAACAGGATTGTTTACGATTTGGTGGATGTGGTGGAAAAGGTTTGTAGGTTGAAGCAGGCCCTTATAAAGGACAAGCGCTTTGAAGGGCTGTATCTGTTGCCGGCTGCTCAAACCAAGGATAAGACAGCGGTGTCGCCACAGCAGATGCAGGAGCTGTGCCAGCAGCTAAAAGAGGAATTCGATTATGTGCTTATCGATTGTCCGGCTGGCATTGAACAGGGATTCAAGAACGCTATAGCTGGAGCTGACAGCGCAATAGTGGTTACCGTGCCAGAGGTGTCAGCCGTTAGGGATGCTGATCGCATAATAGGCTTGCTTGCTGCTAATGAGCTTATGGACCCCAAGCTTATAATAAACCGTATCAGGATAGATATGGTAAAACGGGGGGACATGATGAACATCGACGATACCATTGATATACTGGGGATAGACCTGCTTGGGGTAGTGCCTGACGATGAGAAGGTAGTCATATCAACCAACAAGGGCGAACCGGCGGTATTGGACGAGGGCTCTTTGGCGGGGCAGGCTTATAGAAACATCGCCAGGAGGTTGATGGGCGAAAATGTACCCATCATGGATTTGGAGATGGATGAGGGATTTTTGGCAAAGCTCAAACGATGGTTTAGCATGAGCAAGAAGAGGTCCTATTAGTGAGGAGGATTTAAATGATCGATTTGTTTAAGTTTTTTGGAAAAGGGGAAAGCAAGAGCAAGGATATCGCCAAAGAGCGGCTTAAACTGGTGTTGATCCATGACCGTGCCAATATTTCACCCAAGTTTCTGGATATGATCAAGGACGACATCATTAAGGTTATATCCAATTATATGGAGATAGATGAGGCAGGGCTAGACATACGGTTGTCCCGTATACCCCAAGAGGATGATACATACAGTACTGCCCTGGTGGCAAATATCCCTATAAGAAGGGTGAAAAATATGGGGCCCAACAGGGGTTAGAGGTTGCAGTGCGCAATCTCTTTTTTTATATCTGCCCATATGTTATAATGTTGACGATGGTAATTTTAAAGGCATGTAAATGGGGGACGTAGATGTTTGACAAGAGGCTTATTAAAAATTTTGATTTTCCCATATTGATCTTGATATTCTTGCTGGTAGGCTTCGGGCTGATAGGCATTGGGGTGGCCATGAAGGAGCCGGTGGAAGGAGACGAACAGCGCTTGTTTGACATAATTGGAAATTTTAACTTGTATCACGTGAAGCTGCACTTGCTGTGGTTTGGCGTCGGGCTCATTGCCATGCTGGTGGTGATCAGCATCGATTATCACCTCTTTGCTGAGATGTCGCCCTATATATACTGGACGGTAGTGGCTATGCTGCTCTATGTGTCCTTCAGGGGGCATATTGCTGGCAACGCGCGCAGCTGGATCAGCTTTGGGTCGTTTTACGTCCAGCCTTCAGAGTTTGCCAAGATATCCATGATTATATCTCTGGCCAAGGTGATGGCCAAGAAGAAGGATGAAGGGGAGAGCCTGAATCGCCTAAGGGATCTTGTTCCGTTGCTGGCCAGGCTTGCCATTCCTCTGGCGCTCATCATAGATCAGCCCGACTTTGGTACGGCCATGGTGTTTATAGCAATATTGTTCGGAATGGTTTTCGTTGCAGGCATCAATTATAAGCTCTTGCTGGGCATAATTGGAGCAGGGATTGCTGCTGTGCCGGTTATGTGGTATGGACTGCTGTCGGACGTGCAGAAAAATCGTATCCTGGTGTTTTTAAATCCCGGTATGGACCCCTTGGGTGCAGGCTATCACGTGATCCAGTCGATAATTGCCATAGGTTCCGGTAGAATATACGGTAAAGGGATTTTGACCGACAACACTTTAAGCCAGCTCAATTTTGTTCCGGCTAAAAATACCGACTTTATTTTTTCGGTGACAGTGGAAGCCCTTGGCTTCATAGGGGGAGCTATAATAATATGCCTGTACCTGTGCCTCGTTTTGAGGACCATATATTTGGCCACCAAAGCCAAGGACAGCTTTGGCAGCTTTTTGGTCATTGGCGTGGTATCCATGATGGTGTTTCATATATTTGAGAACATCGGCATGACCATGGGCATGATGCCCGTCACTGGAATACCCCTTCCATTCATGAGCTATGGTGGGAGTTCCATGCTTACAAATATGATCGCATACGGTTTGGTGCTCAACGTGGGTATGCGCAGACAAAAGATAAATTTTTAAGGGGTAAGCAAGATTGTTCAGGGGGTAAGGGACGTGAATATTGCTTTGATTGCCCACGATAAGAAGAAAGAGGACATGGTCAACTTTTGTGTGGCCTATAAACATATTTTGGGAAAGCATAAGCTGTGCGCCACCGGCACCACAGGGAAGCTGATCGCAGAAGCGACGGGTCTGCCGGTGCATCGTTTCCTTTCTGGCCCTCTGGGAGGAGATCAGCAGATAGGCGCCAGGGTGGCCTACAACAAGATCGATTTGGTCATATTTTTGCGGGACCCGCTGACGGCGCAGCCCCATGAGCCCGATGTCAACGCTCTGCTAAGGCTGTGCGATGTGCATAATATTCCCCTGGCCACCAATCTGGCTACAGCAGAGGTTATGGTTAAGGCTCTGGAGCGCGGCGATTTGGACTGGAGGCTAATAGTCAATCCTCCACAAGAGGATGACGATGTATTTTAAAATCATAAACTTCGTCCCCTCCAAATATACTTGTATTGATGAGGAGGGGATGATGTTTGGAAGCGGGAAAAGGGGTATACGTAAAAAAAGGGCTCAGGCCGGTCAGGCGACGGCGCAGATTGGATTTGCCTGTTTCACGCCCTGTGCGCCGGAGAACCTCATACGGTAGAATGGATGCCCTGGACGAAGAGCACAAAGCGGCTGTCTTGGTCGTCAGAATATCGGTGGCAGCCGTCATTATTGTGGTGGTGATGCTGCTCAAGAGCATCGATACCCCTGCTACCAGATGGGCTGTTGACAGGATTCGTGAGGCCATAACCTATGACTTTGACATAAACGAGTCATTGGGAAAGCTCAAATTTGTGGGTGACTACCTACCAGGGCTCAAGGCAGTATTTAGTGAGCGTGAAGCCCAAAATGAAGGTGAAGAGCCCGGGGAAAAGGAAGTAAATGATCAAGCAGATCAGCCTGTCTTTGCTGCTCCTGCTGAAGGCAAGGTGGTGGGCTTTTTCGGCCAGGTTTACGACGGTGATGGCAAAGAGGCTAAAAGCCAGGGAATAGATATTCTGTCTAAGCAGCAGGGTTGGGTTTATACGGTTGCCGATGGGAAAGTGATCGCTGTAGGAGAAGACGAGACTTATGGCAAATATGTAAAGGTTGACCATGGGGGAGGATGGGTGGCTCTATACGGCGGATGTGAGGACATACAGGTGCAGGTGGGAGCTTCAGTTAAGCAGGGGGATAGAATAGGCAAGATGGGCAAGGCCCCCTCAGAAGGATACAGGCTGCATTTTGAGGTCTGGCATGGCGATCAGCCGGTGGATCCCCTCAAGCTCATTCAAGAAGAGAGCAAAGTGTTTCAGTGAAGCGGGATAAGTGCTGCGACTATGAAGCTGGGTATACTGTTTGGCATAAACATATATATAAACAAGCTGCTTGTCATACTCATCGCGATAGCCATAGTCTTGGGAGAGGGGACGAGGCTGGCCATCGTATTTTTGGTGGTGTTCATACACGAGCTGGCGCATGTGGTCATGGCTAGGGCGTTAAATCTGAGGGTGAGCGAGATAGAGCTGCTGCCCTTTGGTGGGGTGGCCAGAATCGAGAGCTTTTTTGAAGTCAATCCACGAGATGAGGTATATATAGCCATCGTCGGTCCTATGTCCAACGTGATGCTGGTGCTGGGCTGCATGGCTTTGGGAAAGATGGGACTGATTCCCTCCAAGGATTACGATTTTTTCATTCAGGCCAATCTGATGCTGGCCGGTTTTAATCTGCTGCCGGCCTTCCCGCTGGATGGCGGCAGGATCTTGCGTGCCATTCTTTCCAGAGAGCTGGGAATAAAAAGGGCTACCAGGATTACTACCATAGGCGGATTTGTGTTGGCGCTGTTCCTCGTTATGACCGGAGTGTATGCCATCTATTACGGCATCTTTAACCCCACCCTGTTTGTTATGGCAGGGTTTCTGGCATACTCCGCCGTAAAGGAAAACAGAATGGCCACCTATGTGATGGTGAGGGACCTCACTTACAAAAGGGATATTTTAATCAGGGAGGGGGCCATTCAATCCAGGGAGCTGGTGGTGTTGTATGATTTGCCGTTGAAGGATGTGATAAAGAAGTTTGTGCCGCATCGCTATCACAGCATCGTTCTGGTTGATGAACAGCTCAGGCCCAGGGGCTATTTAACTGAAAAGGATATAGTAGACGGCCTTATGGATCACGGGCTTAACGTGCCGGTGTTTAGGTTGCTTGCACAGTCCAGCCGCAAGAGAGGCTGATTGACCGGCGGAGGCCTTATGGGCTGCCTTAAGAGGTCTGGCATGCCTCTTGGGGCGATATAATTTGCGTTGTTGAGAGAATGGTAAAGGGCTGCAAAGCAAAAATATATATGAAACAAGGCTTGTTAGGTGTGAATGGACAAGGAATACTATTGTGTTAAATGTAGGATGTAGTGTGGCTTTTCCATGTATAAGTCGACTAAATATAAAATATGCAATGTAATACCAATATAAATGATAAAAATACAGGAGGCAATGTAAATGGACAAGTCTGTGCTGGATGAGATACTCAGGCAGGTTACTAAGCCTGTTAGATACATGGGAAATGAGTACAACATGGTTGAAAAAGACCCTTCAAAGGTGCTGATACGGTTCGCTTTTGCCTTCCCGGATGTCTACGAAGTGGGTATGTCCCATCTGGGGATGAAGATACTGTACCATCTCATGAACGAGAGGGAAGATACCTACTGTGAGCGCGTGTTTGCGCCATGGACCGACATGGAGCAAAAGATGAGGGAGAGGGGGCTGACGCTGTTTGCCCTGGAAAGCAAGGATCCCATTGCCGAGTTTGACTTTGTGGGATTTACGCTTCAATATGAGATGTGCTATACAAACGTGATAAACATGCTTGACCTGGCAGGAATTCCGCTCCGGTGGTGGGAAAGAGAGGAGCATCATCCGTTCGTCATTGCAGGGGGCCCTTGCGCATATAACATTGAGCCGTTGGCTGACTTTTTTGACTTGGTGGTCATGGGGGATGGAGAAGAGGTAATAAACGAGTTGCTGGATGTGTACCGCCAATGGAAGATGCAGGGCGGCACGCGCCAGGATTTTTTGGTGGCAGCGGCCGGGATACCGGGAGTTTATGTGCCGCGCTTTTATGACGTGGAATATAACGACGACGGTACTGTCCGCTCAATTAAGCCCAACCGTGAAGGAATACCTTCCGTCATTCAAAAGCGGGTGGTGAGGGACCTTGATAAGGCTTATTACCCCGAAACCATGATAGTGCCATACATGGACATCGTCCATGACCGCGTTATGCTTGAGGTGTTCAGGGGTTGCACTCGCGGATGCAGGTTTTGCCAGGCAGGCATCATATACCGCCCGGTAAGAGAGAGGTCTGTTTCAAGGCTTATGGACCTGGCGGAAAAGCTGATCAATAATACCGGCTATGAGGAGTTATCGCTATCTTCCTTGAGTACCAGCGATTACTCCGATTTGGAAAACCTGGTAAAGCAGCTCATGGAGCGTTTTGCACCGCAAAAGGTGTCTTTTTCCCTTCCGTCGCTGCGCATCGATTCGTTTTCGCGGGAGCTCATTGAAGAGATGATAAAGGTGCGCAAGACGGGTTTGACCTTTGCCCCCGAGGCCGGAACGCAGAGGCTGAGGGATGTCATAAACAAGGGGGTTACCGAAGAGGACCTTCTAAACAGCGTGAGGCAGGCCTTTGAACTGGGATGGGATACCGTAAAGCTGTACTTCATGATAGGGCTGCCCACCGAAACCCAGGAAGACCTGGAAGGCATTGCCGACCTGGCCAGAAAGGTCAAAAGCTGCTATCTTGATGTAACCGGAGGGCAAAGGGCTCACAGATTAAGGATAACCGTCAGCGTGGCATCGTTTGTCCCCAAGCCTTTTACTCCATTTCAATGGGTTGCGCAGGATACGATAGAGCGTTTGAACCAAAAGCTGGACTTTCTCAAGGACAAGCTAAGGATCAAATCGGTGGAGTTTGACTGGCATGACCCACGTTTGAGCTTCCTAGAAGCGGTGTTTGCCCGGGGAGATCGCAGGCTTGGCAAGGTACTGATAAAAGCATGGGAGATGGGCTGCAAGTTTGACGGCTGGGCAGAACACTTCAAGTATCATATCTGGCTCAAGGCCTTTGAGGATGCCGGCATAGACCCTGGATTTTATGCAAACAGGGCAAGGGATAGGGAAGAGGTATTGCCCTGGAGCCACATCGATGTGGGGGTCACGCCATCTTTCCTGTGGAGGGAGTATCAAAAAGCGTTAAAGGGCGAGCTGACGCCTGACTGCAGGGAGAGGTGCTGGGGCTGCGGCATAACAAGGCTGGAGGGAGGGTTGTGCCAGTGAGAATGGTGGTAAAGTACGCCAAGCAGGACAGGGTTAAGTATATATCTCATTTAGACCTCATGAGGACGTTGCACCGCGCCTTAAGGCGTGCCGGGATACCCGTTGCATTTTCGCAGGGGTATAACCCGCAGCCTAGGGTTGCCTTCGCACCTCCACTGCCGGTTGGAATGACCAGCCAGGGGGAATACATGGACGTAATGCTGGCTTCGGAAATGAGCCCCCAGGAGTTCTGCCAGGGGATGAACAGCGTACTCCCACAGGGGATAGCCATACTAAAGGCGGTGGCAATCGATGAATCGCTCCCCTCGTTGATGAGCATGATTGAGAGGGCGCTTTATTGTATAAGCCTTAAAGCTCCGGGTTTGTGCATTGAAGGGGCATTGAAAGATTTTCTGGCTCAGCCTGATATAACCATTACAAAGAGCGGTAAGAAGGGTGAGCGGCTTGTAAACATTCGGCCTATGATACACCGCCTGGACATAGTCGGCCAGGAAGAAGGAAAGGTAATCATGGAGGCCATGCTGAGCGCTGGCAGTAAGGAGTCCTTAAACCCAGAGCAGATGATACGGTCGTTTCTGGAGTTTGCTGGCATTGAAGGTGACTCTTGCTGCTTTGCAGATATCCATAGGGTGGACATGTTTTTGTACAGGGAAAATGAATGGATAACCCCATTGGAACTGGGAAGAGGATGATGGGTGTGGGCAAGCAGATCGTGGTGGATATTCGCTATGACCAGACCCGGGTGGCGGTGCTGGAGGACGGAGACCTTGTGGAGTTCTACATGGAGGACGATGAAAAGCAAGGGCTGGTGGGAAACATATACCGCGGGCGTGTGGTCAATGTGCTACCGGGCATGCAGGCCGCTTTTGTTGATATAGGGTTGGAGAAGAACGCCTTTCTGTATGCAGGGGATATAAACGCCGATAATACGGTGTTTGATTTTGGAGAAAAAAACAATGGCAAAGTGATCAAGGAGATTTCGCTCAGGGATATCATCAGGGAAGGGCAGGAGATCACGGTACAGATTTTGAAGGAGCCCATGGGGACCAAGGGCGCCAGGGTTACCACGCACATCACCCTGCCAGGCAGGTATGTGGTGCTCATGCCTACCTTAAACTATGTAGGCGTTTCCAGAAGGATAGAAGATGAAGAGGAGCGCCAGCGCTTGAGGAGAATTGCTGAGGCTATTAAGCCCGAAAATATGGGGATTATAGTGAGGACTGCAGCCAGAGGCAAGCAGCCAGAGGACCTTATGCCCGACATAGAGGTACTATGCAGGCTGTGGGAGGGGATCAAGGAAAGAGAGAAGCAGGGTGAGGTGCCCCGGCTCCTGCATAAGGATGAAAGCCTGCTGTACCGCACTGTACGCGATATCTTTTGCTCTGATGTGGATAGGTTAATCATAAACGATTATCATCATTACCAAAAAGTAATTGAACTGCTCAAGGCCATTTCGCCGTCGCTTGTCGACAGGGTGGAATACGCCGACGCCCAGAGAAATTTGTTTGAGATTTACGGCATTGAGGCAAAAATCGAAAAGGCCATACAGAAGAAGGTGTGGCTTAAAAGCGGTGGATACATTGTAATAGATGTAACAGAGGCTCTGACGGTTATAGATGTGAACACCGGTAAGTTTGTTGGCAAGGCCAGCCTGGAGGATACCGCCTTCAGGACCAATCTGGAAGCGGCCGAGGAGATCGCGCACCAGATACGGCTGCGCGACATAGGGGGCATAATAATCATAGATTTTATCGACATGGCCGAAGAAGAGCACAAGAAGAAAGTGCTGGAAGTCCTGGAACAGGCCTTGAAGAAGGATCGTACCAAGACCAATCTGGTAGGGCTGACGGGGCTGGGGTTGGTGGAGCTGACCCGTAAGAAGGTGCGGCCCAGGCTTTCGACAGCTTTTTTGAAGCCCTGCCCTTACTGTAACGGAACGGGGAGGGTATATTCGGAAGCCATGGTCATAGCTAAAATAGAAAAGGAGCTAGAAAGGCTGTTTAGCGTCAATGAGGCCTGGGGAGCCCTGGTGGAGGTACATCCCAGCGTAGCCCATGCATGGGAGGAAGACAAAGAAGCTCTGGAACAGCTTGAGACCACGCTTAAAAAGAAGATATGTATTAGAGCCGATGAGAACCTTCACGTTGAGGATAGCAGGATACAGCTGCTTAAAGGGCCGGGGGATTTGGAGAAAACCGTTCGCTTTTCTTGAGCAATGGTTTGAGGAGGATGTGAATAGGAGGTCCAGCAGCACGTCTCTGCGTGCGCATCTTGTGCGTGTCTGCACATGGGGGCATGTCAGAGCTGGCTGATGGGCTTTTTTCTTTTTGGAACCGCCATTTTGGCTGAAAAACGCGGCTGCATCGAGCTTAGACATCGGTCTTTCCGGCTGTTAAGTTGTGGCAACTGACAATCAGCTTGATGTGTGCGGCTATTTTTTTGGGTAAAAAACAGCCTTTTGAGCAAATAATAAAGAGAAGAAAGCGCTAAATGCCACATAAAATATAGCCTAAATCTTGGAATCTTTTTGCGAGTTTATAAATGTAGAGGATGTACAAGAGGTACAGGGAGGATGGGATGGAAACAAGTACCTTTGGGATCACCGATTACCAGTTGTATTTGTTCAACCAGGGGACCAACTACCACAGCTATAAGATGCTGGGGGCCCACCTCCTTGAAAAAGACGGCGTTGTAGGCACGCACTTTGCCGTATGGGCGCCAAATGCCCGAAGGGTCAGCGTGGTGGGCGATTTTAACTGCTGGGATGGAAGGGCTCATGTGATGAACAGGCTGGGGGACTCGGGGGTATGGGAGCTCTTTATCCCGGGAGTCAAGGAATTTGACCTGTATAAATATGAGATAGAAAATTTTTACGGGCAGGTGGTTTTGAAGTCTGACCCTTATGCCTTTTACAGCGAGCTCAGACCGTGTACCGCATCGGTGGTGTACAACCTGCACAGGTATAAATGGCGGGATGATGAGTGGATGCGCCAAAGAGCGGCCACGCCCATATACGATAAACCCCTGCTGATCTATGAGGTGCATTTGGGGTCGTGGCGCAGAAAAGAAGGGAACGGATTTTTAAGCTACAGGGAACTGGCGAAGGAGCTTATCCCGTATGTGAAGGATATGGGATATACCCATATAGAGCTTTTACCTGTAGCAGAGCATCCTTATGATGGGTCGTGGGGCTATCAAACCACGGGGTACTATTCAGTGACTTCACGGTATGGCACGCCCGAGGATTTCATGTTTTTCGTGGATGAGTGCCATCTGGCTGGTATAGGGGTAATACTGGACTGGGTGCCAGCCCATTTCCCCAGGGATGGACATGGGCTGATACGCTTTGATGGTACCGCACTTTACGAGCATGAGGACCCGCGAAGGGGGGAACATCCACACTGGGGCACTTTGATATTCAACTACGGGCGTAATGAGGTGAGGAGCTTCCTCATTTCCAATGCCGTATTTTGGTTTGATGTGTACCACGTTGATGGGCTTCGCGTTGATGCCGTGGCATCCATGCTATACCTTGACTACGGTAAGTCATGGGGTGAATGGCTCCCAAACAGGTATGGCGGCAAGGAGAATTTAGAGGCCATTGAGTTTATGAGGAAGATGAATGAGGTGGTGTTTCACTATTTTCCCAATGTGCTCATGATCGCCGAGGAATCCACCGCCTGGCCCATGGTCACCCGTCCTGTATACCTGGGCGGGCTGGGATTTAACTATAAATGGAACATGGGGTGGATGAACGATATACTCCGTTATATGTCGCTGGACCCTATATACAGGAAATGGCACCATGAAAACCTTACCTTTTCCATGGTGTACGCGTTTTCGGAAAACTTCATCCTCCCCTTATCTCACGATGAGGTGGTGCACGGCAAGCGTTCGCTTTTAGATAAGATGCCGGGGGATTACTGGCAGAAGTTTGCCAACCTCAGGTTGTTGTACGGATACATGATGGCCCATCCGGGCAAGAAGCTTTTATTCATGGGAGGAGAGTTTGGCCAGTTTGCCGAATGGAATTTTGGTGCTAGCCTGGACTGGCATCTCCTTGACTACGAGATGCACAGAAAGCTGCATTATTATGTCAAGATGCTCAACCATTTTTATCTTGAAAACAGGGCCCTGTGGGAATGTGACCACGGATGGGAGGGTTTTCGCTGGATCGACCACCATGACTACAGCCAGAGCATTGTATCTTTCATAAGGAAGGGGAAGGAACAGGATGATTGGTTGATTGTGGTGTGCAATTTTACGCCAGTGGTTCGCCATGGCTATAGGATAGGCGTGCCCTGGCCGGGAGAGTATAGAGAGGTGTTTAACAGCGACGACCCGGCTTACGGGGGTTCGGGGCAGGGCAATTTCGATGTCATTGTGTCGGAGAACGTACCGTGGCACGGCTTTAGCCAATCCATAAGCATCACGCTTCCCCCTCTTGCGGTAGTGTTTTTCAAGTATACGGATAAAAGGAGGCAGAGGAGGATTGCTGAAAGTACTGTTTGCCGCCTCGGAAGCAGCGCCGTTTGTAAAAACAGGAGGATTGGGTGAGGTGATCGGCTCCTTGCCGGTTGCCCTGCGCCGTCAGGGAGTCGATGCCAGGATTATCCTGCCTAAATATAAAGCGATCCCAGCAAACCTAAAAGAAAGGATAAGGCATATAAAGCACATATACGTCAAGCTGGACTGGAGAAACCAATACTGCGGCATCGAGGAGTCGGAATGCAAAGGGGTGCCAGTGTATTTTATTGATAACGAGTATTATTTCGGGCGCGACGGGATCTACGGCTATTCGGATGATGAGGTGGAGCGCTTTGCTTTTTTCTGTAGAAGCGTGCTGTAAGTGCTTCCACATATCGGTTTTATGCCCGATGTTATACACTGCCATGACTGGCAGACAGGGGCAATACCCGTGCTGCTGGAGGCCCATTATCGGCATAATGATTTTTATAAGAATATCCGCACACTGTTTACCATCCATAACCTCAGATGACTGGTTTAAAGACAGCATCATGTATCAGATATTTGTGGACCGGTTTTATAACGGAAACGAGGATGGACGACCGCTCGTTTACGGGGACGACTGCATAATACACCAGGACTGGTACGAGGTGCCCAACTACAAGCCGGATCCGGTTACCGGGAAGGTATTGTGCAACGATTTCTTTGGGGGAAACCTGCTGGGCATAATAAAGAAACTGCCCTACCTTAAGGAGCTGGGGGTCAGCGCTCTGTACCTCAACCCCATTTTCGAGGCCTATTCAAACCATAAATACGATGTGGGGAACTATAAGAAGATAGATCCTATGTTTGGGGATGAGGAAATCTTCCAGGAACTTTGCCAAAAAGCCAGGGAGTTAGGCATATACATCATCCTGGACGGGGTATTCAGCCACACCGGCAGCGATAGCATGTATTTCAATAAGAACGGCAGGTATTCCACGCTGGGGGCTTATCAGTCCAAGGATTCACCCTATTACCCATGGTACCGATTTATACGCTATCCCGATGTGTATGAGTGCTGGTGGGGGATAGACACCCTGCCCAACGTAAACGAGATGGAGCCCTCGTATCAAAATTACATTATTCATGATGAGGATGCTGTGGCCAAGTATTGGCTTAAGAAGGGAGCAAAAGGCTGGCGACTGGATGTGGTGGATGAAGTGCCCGATGAGTTTTTGAAGGAATTCAGGAAGGCTGTAAAAGAGATGGATGAGGACGCTGTTATAATCGGGGAAGTATGGGAAGATGCCTCCAGAAAGGTGAGCTATGGCAAGAGAAGGGAATATCTGCTGGGCGAGGAGCTGGACTCGGTAATGAACTACCCTTTCAGGGATATGGTTTTGAAATTTTTCTTGGGTGAGTGGGATGCCGCCTATTTCAACAGGGCCATCATGAGCCTATATGAGAACTATCCGGTTGAGTGCTTTTATTCGCTTATGAACCTGGTGGGGTCGCACGATGTGCCCAGGATAAAGACGCTTTTGGGGGAAGCGCCGCCCCAGCATGCTCTGTCGCGGGACCAGCAGGCCCATTATGCTTTGACCGAGGAGCAGGAAAGGCTGGCCACCCAAAGGCTCAAGCTGGTATCCCTGCTTCAGATGACATTTCCCGGGGTGCCCTGCATATACTATGGAGATGAGGCCGGACTGTCGGGCTATAGCGATCCCTTCAACAGGCGCACTTATCCTTGGGGCCGTGAGGATAAGGAGCTGCTGGAGTGGTACAAAAGGGTTGCTGCCTTAAGGAACGGCATGGATGCCCTGAGGACGGGGGAATTTATACCGGTTTATTATGAAGGAGATGTATACGCCTTTGTCCGCTGCATCAGAGGGGGCAAGGATGTGTTTGGACGGGAGCGCAGCGACGGCTTTGCGCTTGTAATCATAAACCGCAGCCGGTACAAGGCCTATACCGTAAAACTTGATATGCAAAGATGGGGTATAAGCAGGCTGATAGATGTAATGAATTTTGGCATGGAATTTTTGACCAGAGAGGGATACCTGTTTATAGATGTATTGCCCCTTAAGGGCAGGGTTCTCATTGGCGTTTGATTCACCGGTTTTTGTAACATTTTAATAAATTTTTGGCCAAGGAAGCAGCAAATTGGCAATTTTTATGATAACCAGCGCTGAGGAGTAAAAATTTTTCGGGCTAATTGTAGGATAAAATACGCCAATCTCTTTCAAAAAAGTGCTAAATATGGTATAATAATACTATAAAAAGTCAGCAAAATAGCACTTTTGGGAGGG
>Ga0247720_100030_pt1 | contig 79926 bp, 78 predicted proteins | sample MSEWel2015_12_15_FD_189078 | JGI IMG/M metagenome (GOLD analysis project Ga0247720, IMG submission 189078) | Subsurface sediment microbial communities from gas well in West Virginia, United States - MSEEL Well Study Marcellus 3H_2015_12_15 | ecosystem: Environmental > Terrestrial > Deep... | reverse complement strand
TAGCATGAGAGATCTCACACTCCTTGGTTGGGATTTGGGTGGCCTTTCAGACCAACCCTGTGTGAGATCTCTCTTTTCTACATCCCACACAAGATCTCCTGGTTGCCTACTAAAAGTTTACACTACCTCCAGGGCAGTTAGGCCTTTTTCGGCTGCATAGAATTTCTTTCCTGCGCTTATACTGGGAGTTGATACTGAGTGCTAGGAGGAAACATCATGTCTGCCCGCGAACGCGCACGTTTCGACCGCCGGGTCAGCATCCACGATTCGGTGCAGGAAATGTACGAACGCATTCACGCCGACGGCCTCACAAGTGCCTTTGACCGCTTTGACCCGCAGGCGCGAATCCGCTGCAACTTCTGCCTGAGGGTTTAAGCTGCCAGCTCTGCAGCAATGGCCCCTGCCGCATCTCCGATAAGGCCGGAGCCGTCTTGGGCGTGTGCGGCATTGACCGCAACGCCATGCCCATGCGCAATATGCTGCTTCGCAACGTCATGGGGACCTCTACTTACACTCACCACGCGTATGAAGCTTTCCGCACCTTGAAAGCCACGGCAGAGGGAAAAACTCCCTTTACCATCACCGACGAGAAAAAGCTGCGCTGGTTGGCCGGTCAATTGAACTTGGCGAACAACGAAACCAAGGAACAGGTAGCCAGTGTTCTGGCCGACTTTCTCATGGCCGAACTAAGCCACAGCTATGATGAGCCTAGCCCGCTGATAGAGATCTTTGCACCGCCGCCACGGCGCAAGGTCTGGCAAGACTTGGCCATCTACCCTGCCGGCGTCATGCACGAGATTAAGGACGCCACTGCCAGTTGCCTCACCAACGTGGATGGCGACTACTTCTCCCTGGCGCGCAAAGCTCTGCGCCTGGGCATAGCCGCAATCTACGGAGCGCAGCTCCCGCTGGAAATGGTACAGGACATTCTCTTCGGGACGCCCATGCCGCACGAAGTTGAGGTGGACTTGGGAATCATGGACCCCGATTACGTAAACATAGTTTTCAACGGGCACGAACCCTGGGTAGGTGTGGCCACGCTCCTGGCTGCCAAAAGTTCGGAGGTTCAACAGCGCGCCCGGGCCGTTGGGGCCAGGGGAGTACGCGTAATCGGCTCTATTGAAAGCGGCCAGGAGGTGCTCCAGCGCTTCCAGCAGGATGACGTTTTCCGCGGTCTTACCGGCAACTGGTTGGCCATTGAACCGCTGCTCGCTACGGGTACGGTGGACGTTTTCGCCATGGATGAAAACTGTTCCCCACCTTCTCTTGCCCCTTACGCGGAAAAATACCAGGTCACCCTCGTTGCGGTAAGCGACTTGGTGCGCATGCCGGGTGTGGACAAACATCTGGACTATAAACCGACGGAGGCCACCTACATCGCCACCCGCCTGATCGAGTACGGCTTCGACAACTTCGTTAAGCGGCGCCAGCGGGTGGTTCCTCACGTTCCTAAGAAGGTACAAAAGGCTATAGCCGGCTTTTCGCCCGAGGCGGTGCTCGCCGCACTGGGCGGCACGTTAGATCCTCTCGTGGACGTGCTTAAGGCCGGCAAGATTAAAGGCGTAGTGGCCCTTGTCAACTGCACCACCCTGGGCAACGGACCACACGACTACATGACCGTAAACCTGGCCAAAGAGCTCATCAAGCGCGACATCCTGATTGTAAGCGGTGGGTGCGGCAACCACGCTCTGGAAGTCGGCGGCCTGTGCAACCTGGACGCCTTGGGCCTGGCCGGCCCCGGCCTGCAAGAAGTCTGCGGGGCCCTCAAGATCCCGCCCGTGCTCTCTTTTGGGACCTGTACCGACACTGGCCGCATCACCCTCCTGGTGACCGCTCTGGCCAATCACCTGCAGCTGGACGTACCCCAGCTCCCGATTGCCGTGACTGCGCCGGAGTACATGGAGCAAAAGGCCACTATAGACGGCCTTTTTGCCCTGGCCTACGGCACCTACACGCACCTTTCCCCTACGCCGCCGGTGGTGGGCGGTCCGGAGCTGGTGAAACTGCTCACTCAAGACCTGGAACAGCTTACCGGGGGGAAAGTTGCCTTGGGCGACGACCCGGTTGAGGCCGCCGAAGGTATTGAAGGGCATATCCGGGCTAAACGCGCGGCGCTAGGGATTTAAAGTGTCGGTATACCCGGGGAATTTTTCCCGGTGCCTAACATCTTACGCATGAGCGGCTTCACGCCGCCGGCCGCGAGGAGGTTCAGAACGTAGTCCGAAAGTTTTTCGCCCTGAAAGCGGCGGCCGCTCGTCAAGTTCGTAACTTGGCCCGTCTGAAGGTCTACCTCCAGCATGTCGCCTTCGGCAACCTGAGCGGCAATCCCCGGGCAGACGAGGAGCGGCAGACCCAGGTTGATGGCGTTGCGAAAGAAGATGCGCGCAAAGGACTCCGCGACGACGAGGCTTACCCCAACGGACTTAAGAGCAATGGCAGCGTGCTCGCGGCTGGAACCACAACCGAAGTTGGTACCTGCCACTACGATGCCCCCGGGCTGAAAACGTTCGCGGAAGCTGGGGTCCGCCCCTTCCAGCGCGTGGCGCGCGATGTCGGCCGGCTCGGTGAGCTCGAGGTAACGGCCCGGGTAGATCTGGTCGGTGTCGATGTTGCTCCCGAACTTGTAGGCTTGGCCCCGTATGATCTTCTCCATTGTTCTCACCCCGTTAATCTAGGTAGCGCCGCGGATCGACCAATTTCCCGGCGAGGGCGGAGGCGGCCGCGGTAGCCGGCGAGGCCGAATAAATCTTGGCTTCCGTGCTGCCCATGCGCCCCGGGAAGTTCCGGCTGCTGGTGCTCACGCACACCTCACCGGGAGCTAGGACGCCGGCATGCGCGCCCAAGCAGGGCCCGCAACCCGGCGTGGCAAAGGTGGCCCCGGCCTCGAGCAGCATGCGCAGGTAGCCGGCGCGCTCCGCTTCCAGCAGCACCTCGGTGGAAGCCGGGATAACCACTAGGCGGCAGCGCGGGTTCACCCTTTTCCCGGCCAGGATGCGCGCCGCAACTTCAATATCTTCCAGGCGCCCGCCGGTGCAGGTACCGATAAACACCTGGTCTACCGCTGTACCTTCCACTTCTTTTACCGGCACCACGTTATCGATGCTGTGCGGGACCGCTACTTGCGGTACAAGGTCTGCCACGTCAAAATGGTACTCGGCGCCGTAACGGTAGCCGGGGTCGGTCTCCGGAACGGTAAATTCCTTCCCCGTGCGGGCGCAAACGTAGGCCAGGGTTTTTTCGTCCGGCTGGATGTAAGTCGTCTTCGCTCCCATCTCCACCGCCATGTTGCAGAGCACCATTCGCCCGGCGATGCTTAAGGCGGCTACGGTGGAGCCGGTGTATTCAATGGCCTTGTATACGGCCACGTCTTGCTTCAGCTGGCCGAGGATGTAAAGGATCACGTCCTTGGCCATTACGCCGGGCGGGAGCTGCCCATCGATATTAATGCGGATCACCTCCGGCACCCGGAACCATAGCTCGCCCGTAAGGAGGATCGTCGCCAGGTCTGTGGCCCCCACGCCCGTCCCCAGGGCGCCGAAGGCCCCGTGGGTGGTGGTGTGGGAGTCGGTGGCCACCAGGATCATTCCCGGCCACACCAGCCCTGCCTCCGGCATTACCTGATGGCAGACGCCGGAGTTGATATCGAAGAGGTGCTTTATCCCCTGGGCCCGGACGAACTCGCGCATAGCCTTCTGGTTGGCCGCCGACTGAATGGTGGGTGCCGGGGCATAGTGGTCCAGGACGAAGACCACGCCTCCGGGATTCTTCACCCTTTGGCCGCCCATTTCGTAGAAAGACTTAATCACCTGCAGATAAAGGTCGTTGACTTCGGCCAGGTCTACCTTGGCGGTAACAATTTCCCCGGCAGCTACGTTCTCCCGCCCGGCATGGGCGGCGAGGATCTTCTCCAAGGCATGCATGGGCACTTACTGTCATCCTTCCCATCGGTTTAGGTTTAAGAAGCAGACTATTAGAGGAGCAGGCTGGCAAGCCAAGTCGCCAAAAGACCACCCAAGGCCATGAATACGTTGCCGACGGCCAGGGTTTTGAGCCCCATGGCCGTGTCGAAACCGCTCATCTTGGTATACACCCAGAAGAAGCTATCATTAACGTGGCAAACAAGGCGCGCTCCGGCCCCAGCGGCCAGCGCAATAAGGATAGGGGGAAGGCCAAGCTGATTGGCAATGGGGAGGCAGAGGGTGGCTGCCGTAACTACGGCCACGGTCCCCGAGCCTTGAATGGTTTTTAAGAGTCCGGCAATGAAGAAGGGTACCAAGATGAAGGGCAAGCCGCTGGCAGCTACCGCTTTAGCCACAGCTTCACCGGCGCCGGAAGCCTTGAGTACGGCACCTAGGGAGCCGCCAGCAGCGGTGATAAAGATAATCGGACCGGCAGTAGAAAGGGCGTCGTCCATTACCTTTAGCACCGCTTCTTTGCCTAGCCGTTGACCGAGGAGGAGCACGGCTACCAACACGCCGACGCCCATAGCAATATTCGCGTCCCCGATGAAGGCCGCGAAGTTGCGGATAGCGTTGCCTTCAGGCAAGAGCATAGTTGCGGTGGTATTAAACAGAATGAGGATCATCGGTGTAAGTAGGGGAATGAATGAGGCAGAGCCAGCAGGAAGCTGTGTCTCGCCAACGTCGCCGTGTGGGATGTCGGGGATAATAGTTTCTACGTGCTTGGCGAGGTAAAGCTGAGCAAAGGCCCAGCCGGCGAGCGTCATCATCAGGGCGGCAAAGGCTCCCCAAACAATCATCTGCCCTACGTCGATGCCCAAAAGACCGGCCACGGCCAGTGGCCCAGGAGTAGGTGGAACATAGACGTGCGTAGCCAGGAGACCGCTTGCCAGCGACACGGCCAGAACTGGGAACGAAATGCGACTCCGGGCGGAGATCGCTTTGGCCAAAGGCGCTAGAATAACATACCCCACGTCGCTGAAAACGGGGATGGAAATAAGATAGCCACTCATGGCCATGGCCAAAGGTGAGTTTTTCTGACCTATCACGGCCACAGCAGAGCGGGCCATTTTTTCGGCAGCACCCGAATCCTCAAGGTACTTACCAAGCATGACCCCGAGAATAATTACGATGCCGATGCTGGATAGAGTCTTTCCGAAACCGTCGGTAATGGCCTTAACGACTGTCGCGGCAGGCATGCCGGCCAGGAGCCCAATTATTAGGGCCGAGACGATGAGAGCGACAAAGGCACTAATTCTTGCTCTGAGGGCCAAATAAAGCAAAACGGCCAGGCCAACGAGAAAAGCAATTTCTACAGGCACTTTCTTATCCCCCTTCCTCTTCTGTGGCGCCTCAGAAGCTACCCCTCCTTCCGGCGCCGGTTTTTCTACATTTCCCCTTATGCAACTTTGGTGCCAAGGTCTGCAAACAAACTAAGGCTGCCACGAGGGCAGCCTTTAACAAGCGAGCTAGGTGTAGGGGAACGGTTAAAGTGGTATTACGGATGTTGCACGTTGCGTAGCTGCTACGCAACGCGCAACAAGAGCAAATCGCCTTCCTTCTATACCTGTGTATTTGCTTTTCCCTCCTGCCGGGCTAAGAACGCAGCCGGGCTTTTTTCAGACGGCGCCAAAGGGTAGTTCGGTGGATGCCGAGGAGCTTAGCTGCTTGCGTCTTATTGCCGCCAGCTTTAGCCAGAGCTTCGACAAGAGCAGCTTGTAGCTCGGCCGGCGTCTGGGCGCCTTTGGACGAAGTGCCCAAATTGCTGCCGGGAAGATCCAGTAAGCGGGCCGCAACTTCGGCCGATACCGGAGCTTCGGGAGCTAGTACGGAAAGCCTTTGACAGAAATTCTCCAGCTCGCGCACATTACCGGGCCAGGCGTAACTTGTCAGAAGGTTAAGAGCTTCGGGGGTGAGGGTGAGCGGGCGTTTGTTCGCTTCTTTGGCCAAAAAATGGGCTAACAGAACCGGAATGTCTTCGCGCCTCTGGCGTAGCGGGGGTATGTTGAGGCGGAGGACGTTCAGACGCCAATAGAGATCGGCCCGGAAGAGCCCGTCATCTACGAGGCGGCGCAGATCCTTGTTGGTGGCACAAATAACGCGCACGTCTACCGGGATTACCCGGTCGTACCCCAGCCGCATTACTTCGTGCTCCTGTAACACGCGCAGCAACCTGCCCTGCAGGCGCAGTGGGATCTCGGATATCTCATCGAGGAAGATGGTTCCGCCGTGGGCCAGTTCGAAAAGCCCGGGTTTTCCCTTGGGATCGGCTCCGGTAAACGCGCCTCCTACGTAGCCGAAAAGCTCGCTTTCCAAAAGGTTGTCCGGCAAGGCCGCGCAGTTTACGGCGACGAACGGCCCGCGCCGCCGACGACTTGCTTGATGAATGCTTTGCGCGAAGAGCTCTTTACCTACGCCGGTTTCGCCAATTATGAGGACCACGGACTCGCTCCGCGCAAAGTCGAGTGCTGTGCGAATGGCCTGTTTGAGCGCCGGACTTTCACCTTTTATGTCGCGAAAGCTAAACTTGGCCACATGCCCCTTGCTGTAGATTTCTCGGCGTATCTTTGCTTCCATTTGCTGGATCCGGGTTACATCTTGGAAAGTGGCCAGCGCCCCGGTCACTTCGTTGCCTACCCGGATTGGAACGCAGTTCATCAGGACTTTGGCCTGCCCTAAATCTAGCAGTTCATTTACCTGCTGCTTTCCAGAAGCGAGAACTGCCGCTAGGGGAGCGCAGGGCAGGATGGCTGTGGCTTCCTGGCCGAGCGCTTCTAAGGCCTTTACACCGCTAAGGCGCTCGGCAGCCCGGTTAAAGACGGTGAGACGTCCTTCTCGGTCTACAGCGGCGATCCCTTCGTGAGCGTAATCCAAAATGGCTTTGAACTGCTCGGCCCGCTCTTTTTCTAAGCGGCGCGCATAAGCCACCCGTTCGGCCTCGCGAAAGGCTTGAAGGAAGGCCGCCTGTCCGGACCGCAGCAAGACGGCCGGTATTCCTTTAGCACGTGCGTGGCGCGTGGTAATTACTCCGCCGAGAACCACATCGGCCCCGGCGGCAATCGCTCGGTCGACGGCTTCGCCCGTGTCCTCTTCTGATTGCAGGGTAAAGCAACAAATGTCAAGGTCTAAAAGTGGGGCAAAGGCTTCTAGATCGAGCATCATGTTGGGGAACGCTACGACTCCAATCTTTGGACGGCTCTTCCCGGCGAGTTGACGCGCTTGGGCCAGGGCCCGAGCCATGTCCTGACCTGTGATCGGGAGCTCCACGATAGGGGTCCGCACGCCGGCGGCTTTTAAGAGGAGGGCTGTGCCGCCGCGGGTAACGATAACCTCAGCACCTTCTTCCTCTAAACGCCGGGCGACGGGAATGGCCTGGCTGAGGAGGCCTTCGACGATGCGTACCCGTCCCGCGAATTCTTGCAAAACCTCACGGGCTACCGCTGCCATCTCCGCGTCGGGGGCGAGGAATACAACGGTCACGGCCCTCCCTCCTTTACGACGGGAACTGCTTACCGACCGGTTTTTTCGGCCGTATCGGGGACCTCGCCGATGGGACCGCCCATTTCCTCCAGGAGCCGGCCGAGTTCCTCCAAAGCCTGGCCGAAGGTGCCCCAGTCCCCCTGACGGGCGGCGTCCTTGAGGCGCTGGTAGGCTGCGGCGGCCTGGCGCGCGAGGTCTGGCGTGGCAAGTGTGGTGGGGGCGGGGCGCGTTGCCGGCGGGGCCTTGGGAGCTGGACCGACCACGATCTGGCGCAGGGCCTCCTCCAGGGTGGGGGCCATGGCCAGGCGGTCGCCTTGGGCGGCCACCACCCGCTTCACCTCAGGCAGACTGTTGGGGTTGTCGGCCTGGATGTAAATCGGTTCCACATAAAGGACGGAGTCCCGAAGCGGGATGACCAGAAGGTTCCCGCGGATGACCCGCGAGCCGCGCTGACCCCACAGGGTGAGTTCGCGCGAAATACTCGGGTCCTGGTCGATGCGCGACTCGATCTGCATGGGACCGTAAACCAGCCGGTCTTTAGGGAAGCGGAAGGCGAGAAGCTCGCCGTAGTGCCCCGGGTCCATCCGCGCCGCCAGCCACCCCACCATATTCTGCTTGTTAACGGGGGTAAAAGGCTGCATGAGGATGAATTCCTCTTTTTCCTCATCCGGGAGCCGCATGATGATGTAGTAGGGCTCTACCGGTTGCCGGTTTTCCCCGAAAACTTCGGTAGCGATGCTCCAGGCGTCTTCATTATTGTAGAAGACGCGCGGGTTCTTCATGTGGTAGCGAGTGTAGGCGCTGGCCTGGACGGAGAAGAACCCCTGGGGGTAGCGGAGGTGAGCTCTAAGCTCCGCCGGCATTTCTTCGAGCGTCCGAAAAAGCTCGGGGTAGGCACGGGCAAAGGCCATTACCAGCGGGTCGCTTTTGTCGGCCAGGTAAAAGGTAGTGGTGCCGTCGTAGGCGTCGATGGTCACCTTTACGGAATTGCGCATGTAGTTGATGCCGGCGGCCCAATCCGGCTCGCCCACCGGCTGCGCGTAGGGATAGCGGTCCGAGGTGGTGTAGCCGTCGACGATCCAGTAGAGGCGCCCGCCGGCGATCACCAGGTACGGGTCGGGGTCCCAGGTAAAGAAGGGGGCGATGGTAGAGACGCGGTCGAAGATCTCGCGGTGAAGGAGAATGCGGCTTTCGCCGGTCAGCGAACCCGAGACCAGAAGCTTAAGGCTTCTTAGGTCCAGGGCAAAGAGAAGACGATTCAGCCCTCGGAGCGGTATGCCTGCCCGGCCTTCGTAGACGGCCTCCACGTTGTTCTCGCCCATAGGGTAGTCGAATTCTTTTTCCCTGGTCTTTACCACCACCGGGCGGGTGGTGAGGCGGCCGAAGTAGATCTGGGGGCGCTTAATTTCAAGCTCAGGGAAGTCGCTTTGCGGTGGGATGTTGCGCACGATGAGGCGCGGCAGCCCCTCGGGCGTAATTTCATTTACAGGGGCCGCCACCGCCCCGTAGCCGTGGGTGTACTTGAGCAGAAGGTTGACCCAGGTCTTGGCCTGGGGCGTAAGCGCCTCCTGGGAGAGCTCGCGCCCGGCAAGAAAAACCTGCGTAAGGCGGCCGTCCAAGGTGTAGCGGTCCACATCAACTTCAGGGAACTGGTAGTACAGGCGAAAAGCCTGTAGCTGGTTGAGGACGGTCTGCGCCGGGCGGAAGTCGTTGATGCGGATGTTCCGCACCGTGCCGGCCTCCTCCTGAAGGTCGGCCCACGTAAGTTCTGCTTTACCCGGGTGGGCCAGTTCCTTCACGCGATCTAAGGCAAAGGCCCGGCGCGTAAACTCAATGTTGTTCTTTAGGTACGGCTCCTCCAGGGCGATCTCGTTGGGCGAGACCACCAGCGCCTGCACCAGAGCGGCCACAAAAAAGCCGAGAACGCTTAAGGCCACGGGCGCGAGCGCCGCCAGGGTGAAGCGCCGAACGTCTCCACGCTTAAGCGCCCGCCAGGCAACAAAGAAGGCGGCGCTGACAACCACCGAGGCCAGGTAGTAATACGGCCGGGTGACGTGAATGTCTGTGTAGCTCGCCCCAAAGGCTACGCCGCGAGGGGAATATACCAGGGAGAAAAGGCTTAACTGGAAGCCGAAGAGGATAAGAATGAGAAGGCCCAACACGTATTTTCCCAGCCGGGCAACGAGGGGTTCCCACTGCCCTGTGCGCCAAAGGTCGGTGGTTAGAAGAATAAAGAGCTCTGCCCCGCCCGCGAGCAGGAGAAGGAACCCCAGGTAGTGGTAAAAGCTTTCCAAAAGCGGGAGGGTGAAAACGTAAAAACTAACGTCCCGGCCGAAAATGGGGTCTTTTACGGCGAAAGGCACCCGGTTAAGAAAGAGCAGGATTCCCTGCCAGTTAAGGCGCGTCATGGTTACGGCGACGAAAAAGGAGAGGGCAAAAGTAAAGGCGCGCAGCACCCGGCTTATCTGCCAGGGGTAGAAAAAACGCTCGAAGAACATGAAGCTGCTTCCCGGGAGAGACCGGTAGCTTTGGGTTATGGAAAGGGTAAGAACGGCGTAAGTTACGAGAAAGAAAATGGTGCCTACGCCGAGCTGTACCAGCAAAGTGCGGCGGAAGATGGCGGCGTAACCGACTTCGCTGAACCAAAGGTAGGTAGTCCAAAGACGTAGGGCTACCGGCAGACCCAAGGCTGCAAGGACGACTACCCAGAGCCATAAGCGGCGTTTCTGCATGCACCAGCACACCTCCGTCAAGGTTCCCCTTGCGCTTTAGAATTTCGGCTCTCGCCGGAAAACTCCTTCCCGTAGCTATGGTTTCCTCCGTGATAAATCGCTTGTTCCTTTCTACTGCCGGGGACGAGATCACCTTCTATTCCACCCTAGTATGCTTGGAGGCGGAGCTGCCCATGCTGTGGCAGAGGCAGACAAAAAATTTCAGCACAGAAGGAGTTTCAGAAAAGATGGCGAATAAACTTAATAAGAGACTTAAAGAAAGTCTTTGTCGAAGTTCGGCGAAGGGGGCGAGAAGGGGAGGAGATAATAGGTTTCCTGCAGGGGCGGACAGGAAGAGTGTGGAAGGGGGAGAAAAAATGTATACTTACCTGAGGCGGTCCCTGGCCGTTTTTACGGCGTGTATCTTGGTCCTAGCTCTCACGGCCGGCTGCGCCCAGAAGCCGGCGGCCGAGGTGCCGAAAGAGCCGGCGCCGGGGAGCGACAAGCCTTTCGCCGGCAAAACGCTGAACGTAATTTACATGGCTCAGGCAGGCTACCAGCCGCCGGTATTTGAAGCCCGAATCCGAGAGTTTGAGGAGAAGACCGGCGCCAAGGTGAACCTTACGTTCGTTAAGTACGACGAGCAGCACGAGAAAATTGTAACCTCTGCTGCCGCGCCTACCGCCACCTACGACGTCATCTCGCTGGACCTCATCTGGACGGCGGAGTTTGCCGAAAAGGGTTACGTCCTTCCGCTGGACGACCGCATCGCCAAGGACATTAAGAAAGATGATATTGCCCCGGCCATCTGGTCGGCCTTCGAGTACGACGGCAAGACCTGGGCCATGCCGTTCTTGGCCAACTTCCAGCTCTTCTTCTACAACACGGAGATGATGGAAAAGGCCGGCTACAAGGAGCCGCCGAAAACCCTCGAAGAATTGGAAGAGATGATGACCACGATGAAAAAGAAGGGCATCGTCAAGTATCCGTGGTCTGATTCCTGGAACCAAAAGGAAGGCCTGGTCTGCGAGTACGTCTGGCTTACCGGCGCCTACGGCGGCGATACCTTCGATGCCCAAGGCAAACCCGTCTTTAACCAAGGAGCGGGTGTGAAGGCCCTTGAAACCATGGTGCGCTGGCTGGATAAAGGCCTGGCCGACCCGAACTCTCTGGTACAGGATGAGCCAATGGCTAAAGACGCCTTTATCTCCGGAAACTGCGCCTTCAACTCCAACTGGACCTTCCAGTATGGTCTCATGAACGACCCGGCCAACTCCAAGGTGGTAGGCAAGGCCAAGATGGGGCTCCTGCCGGTGTCCAAAGATGTCTTTAAGCCGGGTAGTTACGAAACTGCGTCTGTTTCCGGTTTCCAGGGAATGGCCATTATGGCCAACACCAAAGAACCGGACCTGGCGTGGGAACTGGTGAAGTGGATGACGGCGCCCGAGTTCCAAGCTCAGCACTTAGAAGAGATGCCCGTATGGACCTCCGTGCAGAAGGATCCGGCCACGCTGGCCAAGGACCCGGTTATGGATGTTAAATCCAAGGAAATCGCTGCAGTACATCACCGGCCGAAAGTAGCCAACTATCCGGAGGTCTCCTCCATCATGCAGAAATACATCCACCTGGCCCTGGAGAAAAAGATGGCGCCGCAGGCCGCGCTCGACCAGGCGGTCAAGGAGATCGAGGCGCTTAAGTAAGTAAGGTAGCGGGGGGAACGGGCCAGGCCCGTTCCCCCCGCGTTTCCGATCCGCTGCAGGAAGAGTATTCGAGCGCGGCGAATGTTTAGAAAACGTGCCGGAGGTTGAATAACCGTGGTCGGTCTTGCAACGAGAACGAGGCGGGAGGAGCATCTTTTCCTGGCCGGGCGGGAACCCCCGGCCGGTAAGTTAGCTTGGTATCTAATTAGCCCTACGGTGCTTGTAGTTTTTCTGGTCAGCCTCTTGCCGCTTCTTTTGGCCTTTGCGCTGAGCTTTACCGAAGCGCACGTGGTACGCGGCGGTCTCACCTGGCGCTATATCGGGCTGGAAAACTACCGCTATTACCTTCAAAGCAGCGCCTTTTGGGAGTCGCTTAGGGTAACGGCCTTCTTTACCCTGGTCTCTTTGGCCGTAGAGTTGGTGTTGGGAATCGGTATGGCCCTGATCTTAAACCAGCCTTTTTTCGGCCGCAACCTGGTGCGCGCCCTGATTTTGATACCTTGGGCCCTGCCGACGGTGGTAAATGCCCGTATGTGGGCTTGGATATACGATGGCCACGCCTACGGGGCCTTGAACGGCCTGCTTTTGGCCCTCGGCTGGATTAAGGAACCGGTGGTCTGGCTGAGCACGGCCGTGCCTTGGGCCAACGTGCCGGTGATCGGGTCTTTTCTTAAGTGGGTGGGCGATAGCACCGCTCTCAACATGATCCTCATCGGGGATACTTGGAAGGTGACGCCGCTTGTGACGCTCCTGGTACTGGCCGGCCTCCAAACCATTCCCGGCGAATATTACGAAGCTGCGCGGGTGGATGGGGCCACGCTGTGGCAACAGTTCCGCTATATTACCCTGCCCCTTCTAAAACCGGTGATTTTGGTAGTGCTGGTGCTAAGGACCATGGAACTCTTCCGCGTTTTTGATATTCTTTACATCATCATGGCCAACACCATTAAGGTTCTTTCCATTTACACCTTTGAGGAGGGCATTGTTTTCGGCCACGTGGGCCGCGGTTCGGCACTTTCCTTCCTGGTGAGCCTGGTAATCCTCCTCCTCGCCGTATTTTACATCAAGCTCCTCTATTCAGAGGAGGTGCGCTGATGCGGCGGCCTTTCGCGTATTATCTCCACAAGCTTTTACTCTACCTGGCGGTGCTGGCCATGGTGGCCTGGACGCTGGCGCCGGTAAGCTGGCTTTTTATCTCCAGCATTTCTACCCATGCCGAACTCCTTTCCACGCCTATTCACTGGGTTCCGGAGAAACCCACCTGGGAAAATTTTGCCGCCATGTTTGACCCGGCGCAGGACACGGGCCGTAGGTTTTTGGCGGCCTTAAGAAACAGCATTTTCATCGCCGGCTCGGTCACGGCCTTTTCTCTGGTCGTAGGAACGCTGGCGGCCTATGCCCTGGCGCGCCTTCCCTTCCGCGGCCGCAACTCGCTCATCATGGGGCTGCTGGCCGTGCGCATGTTGCCGGTGATTGCGCTGGTAATTCCCTTTTTCGTGCTCATCATCCGGCTGGAGTACGTCCTCCCCATCTTCTACGACCGCTGGTGGACTCTGGCCATCTTGTACAATGCTTTTATCCTGGGGTTTGTAGTCTGGATTATGCGCGGCTATTTTCTTACCATTCCGGTGGAGTTGGAGGAGGCGGCGCGTATCGACGGCTGCACGCGCCTCATGGCGCTCCGCCTGGTGGTGTTGCCCTTGGCGGCGCCGGGGCTCGTGGCCACAGGCATCCTGGCCTTCCTCTTGGCTTGGGATGAGTTTCTTCTGGCCCTCATCTTCTCCAAGACGACGAACGCACTCACCCTCCCGCTTTACATTACCCAGCTGGGCAGCCAGTATATTACCGCTTACGAACAAATCGCCGCCGCCGGGGTGGTGGCCGCGCTACCACCGGTGCTCTTGGCGCTCCTCTTCCAGCGTTGGATAATTTCTGGCCTTACGGCCGGCGGCGTGAAGGGGTGAAAAAGTGCTGCGGGAACGGCACCGGTCATTTACCGGCTCCACCACCCTCTTAAAAGAACTCAATCGCTCGTTGGTCCTAGATGCCCTGCGCCAGCAGGGAAGCCTTTCGCGGGCGCAGCTGGCAAGCCTTACCGGCCTCACGGCGGCCACCATATCCAACATTGTGGAAGAGCTTATAGCTGAAGGTTACGTACGCAGCGAAGGCCAGGGCGCATCCCAAGGAGGGCGCAAGCCTACGCTCCTTTCGCTGGTTCCGGGTGCCCGGCACGTGATAGCTGTGGACGTGGCCGTAGACCGGGTTACCGTGGCCATTACCGACCTTCTGGCCCGGACTTTGGCCATGGAAGTACTTCCTTCGCCGGCCGGCAAGGCCCCGCTGGCCGTGGTGGACGAGGTGGCGGCGGCGGTGGAAAACCTGGCCCACAGGCGGTCCTGCCCGCCCATTCTCGGGGTAGGGGTGGCTTTTCCGGGGCCTACGGACGTAGAGACGGGTACGGCCCTCACTGCGCCCAACCTCCCCGGCTGGGATCACGTGCCCCTGCGGGATCTTTTAGCCGAGCGGGTGAAGCTGCCGGTCTATGTGGAAAACGATGCCAATGCCGCCGCGCTGGGGGAGAAGAGCTATGGAGCGGCGCGTGGGGTGCGCCATCTAATTTTTCTGCTCTTAGATTTGGGCATAGGCGGAGGCTTTCTTTTCGGAGGCGAGATCTACCGTGGGTTTCAGGGGGCGGCCGGCGAAGTCGGGCATATGATCATCGACATCAACGGGCGTCGCTGCGGTTGCGGTAGTACGGGTTGCTTGGAGACGGTGGCCTCCGGTATTGCCCTCGTGCGCCGCCGGGCCGAGCGCCTGGGAAGGGAGGAGCCCGAAAAACTGAGCCTCCTCCTCGATGCGGCTCGGCTGGGTGATGCCCAGGCGGTGGCGGACCTAAACGAGGCCGCCCGTTACATCGGCGTAGCTGTGGCCAGCCTGGCGAACACCTTTAACCCGGAGATGATCATCCTCGGCGGGCGCCTGGCGGTAGAATATCCTCCTTTCTTCGATCTGGCAGCGGAAACGGCCCGGCCGCGGCTTCTTCCCCTCATCCAGCACCATACCCAGATTGCCATGACCGGCTTAGGCCGGAACGCCTGTCTCGTCGGCGCGGCCAGCCTTGTCCTGCAGACCATCTTTCAGCCGCTCAGGCTGGCCGGCAATGCGCCTTAAGTTAGGGCCAGGGGGCTAAGGGAGGAAGGTAATGTGGAACGGTACGTAATTGGCATAGATCTTGGCGGCAGCAAGATGGCTGCGGCGCTGGCCGACGGCCAGGGTCGGGTTCTAGCCGAAGAACGCCGTCCAACGCCGGTGGAAGCGGGGGCCGAGGGCGTGCTTTCGGCTCTGGCCGAACTGGTCGAAGACCTCCTGCGGGCGCAAAACCTTACCGAAAGGGATCTTTCTGCCGTAGGCCTGGGTATACCCGGCATGATCGACCGCGAGCGCGGCCTTTGTCTCTTTTCCCCTAACCTTTTCTGGCGCAATGTGGATGTTGCCGGTTTTTGGCGCGAGCGCTTTTCGTGCCGCCTGGTGGTAGACAACGACGTGCGCCTCGGCGCCGTTGCTGAGGCCGAGTGGGGCGCCGGGCGAGGAGCGCGCGACCTGATTTTTGTGGCCCTGGGCACGGGCATAGGCTCCGGGCTCATTCTGGGAGGCGAGGTCTATCGCGGCAGCCGGGGCCTGGCGGGAGAGATCGGGCACATCACCGTATCCCGGGACGGCCCGGTCTGCAACTGCGGGAACCACGGCTGCCTCGAAGTTTACGCGGCCGGACCGGCCATTGCCCGGCGGGCCCAGGAGGCCATGGCTAGTGAGCCCGAATCGCTCCTCTGGCGCCTAGCGGGCGGCGACAAAGAAAAGGTTACCGCCGAGCTGGTGTCGCTGGCGGCAGACCAAGGAGATGAGCTGGCGCAACGCATCTGGGAAGAAACGGGTGAATACCTGGGGATTGGCCTGGCCTCGGTAGCCACGCTCCTTAACCCGGAGCGCATTGTGGTGGGCGGTGGGGTAGCCCAGGCGGGCGAGAAGCTTTTCCGTCCGCTTGTGCGCACGCTGAAGGCGCGGGCCATGACCGCGCCGGGGCTCACCTACCCGGTGCTGCCGGCGGCCCTCGGGAGCGCCGCTGGGGTGCGCGGCGCCGTGGCCGCAGCCCTTAAGCTTTGAGTGGAAAGGGGGGAAGGGAAATGGCCCGAGTCTACTTGGAGCACGTGCGTAAAGACTTCGGTTCCACCCAGGTGGTTAAGGATTTTACCTTGGAAATTAAAAATGAAGAGTTTGTCGTGCTGGTTGGACCGTCGGGCTGCGGTAAGACGACTACCCTTCGTCTTATTGCCGGCTTGGAGGAGCTCACTGCCGGGCGCATCTACATCGGCGACCGCCTGGTGAACAATGTGGCTCCTAAGGACCGCGATATTGCCATGGTCTTTCAAAACTACGCGCTCTACCCGCACATGAACGTCTTCGAAAACATGGCCTTCGGGCTTAAGTTGCGCGGCCTACCGCAGAGGGAAATCGAGGCGCGGGTAAAGTCGGCGGCCGAACGGCTGGGGATAGCCCACCTCCTTCGGCGCCGGCCGCGCGAGCTCTCGGGCGGCCAGCGCCAGCGCGTGGCCCTCGGCCGGGCCATCGTACGCCAGCCCCAGGTTTTTCTTATGGATGAACCGCTTTCCAACCTGGATGCCAGGCTGCGCATGGACATGCGGGCGGAACTGGCGCGGTTGCACCGCGAACTCAAGGCTACCATCGTCTACGTCACCCACGATCAGGTGGAGGCCATGACCATGGGCGACCGCATCGTGGTGATGAAGGACGGAGTCATCCAGCAGGTGGCCACTCCGCGCGAGGTCTATGAACGCCCGGCGAACGTCTTCGTCGCGGGTTTTATCGGCTCACCCCCGATGAATTTTCTTTCTGCGGAGGTCCAGGAAGGGAGGATTCTTTCTTTCGCCGGGGGAAGGGCCCAGTTAGTCCTGGCCGAAGAGCAGGCGGCCCTCCTGGCCGGCCGGAAACGGGTAATCTTGGGTGTCCGGCCTGAGGACGTGAGGGCCGAACCGGACTTTGTGGCCGCCCACGCCGACACCACGCTTAAGGCCATTGTGGAGGTGGTAGAGCCGCTCGGGGCGGAGACCTTGGTCCACTTCAGGCTGGACGGGACGGGACTGGTGGCGCGATTGGGCGCGACAACTACCTTCCGTGCGGGCGAGCGGGTGCGGCTGGCTCTGGTGAGGGAGCGCCTGCACTTTTTCGACGCGGAGACGGAAAAAGCCTTGCGTTAAGGCAAGGCTTTTGTAGATACGTTACCCGGTTGCACAAAACGGTGCTTAGCCGAGTTCGTCGACGGGAACGGAGACGACTTCAAGATGGTGGTGGGCCAGGGCGCCGGTATCCTTGAGGCCGCTACCGGTCAGGATGGCGGCGATGCGGTGCTCTGGCTTAAGGCGCCCGGCGGCCGCCAGCTTTCTTATGGCCGCCACCGGTGCGGCGCCCGCCGGCTGGACGAAAAGGCCTTCCTTTTGGGCCAAGAACGCCTGGGCGGCAATGATTTCCTCGTCCGTAACGGTGATTACATCTGCCCGCCCCTCGCGTACCTTGCGGAGGATGCGGTTTCCGCTGGGCGGGAACGGATTGGCGATGGCGTGGGCGATAGTTGCCGGATTCGGGAAGGGTTCCACCTTTTCCCTGCCCTCCGCTACGGCGCGGGCGATGGGAGAACAGCCGGCAGCTTGGACGCCGATGACTAAGGGGGCCTTCTTTATAAGCCCCAGTTCTTCCATTTCTTCGCAGCCTTTGATGACGGCGGCCATGTTTCCGCCGCTCGAGACAGGCAGGATAATGAAATCGAGCGGCTCGTAGTCCAGCTGGTCGAAGATCTCGTAGGCCACCGTCTTCTGGCCCTCCACCCGGAAGGGGTTATCGGAACTGATGAAGTAGATGCCGCGCTTTTCGCCCAAGGCCAGGGCGTTATAGTACAGGCGGCCGTAATCGCCGATTCCGCGGCTGAGGCGCGGGCCGTAAATGGCGATGGGCGCGATCTTGCCTTCCGGGATGTCCCCGGCCACGTAAACGTACGCTTCCAGCCCGGCGCGGGCGGCAAAAGCGGCCAGAGAAGCGGCCATGTTGCCGGAGGAAACCGTCCCAACCCGCGTAAGGCCGAACTGCAGGGCGGCCTGAATACCCAGCGAAGTACCGCGGTCCTTAAAAGACCAAGTGGGATTGACGGTTTCGTTTTTTAGGTAAATTTCGGCGATACCGGTTTCCTCGGCCAAGTGCACGGCTTCCAGGAGGGGTGTAGCGCCCTCCCCTAAGGAAAGCTCGGGCCTAAAGTCCGGGAATGGGAAGATGTTGGCGTTCCGGGCAATAAAGCACGGCTCTTCTTCTATACGGGCCGGCGGCGTAAGGGCTTCGTAACGCACTTCGAGCGGTTCGCCACAGTCGCCGCAGCGAAGATGCCTCTCCAGCGGATACTTCTTCCCGCAGCCGGTGCAGGCCAGATAGGGCACAGCCATACCTCCTTGTTTTCGGCTTTAACCAGATTATACCACAGAGCAGGAAGATTTCGAGCGGGGATGGAGGATATACCTTCCACCCAGCGAATATAATACTCGGTGTAGTTTTTCTATAGCGCGCGTAATGTGCTAGAGGAGGTTTCCCTTTTATGCAGACGGACCTTTCAGCCAATGCAGGATTGGCCCTGGCCTTCGATGGGACGGAACTCCGCTTTGGCGGGGGCATCCAGCCGGTTACACCCGAAGTACGCCTCGCCGGGGAGATGAAAGAGGTGTTTTACGCTCCGGCGGCGGTAGACCCTAAGCAGCAGCTCTATTTCATGTACCGCGGCGTTCACCGGAAGGAGGACGAAGAGCTGATCCGGCGTTACGGTGTGCGTTACGACATTACGATTATTCCTCCGGCCCTGCTCGGACCCGAATATGTAAAGACGGCGGGCCATTACCACCCTGCTGCTCCAGGGACGAACAAAAGCTATCCTGAGGTGTATGAAGTCCTGCATGGTCAGGCCCACTACCTCCTCCAATACCTAAACCCCGAGACGGGCGAAGTGGAAGAGGTGGTGCTCTTTGAAGCCGGGCCCGGGGACAAAGTAGTCATCCCGCCCAATTGGGGGCACGTAACCATTAACCCGAGCAACGAGACGCTGGTGATGGCCAACTGGGTGGCCGACGGGTTCTCGTCGCTTTACGAACCTTTCGCCAAGCTCGGCGGGGCGGCCTATTACGAGGTGCGGGTGCAGGGTGAATCTACCTTTGTGGCCAACCCGCATTACGACTGGGTGCCTCAGTTGCAGCGGCGCCTGGCCCGGCAGTACCGGGAACTCGGGTTGGTAAAGGAAACGCCGCTCTATCAAGCCTTTTTGGCCAACCCGGATACCTTCATCTACCTGACTGATCCCGAAAAGTACCCAAGCTGAGAGCGGCTTTGCTTAAGGGCCGTTCGGCTTTATCCCGGCTTACTGTTAGATCGGCAACCGGGGGTGAACCTGATGGAAAAAATAGCTGTCCTCACCAGCGGGGGAGATGCACCGGGTATGAACGCCGCCCTCCGAGCGGTGGTGCACCAGGCGGCCGTTCACGAAGTGCAGGTGGTGGGGATTTATCACGGTTACGAAGGCCTCCTGAACAGAGAATTCGTACCCTTGGATTTAGGTGCTGTTGACGATATCATCCAGCGGGGCGGCACTATTCTCCGGAGCGCCAGGAGCGAGCGCTTCAAGACCGAAGCCGGCCAGGAGCAGGCCGTGGCCAACCTGAAGGAAGCGGGCATCGAAGGCCTCATCGTCATCGGCGGCGAAGGCTCGTACCGTGGGGCAGAGGCTCTGGCTAAGAGGGGGATCGCTACGGTGGGTGTGCCCGGTACCATCGATAACGACATCCCCTGTACCGACTATACCATAGGCTTCGATACCGCCGTAAACACGGTAGTGGAAGCCATGAACAAGATCCGTGACACGGCTACCGCGCACGAGCGCACGTTCGTGGTGGAGACCATGGGGCGCGCCAGCGGCCAAATCGCTTTAACCGCCGGCCTTGCCGGTGGCGCCGAGTCCATCCTGATCCCGGAGATACCCTACAACCTGGACAACGTCTGCCAGAGGCTTAAGTGGAGCGCGGCGCGGGGCAAAGTGCACAGCATCATCCTGGTGGCCGAAGGGGTGGCTTCCGGCTATACCATCGCCCAGGAAGTGAAAAAGCGCACCGGCTTTGACACCCGGGTGACTGTGCTCGGCCACCTTCAGCGCGGCGGAACCCCCACTGCCTTCGACCGCATCCTGGCCAGCCGTCTGGGTGCCGAGGCGGTGGAGGTGCTGCTTTCGGGCGGAAGCAGCCTGGCCATGTCCTACGTTAAGGGTGAGATTCAGGCTATTCCTTTTAGTGAGGTGTTCGCCAGCAAAAAGACCATCAACCGTTCCCTCTACGACTTGGCCGCCATCCTCGCCATCTGAGCAGAAGGCAGGTTATGGTAAATTCGTGCGGTCCGGGGCACCCGGACCCGCTTTTCGTGCGCCCGGCTTGGGAACTTAAGGGGCGGAAATCGGGCCTCCGCCTGTTTTAAGGGGCTGAAGTCCCGTAGGAAGCAAAACCTGAGGCGCGCAGCTCTTCTACAAAGCGCCGGGACTCCTTCAGCATGTGGCGGAGGAGAAAACGCGAGCCGGCATCGGTGTAGCGGGAGAGCAAGTCTTCTTGGAAGCGGATGAATTCCAGGGTAAGGTTGCGGCCCACCATGGCCAGGCGACGGGCTTCGGTGGTGAGGACTTCAGGCGACTGGCCGGGAAGAGAGGCGCCATCACGCAGGCGGCGGGCCGCCTGCTCCAGGGAGCGGTAGTCACGCTCGAAACGGGCCAAGGCCGTGCGGTCTTCGGGCCGTACGTTGGGGAGAAAGGCCCGAAGAAGCAGAGTGTGTTCGCGCTCATCGCGGGCCCAGAACTCCAGGCGGTTTAGGAAATCTTCCCAGGTGATGCGGCGCGGCGGCTGGTTTTGGGGCGGGAGTGTAAGTTCGATGGCTTCCAGCTCCCGTTCGAAGTGATCCGTTTCCATGAGCACATGCTGGATGGCGAGGGCAGGATCGGTTTCTGGAAAAACGACTTTGAGGTCGCGAAGAAAGGCACGAAATTCCTGGTTTACCGCTCGGGCGTCGCGCACCAAGGTGGCTGCGGCGGTGGCCACTTCCTCCATGGCCGGCCCGAGTTCGGTTTCCAGAGCGGCCTCCAGGCGGGCACGCAGGTTTTCGGCCCGTCGGGCCGTCTCATCGAAGACGCGCTGAAAACGCCTGAGTTCGCGTGCATACCTTTCTTGAAGATGGGGCAATACTGAAAGCAGTATCTGAGGGTGCTCACTTTGGAGCTCAGCCCAGAACTCGATGGTGGCCAGTTCTTGGAGGAGCATGGCGCGTGTCAATTGGGCAGGCACGGCAATCCCTCCTTTGCAGGGGCTCTTACCAGCATTTTATGCCGGCCAAAAGGGCCTTGTGCGCCCGACTTGCTCAAGGTCCTGGCCGGCGGCGAGTGGGAGCGGAGAGTAAATGGGCATTAAAAAGGATACGGTGAGGGTAAAAATCGGCACGGCAGGGGGCGAGGTGCGGGATTTTCCCTATGGAACAACACTTCTGGCCATTAGCCGCGAGTACGAAGGACACCATCCTTCACCGATTTTAGCTGCCCGGGTGAACGGGGAACTTCGCGAGCTCACCCATGCTTTGACCGAGGATGCGACTTTAGAGTTTCTCGATCTCGGCACGGACGATGGACAGCGCATTTACATAAGAAGCCTTTCTTTTTTGCTCGTCCGGGCGGCCGAAGACGTGCTCCCCGGTGCGCAGGTGAGTATTGAGCATTCCCTGGGGAACGGGCTTTACGTCGAGGTGCACGGGACAAGGCCCCTTACGGAAGAGGACGTGGTGGCTTTGGAGCGGCGGATGCGGGAGCTGGTGGAGAAAGACCTTCCTTTTAAAAAACTGCGGCTTCCGCTGGCCGAAGCGCAGGAAATCTTTCGGCGCCAGGGGCAGGAAGAGAAGGCCGAACTTTTGCGTTACCGCAAGAAAGACTACCTTAACGTGTACGAGCTCGCCGGTCGCTACGATTACTTCTACGGTTACATGGCACCCAGCACCGGGTTTTTACGCCTTTTTGCCCTGCGCTTTTATCTTCCCGGCCTCATCCTTCTTTATCCCAGTAAAGAAAGCCCCGGCGCCCTTCCTTCCTACCGCGACCAGCCCAAACTGGCCGCCATCTTTCGCGAGTCGGAACGATGGGGGGAAATTCTAGGCGTAAGCGATGTTGCTTCACTCAATAGGCTCATAGCCGGCGGCTACGGTCCGGAACTCATCCGCATTGCCGAGGCCCTGCACGAGAAAAAAATTGCCCAGATAGCCGACCAGATTACCCAGAACCGTGAGCGCATCCGCCTCGTCCTCATCGCCGGACCGTCTTCTTCCGGCAAGACCACTTTTGCCCAACGCTTGTATATTCAGCTGCGCGTCAACGGCCTCCGGCCGGTGACGATTTCCCTAGACGATTATTTCGTCGACCGCGAACACACCCCGCGCGATGAAAACGGCGAATTGGACTTTGAGGCGCTGGAGGCCCTGGACCTAAAGCTTTTCAACCGCCACCTGGTACAGCTTATCCAAGGCGAGGAGGTGGAAGTGCCGGTCTTCGACTTTAAGCGCGGCTGCCGCACCTGGGTCGGTCGGCGCCTAAAGGTGGAGCCCGGCCAGCCGATCCTCATAGAGGGCATCCACGGGCTAAACGAAAAGCTTACGGCTTCCATCCCTAAAGATAAGAAGTTCAAAGTGTACGTGAGCGCCCTTACCCAGCTCAACGTCGACCGCCACAACCGTATCCCTACCACCGACACGCGGCTTTTGCGCCGTATCGTGCGCGACAGCAAGTACCGCTCCGCCCAGGCTGAGGAAACCATCTTGCGCTGGCCTTCGGTGCGGCGTGGGGAAGAACGCAATATTTTTCCCTTTCAGGAAGAAGCGGACGCCCTGTTCAACTCGGCTCTGGTGTACGAGCTTGCCGTGCTCAAGCGCTACGCCGAACCGCTTCTGGCCGCGGTACCGGAGAAGAGCCCGGCCTACGGACAGGCCAAGATCCTCCTGAAATTCCTTTCCTATTTCCTCTCCCTCGACGCCGAAGCAGAGATACCGCGGACTTCTATTTTGCGGGAATTCATAGGGTTTTAACCGAAGCCGGAAGCAGGACCGCCTGGCGAAAACAAGCTGAGCTGGAACTCTTGACTAGCAGGAGTAATTTGTGTATTATAGGTCTTGGTTGTTAGCACTCTCCCTTGGCGAGTGCTAAAAGTTACGAAAGGAGGGCCAAGAAGTATGCTCAAACCGCTCGGCGACAGGATTGTGGTCAAAGCCATCACTGCCGAGGAGAAGACCAAGGGAGGTATCGTCCTACCCGATACGGCCAAGGAGAAGCCCCAGGAGGGCGAGGTTATTGCTGTGGGCCCGGGCCGGGTGCTGGACAACGGGCAACGAATCGCTCCCGAGGTTAAGGTTGGCGACCGCGTGATCTACGCCAAGTATGGCGGGACCGAGGTCAAGGTCGACGGCGAAGAATACCTTATCCTGCGCGAAAGCGACGTTCTGGCCATTGTTGAGAAATAAGAGAGGGAGGCGAGTTACATGGCGGGCAAACAACTAGCTTACCGCGAAGATGCCCGGCACGCCCTGGAGCGCGGGGTTAATGCTGTGGCCAACGCGGTGAAAGTTACCCTTGGGCCGAAGGGTCGCAACGTTGTACTTAGCAAGAAATTCGGCTCCCCCGTCATTACTAAAGACGGCGTGACGGTGGCCAAAGAGATTGAACTTAAGGACCCATACGAGAACATGGGGGCGCAGCTCTGCCGTGAGGTGGCCTCCAAGACCAACGATGTGGCCGGCGACGGCACCACCACGGCTACCGTCTTGGCTCAGGCCATTATGCTCGAAGGCATGAAGAACGTGGCGGCCGGCGCCAACCCGATCTTCCTCAAGAGAGGTATTGATCGGGCCGTTGAAGCCATCACGCAAGAGATCAAGCGCAAGGCCATCCCTGTGGAGTCCAAAGAGAGCATCGCGCATGTAGCTTCCATTGCGGCTAACGACAAAGAAATCGGTAACCTCATTGCCGATGCCATGGATAAAGTCGGCAAAGACGGGGTCATTACCGTGGAAGAGTCCAAGGGCCTTGCTACCACCGTTGAGGTGGTTGAGGGCATGGAGTTCGACCGCGGCTACGTGTCCCCGTACTTTGTCACCAATGCCGAGACCATGGAGGCGGAGCTCGAGGAGCCCTACATCCTCCTCTTCGAAAAGAAGATTTCCGCGATCAATGACCTCCTGCCCGTTCTGGAGAAGGTCGTGCGCACCGGTAAGCCCCTCCTCATCATCGCCGAGGACATCGAGGGCGAGGCCCTGGCTACCCTGGTTGTCAACCGCCTGCGCGGCACCTTGCAGTGCGTGGCCGTTAAGGCGCCCGGCTTCGGCGATCGCCGTAAGGCCATGATGGAGGACATTGCCATCCTGACCGGCGGCAAGTTCATCTCCGAGGATCTGGGCATTAAACTCGAGAACGTTGACCTCGACTCCCTCGGCCGGGCCAAGAAAGTCAAGGTGGCCAAGGAGAAGACCACCATTGTCGAGGGCTATGGCCGGCAGGAGGATATTAAAGCCCGGGTGGCCCAGATTAAGAAGCAGATCGAGGAGACCGACTCCGACTACGACCGCGAGAAGCTCCAGGAGCGCCTGGCCAAGCTCGCTGGCGGCGTAGCCGTGATTAAGGTCGGCGCGGCTACCGAGACCGAGCTCAAGGAGAAAAAGATGCGCGTCGAGGACGCCCTCAACGCCACCCGTGCGGCTGTTGAAGAGGGTATCGTTCCCGGCGGAGGCACCGCTCTCATCAACGCCGTTAAGGTTCTAGACGACCTCAAGGTTGAAGGCGACGAGGCGGTCGGCGTCCGCATTGTGAAGCGCGCGGTTGAAGAGCCGCTCCGGCAGATTGCCGAGAACGCCGGTCTCGAGGGCTCCGTAATCGTGAACAGGGTTAAGGAGTCGCCGGAAGGCGTCGGCTTCAACGCCGTAACCGAAGAGTTTGTCGACATGGTGAAGGCGGGTATCGTCGACCCGGTTAAGGTCACCCGCACGGCGCTGGAGAACGCGGCCAGCATCGCTTCGCTTCTCCTTACCACCGAGTGCCTGGTGGCCGAGATCCCCGAGAAAGAGAAGACTCCGCCCACGCCGCCCGGCGGCGATATGGACTATTAAGCCGCCGAGGTTTCAAGCCCGACCCCGCGAGGGGCCGGGTTATTTTATTTTCATGTCCCCGGCCGCCGGGGAGTCGCCTTTCCGCACCGTTTTTACTATGTGCTTAATGTAAAATGCATTGACTAAACATCCACACAATACTATAATAGTTACGGAAAACATAAAAATGGTTACGGAGGATTAAGCGTGAAAAAAAGGCTTTTGTTTCCCACTCTCGGGGAACAGCTTTTCGTTTGCCTTAAAGAGGCTATTCTTGCCAATCAATACCGCCCCGGCGAAGAACTGCCGATCGAAAAGCTGGCCGGCGAGTATGGAGTCAGCAACACACCGGTGCGCGAGGCGTTGGCCCGGTTGGCGAACGTCGGCTTGGTGAATATTATTCCGAATAAAGGGGCAGTGGTGGCACCGATCACCGAGAGGGATATCCAAGACGTCTGGGAAGTGCGTAGGCTCCTCGAACCCTATGGGGCCGCTCTAGCCGCCGAGAGGTGCTCGGAAGAGGAATTGGACCTTCTCGTAACCGAGCTTGAAGAAGTATTGGCGCATCCGGAGGATTTTGCCGCCTATACCCGGGTTTCTTTCGAGGTGCACGCGTTATTCTATAAGCACCTTGCCAACAGGCTTTTGCGCGAACTCTTGGAAAAAGTAAACATCCATTCAATCCGCATTCGTTCCTTTGTGGAAGGTAGCCGAAAGTCCGTGCGGGAGGAGATAGTGCGCCAGGTCGCCCGTGAGCACTTGGATATTGTCGAGGCACTGCGGCGCCGGGATGCTGAAGAGGCGAGCCGCCGGATACGAGAGCACCTGGGCGCCGGCGAACGGCGACTCCTTGGTGTGTTGCACGGCAGCGGGGATGGTACACACCAGGGGGGAGCGACCGGGGCGGCTGCAGAGGGAAACGGCTAAAGTAGGAGGCGAAAGAGCTGGCTGCTGGGAGGTGGTGTGCAGAGAACAATCAGAGGGAACCGGGAAGGAACTCCGGAAGGCCTAAGAAGAAGGGGGTAGTAAGATGAGAAAGGCGTTGGGGTTACTTCTTGTGGTTGTACTGGGCCTGGGGGTTTTCGGTTGCAGTAAGCCAGCAGGCCAGGCAACGGAAGGGGAGAAGCCGGCGGCACCCAAGTATCCGGAAAAACCGATTACTTTCCTGGTGCCGTTTTCGGCGGGCGGCGGAAGCGACATCATGGCCCGGGCCATTGCCGGGGTGATGCAGAAAGAAGGGATCCTGCCGCAGCCGCTCGTGGTAGAGAACAAACCAGGCGGCAGTGGCTCCATCGGTTATAGCTACGTGGCCGGTAAAGTAGGCGATCCCTACATTATCAGCACGGTGAGTTCCAGCTTCTGGACAACGCCCTTGGCCGGAAATTCTCCTGTCAGCTACAAAGACTTTACGCCGGTGGCGGCGCTGGCCATGGATCCCTTCCTGCTTATGGTTAAGGAGGACTCGCCGTACAAAACCCTGGACGACCTCATCAAAGCAGCCAAAGCAAAACCGGAGGGTTTGGCCGTCGGCGGCACGAGCGGGCTGTCCGACGACCGGGTTTGCACGGCCCTCTTGGAAAAACAGGCCGGCGTGAAATTCAATTTCGTTCCCTTTGAGGGCGGCGGCGATGCCATGACGGCCCTTTTGGGCGGGCACGTACAGCTTTGCTGGGCCAGCCCGGGCGAGGCGCTCAATCAGCTAGAGGCTAAGAAAGCAAGACCTCTTGCCGTTTCGACCGAAGAGCGGCTGGCGAAGCTGCCGGATGTTCCCACGTTTAAGGAATTGGGTTACGACCAGGTAGTTTTCTACCAATTCCGCGGCATCGTTGCCCCCAAGAACATTCCTGAAGAGGCGCTCAAAGTACTTGAAGAGGCTTTCAAGAAGCTGAGCGAGAGCCCAGCTTGGGAAAAAGAATACCTTGAGCCGAACATGGTGACGGCGCGCTACTTGCCGGCCAAAGAGTTCGGGGACGCTATCATTAAGCAAAACGAGCTTTATACCCAGATCTTTAAGGACCTTGGCCTGCTTAAATAACCGCACTAAAACTTTCCGGGGAAGGGCGCTCTGCCCTTCCCCGGGAGGCGGGAGGAGGGAAACGGCAATGAGGCGCGCTAACCAGGCCGCAGCTCTCTGCCTACTGGCCCTAGCCGTATACATCAGTGTTACCGGCCTGGTTATGGGTTACTATGAAAAATCTGCTCCGGGTCCAGGATTCTTGCCGTTTTGGATTGGTGTCTTCCTAGGGCTTTCTAGTCTGGGCATTCTTTGGGAAAGCCGGAGCTCCAAAGATGCGTCGCTTTTTCCGCCCGGGGCTTTTCGCACTCTGTTCGCAATCACCGGCGCAGGGGCGGCGGCCATCGGGCTGAGCTCCACCTTGGGCCTGCTGCTCGCTTTGGCGCTCCTGGCCGGATTTGCCGCCCGCTTCTTGGGTGCCTCTTGGAGCCAAACGGCCGTTACGGCAGTCGCTATTACTGTGACGTTTTATTTTCTCTTCGTTCGTTTTCTTATGGTCAGCTTCCCCACCGGGATTCTCGGCATCTAGGAGGGGCTACTCACATGGAAACACTTAGAATGCTCCTTTCCGGATTTTCAGTAGCCCTGCAACCGGCAAACCTGCTCGCCTGCTTGATCGGGGTGGTTGCAGGAACGCTCGTCGGAGCTCTTCCTGGCCTGGGGCCTTCTACCGGTGTGGCTGTGCTTCTACCCCTGACGTTTGGTATGAACCCGGTTACGGCCATCGTTATGTTGGCCGGCATTTATTACGGAGCCATGTATGGCGGAGCTATTGCTTCGATTCTCATAAACACGCCAGGCGATGCCGCCGCCGTGATGACCTGTTTAGACGGATATCCGCTGGCGCAGAAGGGCCAGGCTGGCGCGGCCCTGGGTATGGCCTCCTTCTCTTCTTTTATTGGGGGTACAATTTCGGTTGTGATCTTCACCTTCTTGGCGCCGGCCCTGGCGCAGGCCACACTTTGGTTTGGTCCGCCGGAATACTTCGCCCTTATGGTAATGGGCCTTTCTACTGTTTCGGGGCTGACGGGCAAATCACCGTTTAAAGGCATCGCTTCTATGTTAATCGGCTTGGCCCTGTCCTGTGTCGGAACCGACCTCGTTACCGGCCTGCCGCGCTTTTGCTTCGGCCGTCCGGAACTTTACAGCGGCGTGGAATTCATCACGGTGGCCTTAGGGCTTTTCGGGATTGCCGAACTCATCAGCCTGGCCGCCAGCGAAACGCCACAGCTGAGGCGAACTGAGGTAAGGCTTAACTTCCGCAATCTCCTTCCCAACAGAGAGGACTGGGCTGCCTCCTGGCCGCACATCCTGCGCGGCACGGGCATAGGCTTTTTCATCGGGATGCTGCCGGGAGCCGGCGGGACTATAGCTTCGTTTATTTCTTACTCCGCGGCGAAGCGCCTGTCCCGGCATCCGGAGAAGTTCGGCGAGGGCGCCATCGAGGGGGTTGCGGCTCCAGAATCGGCCAACAACGCGGCTTCCGTCGGTGCCTTTGTGCCGCTTTTGGCGCTGGGAGTTCCCGGCTCGGCCACCACGGCCGTGCTCATGGGCGCGCTCATGATGTACAACCTGCGCCCAGGGCCGCTAATCTTCGAGCGCAACCCGCAGTTTGTCTGGGGCTTGGTATCTTCGATGTATGTGGGCAACGTGATGCTGATGTTGCTGGTTTTGCTTTTTATCCCCTTGTTTGTAAGAGTGCTAGATATTCCCACACATACTCTTGTTGGTTGGGTTATCGCTTTTATCTTGGCCGGGTCGTTTGGCCTGAACAACAGCCTCTTTGATGCCGGCATGACCGTGGCCTTCGGCTTCCTCGGCTACCTCATGAAGCGGCTTGAGTACCCGGCGGCTCCATTGGTTTTGGCCTTGGTGCTTGGAAACATGATGGAAAACTCTCTCCGGCAATCGCTACTTCTATCCCACGGGAGCCTAGCCATCTTTTTCACCCGGCCTTTATCCCTGGTGATTCTTCTTATTGCTGCGGCAGCGGTGCTGGTACCGGTAGTACGCAGCTTGACCCGAGCGAAACCAGCGCTCCAGCAGTAGTCCAACAATTCCTAGGAGGCGGTGAGTTCATGTACATCAACGAAGATCTATGTATTGCTTGCCGGAGTTGTGTGCCGTACTGCCCGGTGGGGGCCATTCGGGTAGAGGAACCCGATCGGGTCTATATTGACCAGGAGCATTGCACCGAGTGTGGGACCTGCCTGCGCATGGCCAGGTGCCCGTCAGATGCCCTCGTGGAGCCAGCCGAAGTTTACCAGGAGCCGCGGTCGGTGCGAAAGTTCTTCTCCGACCCAATGGCGACTCATAAGGAAACGCTCCTTCCCGGCCGGGGCACGGAGGAGGTTAAGACCAACGACGTAACCGCCCGGGTAAAGCGTGGGCAGGTGGGCATTGCCATCGAGATGGGCCGACCGGTCCTGGGGACGACTATGGCGGAAGTGGAGAAGGTAATCAAACGCCTGGCCGCCTTGGGAATTCGGCTGGAAAAGAATAATCCCCTTTCCTACCTAGTCGACGACCCGGAAACGGGGACCCTTAAACCGTGGGCTAAGAAAGAAAGAGTCATCTCCTGCATCATCGAGTTTTCGGTGCCGGCGGAGAGGCTGCGAGAGCTTCTCACCGCCATCCGAGAGCTGGCGGAAGAGGTGGACACGGTATTTTCCCTCGACTTAATCACCCGTTTCGATGAGGAAGGTAACATACCCGTTATTCCCATTTTGGAAGAGATGGGCATCCATTACCGCCCTAATGCCAAGATTAACTTGGGCCTGGGGCGCCCGCTCAGGGAGGAATAAAGATGACGCACTCTTTACACCGCCGCGGCAGCATCGAATCCTTAAAGAAAGACTATGTGCTGCTTTTTACTCCTGCGGCCAACATCAACCACGAAGGATCGCATGACAAGTTGCGCGAAATTGTCGATATCATCGCCGAAGCCGGCCCGACGAATATCGGCTCATATGAAGTTCGTAACATCTACGACGGCTCGACCATCGAAGACATCCGGGCCAACTTATCCAAGGCCAAGGTACCGCGCGTGCGCTGCTGTTTTTCCGACCGCGAGAAAGTCTTACGGGTCCTCAAAAAAGTAAAAGAAAGAGACTTCGGCATTTCTGTGACCGTAAGCGGCTTGATCGATGAAGTCCTCGCCATGGCCAGAGAGATCGGCTTAAAACCGCATTCCATCAACCTATCCTTAGGCGTTTGGGGCCGGACGGAACGCCTTCCTTCGGAAACCATTATGGAAATTGTCACCATGTGTGGTCACGGCATGCTGGCTGCATCTTTGGTAAAAGAACAGGTTGAGCTTGTACGCCGCGGGAAAAAGACGGCGCGGCAGGCAGCAGAGGAGCTGGCTCGTCCATGCACCTGCGGAATTGTCAACGTCGACCGGGCGGAGGGAATCCTGACTCGTTACCTTAAAGAGGGGGAAAAGTAATTTTCTGCGCCAGTTTACGGGCGGATGTAGAAGCTCATTATCAATCGCGGGAAATTAATTTGACCCAAGGGGGCGGGACCGCGGCTGGTCCCGGCCCTGTTCTTGTTCTGCCGTGCATGGAGTTATATCGTGCGACTAGGCAGGATTTTTTGCGTAAATGTAGAATACAATAGCTAACACAGGGGTGATTATTTGTAATTCGAAAAAGGATTAGGCTAAACAACACAAAATATGATGCATGACATAAGATGTTGGATATATTACACACACAATTTTACGGCGCAGGCCCTTTGGCATACGATACGGGAAACGGCTCAAGTACCTTCCAAAAGAAAGGTGGGCACTTAAGTGCGAGTTGAGCTGCTATACGGAAAAGGCGGTACGGTTCCTCTTAATGTACCCGACGCAAATCTGGCCGGGGTTTACTCGGCCAAAGAACGGCTGCCGTTGGCCGATCCCCATGGTGCTGTCCAAGAGGCCCTTAGGAACCCGGTAGGGGCCAGGCCACTGGCGGAAATTTGCCGGGGTAAGAAAACTGCCTGTATTGCCATTACCGACGCTTCAAGACCCAATATAGAGCGGGTGGTAATGCCGGTATTATTAGAGGAGCTCCATGCGGGCGGAATACGCCAGGAAGACGTTACCATTTTGGTGGGCGTTGGCTCGCACCCGCCGGCGACGATGGCAGAGCTGGAGGAAAAGCTGGGATCCGAGATCTTGCACAACTATCGCGTTGAAAATCACGACTGTTATTTGAGCCCGGTGGATTATTTGGGGACCACGTCGTTGGGAGTGCCGGTAGAGATTAATACCCTCTTTGCGCGGGCAGACCTTAAGATTGCCGTAGGGACGGTGCTGCCCCACCCGTTTGCCGGTTTTAGTGGCGGACCTAAGATGATGGCGGTCGGGATTGCCAGCTACAGAACCATAGGGGCCTCGCACTCGCCGGCGATGATAAATCACCCCCAGTGTCGCTATGGCAACACGGCCGGCAACCCATTTTACCAGTCCGCCCTCGAGGTTGCGGAAATGGTCGGCCTCGATTTCATTGTAAACGGAGTTACCCGCGAGGATGACGGGAGCCTCGTTCAGGTGGTGGCCGGAGAGGTACGGGCAGCCCACGGTCAGCTGGTCGCCGGCCTGCAAAAGGACTTCCTGGTGAACATTCCGGGGCCGGCGGATATTGTTGTGGTTGCCACCGGCTACCCAAAGGATGGCAATATATACCATGTATGCGCGTTGGGCGTCTGCGCTGTGGCCGGAGCGGCGGTGGGAAGTTCTTGCGTTCGGCCTGGCGGAGCAATTATCGCTGTTTCACCTATGGAAGAGGGAATCTATAACGAAGTTTTCTACAACACCCTAAAGGAAGCGACCACTCCCGATGAAGTGATAGCCCGGGTAGAGAGCTTGGCCGAACGCAAGCCGGGCCACCACCGGGCGTACGGCGTGGCCCAGGTGCTGAAACAATATCGCGTAATCATGGCCCAGTCAAAGATGGATCCCGAGCAAATTAGGGCCATCCATATGGAGGCGGTGGCCAGCGCTCAGGAAGCGCTGGACCGGGAACTTAAACGCTACGGTCCGGCGGCGAAAGTGCTCGTCCTCAACGGCACTCACCGTATGGTAATTTCTGTTGGCCACGGATCCTAAAAACACCTGGCCGGGGAGTAAGCCATAAGTTTGGCGCGGGGGGGGGTGAAGAGCGTGGTTTAAAGATTTCAAGTAGGGCGGACCGATAGGAGATGTTTACCGAAGGAGGGGGCATGGATGCTTAGGTCTAGGCTTTTTCTGGCGGTTCTAGTCGGCATGCTCATTATTGCCGTGGTGGCGGGATGCGGCAGTCAACCGGCGGCCAAAGAGCCGGCGGGACAGGAGAAGAAGGGCCAAACGACGGCCGAGGAGTATCCGAATAGACCTATTCAGTTAATCGTTTCTTATGCTGCCGGCGGCGGTACAGACGTCGGGGCAAGACTCCTGACGCCATACTTGGAGAAAAAACTGGGACAGCCGGTTACAGTGGTTAACATTACCGGAGGCGGCGGCTGGGTGGGCTGGACCCAGTTGGCTCATGCCAAACCCGACGGCTATACCATTGGTTATATAAATATACCGAATATGATTATCGGTTATCTCGACCCGGCGATGAAAAGGAAGGAAAACCTAGAGAGCTTTGCCCCGATTGCCAATCACGTGCTCGACTATACCGTTTTTGCCGTGCGCAAAGACAGCAGGTTTAAGAACATCGATGAGCTGATCGACTACGCAAAAGAACACCCCGGCGAATTAAGCGCTACCTCAACCGGAGTGGGCAGTGACGAACACATCTCATTGCTGGAGATCGAGAGAAAGACCGGAGCTAAGTTCCAAATGGTCCAGACGAAAGGATTCGCCGAGTGTCTGACCCAGGTACTCGGTGGTCACGTAGACGTCCTACTGGGCAATGTCGGCGAAGTTGTGGGGCCGGCAAGGAATGGAGACATCCGCGTTCTGGCAGTAATGAGCGAAGAACGGTCCGAGTATTTGCCCGATGTCCCTACACTTAAAGAAAAAGGGATCGACGTGATTAGTTTCGCCGCCAGGGGTATTGCCGCTCCAGCTGGTGTACCGCAAGAGATAATCGACAAGCTGGCTGAAGCTATTCAGGAAGCGATAGAGAATCCCGAACACAAGAAGAAAATGGAAGAACTTGGCCTGGCGCTCAAGTACATGCACGGTGAGGAGTACCAGAACTTCCTGAAAGCCCAGGAACAGCGGATTAGAGACCTGATGGGCTGGTAGATAAAGTGGCCGGGGTGGGGTGCTAGGCCCTGCCCCGTTCTTCCAGGAGGTGAACTCCTGAAAATGCAAAGCGACCGGATAATCGCCGTCATTATTGTAGCCTTTAGTTTGTGGTTATACGGCGTTGCCGACGAATTCCCGAAAGGAACAGATACCTTTCCGAAGCTACTTTTGGTCACATTAATATTTCTGGCAACGCTTTTGTTCGCCCAAAGTCTTAGGCGGCAGCGGGAAAGTGTACATGCCGGTGAAAAATCGGAAAAGGTGTCGGCTCGTAACTTCGTACCTCCAGCAATAACCTTCTTGGGCTGTGTGGCTTTCGTTGCTTTGGTACCTGTGTTAGGGTACTTTACTTCCGGAGTATTGTTTAGCGCGGCCATGATGTTTTACCTAGGGGCCAGGCGAATGCGTACCTTCCTTATCTCCATTGCGGGCGTAATGCTCTTTATCTACATCTTGTTTATCATGCAACTGCGCGTACCTGTGCCGCACGGGCTGCTATTCTAAGGCGGGTGGATAACTATGGAACTGACATTGCTACAGGTTATAAAACATGTCTTTTCTTTCCAATGCCTCATAGCAATGGCCATTGGTGTTGTGGGCGGGATAGTTGTGGGAGCCCTGCCCGGTTTGACTGCAACTATGGGTGTAGCGCTCCTGGTTCCGGTAACCTTCGGGATGGATCCGGCCGCGGGAATTTTGATGCTGATGGCTATCTACACTTCGGCTATTTACGGCGGATCTATGTCGGCGATCTTGCTTCACACTCCTGGAACCCCGGCCTCGGCGGCGACGGCCATCGACGGCTATGCCCTCACCCAGCAGGGACAAGCAGGTACCGCCATTAGGGTCTCGACTTACTCTTCTATGGTGGGCGGGCTTATCAGCTCTTTCTTCCTTCTGCTTTTGGCGCCACCGCTGTCTATGATATCTCTGAAGTTTGGTCCCCCAGAGTATTTCCTGTTGGCGCTGTTCGGCCTCTCCGTAATCAGCAGCTTGACATCGGGGTCACTGGTCAAGGGTTTGATCTCCGCGGTTTTCGGCCTACTACTGGGGACCATCGGGGTGGACGTTAATACAGGGTTTCCTCGGTTCACCTTCGGGATTACTTCCTTGGAATCAGGAGTTTCCTTGGTGCCGGCTATGATCGGCCTGTTTTCCCTAAGCCAGGTCTTTATCATGAGCGAGACGGCCCGCGAAGAGAAGCACCGCGAAGCCAACGCAATTCGGGATTGGCGTTTCTTCCCGTCGCTGAGTGAAATCAAGGCTCTTAAGAATACCGTTTTACGATCGTCAATAATTGGCGTCATCATTGGTATGCTGCCAGGGGCCGGTGGGGACATAGCTTCCTGGGTTGGCTACAACGAAGCCAAACGCTTTTCGAAGCACCCGGAGAAATTCGGACACGGAGCCATTGAGGGTGTTGCCGGGCCGGAAGCGGCAAACAATGCTGTGACCGGGGGTGCCTTGATCCCCCTGTTTACATTAGGAATTCCCGGCAGTGCCACGGCGGCCGTTTTGCTGGGCGGGCTGATGATTCACGGCCTTATTCCCGGCCGCGAGCTTTTTACCAAGTACGCAGAAATAACGTATACGGCTATGGTTGGTTTCATTTTTGCCAACATCTTCATAGGTATTGCCGGTATGCTCCTCGCTCGTTATGTTACCTATGTCACACGGGTCCCGGCACGAGTCCTCGCTCCGAGCATCGTCGCGCTGTGCGTAATAGGTTCCTTCGCAATCGGTAACAACATGTTCGACGTTTGGACAATGGTTTTCTTTGGCGGTGTGGGTTACCTCATGCGCAAGTACGGATTCCATCCGGCTCCGGTTGTCCTAGGGCTTATCCTCGGGCCCATGGCGGAACTTGGATTTCGCCAGTCGCTGCTCCTGGCTAAGGGTTCCATAGTCAGCTACTACTTATCCCGGCCGATCAGTGTGGTTCTCCTAGTGCTCATTGTGGCGTCTTTGATATCGCCGGTTATTCTGGAACGGCGGATGCAGGCGAAAGCAAACGCATGAGGGACGGCTGCTAAAAAAGGTTTTACCTGGAACGGGCAGGCCCCGGCGTTATGCTTCGCTTCCTGTTGGGTCAAAGCGTATTCCAGGTAGCAACCGGAATCGTTTTTTCGATAGATTGGAATCAAAGAAAACCTATGGCTAGGAGGATTTTCCTCATAAGCCCAGAATAAACATCTAAACGGCCTGTTCTAACTTGCTTTCTGAAAGGGAGGGGTGCTCAGAGATATTTGACAGTAAGCGGCGAGCGCCGTTTTTCGCTCGACTCCCTAAAACAAGAAATACGCAGGAGAACAGAAAAGAAAAAAGGTACTGCCTTATGGAAGTCTTTTCTTAACGCTGCTGTTGGTGCTCGGCGGCTGTAGCAGCCAGCAGCCTGCTCAGCAGCAACAAAACCAGCAGCAGGGGCAGGCCCCGGCTCCGGCTGCCCAGGGCCAACAAATGGTACTGGCTACCGGCGGTACCGCGGGTACCTACTATCCGCTGGGCGGGGCTATGGCTCAGATTTGGAACTCCAAACTAGGCTATAATGTTACCGCTCAGGCTACAGGTGCTTCGGTAGAAAACCTCATGTGACTCTGAATAACGAGATCCTGCTGGATAAGGCCGTATGGGATATGAATGGAGCAGGCCTTCCGGTAGGCCAGGAGGCGGGAATGGAGTTCGAACTCAAGGACGGAAAGTACATCCTCTCACATATGGGACGGCGGTACAAGGAAGTTGCCTTGGCCGTGGGCTGGGTGGCTCAGCACAAGTTGGTTTCCGCGGTCGTATTCTCCCATTATCACGGCTTACGCCTCCCGGTCGGGCCTGCACCTTTTGGCCGGGGAACAGCCCCGCTGGCTCGTTGCGTACGAAGAATTCAGGTGGCTCAGGCTTTATCAAAAAATACCGGCGTCTGACAGGGGTTTGGGCCAGCATCATCCGCTGGCTGGCCATTGGTATGTCTTTATACCAGTTATATACGGCTATCTTCGGCGTGCTTCCGGCTCAGCTACAGCGGACCTGGCATCTTGGCTTTGCCCTTTCATTGATCTTCCTTTTATCCTAGCCGCAAGCGGCGCCCGGGGGCTGCCGCTTTCTTGATGGCGGAGTTCATTGGTATACCCTACGCTAGGATAACCCTGGCGGCAGCTATCCCGGCCGTTCTCTACTTTACCGGGGTAGGCATTGGTGTGCACTTGGAAGCGAGACGGACGGGCCTTAAGGGGTTACCGCCGGATCGAGTGCCCCAGCTGGGAAGAATTCTGCGCGAACGAGGCCAGCTGCTTATTCCCGTCCTCGGCTTGATTGTAGTTATGGCTACCGGAGCTACCCCGGTCAAAGCGGCCTTGTACGCTATTGCCTTGGCCCTGGTGGTAAGTGCTTTTTCCCCTAAAACTCGCCTTAAACCGGGCGATATCCTTGACGCCCTGGAACAGGGAGCGCGGGGAGCTCTGGGGGTGGCAGCAGCTACTGCCGCAGCCGGAATGATCGTCGGGTCGGTTACGCTTACCGGCCTGGGGCTGAAGCTGGCCAATGGGCTGGTAACGCTGGCAAAAGGCAATCTTCTCCTTACCATGTTCTACACCATGATCACGTCGCTCATTCTCGGCATGGGTTCTCCGACTACGGCCAACTACGTAATCACTTCTACCATTGCTGCACCGGCGCTCGTTCACTTAGGTGTCCCCCTCTTGGCTGCCCACCTGTTCGTGTTCTATTTTGGCATTGTAGCCGACCTGACGCCGCCGGTGGCACTGGCAGCTTATGCGGGGGCCGGTGTTGCCAAGGGTGAACCAATGCGTACGGGCATAAACGCTACCAAGCTGGCTGTAGGCGCTTTCTTAATTCCCTACATCTTTGTCATGTCGCCCCAGCTCCTCCTAGTGAATACCACCTTCCTGGGTGCTGTTCGCGTGGCCCTAGGGGCCATCGTAGGTATGGTTTCCATAGAATCGGGTGTACAGGGATGGCTACTCGTCGAGGCAAACGTTTTGGAAAGAATCCTCCTTGCAACCGCCGGCCTTATGCTCATCCACCCGGGCCTTGTGACAGACATGATCGGTCTTAGCCTGTTCCTAGCTCTCTACCTGGGTCAAAGGCGGCGAGCGAGGAAGCAGGGAATTAGCTATTTACTGTAAATGCCTGGAAGGTACTGTAGCGTCTCGCTCCACTGCGGTGAATGCAGATGCTTTGCAGCTACCCTCTTTGAAGGAGGAGTGATACAATGCCCAAAATCATCCACGTAGACCTTATAAGCGCCGACCTTAAGCGGCTTTTTCTTGAGTTTCTTCCCGAAGGTTATGAGCTGGTCACGCGGGATGACGAGCGCTGGGAGGAGGTTCTGCCCACGGCCGATTACCTAATTGTCAACACGGCTCCCGTGGACGAAAAGCTCATCGACCGGGCGAAGTCGCTTAAACTGATTCATAAACTGGGAGCCGGCTATGACAACATCGACGTGGCGGCTGCTACAAGGCGCGGCATACCTGTGGCCCGCACCCCTGGTGCCAACATGGCCTCGGTGGCGGAGCTGGTCTTTGCCCTGGCCCTTACCCTCTATCGCAAACTGCACATTATTCTGGCGGAAACGAGGGCCGGTAAGTGGAACATGTGGCAGCACCGCCCCTTCTGCTATGAACTGGCCGGCAAACGCCTGGGCCTGGTGGGGTTTGGGAGTATCGGCCAAGCGGTGGCGAAACGGGCTTTAGCCTTCGATATGGAGGTGGTCTATTATAAGCGGCACCCGCTTCCCGCCGATGCGACGCCGGGCGTCCGAGCCGTAAGCTTCGCTGAGCTCCTCCGGACGAGTGACATCGTAAGCCTACACGTTCCGCTTACGGACGAGACGCGCGGCCTCATCGGGGAAGCGGAACTTAAAAGTATGAAACGAAATGCCATCCTTATCAACACGGCCCGCGGTTCGATTGTGGACGAACGCGCCCTTCTCACCGCCTTGGAGGAAGGGTGGATTGCGGGGGCCGCCCTTGATGTCGTGGCGGACCCGCCCCTGGCCGCAGATAGCCCGCTTTTCAAGCTCCCCAACTTCCTCTGCACACCCCATATTGGAGCGGCCACGCGCGACGCCGACGCCCGGGTTCTTAAAATGGCCTACGCCAACATTGAGCGTGTGGAACGCGGCGAGGAACCGCTCCACGTGGTAAACCGTACTCGCCCGAACCAGGCCTAGCCTCGCCTGCAGGGAGAGGCCATCCTTACGAATCGATCATATATTGACGGATAAGAAGAACAACTGTAAAATGTATCCGAGATACAATTTAGGAGGATGAGTCTTTGCAGAGCAGGGTGTTCTTTCACTCCTTGCGTGAGCAGCTCTTCCAGGCCATCAAGGAAGCGATTTTAACCAACAAGTACCGGCCGGGCGAAGAGCTTCAGATCGACAAGCTGGCAACCGAATACGGTGTGAGCACAACGCCGGTACGCGAGGCCCTGGTTCGTTTGGAAGGAATAGGGCTGGTCCGCCTTATTCCCAACCGTGGGGCCCAGGTAACCCTTATCACACCGGCCGATGTGCACCACATCTGGGAGGTCAGGCGGCTCCTTGAGCCATATGCGGCGCGGACGGCTGCTGAGCGCTGCTCAGCAGAGGAGTTAGACGCCCTGGAGGAAAAGTTGCAGCGCGTCCTGGCACGGCCGGAAGAGTTTTCCCTTTACACGGAATCCGACTTGGAGCTGCACGGACTATTGGTGAAGCATCTGACGAATAACGTGCTCAAGGACATCCTCGACCGCGTCAAGATGAGCTCGCTTAGAATGCGCTACTTTGCCGAAGAAAACATCCCTACTCTGAGGCAGGAGGTGATCCAGGAGGCGACCCGCGAGCACTTGAGCATTGTTGCCGCGCTTCGGGCACGCAATGCAGACCAGGCGGAGAAAGAGGTCTACCGACACCTCTCAGGCGGCGAGCGGCGCACGCTCCTAGGCCTAAGAGCAAAGCATCTAGAACCAGATGACGGCCAGAAGCGGTAAAGCCCGGGCGGCAACAACACCTGTGGCCGAGCGAGGAACGAAACGGAGGGAGAAGTCGTGGGAAGGTCCTTTCATATCGAAATCAATACCAAGTGGTGCAAGAACTGCGGCATTTGTCTGGCTTTCTGCCCGCAAAAAGTTTTTACCTGGGATGAAAAGCAACGAATCGTAATCAGTTACCCGGAAAAATGCACGGGCTGCCTTCTTTGTGAGTACCGCTGCCCCGACTTGGCCATCGAAGTGCGTAAGGTAGAAGAGGAGGAGTCCCATGAGTAGGCGTGAGCTGATTCAAGGGAACGAAGCCTGCGCCCGCGGGGCGCTTAAAGCAGGAGTCCGATTCTGCGCCGGCTACCCGATCACTCCTTCCACCGACGTTGTCGAATTTCTGGCTCAGGAGCTGCCCAAAGTTGGTGGGCGCTTCATTCAGATGGAAGACGAAATCGCCAGCATGGGTGCCGTTCTCGGAGCGTCGGTAATGGGCGTTAAGGCGATGACGGTAACCAGCGGTCCGGGCTTCGATCTCATGCAGGAAAACATCGCCTTCGGAGCTATGGCCCAGCTCCCCTGCGTTGTCGTTAACGTGCAGAGGAGCGGTCCCAGCACAGGCGGTGCTACGCTCCCCGCACAGGGCGACCTCATCCAGGCCAAGTACGGCACTTCCGGTGACAGCCCGCGCATCGTGCTCTACCCGAACTCAGTGGAGGAAATCTACCGCCTCACCGTCAAAGCCTTCAACTATGCCGAACAGTACATGACCCCAGTGATCCTCTTGATGGACGAAATCATCGGGCATATGCGGGAAGACGTGGACCTAGAAGCGATCGATGTGGGCGAAATTGTGGAGAGAAGGCGGACTAACATTCCGCCCAGCGAGTATCGTCCCTATGAGGCCGACGAGACCGGCATTCCCATCCTCATGCCCTTCGGCAGTGGCTATCGGTACGTGGTCCAGGGTATGCACCACGACGTTTACGGTATGCCGAACCTCAGCGCAGCTAATGTTGAGGCTACGATTTACCAGATAAACAGCAAGATCGACCGTCATAAGGAAGAGATTTGGCTCTGGGAAGAGAAAGAAACCGAGGATGCCGACATACTCTTGGTGGCGGTGGGTTGCGTGTCCCGTTCGGCGTTGGAGGTAGTAGAGCAGGCCAGGAAGAGGGGACTCAAGGTCGGGCTGTTCAGGCCGATCACGATCTGGCCGTTCCCGGAAGAGCCGCTGTCCCAGGTGCTGGCCCGGGTTAAAGCGGTTATCGTCCCCGAGATGAACTGGGGGCAGCTGATTCACAAAGTAAAAGAGGTTAAGCCCGATAGGGTGGCTGCCGTTCCCATCAACAAATACGACGGCACGCTCATCATGCCGGAGGAGATCCTTAAAGTGGTCGAGGAGGTCAAGTGATGAGCTGGAAAGACTACATCAAACAGAACATGTTTCCGCTCTTTACCTGCTCCGGCTGCACCCACGGCACGGTAACGAACGCCTTCGTGCGCGTGGCGGATGAACTTAAGCTTGATAAAGACAAGACCGTAATCGTCTGTGCCATTGGCTGTGCCGGCCGCATTCCCACCTTCCTCGATTTTCCGGTGCTGCGCGTAACCCACGGGAGGGCTCTGGCCTTTGCCACCGGGATCAAACTTTCGCGCCCGGACGTGAAGGTAATCGCCCTCATGGGCGACGGAGACGCGCTGGCCATCGGCGGCAATCATTTCATTCATGCTGCCCGGCGCAACATTGACATTACGGCCATCGTCTCGCGCAACGAGATTTACGGCATGACCGGCGGCCAGTACGCCCCTACCACTCCCCCAGGAGCGCGCGCCACCACCGCCCCTTACGGTATGTTGGAGCCGGCTTTTGACACCTGCAAGGTAGCCGAGGGCGCGGGCGCGACCTACGTGGCTCGAAGCGACGCCTACCATGTTCAGCACCTGCAACGCACCCTTAAGGCCGCCCTGCAGCACAAGGGGTTTGCCGTAGTGGAGGTACTTACCAGCTGCCCAACCCAGTTTGGCCGGCGCAACAACCTGGCCGACCCGGCCAAGATGTTGGAACGGATTAAAGAGATGACCGTAACCAAGGCCCAAGCGGAGAAAATGACGCCGGAAGAGCTGGCAGGGAAGTTTGTGATCGGCGAATTCGTCAACACCTCGCGGCCGGAACTCACCGACATCTATGCCCAGGCATTTGCGGGAATGGGGGTTTAGGCGATGCGCGATGTAGAAAAGTGCGAGATCCGTATTAGCGGCTCCGGCGGGCAGGGCGTGGTGCTGGCCAGCATCATCTTTGCCGAGGCTCTGGTGGCTGAGGGCTACCATGTAATCCAGACCCAGGCTTACGGCGTGGAGGCGCGGGGCGGCGCTTCCCGGGGCGAGGTCTTATACGGCAAGGAACGTCCCAACTACCTGAGCGTGCGGCAACCCGATATCCTGGTAGCCATGACGCAGCAGGCTTGCGACCGGTACTTACCGAGCCTGAAGCCTGAGGGCACGCTGATTCTGGACTCTTTCTTCGTTGAAAGGCTGCCCGAACGGCAGACCGGGCGCACCTTCGCCGTTCCCTTGACCAAGATCGCCATTGACGAGCTGGGCAAACCGCTTTACGCGAACATCGTCATGCTCGGCTTTATGAACGGCGTGACGGAACAGGTGGCGCCTGAGCACCTGGAGGAGGCAGTCCTCAAACGGGTGGCACCGGCTTTTGCCGAGGAAAATCGCCGGGCGCTACGTCTAGGCTATGAGAAGGCGCGCTCTATGCTCAACAAATAAGGAAACCGTGCGGCGAGGAGCTGAACCAGATGAAGCTTTACGAGTACCAAGGTAAAGAGCTTTTTCGCAACTCAGGCATACCTACGCCTCGGGGCCACGTGATTAGAAACTTAGCGGAGCTGGACTCTTTGCTTCCTTCCCTCAGCTTCCCTGTTGTGGTTAAGGCCCAGGTCCTGGTAGGCGGCCGCGGGAAGGCGGGCGGAATAAAAACTGCAGCAAGTGCTGGCGAACTTCAAGAGTACGCCAAGAACCTTCTGGGCTCATTCCTCAAGGAGGACAAGGTTATAGCGCTTTTGATCGAGGAAAAAGTTGCTGCTCTCGAAGAATATTACCTGGGAGTAACCTTGGACCGCGCCACGCGCCAGCCGCTTATTCTCTTCAGCCGTAAGGGCGGCATGGATATAGAGGAAGTGGCTAAAGAAACGCCTGAGGCCATCGCCCGGATTCATGTGGACCCTCAGATGGGACTTCGGAACTTCCACTTGGAGCAGTTGGTTAAGGCTGGAGGAGTTACTGACCCAGACGTCAAAAAGGGTGTACAGCAGGTAGCCCAGGCCCTCTACCGGCTTTGGGATACCAGCGATGCTGCGTTGGTGGAAATTAACCCGCTCATGGTGCTGGCCGACAAAACGGTTGTGGCGGCGGACGCCAAAGTGGATATCGACGACAGTGCCCTTTTCCGCCATCCCGAGCTGGAGGCCTTCCGCCGCGAACTACCAGAGAGCGAGCTCGAGCGGGCGGCTCGGGAAACGGGCTTCCTGTATATCGACATTGATCCCGAGGGCAACGTGGGCGTAATCAGCAACGGCTCGGGGATGATCATGTCCTGCATCGATTGGATCGCGCGGCACGGCGGGAAGGTAACCTGTGCCTTGGACCTGGGGGGCGGAGCGACGGCAGACCGGGTAGCGCGAGGCATTGGAATTGTCCTCAGAAATCCTAAAGTAAAGTCGCTCCTTATCAGCATCTTCGGGGGCATTACCCGCTGCGACGAGATCGCCGGCGGCATTGTGCGGGCGGTGACGGAAAAGGATGTAAACATTCCTATCGTAGCGCGCTTGGAAGGTACGAACAAAGAAAAAGGCCTCGCCCTCTTGGCCGAAGTGAGCGGCAAAACCATCGAGATTGCTGCAACTTTGCCCGAGGCGGCGGATAAAGTCTTACGGGTGCAGGGTAGGTGATGTTAAATGAGCATACTTATTGACCAAAACACCAGGCTCCTAGTTCAAGGAATAACCGGGCGCGAAGGCCAGTTCCATACCGCGCGCATGCTGGAATACGGCACCAATGTGGTCGGCGGCGTTACGCCCGGCAAAGGCGGGCTGACCGTGCACGGAGTGCCCGTTTTCGACACCGTTGCTGAAGCCGTCCGGGCTACCGGCGCTAACGCCAGTGTTCTGTTCGTCCCCCCGCGCCTGACGCTGGATGCGATCTTTGAGGCGCTGGCCGCCGGGTTAAAAACGGTGATCAGCATTGCCGAAGGCGTGCCGGTGAAGGACATGCTTCAGGTTTACCACTACACCAAGAACCTGCCGGATGTGCACGTGATCGGCCCGAATTCCTTCGGCGTAATCAGCCCCGGTAAGGCCAAAGCTGGTTTCATGGCCCACGAGATTTACAGCCAAGGGCCCGTCGGGCTCATGTCCCGCAGCGCCACTAATTCCTACGAAACTGTACTCGGCCTTACTCGCCGGGGCATCGGACAGTCCACCTGCGTGGGTGTAGGAGGCGATACGATTCCGGGGACGAGTTTTGTCGACCTTCTTCCTCTTTTTGAGGCCGACGAACAGACGAAGGCCGTGGTGCTCATCGGGGAAATTGGGGGGGCGGACGAAGAAATCGCTGCCGAGTACATCAAAAATCACATGACCAAACCGGTGGTGGCGTATATTGCCGGCCGGAACGCCCCAAAAGGGAAGAAGATGGGTCATGCCGGTGCCATTGTGGGGGCCAGCGGGGTTGGGAGCGCCCAGAGCAAGATCGAAGCCCTGGCGGCTGCCGGCGCTTACATCGCCGAAAGCCCCGATCATATTGGCGAACTTCTGGAAAAGATCCTGAGCTAAAGCGCCGAAGGGGGGCACTCTGATGGCTAAGTATAAAGTTGTGCTTACCGATAACATCTTTCCGGACCTGAACCTTGAACGCGAGATGCTGGCGGCGGCCGGCGCGGAGCTGGTTGAAGTTAAGGACCCGGCCGATCTTTTAGCCGAGATCCGCGATGCCGACGCCATAATCAATACGTATGCCAAACTTACGGCGGAGATCATCGACCAGCTGGAAAAATGCAAACTCATCATCCGCAACGGCATCGGCGTAGATACCATCGACGTCGAAGCAGCCTCGCGGCGCGGAATAATGGTGGCCAACATTCCTACCTACTGCCTGGAGGAGGTGGCCACCCACGCTACCGCCCTGATCTTGGCCTGCAACCGGAAAATCGTCTACCTCAACAATAAGGTCAAAAACGGCATTTGGGATGTGAAACTGGCGATTCCGATTCAGGCGGCCGAGGTGAGTGTGGTAGGACTTGTGGGCTTTGGCCGGATACCGCGTTCGGTGAGCGGGAAACTCAAAGCCCTAGGTTTTAAGGTAATTGCTTACGATCCCTATGTGTCCCAGGCCGAGGCCGACCCGTACGGCGTTACCATGGTCGATTTCGCCACCTTAATCAAAAAGGCAGATTACGTCTCCATCCATTGCCCCCTCACCCGCGAGACACGCGGCATGTTCAACTACCAGGTTTTCCAAGAGATGAAGCGGAGCGCGTACCTCATCAATACGGCCCGCGGGGCGGTGGTGAATGAGAAGGACCTGGTGGCGGCCCTCCGAGACGGCCTTATTGCGGGTGCGGCCTTGGACGTCCTAGAGACGGACGGCATTGCTCCTGACCATCCTTTCCTCAGCATGGAAAATGTGATCATCACGCCCCACGCCGCCTGGTATAGCGAGCAGTCCATTCTGCGCCGCCGTACCCAGACCGTGGAAGAGGTAATCAAGGTTTTGCAGGGCGGCGAGCCGACATCCTTTGTCAACAAAAAGACCATAAAAAAGTAGAGGCCCCACTGCTTACCAGAGAAGCCCGGATTCTTCCGGGCCTTCTTTACGGAACCGAAGAGGGAGGGGTTTAGCAAGTGGTAACAGGAAGGACGGGGGATAATACTCGGGAGTCATCGGGAGAAGGGAGGAGGGAAGCGCGGTGAAGATCGGGCTCTTCGACTCCGGCCTAGGGGGCCTTACCGTGGTGCGCGAGGTTAAGCGCCAGCTGCCGGAAGCGAGCATAGAGTTTTTCGGCGACAACGGGCGCAACCCGTACGGCCCGCGCCCGCGGGAGGAGATTGTTAGATTTTCGCGGCAAATTCTAGACTTTCTGGCGGAGAAGGGAATTGACCTGGCGATCATCGCCTGCAATACGGCTACGGCGGCCGCACTCTCCGAAGTGCAGGGAGCGTACCCGTTCCCCGTCCTGGGGGTGATTGAACCCGGAGCCAGAGCAGCCCTGGCGGTGAGCAAAAACCGCCGGATCGGGGTGATTGCCACGCAGTTTACCATAGAAAGCGGCGCCTATACCCTCACGCTACAAAGCTTGGACCCGGAGGTACAGGTACTCGGCCAGGCGTGCCCGCTTTTTACTCCCCTCGTGGAACAAGGGAAAACGTCTGGCCCGGAGGTAGAGGCGGCGGCCCGCGAGTACCTGACCACGTTTCAGGGCAGCGGTATAGACACCCTGGTGCTCGGCTGCACGCACTACCCGCTACTTTTGGACGTCATTCGGCAGCACCTAGACCCTGGGATTAACATCGTCGACCCGGCAGAGGCCACTGTGGCCCAGGCAAAGTCCTTGCTCAAGACGAAGGTTGCGGCACCCGCCGCCGTTCCGCCTACCTACCGCTTCTACACCAGCGGAGACCCAGAACTTTTTGCCCGCCTGGGAAGCAACATCCTAGGCTGCCCGCTTGAACATGTCGAAAGAGTAACTTTCCCCACATAGCTTCGCCTGGTGCTTCAAGCTGCAGCGCGGGCAAAGAAAGTTAAAAAGCGAGAAAGCGGGCGTTGCTTTTGCCCGAGCGAAAACCAGTCGGGGGCCGGTTGCTCGGCCCCCGACTTACCTTACGCGTCGAGAATAAAACCTTCGCGCGCAAGCCATTTTCTCGCTCGCTCCAGCAGGCAGCGGCGGTGATAGGCTTCCCACTTTTCCGCTACAGCCGGGAAGTCTTTGACGGCGGCAAGAAAACGCAGGATGGCGGCTTTCCCACTTAAAGCCCGGCGCAACTCAGCCTGGGCCACCGGATCATCCAGGCGCGCCACGAAAGCCTGCATATCATGATAAACTTCGCGCGGCGAACCGTGGGGAATATGGCGGTAACGGGCCGGACGCGACTTGTAGTAAGCAAAGCGGTTCTCGTGCTCCTCAAGGGAATGTTCGCCCGAACGGAGGGAGATAACAGTTCCCGTAATGACATCCAGAAAGGCTTCTTCGGCCAAGGAAGTGCAGGCCATGGCCTTGAGAAGGCCTTCCAGGTCTACTCGCAGCCGTCGAGGCATATTCTCCCTCCTTTCCCAGCTAAACCTATTGTAACACGAACTTTCTCATTCCCACAACGATCTTTAAAGAAAATCAGAGAATTTTATCCACGAACCGAGCGGCCGAGAAGTGGACGCGGAGTTGTATGGCTTTGGAGTGGTTCCGAGAAAAGAAACATGGTATAATTTGTCCGATTAAGAAAAGAGGCGGTGGGATGCATGATCATCGGGGCGCATTTATCGATAAGCAAAGGGTACCCCGCAGCGGTCCGCGAGGCGGCCAAGCTAGGACTTAACGGCTTTCAATATTTTACGCGCAACCCGCGCGGCGGCGCGATTCGGCGCCTGGCCGTAGAGGAGATCGCTGCATTTCGTAATGAGCGGGGGGCGGCAGGTTTAAAGGCGGTGATAGCGCACCTTCCCTACACCGTGAACCTCGGGAGCAGCGAGAGGCGGCTGCAGGAATTTGCGACCATGGTGGTCCGGGAAGATGTGGAACGTGCGCGTTTGTTGGGAGTAGAGCTCGTCGTAGCCCATCCCGGACACTACGGTGAGGAAGGGCGGGAACCCGGCCTCGCACGCGTGGCCGAGGTGCTCAAAAGTGGGCTTAGCGGACAGGAGGAAGGCCCCGTCTTTTGCCTGGAGACCATGGCGGGGCAGGGGCATGAAATCGGCGGGCGCTTGGAAGAGCTCGCAGCGCTCATAAAAACCTTAGAGGCCGAGGTTCGAATTGGGCTATGCCTCGATTCGGCCCACCTTTTTGCCGCCGGCTGGGACCTTAGAACCTGGGCGGGAATTGATAAGTTGATAACAAGGGTGGACGAGCTCGTCGGCTGGGATAAAGTACGCGCCCTCCATCTCAACGACTCCAAAGCTCCGCTGGGAAGCCGGCGCGACCGCCATGAGCTTATCGGCCGCGGCGAGCTCGGTCCGGAAGGAATAAGGGCGATTGTCACGCACCCTGAGCTTAAGAAGCTGCCTTTTTTCCTCGAGACGCCGGTAAAGGAGTACCGCGAATACGCGTCTGAGGCCAAGTTGGTGCGCAGCCTGGCGGGCTTGACAGAAGAAGCCGAGGACGATAGAGTATGATTGATACCGAGTCTCAGCGCTATCACTGTTTGGTTTTGAGCGGTAAGGTCATCCGAAGGAAGGATGAGCCATGCGGGCAGAGGAGATGCTACAGACGCTGGTTGCCCATGGTTACCGGCTTACAGAACCGCGGCAGGCCCTCCTCGAAGTGATTGCCTGTCGGCCCGGCTGGTTTTCTGTTCGGGAACTCTCTGAGGACCTGGGGCAGAAAAAAATCCGTGTGGGGCGGGCCACGATCTTTCGCACCCTCAATCTTCTTGTAGACTTAGGGCTTCTCGAGCGAGTCCGTGGGGCCAATGAGGTAGAAGGTTATGTGGTAACGGGGGCCGGCGAGCATCATCACCACCTTATCTGCTCGCGCTGCGGGCGGGTAGAGGAGCTTCCCGAGTGCCCGGTGGCCGAGCGCTTGGCGGAACTCGCGGCCGAACGCCAGTTTCAGGTGGTGAGCCACAACCTGGAGGTCTACGGAGTTTGCATCCAGTGCTTACGCCAGGAAAGCTTAGAGCAAGAGAAATAAAGGGCGCAATGTATGTTAAGTTTGCCTGCTGGTGAGACTAAGTATCAATTGCTAGTGGGGGCGAAAAAATGAACTTTCTTCGCGAAGCGCTGGCGGAAGCCTGGGGCGACACGCTGGAAATGGTGCCGTTACTGTTTTTGCTCTTCCTTCTCCTGGAAGAAGTGCAACATCGCCTGGGAGGCAGATTGGGTGCCTGGCTCAGGGAGGCCGGACGATGGGGCCCGCTGGCCGGTGCCGGCTTGGGAATCATTCCCCAGTGCGGCTTTTCCGTTTTGGCCAGCCTTCTTTACCTCAGGGGGCTCATCACGCCGGGAACGCTTCTGGCCGTATTCCTGGCCACGTCTGATGAAGCCGTACCGGTGATGCTAGCGCAGCCGGCCAAAATCGGCTACATAGCACCGCTTCTTATGGTGAAGTTTGGGCTGGGTGTGGCAGGGGGTTACCTGACCGACTTCATATTCAGGCATGACGGACGCCCGGCATTAGCCGAACGAAATGGCGGCCTGCCTAAGCTAGGCGGCCATATTCCCGGCGAGCATGCCCACCCGGTGCGCGCGGCCACGATGTTTTACCACGCCGCACGACAAACTGTACACACCTACGCTTTTGTCTTAGCCGCTTCGACCCTTCTCAATATCGGGGTAGAACTTGTAGGGTTCTCCGGTGTCTCCCGGCTACTCTTGGTGGGTAGCCCCTCCCAGCCCGTACTGGCCGCACTGATTGGGCTAATTCCCAACTGCGCGGCTTCGGTCGTCCTGGCCCAGCTTTACCTGGAGGGGGCTTTGAGCTTCGGCGCTGCCGTGGCCGGGCTCGGGGCGGCCGCCGGCTTGGGCCTACTCGTGCTTGCCCGGCATAACTCTCCGCGGGATACCTTAAGGCTCGTCGGGTTCCTTCTGGCCTTTGCCGTGCTGGCGGGCCTGCTTCTTCCGGCGCGGCCGGTAGTATGGTGAAACTTACCCCGTTGACGGAAGGAAAAATATCTGGTAGGGAAGAATATGTAGAAGCAGGGAAGAGGAGGGCCGAAAGAAGGGGGGAAAGGATGAAAAAATGCTGGCCAGTATCATTATTGCCTACCTTCTCGGATCGGTTCCCTGTGGTTATATCATTGGGAAAATAAAAGGGCGAGACATCCGGCGCTACGGAAGCGGCAACATAGGTACGGCCAATGCGCTGCGCGTTCTTGGCCTCCCTGCGGCTTTGGTTGTGCTTTTGGGCGATACGGTCAAAGGACTTTTGGGCGTTTTCATAGGGTATCGGTTGGGAGGCTCTAATGCGGCTGCCGTTCTCAGCGGGATTGCGGCCGTCTGCGGCCACAACTGGTCGCTTTTTCTCGGGTTTAAAGGCGGCAAGGGCGTAGCGACGGCTTTTGGGGCTGCTTTGGGCCTTTCGCCCCTGCTCGCCCTGGCGCTTGTGCCCGTCTGGGTTCTGTCCGTGGTCTTCACGCGCTATTCGTCGCTGGGCTCCATCCTAGCGGCAGGTCTCGCCCCCGTTGCGGCACTTGTTTTGCGTCAGGGATGGCCGGCCTTTTTCTTCGCGCTTATAGCCGGGACCATGGTTATCTGGCGGCACAAGAGTAACATCAAGCGGCTGCTTACGGGCACGGAACTTAGGCTGGGCGACCGCGTGTAAGGGATGTGGGGCGATGGATCTAGAGAATTATACCCGTGCGAACCCCATTATTGCGGCGGTACGCGACGTGGCCGACCTAGAACAAGCCCTAAAGGCTACGGTGCGAGCTGTTTTTCTTTTAACCGGAGACATCAACAACGTAGCCGACTGCGTGCGGTCTGCCCGGAGCGCGGGAAAGGGGATTTACCTGCACCTCGACCTGCTGGAGGGCTTGGGGAAGGACAAGGCGGCGGTCCGTTTCCTGGCGGAGGAGGCGCGCCCGGACGGCATAATCACCACCCGCAGTAACCTAATCCAGGCAGCGAAAAAGGAGGGCCTGTATACCATTCAGCGTATTTTTATTCTAGATTCCTTATCCATTGAAACGGGGATTGCCAACGTAAAGGCGACGCTTCCGGATGCAGTAGAATGCCTGCCGGGAATTCTGCCCCGCGTCTTCGGCGAATTGGTCAAGAAACTTCCTTTGCCCATCATCGCCGGCGGCCTTATTAAGTATCCTGAAGAAATCTGCGAGGTCCTCAGAACAGGCGTTAAGGCAGTCTCGGTGAGCAACAAAAAATTATGGAATTTCTTTCGGGGTGAGGAGGAATTCTGGGAGTTCTGTAGAATAAATAAAAAGCAGGAGGCCGGTTATACTGGCCCACAAGAAAAATAAATAACCGAGGACGGAGATGTGGAGAAAGTCCTGTCCCAGGTGCCGTGCAGGCTACGCGGGCCTTGGGTAGGGCTTTTGTTATTGCCCCAGGATAACCGGTGCCCTAAGCCAGCTAAGGGGGTGGGAAAGGGGAAGCGGCGGCGAGCAGGCTAAACGAAGGGTGAGTAGTAACCAGCCTTGTGAAGGAGGTAGGGGTAGGATGGCTAAGTATGTGCTGGCTTTGGATCAGGGTACCACCAGTTCCCGGGCGATCGTTTTCGATCACGATGGAAACAACGTGGCCATGGTTAACAAGGAGTTTCCCCAAATCTACCCTAAGCCCGGCTGGGTTGAGCACAACCCCATGGACATCTGGAATTCTCAGATCGAGGTGGCAAAGGCGGTCATCGAGAAGGCCGGCATCACCGCCGCCGACATAGCGGCCGTGGGCATCACCAACCAGCGCGAAACCACCATCGTTTGGGACAAGGCGACGGGGGAACCGGTTTACAACGCTATCGTCTGGCAGTGCCGGCGTACGGCACCCATCTGTGACGAGCTTAAGGCCAAGGGTTGGGCAGAGAAAATCCGGGAGAAGACGGGCCTAGTGGTTGATGCCTACTTCTCAGGTACGAAGATTAAGTGGATCCTGGATAACGTACCGGGCGTACGGGCAAAGGCCGAAAGAGGCGAGCTCCTCTTCGGTAACGTGGACACTTGGCTCATGTGGAAGTTAAGTGGAGGCAAAGTGCACGCCACCGATTACTCCAACGCTTCCCGCACTATGCTTTTTAACATCCACAAGCTGGATTGGGACGACGAGATTCTGGCCGAGCTGGGCATCCCGCGGGCCATGTTACCGAAGCCGCTTCCCTCCAGCAACGTATACGGTTACACGGACAAGGCCGTCTTCGGGGCTGAGGTGCCTATTGCCGGCGATGCCGGTGACCAGCAGGCGGCACTCTTCGGCCAGGCCTGTTATAAACCGGGTATGGCCAAGAACACGTACGGTACCGGCTGCTTCATGCTCATGAATACGGGCGAAAAAGCCGTGCCGTCGAAAAGCGGGCTCCTCACTACTATTGCCTGGGGTATAAACGGTCGAGTTGAGTATGCCCTCGAGGGCAGCATCTTCATTACCGGTGCGGCGGTCCAGTGGCTGCGCGACGAACTCCGGGTCATCGACAACTCGGCTGAGTCCGAGGAATATGCGCGTAAGGTACCGGACACCGGCGGCGTTTACCTGGTACCGGCCTTTGTCGGCCTCGGTGCACCGTATTGGGATATGTATGCGCGCGGCACCATCGTGGGTATCACCCGCGGTACCAAGCGCGAGCACATCATCCGGGCCACCCTTGAGTCCATCTGCTACCAGACCCGTGACGTACTCGAAGCTATGACTAGCGATTCGGGTATTAACCTGACTGCCCTTAGGGTGGACGGTGGCGCTGTAGCCAACAACTTCCTCATGCAGTTCCAGGCCGACATCCTGGGGGTGCCGGTACACCGGCCGAAGGTTACGGAAACCACCGCCCTTGGCGCGGCTTACCTGGCCGGGCTCGCTGTGGGCTTCTGGGCTAGCCAGGACGAGATAGCTGCCAACTGGCAAATCGACAAAGAGTTTAGCCCTTATATGTCACCCGAACAGCGTGAGAAGCTTTACCGTGGCTGGAAACGGGCGGTAGAGCGCGCTCTGAAATGGGAGGAGGCTTAAGCTCAACTTTTAATGTTCAAGCTTAATCGCAGCAGAAAACGAGGCCCGTGGCGGAGATGAGGAGATAGCCACACCCGAGGCAGGAGAAACCGCGTAACCGTTGCTTCCCGGGTTTCTCTCGGGTGTGGCTTACTCATTTTTCAGCCGCCCAAGAAGGAGGTCCGTTTTATGGAGAGACTAAAGGCCGACGTGGTGATCGTTGGCGCCGGAATTATCGGCACCGCCATCGCCCGTGAGCTCGCCCGCTACGAGCTCGAGGTGTTCCTAGTAGAAAAGGAGGCGGACGTGGCCTGCGGCTCCACTAAGGCCAACACCGCCATCGTGCATGCCGGCTATGACGCTCATCCGGGTACCTGGAAGGCGAGACTTAACGTGCGCGGCAATGCCGTCTTCCCGCAGATCTGCCGCGAACTGGAGGTCCCCTTCAAACAGACGGGAACCCTCGTGGTGGCCTTGAAGGAAGACGAGGTGCCCCACCTTTATGAGCTCTTGGAGCGGGGGCATGTGAACGGGGTTCCCGACCTGGAAATCATCGGCCGGGAAGAGCTCCTGTGCCGCGAGCCGAATGTGAATCCTAAGGCGGTGGCCGCCCTCTGGGCGCCCACCGGGGGTATCGTCAACGCCTGGGAACTGGCCATCGCCCAAGCCGAGAATGCCGTGGAAAACGGGGTGAAACTGCTTCTGCAGCAGCCGGTGACCAGGATCGAGTTAGAAGACGGCCGGGTGCGCACCGTATTCACCCCGGATTTCGCCATCGAAACGCGCTTTGTGGTCAATGCGGCCGGCCGCTACTCGGACGAGGTCGCCCGCCTCGTTGGACAGGAGAACTTCCGTATCGTGCCGCGCAAGGGCGAGTACTACGTCTTTGACAAGCGTTTCGGGCACATGGCAAACTGCCCACTCTTCCCCGTGCCCACGGCGATTTCCAAGGGAATCCTGGTGACACCCACGGTGGAAGGCAACCTGCTCATCGGGCCTAATGCCCAGGATCTGGAAGACAAGGAGGATCTGCGCACCACACCAGCCGGCCTAAAGGAAGTACTGACGCAGGCTCTGGAACTCATGCCGGACCTGCCGGTCAAGGACGCCATTACCAACTTTGCCGGCCTCCGGGCGGTGGCTAAGCCCAGCAACGACTTTGTTCTCGGCCCTGCTCCGGGTGTGCCGAACTTCATCAACGCCGCCGGCATCCAGTCGCCAGGCCTCACAGCTGCTCCGGCGGTGGCCGAGGAAGTCCGTGACCACCTGCAGGAAGCGGGGCTGGAGCTTCACGGGAAGAAAAAGTTCAATCCCTACCGTAAACGCATTACCCCCTTCCGCGAACTGAGCCGCGAGGAGCAGGCGAAGCTGATCGAGCAAGACCCGCGTTACGGGCAGATCGTCTGCCGCTGCGAAACGGTGACCGAGGCTGAGGTAGTCCAGGCGCTGCACCGGCCGGTGCCTTGCACTACCATGGACGGCGTGAAGCGGCGTACCCGAGCGGGAATGGGGCGTTGCCAGGGCGGTTTCTGCACGCCGCGCGTGGCGGCCATCCTGGCCCGAGAGTTGGGTCTTTCCCTGGACGAAGTGACGAAAAAGGGCGGCGCCTCAAAACTCCTTCTGGGCCGCACCAAAGATATTCTCCTTTCCGAGGAGGAGGCTGAGGCGCATGCGTAAGATCGAGTGCGACGTGGCCGTGGTAGGAGCGGGGCCGGCGGGACTCGCCGCGGCCGGGCGCGCCAAGGCGGCGGGTGCCGGGCGCGTGCTGCTCATCGAGCGCGACCGCGAACTGGGCGGCATCCTGCAGCAGTGCATCCACAACGGCTTTGGACTGCACCTTTTTGGTGAAGAGCTTACCGGGCCGGAGTATGCCTATCGCTTTATCACGGAAAACCAAGCTGCGGGCGTTGAGGTTCTTCTGGGGACCATGGTCCTCGAGGTCCGCCCGGACCGGCGCCTCTACGCCATAAACCGCCGGGACGGTATGCTGGAGATTCAGGCCGGTGCCGTGATCTTGGCCATGGGTTGCCGCGAGCGCAATCGCGGAGCAGTTACCATTCCAGGGACGCGGCCGGCAGGCATCTTCACGGCCGGAACGGCGCAGCGGTTTGTCAACATGGAAGGGTTTATGCCAGGCCGGCGCATCGTCATCTTGGGCTCGGGGGACATCGGTCTTATCATGGCCCGCCGCTTTGCCTGGGAAGGGGCCAAGGTGGAGGGCGTTTTCGAGATCATGCCCTACTCTAACGGCCTGACCCGCAACGTAGTCCAGTGCCTCCACGATAACGACATCCCCCTCTATCTCAGCCATACGGTGGTGGAGATCCACGGCCAGGAGCGGGTGGAAGGCGTGACCGTGGCCAAAGTGGATGAGAAGCTGACGCCTATTCCCGGCACCGAACGGCGCGTACCCTGCGATACGCTACTTCTTTCTGTAGGGCTGATTCCCGAAAACGAACTCAGCCGTGACGCCAACATTGAACTCGATCCCGTAACTGGCGGGCCGGTGGTGAGCGACGAAATGGAGACCTCACTTCCGGGGATCTTCGCCTGCGGCAACGTGGTGCACGTGCACGATCTGGTGGATAATGTTACCCGTGAAAGCTGGCTGGCCGGCGAAGGAGCGGCGCGCCTGGTGCAGGGCAGGCAACCGCGGGGACCGCTTCTTAATACCCGCGCCGGCGAAGGCATCCGTTACGTGGTGCCACACCGCCTTCATCTTGCCAATCTGAAGGAGCGGGAGACTACGCTCTACATGCGCGTGCGCGAACCGGCCGAGCACGTGCGCATCGAAGCGCTTCTGGATGGTGAACCCATCTTGAGCGTGCGCGAGCGGGTGGTGCGCCCGGCAGAGATGGTGAGCGTGAAGATTCCGCCCGGCTCCATCCCGGAGGGGCGTACGGCCACGGAGCTGACGCTGCGCGTGGTGAAAGAAGGTGAGCGGGGATGAGCAAAGAGCGGAAGTTAATCTGCATCGTGTGTCCGGTAGGCTGCGAAATCACAGCTACCATCGATGAAGAGAAAAAAGAAATTGTGAGCTTCACCGGCAATCAATGCCGGCGCGGCGCCGCCTACGCCAAAGACGAGATTTTTGCTCCTAAACGGGTGCTTACCACCACCGTCCGCGTAGAAGGCGGCTTTCTACCTGTGGTGCCGGTTAGGACGGCGGAGCCCATCCCCAAGGACAAGATCCGGGATGCTCTTAAGGAGCTGGCAGCCCTGAAGGTGACGGCCCCCGTAGCTTTCCACCAGGTCATTTGCCCCAACGTGGCAGGAACAGGAGTGGCCGTCATAGCCGAGCGCCCCTTGCCGGCCGAGCCAGGAGAAAAAGCCGGCTAAGGCCGACCCCTGGCGGCCGGTGCCCCTCGGGCACCAGCCGGCAGGCCCTGGCGCCCGGCAAAGGCCGGGCAAAGGTAAGATCGGACGCCCGGTTGGCCCTAAAAGCGAGGCTGTCATACGGTTCCCGGCTTAAGGAATAAGGTTAAATAGGATCATTGCCCCACCTCCCGGGCGGACCGGCGAATTCAGACTACAACAGAGCAAAAAAAGATCGATGATAGTGGAAGGTAAGTTCCGAAGAAGCAGCGAATTTTGCTTCTGACGGTTGGTAGCCACCGCACGGAGGCATGGGGCGCGGCCACAGCTGGTCTGCTTGTCCCGAACGGTCATGGTGAGAATGCCTGCTTAAGGGCAAAGGGGGAAAGGAAATGACGCAGCTTTGGCGCTGGTTAGCTACCAGCCCGGTTATCGCGGTCGTACGCAGCGGCGATGCCGCTACCGAAGCCCTGAACGCTCCAGCGCGCTGCGTCTTCTTGGCTACCGGTGATATTTCCGACGTCGGTACGTATATCAGCCGTTTTCACAGCCGGGAAAAGGTGGTCTTCCTTCATACCGATCTTATTGCCGGCCTGGAGAGCGATCAGGCAGCGGTACACTTTATCGCCCGCCGCCTTAGGCCAGACGGCATCCTGACCACACACGGCCAGCTTGTGCGGGCCGCGCGAAAAGAGGGGCTGCTCACCGTGCAGAGCCTTTTCCTCCTTGATTCGCTGGCCGTAAAAAGCGGCCTAAACGCCGTGCTCAAGAGCTGCCCTACGGCGGTTCAGGTGCTGCCGGGTATCTTGCCGCGAGTGATCCGCGAGCTCAAGTCGATGTGTTCCTTGCCCATCATTGCAGGTGGCCTTATCCGCAGCCAAGTGGACGTAGAGGAGGCGTTGGCGGCTGGAGCTATAGCCTGTGCTACAGGAGAACCGCGGCTGTGGTGGTACCGCAAGGTAGAAACAGTGCCCAGCGCAGGACGCGGGTAGGGGGGTGGTAGCTCAAAAAGTGGTCCTGGTTCCTGGTTCTTGTTTTCCGAAAGAGATTTGAAGAAGGAGGAGGAAAGGAATGGCGATTGACGTTAGCGCCCTCGTAGCATCTTTTGGCGGTGGCGTTGTGGGCGCAGCCTTGGGCGGACTCCCAGCCTTCATCCTTACAGGTTTTGCTGTACTGGCCGGTGTGGCAGCTGGCTTTTTCGGGCAACCACAAGCCGCCGCGATCGTCAACTCGGTGGCGTTCGGTCCTTTCCTTGGACCGCACATCGCTTTTGCCGGCGGTGTGGCAGCGGCGGCTTACGCGGCGCGTAAGGGCCTGGACGTTACGGGTAAAGATATCGGCGTGCCGCTTACCAAGTTCAACGATCCGGGCGTCCTCTTTGTGGGTGGCGTCTTCGGTGTGCTGGGTTACCTCCTTAACGCCCTGTGGGTGGGTATGGGCCTAAAGACGGATACGGTAGCTTTTACGGTGGCCGTCTCGGCGATCATTGCTCGGGCGGTGTTCCTCGGTGACGGGCCCTTCGGCAGCCTGCCGGCGGAGATGAAAGATAAAGGCTTCGGCGGCCGCTTCGTAGTTACGGAAGGGCACTGCTGGCTACCCTGGCAGAAAGATTTCGGGCAGCTGGTAGTGCTCGGCCTGGGCTTCGGCCTGGCGGCCGGGATATTGGCTGTGACCACGGGACAGCCGGTACTCGCCTTCGGTATCAGCGCCGCTTCCTTGGTTTTCTTGGAGTTTACTCCCGGCTTCCCCGTAACCCATCATATCACCTTACCGGCAGCGCTGGCGGCCGCTGCCACCAAGAGCGTGATCATGGGCGGCGTATTCGGGATTCTTGGCGCACTTTTCGGAGAGTTCTTCGCTCGGCTTTTCTACAATTACGGCAAGAACCACATCGACCCACCGGCATGCGCCATTGCTCTGGCGACGACGATAATTCTTCTTTTCCTGTAGGGAAGTTTGTGCTAGCGGCCCCCGCGCGGGGGCCGTTTTTTTACCGGATCGGCCGAAGGAGGTAGGATACGTGACGTACAACAAGCCGGCCGTTATCCAACATAGCCGCGGTGTGCACGCGCGGGTGGCGGCTATGGTGGTAAAAAAAGCGACGGAATTGGCCCGTTCGTACGGCGTAGAGTTGGAACTCGAGACGGCCGACGGGCGCCGGGTACCGGCAACGAGTATGCTGGCCGTGCTGGGGCTCAACCTCCGGCAGGGTGCGGTGCTGAACGTTTCGGCTCGAGGAGACGGGGCGCAGGCTGCAGTCGAAGAGCTGGCGCTTTTTCTCCAGAGCGACTTTTCCGCCGATGGCCAGGCGTCTCTGAGCCAGGTGGACGAGCTTCTGGACGAAACCACCCTAACGGCCGAGCAGATCTTTACCAGTATGGCTGCCGGCCTGGTGGTCACCGATGCGCGCGACCGGGTGGTAGTGTTTAATCCGGCGGCCGAACGCCTTTTTCGGCTTCCCGCGCGTATGGCCTTGGGCCGGCCGGCAGGAGAATTCTGGCCGGAAGCCGCCCTCGAAGTGGTGCGAGTAAGTGGGCAGCCGGCGACGCGGCACCTCGAATTGCCGGGCGGCGCAGTCTTGGCCACTCTAACTCCCATCCGCTTGGCGGGGGAAAGCCAGGGCGTGGTGACGCTTCTGGAGGATATCTCCCGTGTTGAACAGCTGGCCGGCGAGCTCCGGGCGGTGAAAGAGCTCAAGGAACGGCTGCAGCTGATACTGGATACCGTGCACGACGGTATTTCGGTCGTGGATAAAGACGGAGTTATCACCTACGTCAACCCGGCGTACGAGGAGATCGTCGGCCAGCGCCGGAGTGAGCTCGTGGGGAAGAACGTTTTTGTTCTTTCGCCTCAGGGTGCCCGCGCTCGGGCCCTAAAGAGCGGGGAAAAGGTGCTGGGTGCGTTGACGCATAAACCCAATGGGCGAACGCTCGTGGCCAACGTTTCCCCGATCTGGGTGGAAGGGGAAATCTGCGGTGCCGTTTCGGTAGTTAAGGATGTCTCGGAAGTGGAAAAGCTGGCCGAGCATCTGCATAAAGTTATGGCCCGGGCCGAATACTTGGAGCAGGAGCTCAGCCGGGCCCGGGAGCTTCCCGAAGCCTTTCAAGGTATTATCGGGAGCAGTGGTGCCCTGCGCGAAGCGCTGGCGGTGGCCCAGAAGGCTGCGGCCAGCACTTCGACCGTTCTCATCCGTGGTGAAAGCGGCACCGGCAAGGAACTCGTGGCCCGGGCCCTGCACGCGGCCAGCCCTCGAGCTAAAAAGCCCTTCGTGCGGGTCAATTGTGCGGCCATCCCCGGCCCGCTCCTGGAAAGCGAGCTCTTTGGCCACGAAAAGGGCGCCTTCACTGGAGCCTGGCAGCGCCGGCACGGTCGCTTCGAGCTGGCGGACGGCGGCACCATCTTTCTCGATGAGATTGGGGACATGGAGCCTCCCATGCAGGCCAAGCTCCTCAGAGTGTTGCAGGAGCGCGAATTCGAACGTGTGGGCGGCGAGACCACCATCAAGGTAGATGTCCGCATTATCGCTGCCACCAACCGCAACCTGGAGGAAATGGTGCGTGCGGGCCGCTTCCGCGAGGACCTGTACTGGCGACTGAATGTAATTACCATCTTTCTTCCCCCGCTGCGGGAACGGCGGGAGGACATCCCGCGCCTGGCCGAGTATTTTCTCACCAAACTGGCCAAACAACTCGGCAAAGATGTGCGCGGGATTGCGCCTGAGGCTATGGCCTGTCTGGAGAGGTATACCTGGCCGGGTAATGTGCGCGAGCTCGAGAACGTCATTGAGCGGGCGGTCAACCTGGCCGAAGGTACGATCATCACCGCCGGTGACCTGCCCGCTTACGTGCGCGAGGGCGGGATGCCGAGCGAAATCGTACCGACGGCCAAGGACGGTCCCCTCCTTCCTTTTGCCGCCTACGAGAAGGCCATCCTCGCCCGGGCGCTCAAAGAGTGCGGAAGCTTCCGCGCAGCGGCCAGGGCCCTGGGCCTGGACCACAAGACCGTGGCCGCGCGGGCACGCAAGTATCACCTGATTGGCAGGGAGGCACGGGAACGGTGGCCGGCGGATGCGGGCGGATAGGCCCGGCGTCAGCCTGCCCGGGTGGTGCCGGCGGCCGGCGGAGCGAGGTTACCCATGCGGGGAAGTATTCCCCGGCTTTCCGGGGAGAATTTCCCCGGAAGCTGCCGCCACGATTGCGCCCGGCTCGTCTGGCTTGGATTCTGGGTTTGGCATGTTCCTTGCACGTCCCTTGGCGTAGGGCCGTATGGGAAGCGGCGTCATAAGCAAAGAAGAAGGAGGAGTAGAGGATGAAAAAGCTCATTAACCAGCCGGATCGCGTGGTGGAGGATATGCTGGCGGGGATGGCCGCGGCCTATCCCGAGTACATCCGCCTGCTCCCGGACCTCAACGTGGTGGTGCGCGCGGATGCCCCGGTTAAAGGCAAAGTGGCGCTCGTTTCGGGTGGCGGCAGCGGCCACGAACCCACCCACGGCGGCTACGTGGGCCGCGGCATGCTGGATGCGGCCTGCGCCGGTAACGTCTTCACTTCTCCCACTCCCGACCAGGTGCTGGCGGCCATCAAGGCGGTAGATGGCGGCGCCGGCGTACTCCTCGTGGTAAAGAACTACACCGGCGATATCATGAACTTCGACATGGCGGCAGAGATGGCGGCGGCAGAGGGCATCGAGACGGCCAGCGTAGTGGTGAACGACGACGTGGCGGTAGAGAACAGCACGTGGACGCAGGGACGACGCGGCATCGCCGGTACCATCTTTGTGCATAAGATCGCCGGCGCCAAGGCCCAGGCCGGCGGCAGCCTCTCCGAGGTGAAGGCCGTGGCCGAGAAGGTCATCGCCAACGTCCGGAGCATGGGCATGGCGCTTACCCCGTGCGTAGTGCCCGCGGCGGGCAAGCCGAACTTTACCCTGGCCGAGGATGAAATGGAGATCGGCATGGGCATTCACGGCGAACCGGGCACGCACCGCGAGAAGATCAAGCCGGCCGATGAGATCACCGCCCACCTGACGGAAAAAGTTCTGAACGACCTGCCCTTTAAGAGCGGGGATGAGGTGGCGGTGATGGTTAACGGCTTGGGCGGGACACCGCTCATGGAGCTCTTTATCGTCAATAAGAAAGTGGCCGCTATGCTGGCGGAGCGCGGCATCAAAGTCTTCCGCACCTACGTCGGCGAATTTATGACTTCGCTGGAGATGGCCGGTTGCTCGGTCACCCTACTCAGACTTGATGAAGAGCTCAAGGAACTTCTGGCGGCCCCGGCCGACACCCCGGGCTTCAAGCAGTTCTAAGGTTCTGGGGAGGGGCACCCGGACGGTGCCCCTAACCCTTTACACTAAACGAGCGGGGGACGAAAAAAGTGCCTTTGACAGCACAGGAACTTATGGACATGATACGCGCCATCGGGCAGACCCTAGAGGAGAATAAGGCGTTTCTGACGGAGCTAGACAGCGCCATCGGTGATGCCGACCATGGCATCAACATGGCTAAGGGCTTCCACGCCGTGGAAGAGAAGCTACCGGACCTGACGGGAAAAGATGCGGGAACCATCTTAAAGACGGTAGGCATGACTCTGGTAAGCACTGTGGGCGGGGCGGCCGGACCGCTTTACGGTACGGCGTTTATGCGGGCCGGGATGGCCGTCGGGTCTAAGGAGGTACTGGATGCCCGTGACCTGGTGCAGGCGCTGGAGGCGGCCATCCAAGGCATTAAGCAGAGGGGCAAGGCTGAACGCGGTGACAAAACGATGATCGACGCTTTAGAGCCGGCGTATGAGGCCATCGAAAAAGAGATCGCCGCCGGCAAAGAGGCGGGCGCGGCCCTGGCCGCGGGCGTAGCGGCGGCGGAAGCCGGCGTGGAATATACCAAGGGTATCATCGCCCGCAAGGGCCGGGCAAGCTATCTCGGTGAGCGCAGCATCGGCCATCAAGATCCCGGTGCTACCTCTAGCTACCTCATTCTGAAGACGATGGCCGAATTTCTGTCTGGGAGGAAGTAACATGGCGGAACTTAGTGGAAAGCGGGTAGCCGTTCTCGTGGAGGAGGGCTTCGAAGACTTGGAGCTCTGGTACCCCGTCCTGCGCCTTAGGGAGGCCGGGGCTACCGTGGAAGTTATCGGCACGGGCAGCGCCCCGGAATACCGGGGAAAGTACGGGCTTTTAAGTCGCCCGGATAAGACCATCGACCAGGTGCAGGCAAAGGATTATGACGGTCTGGTGGTGCCTGGCGGCTGGGCGCCGGATAAGCTGCGCCGCTACAGCGCGGTGCTGGCCTTTGTGCGCGAAATTTTCGCCGCCCAAAAGCCCATCGGTGCCATCTGCCACGCCCCCTGGGTCTTAGTTTCCGCCGGCGTTCTGAAGGGCAGAACGGCCACGTCGGTGGTGGCGATCAAGGATGATGTGGAAAACGCCGGTGCTTCTTGGGTGGATAGGCCGGTGGTCCAGGACGGCAATCTGATCACTTCGCGCAAACCCGACGATCTGCCCGATTTCTGCCGCACGCTGATCGCGGCCTTGGCTGAATAGAGGGGCCGGCTATGGTAGGCATAGTTATCGTTTCCCATTCCGCCGAGGTGGCGGAAGGCACCAAGAAACTGGCGCAGCAGATGACGCCCCCGGAGCTGCCCCTCGCCGCCGCCGGCGGCACGCGTGACGGCCGCTTGGGCACGGATACCACGCTTATCCAAGAAGCCATCGAGTCGGTGGCCGGCCCGGATGGGGTGGTGGTGCTGGCCGACCTGGGAAGCGCCGTTCTCAGCACGGAGATGGCGCTGGAGCTTCTTCCGGCCGAGGTACGGGAACGGGTGGTGCTGGCCGATGCGCCGCTGGTGGAAGGGGCCGTGGCGGCGGCCGTAGAAAGCAGCCTGGGTAAGAGCTTGCTCGAGGTGAAGGCGGCGGCTGAGGCGGCGCGGAATCTAAGCAAGGTTTCCTGAACGGGATTGAACCGGCAGATAGCCTTAGGCGAAGTTTGATGTAGGTAAGGGGAAGAGCATGCAGCAGCGAACGGTTACGCTCACGAACAAGCTCGGCCTTCACGCCCGGCCCGCGGCGGCTTTTGTGCAGAAGGCCAACCAGTTTCAAGCGGCGATTTCCGTGCGGGCAGGGCAGAAAGAGGCGAACGCCAAGAGCATTCTCAGCATCCTCGCCCTCGGGGCCCGGCAGGGCGATACGATAACCATCGTGGCCGACGGTCCTGACGAGGAACGGGCGTTGGCGGAGCTATGTGCCTTTCTCGCTGCGGGCTGTGGGGAAGGCAACTGAAGCTAACTGTGGGGGCTGGAAACTGTGTGGCAGGGCGTAGGAGCAGCGCCGGGAATTGCCATCGGCCCGGCGGTAGTGGTCAAAAGATCCCAAGGGGAGATTTCCTCGGAAACCGGGGCCGCTTTTGATCCGCGGCGAGAAGAGGCGCGTCTGGCGGAAGCCGAACGGGCCGTGCGCGCTGAAATTGCCGCCCTGCGGGAACGAACGGAGCGCGAGCTCGGCGCGGAGCAGGCCGCGATTTTTACCGCCCACCTCCTCATGCTGGAAGATCCGGCCCTGGTGGGCGAAGCGCGGCGCCTCATCGCCACCGAAGGGCTCTCGGCGGTTATGGCCGTAAAACGCGTGGTGGCCGAATTAAGCGCGACCTTGGCCGCCCTATCCGACGAGTACCTGCGCGAGAGGGCGGCCGACGTGCGCGACGTGGGAGAGCGCCTTCTGGCTTACCTGACCGGAACGGCGGGGCAGGAACTGGTCCTTAAAGAACCGGCGGTGGTGGTCGGAACGGACCTTACGCCGTCCCAGACCGCGCGGCTGCCCAAGGATAAACTTCTCGGTCTCGCCAGCGCCGCCGGTGGGCGCACCTCGCACGTGGCCATCCTGGCCCGCTCGTTGGGTGTCCCCGCTGTGGTGGGCTTGGGTGAGGCGTGGATAAGCGAAGTGCGCGACGGGGACCTCCTGGTGGTGGACGGGACGCAGGGCCTCGTCCTGGTAAACCCGGACCCCGCCGAGCTCGCCGCCTGGCGTAGGCGACAGGCACAGGAAAAGGCGGAAAGGGAGCGCCTGGCCGCCCTTCGGTCTTTGCCCGCCGTAACCCGTGACGGCCGGCGGCTGGAGCTTGCGGCCAATATCGGAAGCCCGGCGGATGTGGAAGTAGCTAGGGCCTCTGGGGCGGAGGGCGTAGGGCTCTTGCGCACCGAATTCCTCTATATGGATAGAAGTGAACTTCCCACCGAAGACGAGCAATTCGAAGCCTACCGCGCCGTCGCCCGGGCTTTCTCTCCCCAGCCCGTGATCATCCGCACCTTAGACGTGGGCGGGGACAAGGACATCCCCTACCTCGGCCTGAAGCGCGAAGAAAACCCCTTTCTGGGCCTTAGGGCCATACGGTTCTCCCTGGCGCGCCCGGACATCTTCCGGACGCAGCTTCGGGCCATCCTCAGGGCGAGCTCCTACGGCAACGTGAAAGTCATGTTTCCCATGGTTGCCGCCCCTCAGGAGGTGCGGGCGGCCCGGGCGCATCTCGAGGCCGTGCGGGAGGAACTAATTACGGCCGGGGCGAAGGTGGCGGACAAAATTGAGGTCGGAATCATGGTGGAGGTGCCGGCGGCCGCCCTGGCAGCCGACCTCTTGGCTTCGGAAGTGGACTTTTTCAGCATCGGCTCGAACGACCTCATCCAGTACACCTTAGCTGCCGACCGCCACAACGAACGGGTGGCCTACCTATATGAACCCTTCCACCCTGCCGTGTTGCGCCTTATCGAGCGCACCATCAGCGCCGCCCACGGAGCGGGGATTTGGGCCGGGATGTGCGGGGAACTTGCCGGCGACCCGCTGGCCGCGCCGCTCCTTTTGGGGCTGGGGCTGGATGAGTTCAGCATGGCGGCGGGTTCGATCCCGGTGGTGAAGGAGCGCCTGCGCTCCCTAAGCTACGAAGAGGCCCAGGGCCTGGCGCGCGTCGCCCTGTCCCTACCGGACGCCGAAGCCGTGCGCGCGCTTCTTACCGAGCGAAAGCAGCCACAATAAGGAAAGGCCCCGGCGATTAAGGCCAGGGCTCTTTTCCGCTCCGGAACTCTTCCCAGGCGGCACGGCAGTCCGGGTGCCGGGCGAAAAAGGCGAGGAGCTTTTCTACGGCCTGGAGGGCGGCGGAACTGATGTTGTGCTCGATTTTTTCCGCATCCTCCAGCACTTCTCCTACCCCGAGGAAGCGGAGGAAACTTTCCAGCGTGTTGTGACGGCGGAGGAGAAAGCGCCCGATTTCTTCCCCGCGCGGCGTCAGCCGGATGATGCTGTATTTTTCATAGACCAGAAAATCGGCTTCGGCCAGGCGTTGGATCATGCGCGAGGCCGAGGGCGGCTGCACGTGCAGGGCTTGGGCGACTTCCAGGACGCGGGTATAGCCCTCTTCGGCAGAGAGGCGGTAGATCATCTCCAGGTAGTCCTCCATGCTGGGGGTAAGGCTATCCGGATGCTGGGAGCTGTGTAGGGAGTAACCGCGAAAAGTGTAAAAATCTTTACTGCCTCTCATCCTCGATTCCCCCCGGCAGCAGGTATTTTCCCGCTTTCTAATTCTATGGCGCAGCCGGGCCGTTCAGAACCCTGCCAGGATAAGGTTAAGGAGGACGAGGACGCAAGTGGCTACCGTGAGAGGAAGGAAAAAGGCTACGGCGGTCCAGCGCAGGCTGCGTGTTTCCCGGTAAATGGTCCAAAGAGTCGTGCTGCAGGGAAAATGGAGGAGGGAAAAGAGCATCACCGAAAGCGCCGTACCTAAATGCCACCCGTGGGCGGTAAGGAGGGCGTGGAGGGCGGCCAGGCTGTCTGGGTAAATAAGGGCGCCTTCGGCGAGGTACGTCATCACCGCAATGGGTAGCACGATCTCGTTGGCCGGCAGGCCTAAAAAGAAGGCGAGCAAGACGACGCCGTCTAGGCCCAGGAGCCGCGCCGGTCTGTCGAGCCAATCCGCCGCGCGGAGGAGAAGGCTGGTCCCTCCCAGATGGGTGTTGGCCAAAAGCCAGGTTATTGCGCCGGCCGGGGCGGCCATGGTGACGGCGCGGCCCAGGACGAAAATGGTGCGGTCCAGGAGGGAGCGCACGAGGATCCGCGACACTTGGGGAGGCCGGTACGGTGGCAGTTCGAGAAGAAAGGCAGAAGGGATGCCTCTGAGCAGGGTTCGCGTGAGCAGCCAGGAGACCAGGAAGGTCATGGCCACGCCCACGAGAACCAGGGCCAGCACGGCCAGGGCCGAAAAAAGGGCGGCTCCGGGGAAGAAAACTGCACCCCTGATAAACAGGGTACTTAGGGCGATCAGCGTAGGAAAGCGGCCGTTGCAGGGTATGAAACTATTGGTCAGGACGGCGATGAGCCGTTCGCGCGGCGACTCGATGATGCGGCAGGCGATGACCCCGGCGGCGTTGCAGCCGAAGCCCATGCTCATGGTTAAGGCCTGCTTGCCGTGGGCTCCGGCCCACTGAAAGAGGCGGTCCAGGTTAAAAGCCGCGCGGGGGAGATACCCGAGGTCTTCGAGCAGGCTGAAAAGAGGAAAGAAGATGGCCATCGGGGGAAGCATCACGGCTACCACCCAGCTCGTCGTCCGGTAAACGCCGAACACCATAAGGCCGTGGAACCAGGCCGGTGTTCCCCAACCCGTAAGCGCGGCGCTCAGTGCAGCCTCGCCGCGGGCGAAAAGGGCGGAGAGAAGCTGCGAAGGGTAGTTGGCGCCCTCTAGGGTAAGCCAGAAGATTCCCGTCAAAAGAAGCAGCATGATGGGAAAGCCAAACCGGCGCGAGGTAAGGAGGCGGTCGAGGCGCTCCTGCCAAGCCGGTGTCGGCTTACCCTGTTGTTTCAGAGCGCGGGCGGCGATGGCCTGCGCCTCGGCGTAAATTGTTCGGGCCAACTGATCGTGCAGCGCGGCGGGGGCGAGGGCGCGCGCTTCCTGCCAGGCTTGAACCAGGGCATGCCGTTCCCGGTTCTCTAATTCAACCATGCTCCCACCCTCCTGGGTTCGAGCGACGGGCGGCGCTCAGAGCTCGCTTCTCCGGCGACGGGGGATCCCAGGCGCGCCAAGAGGGCTATGTCGTTTTCCAAAAGGCGAAGCGCCAGCCAACGCGTATTAAAGCGGCCGGCCAAGGGCGCGAGGAAGGGCATGAGGTGTGCTACGGCAGTTTCTACTTCTGCGCCGTAGGTTATTCGGCGCGGCTTCGGGACGGCACGGCCGGTGGCTACGTCCAGGATTGCCTCTTTCAGCTCTTCAAGACCTTCCCCCCGGCGGGCGGCACACGGGACCACCGGGACGGCAAGCTCACGCGCCAAAAGTCCTGTGTCCACCTCAAGCGCCAGGCGCCGGGCTTCATCCATCAGGTTAAGGCAGACGATGACGCTCGGTGTCAGTTCCAGCACTTGGAGCACCAGGTTGAGGTTGCGTTCCAGGCGGGTGGCATCGGTAACCACCACGGTGGCCGCCGGGCGTTCGAAACAGATGAAGTCGCGGGTGACCTCTTCGTCGGGCGAGTTGGGGAAAAGGGAATACGTTCCCGGCAGGTCTACTAAAGTAAAGCGCAGGCCGCGCCAGGCGAACTCGCCCCGGGCCAAGGTGACGGTCTTTCCCGGCCAGTTGCCCGTATGCTGCCTGAGGCCCGTGAGGGCGTTAAAGACCGTACTTTTTCCGGTGTTCGGATTACCGACGAGGGCCACCAGCAGGCCTTTGCTTAAAGCCATCATCCTACCCTCCTTACTTTGATCTGCCGTGCCACGGCAGCCCTCAGGGCTATGGCCGCACCCCGGGCTTTATAGGCTACGGGATCGCCCAGAGGGCTTTTAAAAAGGACCTCTATTCTCGTTCCCGGCACTAAACCCAGATCAAGAAGGCGCCTTCTTAAGGCCCCGGTTGCTTCTAAGGTGGTAATCTCACCGCTTTCCCCGGGAGATAGGGAGGCGAGCGTAGTTTCTTCGCCGCTCGGCACTGGGCGTTGCACCTTTCGTCCCCCCCAAATCTAGCCTTGTCAAACAAACTTAGCCTGCATTAACTTCGCTGCCATCTTATGCGGCCTAAGTGCCGGCTGCTACCTAGAGCAGGAATCGGCCGACCCGTGGCGAATTAGAACGGGAAAAGGTTTGGACAAGAGGAACGAAAAAGAGCGGGCGCGGAAGGAAAAAAGAGCGGGCGCGAACGCGTACAAAGGAGGGGAGAGGATGGCCATACGGCGCTATTTTCACCTGCGCGACGTGGTAGAGGTCTCGGTATTGCAGGAGGTTCAAGACCGGTTTTCCGATGCCACGGGGCTCGCGGCAATCATTGTCGATTACCAGGGCAAACCCGTGGTGCGTTACAGCAATTTCCGCCCGTTCTGCGCCCGGGTCCGCCAATATGCCAGTGGGCGCGAGGGCTGTGAGCAGTCCGACGCCCACGCCGGCCTGGAGGCGGTGCGCGAGGGCCGGCCCTACATCTACCGCTGCCACATGGGGCTCGTAGACCTGGCCGCCCCCATTGTGGTAAACGGTCAGTATCTGGGATCCATCATGGCCGGCCAGGTGCGGGTCGAGGAAGAGACCATGGCCATCCTAGACCGGATTGCCAAACCGGGATTGAATTTGGCCCAACATCCGGAGTTAAAGCAGCTCCTAGAAACCATTCCCGTCATGCCTTTCGATAAAGTAAAGGCTTCAGCCCAGCTTATGTACTCCATAGCCAACTATATAGCCGAAAAGGGCGTAGCCAACTTAGTACAGCAACAACTTAATGAGCAGAATATGCGCCTCATGGAAGAGGCCAAAGCACGGGCCGAACTGGAAAAAGCGTTAAAAGAGGCCGAACTTAAAGCCCTCCAGTCGCAGATCAACCCGCACTTCCTTTTTAACACCTTAAACACCATCAGCCGTCTGGCCCTCCTAGAAGGGGCGCCGAAGACCCAAGAAGTGGTCTTTGCCCTGGCTGAGCTTCTCCGCGGTAGTCTCCGCAAAATCGGACAGGTGGCCACGCTCCGCGATGAGATTGCCTACATCCGGCACTATCTCCTTATCCAAGAGACGCGCTTTCGTGATCGCATTCAGGTGGAACTGGACATCGATGAAGGCTGCTTGGACTCGGAGATACCGCTACTTACGCTGCAGCCCTTGGTGGAGAACGCCATCGTCCACGGCTTGGAGCCGAAAGAGGAAGGCGGCCACCTTACGGTTAGGGCCGTGAGGCAAGGAGACGAGGTGCGCATTGAGGTGATCGACGATGGGTTGGGCATGCCGCCTGAGGTGGTGGAAGAGATCATCCGCCTGGAGTCCAAGCGCTCGGGCCGCAGCCACCTTACCGGCCTGGGGATAAGCAACGTGCACAAGCGGCTGCAGTATCACTTCGGCGCGGAGTACCATTGGGACATCCAGAGCCGGTTGGGCGAAGGCACTAAGATCACCCTTTTTCTGCCCTACCGGCCGGCCAAGGCGGGAAGCTAAATGGTGAAGGTGCTTTTGGTCGACGACGAGCCTCTAGAATGTGAGGCGATCCGCTTTATTCTGGAGCGCGAACGGCCTGAGGTGCAGGTGGTGGGGCAGGCCGGATCGGGACGCCTGGCCCTAAAACTGGCCCGCGAGCTGAGGCCCGACATCGTATTCATGGACATCCAGATGCCGGGAATCGGGGGGCTTGAGGCTACTCAAGCCTTGAAAGGAGCTGTTCCCGGCGTGAAGGTGGTAATGCTCACCGCCTACGACGAATTTGATTTCGCGCAGCGGGCGCTTAAGCTGGGGGCCAGCGACTACCTACTTAAACCGGCCCGGCCGCAAGAAATTCTGCGCGTGGTGGACAACCTGTGCCGCGAGCTGGCGGAAGCTGCGGCGAGGGAGGAGGAGGAAAAGCGCCTGCGCCAGGAGCTGGAGGCGATGATGCCCTTTATTGCCACCGGCCTGGTACTGGACCTGGTGAGCGGACGCAGCACAAACCTGGAGCAACTAAAGGAACGGGCCAGCTTCCTCGGTTTGGGTCCCGGTCCGTACCAGGTGCTCCTGGTGGACATCGATCACTTCGCCGCCAGCACCCAGGCCCGGCGGGAGGTAGAGCGCCAAGTGCTCAAGAAAGAGGTCTACCAGGCTTTGCTCTGCACCTTGCAGGAGAACGCCCAGGGCCTGGTGACACCTCTTGGAAGCGATACCTTCCTCGTTCTGGCCTGTGTGCCGGGCGGCAAAGAGGCAGCCCTTGAGCTGGCCGAGAAGCTACGGGAGGCGGTGGCCTCGTCCACTCCCTGCACGGTTACGGTGGGCGTGGGGACGACCTGCGCGGACTTGGCCGAAGTGCCGCTGTCCTACGCGGCCGCGCAGCGCGCCGTCCGGTATGGGAGCTTTTTTGGCGCGGATCAGGTGGTGGCGAGCTCCGAATTGGAACGGGGCGACGCGGAGAGCACTTTCTATCCTTACGAGTTGGAAGCCCGCCTGGCCCAGAGCGTGCGGCTCGGTGAAGCCGAGACCGCCCGGGCCGTCTTTCGCGAGCTATGGCAGAGGCTCAGCGCGGCCACGGCCGGCGAAGCCGAGCTTGCCCGCGCCCGTGCTTTGGAATTGGCCACGGTGCTGACGCGCGCAGCCTTAGAAGGCGGGGCGGAATCTAGCGTGCTTTCGGTTCTGCAGCGCGCTTCGCTGGAGGAGCTCACCGCCGCCCCCACGGCGGCCGCCGTGAAGGAGTGGGTCCGGGCCGTGCTCGACGAGTGCTTGAAGGCGGTAGAGGCCAGCCAGGCGGCTTTGCGCAGCGAAGTTATTGGCCAGGCCAAGCGCTATATAAATCAGCACTTCCGCGAACCGGTGTCCCTTGAGGACGTGGCAAGAGAGGTTCATCTGAGCCCCTTCTATCTTAGCCGCCTCTTTAAGGAGAAAGAGGGGGTGAACTTCGTAGATTACCTGACCCGTCTCCGTTTAGAAGAAGCCAAAAAGCTCTTGGCTCAGACCAACGATACCGTGGCCGCCATTGCCGAGCAGGTAGGCTACGCGGAGGCCAACTATTTCAGCCGCATTTTCCGCCGGCATTTCGGCATGAGCCCCAGCGAGTACCGAGAGCGGCGATTTCGGGCGGCCGCCGAACCGCAGGGCTGAGTCAACCAGGCGGCAAAAAAAGTAAGAAAAAAGGCAAGAAGGCATCCACCGCCTTCTTGCCTTTTTACTTGCCGAAGGCACCTAGCTGGAACCCGTCTGCCAACTTTTCCGTAAAAGACAACATGGCATCACCCCTCGGCAAAAAGCGTTACAGGATTAGGCCGGGGAAGGGCGAAACAAGAACGGCGACGGAAGAAGTGCCCGAACCTGAGGAGGTAGGGGCGTGCCGGAAGAGAAGCCGCGCGTCGTCCAAGAATACGTCCCCGGCAAACAGGTAACGTTGGCCCACCTGATCGCCCACCCAGATGTCAGGCTTGCGGAAAAGCTGGGCCTTACGGCAGGGCAGGCGATCGGCATCATGACGATAACGCTGAGCGAAGGAGCCATCATTGCCGCCGACCGCGCGGTAAAGGTAGCTGCGGTGGAGGTGGGCTTCGTGGATCGCTTCACGGGATCTTTAGTGATAACCGGGCCAGTTGGAGCGGTAGAAACCGCTTTGCGGGAAGCAACGGCTTTTCTCGGCCGGGAACTTGGCTTCCAAGCGGCCCCGCTGACGCGCTCGTAAAATGCGTTTCTTGGTTGTAGGCCCGCGCGGCGCCGGCAAGAGCACGTTGATCCGGACCCTCACCGGTTGCGGCGGCAAGGTCGGCAAAACCCAGATGATTGAGTGCCTGGGGGAAGCTTTGGACACGCCCGGCGAGTACCTTGAGCTTCCGCGTTTTTACCGGGCGCTTCTCGTTACCGCCCAGGAGGCGGATGTGGTGCTGTGGGTGGCGGCAGCCTCCGGGCCGCGTTTTTGCCCGCCGCCGGGTTTAGCTTCTTCCTTCTGCCGGCCGGTACTAGGCGTCATTACCAAGATGGATGTGCCGGGCGCAGACGCCGAGGCGGCCAGAGAAGAGCTGAGGCAGGCCGGCGTAAAAGAACCATACTTTCTCGTTTCGGCTTATACCGGCTCCGGGCTGGCTGCTCTGGCCGCAAAGCTGAAGCTTCCTTCGGCAACTGGATGGAAGAACATGGGAAGGGGGTGAAGGGCCAAAGGCGGGAGACGGCGGGGCAGACAAATATGGTATGAATATTCGCAAAGGAGGCAAAAACAGGATGGCGCAGGAAGCTCTCGGGATGGTGGAAACGCGTGGCCTAGTAGGGGCCATCGAGGCGGCCGACGCCATGGTCAAGGCGGCCAACGTTTCGCTCATTGGGTACGAAAAAATCGGCTCTGGCTTGGTTACGGTTATGGTACGCGGAGACGTGGGGGCCGTTAAGGCGGCTACGGATGCCGGCGCTGCGGCGGCGCAGAAGGTCGGCGAGGTTGTTGCCGTCCACGTGATCCCGCGGCCGCACACGGATACGGAGAAGATTCTGCCCAAGGGATAAAGCGCACTGCTCTAAGTTCCCAATCCAAAACGGAGGTGTGAGTGACTGATGAAAGACGAACTGGTCGAAAAGATCGTCCAGGAAGTCCTCAAGAAGGCCGAGACCGCGGCGCCGGCGGCCCAACCGGTTGCCCCAGCCAAGGCGTCCGCGTGCAACATCACCGAGTTTGTCGGCACCGCGCTGGGCGATACCATCGGTCTCGTCATTGCCAACGTCGATCCGGCCCTCCACGAGCGCATGGGCATCGACCCAAAGTACCGTTCCATCGGCATTTTCAGCGGCCGCACGGGAGCTGGCCCGCAGATCATGGCGGCGGACGAGGCGGTAAAGGCCACCAACACCGAGATCGTCAGCATCGAACTGCCGCGTGACACCAAGGGCGGGGCCGGTCACGGCAGCCTCATCATCTTCGGCGCCGAAGAGGTGAGCGATGCTCGGCGGGCGGTGGAGGTAGCCCTCAAGGAGCTGGAGCGTACCTTCGGGGATGTTTACACCAACGACGCCGGCCATCTGGAATTCCAGTACACCGCGCGGGCCAGCTTCGCCTGCAACAAGGCCTTTGGCGCCCCCATCGGCAAAGCCTTTGGTCTGACGGTGGGAGCTCCGGCGGGCATCGGTGTGGTTATCGCCGATACGGCAGTTAAGGCGGCCAACGTGGATGTAATCGGTTATGCCAGCCCCAGCAAGGGCACCAGCCTGACCAACGAGGCCATCCTCTTCATCAGCGGCGATTCGGGCGCCGTACGCCAGGCGCTTATTGCGGCCCGCGAAGTCGGCATTAAGCTTCTCGGGGCCCTCGGTGCAACTCCGGCTTCCCTCACCGGCAAGCCTTACATCTAAGGCTCAGTCGATGCCTACACGGCCCTCAAGCGGCGTCCCAAAGCCGGGGTAAAGCGCACCTGACGCGCCTCGCCGAAAAGCCCGAGAATGGCGACTTCTAAGACGCTTCGCCGGGGCGGAAACATTACTCAACAAGGAGGGATAATCCTTGAAGAGATCCAAGCGCTTTGAGGTCTTGGAGAATCGACCGGTCCACCAGGACGGCTTCGTTCACGAGTGGGCGGAAGTCGGCCTTGTGGCCATGAACGGTCCCAACGACCCTAAGCCTAGCATCAAGATCGAAAACGGCCGCGTGGTGGAGATGGACGGGAAACCGCGCAGCGAATTCGACATGATCGACCAGTTCATCGCCGACCATGCGATCAACCTGGAGCTGGCGGAAAAGGTGGCCGCCATGGATTCCCGGGAACTGGCCAAGATGATCGTCGACGTCAACGTGCCGCGCTCCGAAATTGTCAAACTCACCACCGCCATGACGCCGGCCAAGATCTGCGAAGTCGTGGGGCACATGAACGTGGTGGAAATGATGATGGCCCTGCAGAAGATGCGGGCGCGTAAAACCCCCGATATTCAGTGCCACGTAACCAGCCTCACCGACAACCCCGTTCAGATTGCCGCCGATGCGGCCGAGGCAGCCCTGCGCGGCTTCAACGAGATGGAAACTACCGTTGGTATCGTGCGTTACGCGCCCTTTAACGCCATGGCCCTCCTCATCGGTTCACAAACCGGCCGCGGCGGCGTTCTCACCCAGTGCGCCCTGGAGGAGGCTACCGAGCTCCAGCTCGGCATGAAGGGCTTTACGGCTTACGCCGAGACCATCTCCGTGTACGGTACCGAGAACGTCTTTGTCGACGGTGACGATACGCCCTGGTCCAAGGCCTTCCTAGCTTCTGCCTATGCTTCCCGTGGCCTGAAGATGCGTTTCACCTCCGGGACGGGCTCCGAGGTACAGATGGGTTATGCCGAAGGCAAGTCCATGCTTTACCTCGAGGCGCGCTGCGTCTACATCACCAAGGGCGCGGGGGTGCAAGGGCTGCAGAACGGCTCGATCAGCTGCATCGGTGTGCCGGGTGCGGTGCCGGGCGGCATCCGCGCTGTTCTGGCGGAGAACCTCATCACCACCATGTTGGACCTCGAGGTAGCTTCCGGTAACGATCAGACCTTCAGCCACTCCGACATCCGGCGCACGGCCAGGACGATGATGCAGTTCCTGCCGGGAACCGACTTTATCTTCTCCGGCTACAGCGCCGTTCCCAACTATGACAACATGTTCGCCGGCTCCAATTTCGACGCCGAAGACTACGACGATTACCTGGTGCTGCAGCGCGACCTGATGGTGGACGGTGGCCTGCGGCCTGTTTCCGAGGAAGAGGTTATTGCTATTCGTAACAAAGCTGCGCGGGCCCTGCAGGCGGTGTTTAAGGAACTCGGCCTGCCGCCCATCACCGACGAAGAAGTGGAAGCGGCCACCTATGCCCACGGCAGCAAAGATATGCCGCCGCGCAACGTGGTAGAAGACCTGAAGGCGGCGGAAGAGCTCTTCAAGGGACCGGCTACTGGCCTAGACATCGTCAAGGCCCTGGCCAAGAACGGCTTCGAGGATGTGGCCAACAACGTGCTCGGGATGCTCAAGCAGCGCGTGTCCGGTGACTACCTGCATACCTCCTCGATTATCGACAAGAACTTCGTGGTAAAAAGCGCCGTCAACGACCCTAACGACTACGCTGGCCCCGGCACGGGTTACAGGATCTCGCCCGAGCGTTGGGAAGAGATCAAGAACATTCCGTGGGCCATGCGGCCGGACCAGATCGGCTAGAAAACGGCTAGAGAAAGGGGTGGAAAGGTATGCAGATTAGTGAACAGCTCGTTCGCCAAGTAGTGCAAGAAGTTCTGGCCAGCATGGGACAGGCGGAGTCGGCAAAGGCTTCGGCGCCCGAAGCGCCTGCTCAGCCGGTGAGCGGGCTCACCCTGACGGAGCTGGGCCCGGCACAGCCCGGAACGAAAGCCGATGAGGTGGTTATCGGCTTGGCCCCGGCCTTCGGGCTTTACCAGACAAAGACGATCCTCGGGATTCCCCACGCCGTCGTCCTGCGCGAGATGATTGCCGGAATCGAGGAGGAGGGGCTTAGGGCGCGGGTAATCCGGGTGCGGCATACCTCGGACGTGGCCTTTGTGGCCCATACGGCGGCCAAGCTTTCCGGGTCCGGTATCGGCATCGGTATCCAGTCCCGGGGTACAACGGTCATCCACCAGAAAGACCTGGACCCTCTCTCCAACCTGGAGCTTTTCCCCCAGTGCCCGTTGCTCAAGCCTGAGACCTACCGGGCCATTGGGCGCAACGCAGCCCGCTACGCCAAGGGCGGCTCCCCGAACCCGGTGCCCACCGAGAACGACCAGATGGCCCGCCCCAAATATCAGGCGGTAGCGGCGGTGCTCCATATCAAAGAAACCGAGCACGTGGACCGCAACGCGAAACCGGTTGAACTTGCCGTCAGCTTTAAATAGGGGAGGTGACGCAGGTGATGCAGGAGAACCTAATCGAGGAGATCGTTCGGGAAGTGCTTAAATCCTTACAGAACAACCAGGCGTCGGCTCCGGCCTGCAAAGCCCAGAGTGAGAGCAAGACCAGTCTGGACCCCGCCCGCGACTACCCGCTGGCCACGAAACGGCCGGAGCTCGTGAAAACGCCCACGGGCAAATCGCTCTCCGACATTACGCTTGAAGCGGTGCTGAAGGGCGAGATCACGCCTCAGGATGTCCGCATTACACCCGAGACGCTGGAAATGCAGGCGGAAATTGCCGAGAAGGTCGGCCGGCATCAGTTCGCCCGGAACCTCAGGCGGGCTGCGGAACTTACGCACATTCCCGACCAGCGCATCCTCGAAATCTACCGGGCTCTGCGGCCGTACCGCTCCACCAAGGAAGAGCTCCTGGCCATTGCCGATGAGCTGGAACAAAAATATGGGGCACGCATGAATGCCACCCTGGTGCGGGAAGCGGCAGAGGTGTACGAACGGCGCGGCAGGCTGCGCAGCGCTTAAGAATACGCGAAACACCTGACGGTAGGCCGGGTGTTGGAGGTGGAAATGTTGCAACGCATCGCCGGAGTGGATGTGGGAAATGCTACTACTGAGGTTGCTCTTGCCGAGCTCGGCCCCGAGGGTCTCAAGTTTTTAGCCAGCAGCCTGGTTCCCACAACCGGAATCAAGGGGACGCGCCAGAACCTGCACGGGATCTTTAGCGCCCTGCGCCAGGCGCTGGATAAAGCCGGGCTGGGGCTCAAAGACCTCGACCTCATACGCATTAACGAGGCGGCTCCAGTTATTGGGGATGTGGCCATGGAGACCATCACGGAGACGGTTATTACCGAATCCACGATGATCGGCCACAATCCGACCACTCCGGGCGGGTTGGGCCTGGGCACGGGCTTCACCACGCCGATCGCCGACCTTTCGCGGCAGGCGCCCGGCACCAAAGTGCTGGTGATCGTTCCGGGTAACTGGGATTTCGCAGTGGCGGCCGAGGAGATCAACCGTGCCCTGGCCCGGGGCGTAGATGTTCAAGGCGTGATCGCCCAACGCGACGATGGTGTGCTGATCGCCAATCGGTTGTCCAAACCGCTTCCCGTCGTGGATGAAGTGCGGCTCATCGACAAGGTGCCCGTAGGGATGCTGGCAGCTATCGAAGTGGCTCCGCCCGGTGCGGCGATTACGACGCTCTCCAATCCCTACGGCATTGCTACCGTGTTTGGGCTTTCCCCTGAGGAGACCAAGGCCGTCGTGCCCATGGCCCGGGCCCTCATCGGAAACCGTTCGGCGGTGGTCATCAAGACTCCGGCGGGAGATGTGCGGGAACGGCGCATTGCCGCCGGGAAGCTGACCCTCATCGGCGAGCGCCATTCCCGCACCGTCGACGTGGAGGAAGGCGCGGAGGCGATTATGGAGGCCCTGGCCCAGGTGGCGCCGCTCAAAGACGTTCGCGGGGAGCCGGGGACGAATGCGGGCGGCATGCTGGAGCGCGTACGCCAGGTTATGGCCGAACTTACGGGCAAACCGGCGGCAGAAGTAACCATCCAGGACCTCCTGGCGGTAGATACCTTCATACCCCAAAAAGTCCGGGGCGGAATCGCCGAGGAGTTTTCCCTGGAAAACGCCGTCGGCCTGGCGGCCATGGTGAAGGCGGACCGCCTGCAGATGGAAAAGATCGCCCAAGCGCTCACGGAAGAAACGGGCATCAAAGTGGAAGTAGGTGGGGTGGAGGCCAACATGGCCATCCGGGGAGCGCTCACCACGCCGGGCACGAGCCCCCCGTTGGCCATTCTGGATCTAGGGGCAGGCTCCACCGATGCCGCCCTAATTACCAAGAGCGGCGAGGTACGCTCGGTCCACCTGGCGGGAGCCGGCAACATGGTCACACTTCTCATCGGTGCCGAACTCGGGCTGGACGACTTCGGCCTGGCCGAAGACATCAAGCGCTATCCGCTGGCCAAGGTGGAGAGCCTGTACCACATCCGGCATGAGGACGGGAGCGTCCAGTTCTTCAACGAGCCCCTTCCGGCGGAGGTGTTCGCCCGGGTGGTCCTCATCAAAGACGGCGCCTTGGTGCCGCTCCCGGGTGAACACAGCTTGGAAAAGGTGCGGAGCGTGCGGCGCGAGGCCAAACGCCGCGTTTTTGTCGAAAACAGCGTCCGTGCCCTCAAACAGGTGATCCCCACCGGAAACATCCGCGACATCGAGTTCGTTGCCCTGGTGGGAGGGTCATCTTTGGACTGGGAGGTGGCCGGCTTCATCACCGACCGCTTGGCCGAGTACGGGGTGGTAGCCGGTCAGGCCAACGTGCGCGGCACGGAAGGACCGCGCAATGCCGTGGCCACAGGATTGGTCCTGGCATACCAGGAGAGTAGGGAGTGAAGAGAGTGGGCCTGGAGGAGCGGGCGCAGAGGGAAAAGCCTCACGTAAAGGTATATCGAACTTCGGATGCGCCGGCGGAGGTTTGCCGGGAGGTAGAATACGGCCTCGAGGAAGAGGGTATTCCCGGCATGCTGAGCACCGTTGAAGCCCTAAAAAGCGCGGTGGAGCTGGCCTTCGCCGCCGCCCAGGCTTCACCTCTGGGAACGGGCATAGGTATTGCCGCCGACGGCCTGGCCGTGCACTATAGCCGTCTACCGCAGGATAAACCATTATTTTACGCGGCAAAAGCCGACTGCCATCCGGCCGAGGCCCGGCGCCTGGGCGCCAACGCGGCCCGGTTGGTCAAGGGCATTCCCTTCAAGGAAAAGGAGGATACGCCGCTCCCCGTCGGTTCCCGCGGGCCGGCGCCGACGGCTGAAGAGGACCTAAAGGAGCTGGTTGCGGCGGTGGTCAAAAGGGTGCTGGCGGAGATGGGCCAGGCCAGAGGAGGTGGAGACGGTGGAGCAAGAAGCGCTGGGGCTCATTGAGACGGTGGGGCTGGCTGCAGCGGTGGAGGGCGCCGATGCCGCCCTCAAGGCGGCCAGCGTCCGGCTGCTCGGTTATGAGCTTACCCGCGGCGGCGGGATGGTGACGGTGAAAATTATAGGCGACGTCTCGGCGGTGCAGGCGGCCGTTACGGCCGGAGCCATGGCGGCTAGCCGGGTGGGTAAAGTAGTCAGCAAACACGTCATACCGCGCCCACACGAGGAGCTGGCGAAACTGATCCATTCACCGGAGACGGTGGGGGAAGGGAAGCCGGCCCGCAAGGTGGCGGCGGAAGAAAAGGCTAAGCAAGAAGAGGCAAAGCCCGCCGAAGAGGCCCGAGAATCCGGGGCTCAGGCGGGGCCGGCAGGGACGGTAGCCGGGCCGGAAGCTCCGGGAGCGGAGGGTACTGCGGCCGCCGAAGCCGAGACCGAACCTGTAGCCGGGCCAGAAGCAACGCCTGCCGGGCCCGGCGAGGTGCCGAAACCGGTAGAAATCGACCGGCCGGCTTCCGCACGCCTGGAGGAATACCCGGAACCTGTGTTACCGGCCGCCGCCAGCGGCGAGAAACCTCCTGTGTCCGAAGTATGTAACCTGTGCGGTGACCCCGCTTGCCCCCGCCGCAAGGGCGAACCCCGTTCTCGGTGCATCCATTACGCGGAGTAAGGAGGGCTTGATATGGGCGAAGCGCTGGGCCTAATCGAAACCCAAGGGCTCGTGGGAGCCATCGAAGCTGCCGATGCCATGGTCAAGGCGGCCAACGTAACGCTGGTCGGCTACGAAAAAATCGGCAGCGGGCTGGTTACGGTGATGGTGCGCGGAGATGTGGGCGCGGTGAAGGCGGCAACCGACGCCGGAGCGGCGGCGGCCAGCCGCGTGGGCAAAGTCGTATCCGTCCACGTCATTCCACGCCCGCATTCGGATACCGAAAAAATTCTGCCTCACGCCTAAGAGGCAGGCGGGATTCCTTTTCCCGATCTTCAGCGAAGTGAAAGAGGAAGTGACCCGATGGCAGAGAACGAAAGCTTGGTGGCCCAAGTGGTTGCGGCCGTACTCGCCCGCCTTAACGATCAGTCTACCCAAGCTGCCGGAGGGGGCGAGAAACTCCTAATCCCCGTGGGGGTGTCTGCCCGGCACGTTCACCTTTCACCGGAGGACGTGGCCGAGCTGTTCGGTCCCGGTTACAACCTTACCCCCAAAAAGCCGCTGCAACCCGGGCAGTATGCCGCCGAAGAGACGGTAACCCTGGTTGGGCCGAAAGGGACTCTGACCAAAGTGCGGGTGCTGGGGCCCCCGCGCGGCCACACACAGGTAGAAGTCTCCGTGACCGACTGCTTTACTCTAGGGATTCCGCCTGTGGTGCGCGCTTCCGGGCACATTGCCGGCACGCCGGGAATTACCATTGTCGGCCCGAAAGGGGCGCGCTTCCTGCGCGAGGGGGTGATTGTGGCGCTCCGCCACATTCACATCACCCCTTCGGAGGCCGCCGCCTGGGGGCTCAAAGACGGCGACATGGTAGAGGTGGCGGTGCCGGCCGGCGACCGGGCCCTTACCTTTGGCCAGGTGTTGGTGCGCGTGTCGGCGGCCTCCCAACTGGAACTGCACATTGATACCGACGAAGCCAACGCCGCCGGACTAAAATCCGGCGACTACGTAGAACTTAAGCGGGGCGGGGAGAGAAGAGGTGCGTGAGTTGGAACGGGCCAATGCCCTCATCGCCGCCCTCGCTGAGCGCA